>Ga0209013_10004331_pt1 | contig 12463 bp, 11 predicted proteins | sample Cruoilmetagenom2_FD_187291 | JGI IMG/M metagenome (GOLD analysis project Ga0209013, IMG submission 187291) | Oil polluted marine microbial communities from Coal Oil Point, Santa Barbara, California, USA - Sample 2 (SPAdes) (version 2) | ecosystem: Environmental > Aquatic > Marine > Oil seeps ...
CCACGATGAACACAAACGACACACAACGAGTGATTGGTACGAGCATGGCGCGGATTGTAACGCACCCGCCCATCCGGATACAGGATGCAGGATGCAGGATGCAGGGCCGTCCGCCCACCCAGTTTTGAGTTCTCAATTCCCTCTACCCCCTCTCTTATAGGGGGCAGGCGAAATTCCTCATTCCTCATTCCTAATTCCTCATTCCTAATTCGCAGTGTTAGGCTCTTCCGCCATGGTGGAGACTGGCAAACTCAGTGTCGGGCTGCGGGACTTCTTGCAGACCTATCCGTGGCGGCGCATCGACCCGGTGCCGAAGGCTTCGCTTTCAAAGCCGATCAGCGAGTGCAATGTGGCGCTCGTTTCTTCCGCCGGGTTCGTGGTGCCGGGAGAAGAGCCTTTCAGCGACTCGGTGCGCGGCGGTGACTACAGCTTCCGCGTGATACCCGACTACGTGGACGTCCAGTCCCTCGAGGAGAGCCACCATTCCGATTCGTTCTCCCACGCCGGGGTCGAGGCCGACCGCAACATGGGCCTGCCGCTCGATCCGCTGCACGAGCTCGCGGCAGCGGGCGAAATCGGTTCCGTCGCACCCAGGCATTTCTCGGTCATGGGCGCGATCACCGCCCCCAACCGATACGTCAAACAAACCCTGCCCGTGATTGCCGACCTTCTGGTCGAGGACCGCGTCGATATCGCGCTGATGGTCCCCGTGTGACCGGTGTGCACGCAGACCGTCGGTCTTGCACAGGCAACAGTCGAGGAGCGCGGAATTCCAACAGCATCCATCACGATGCTCGCCAGGATCACCGCCAAGATCCGTCCACCGCGAGCGCTCGCGGTCCCCTTCGCGCTCGGCTTCCCGCTCGGCGAGGCCAATAATCGGGAGCTGCAGACGGCAGTTCTTCGGCAAGTGCTCGCGCTCCTCGAGCGGGATGATGTTCCCGTCCTCGAGAAGTTAAGGGTTAAGGTTAAGGTTTAAGGTCAGAGCGCAGGAAGTCCGATCCCTTAACTCTTTACTCTTTACTCTTGACACGCGTTCGGAACCGAACGCGGAGATCTTTCTGCTACCATCTGCGCGTGACCGAACTTCGGCGAATTGTCGGATACATGCGCCCCTATCTGGGGCAGATGATGGCCGCAGCAGTAATGTTGGCCTTCGCCGGCGCCATGATGACGTTGGTCGTGGCAACCCTCGAACCGATGGTCAACCAGGTGCTGCTCGCAAGGCCTGAGCAAGAGGCGGCACCGGCGCGAGATGAAGACCCCGATTTCCTCGACAACCTGGTCGAGCGACTGCCGATCGAGGAGACGAAGATGTGGCTGCGCGAGCGGCCCATGGTCAAGGTACCTGTCCTTCTCGTCCTGGTTTTTCTCATTCGCGGCATCCTGCTCTATTTTGGCGAGTATCTGGCACGGAAAACGGGATCCGCGGTGATCCGCGATCTCCGCGCAGACGTCCACGACTCGTTGGTCTATCAGGCGCCGAGCTTCTTCCGCGCCCACCAGACCGGCGAGGTCCTGTCGCGATTGCTCAACGATGTTCACCTCATCAAGCTGATGTCTACCCGCCTCCTCGCCGACACCGTTCGGGTCGGCGCGATGGGACCGGCGATGCTCATCCTGGTGTTGATCTACGACTGGCGAATGACCCTCTTCGCCCTCATCGTGTTGCCGCTGATGGGATACCCGGTGCTACGTCTCGGCAAGCGGCTGCGCAAGGCCGCGACCCGCTCGCAGGAGCAGACTGCGACCGCCGCAAACCAGCTCAAGGAATCAGTTGCCGGCGCCAAAGTCATCCAGGCTTTTTCGATGGAAGAAATCGCTGTGCGCCGTTTCCGCAAGACGTTGGCGAGTCTTTTCCAGGTCGACCTCCAGGCGAGCCGCGCCGCCTCAGCCTCAGGGCCCATCGTCGAGCTGGTGGGAGCAATTGCCGGCGGCGTCCTCTTCTACGTCGCAGGCCGGGGGATTGCTGCCGGCGCCGTCAATCCCGGCAGTTTCGTCGTCGTCCTCGGGGGTCTCGCCTTTCTCTTCATGTCTGCCCGCCGCCTCAACCAGATCAACGTCGAGGCCCAGCAGGCCCTCGCGGCCGCCAAAAGGGTCTTCACGATGATGGACTGGCCGCTCGAGATCGCCGACCGCCCCGATGCACGGGCGCTCGAGGCCGAACCGCAGGAGATCCACTTCGAGAACGTCGTCTACTCGTATCCGGGGTCTGATGAACCCGCCATCAAGGGCATCGACCTCCATCTCCGACGCGGTGAGATGGTGGCGCTGGTAGGGCCCTCGGGCGGCGGGAAGACCACCCTCGCCAACCTCATGTTGCGCTTCGCCGACCCGACATCGGGCCGCGTCACAATGGACGGAACCGACCTGCGCGAGCTGACTCTCGCCTCGGTGCGAGGCAATATCGGACTCGTCACCCAGGAGACAATCCTCTTCGACGATACGGTCCGGCTCAATATCGCCGCCGGTCGCGAAAGCGCGTCGCCGGAAAGCGTTCGCGAGGCCGCGGTCGCAGCCCAGGCGGACGAGTTCGTGAGCGAGCTGCCGGAGGGCTACGACACGATGCTCGGCGAAGACGGCGCCAGGCTTTCCATGGGTCAGCGTCAGCGGCTCACCATCGCACGCGCCTTCTTCAAGAACCCGCCGTTCCTGGTCCTCGACGAGGCCACCTCGGCCCTCGACGCCGACTCGGAGGACAAGGTCCAGCAGGCGATGAAAGTGCTCCTCGAAGGTCGCGGCAGCCTCGTCATCGCGCACCGCCTGGCAACCATCAGAGAGGCGGACCGCATTGTCGTTCTGGAAAACGGGCGCATCGTCGAGGAAGGGAATCACCAGGCCCTGCTCGAGCTCGGCGGGCTCTATGCCCACCTCCACCAACTCCAGTTTCAGGAGTGATGACGAGCACAGCTCGAATTCGGAATTCTGAATTCGGAATTCCCAGCCACCCCCCCATTCAGTGTTAGTTTTGAGTTTTGAGTTCCCGCCCGCCCTTTTCTCGATTCTCGATGCAGGATACTCGACGCCGCCACGAGTTAATCCATCTGCTCGTGAACGATCTACTCAGAGACAAATTCGAAAAACCTTCCCGCAGATCACGCAGATTGACGCAGATTCAATCCAGAAGCTCTGGGTCTCTATCTGCGTTATCTGCGTCATCTGCGGGCAAGACTGGGTGGGCGGATGGATCGAGTATCTAGTATCCAGCGTCCGGTACAGGTTTGGCGGCTGGGATCGTTCTATCGCCTTTACTCTGAGACAATCAAATCTTCAACCGTTCAGCGAACGCCACAACAGGTAGGCGGTAACGCCGAGCAGCCCAATCACCATCCAGTACTCCCGGTTTCGCATCATGCGTTCCACCGACCAGCTCGCCGGGGTGTAGTCCTGATAGGGGCGCAGGGTCGGAAACAGGGCCGGGACCGCCTCGAAGTAGCGGTCGTAAGCTTCTCCGTGCTCCTCGCGAAGCCGCGCCGGTTCCACGCGCTCTTTACGACGCATGTAAACGCCGATAAACCAGGCCCAGCCGAAGACCAGCCCGATCAGGCTGAGGTAGTTCGGCAGGTTGACCATGATGATCAGCCCGGTAAGGATCAAGAACCGACCCAGGTAAAGCGGGTTGCGGGTATAACGGTACGGTCCCGCCGTCATCAGCTCCCTGGTTTTCAACAAAAGGCCAGACGACCAGAAACGGACGGTCTCCCCCAGCACCACGAAGACGAAACCGATGACGACGCTGAGCACCGTCGGCCGGGCGTAGTAGATGAGAACGAGAATGACCGCGAACAGCGCGGCCAGGCGCAGCACGCCAAGGATTCTGTTGTACTCACGTTCGCTCATTGATTTCTCCCCGTCGATCGGCGGGAAGGATACCGCATTTTTTTAAATTTTCGGAACGGTGCCGATCTACTTTTTCCCGCGAAGGCGATTGAGGACACCCTTCATCCGCCGGCCCCTGCGGTGCCAGGCTGCCGCCGCAGTGCTCACAGAGGCCACCGCCGCGTCCACATCGCCGCCCGTGAATCGGGCCCGCATCCGCGCCAGATTGACCCGATCGGATTCGCAGAACCGCTCGAAGAGATGCTTTCTGATGGGTCCGGGCCGTCGCCCGAGGACCCAGGCCGTCGCGAGGTCGACGATGTACAGGGCATCGTCAGCGCCAAGCAGCACATCGCGGTGGTGGAGGTCGGCCAGAGCCACCCCGCGGCCGTGGAATTCATCCAGTACCGCGCCGAGGCGGTCAAAGAGCGCATCATCGAGCCGTACTCCTGCTCGTTCCCGCAGCGGCTCGGCGTCGATCCAACGGGTGGCCAGGGCGTAGGGGCCGAGGCGACCGAGAAACGCCGGCAGGGCATCGATCCCGTCCGCCGCCTCGTACGCCGCCGCCTCGCGACGAATCAACCAGCGCCCGAGGCTGTTCCGAACTATGGCGCTTCGCGGTGCGTAGGTCTTGACCGCCACCCGCTCGCCATCCAGCTCATAGAAGAGAACATCGGCCTTGGAACTGTTGCGGCCCACGATCCGGCGAACCGGCTCGGCCCCTGAAAGACAGCTGAAGTCGAATGCCCCTCCGCCCGCCGCGTGTGAAATAATGTCGGCCACGGTGAGAGTGTAGTCCATGCCTTCTGGAAAAGACCCCGTGCCCTGTTTGCCGACCAGGTCCGAGCTGGACCAGGCGCCCAAGGAGTACCTGACGAGGGGTGCGCCCTTCAAAGCAGACGTCACAGTGGTCGACGTCGGTGAAGGACCGATGGTGGTCAAAGACTTCGCAAAGCGCTCCTGGTGGCGGCGTCTCATCGGCCGCCTCGAGGTGGACCGCGAATCCCGCGCCTATACCTATCTCGGCCCAATGTCCTGGTTCCCCGCATTCATCGGTCGCATCGACAGCGACGCGCTGGCGGTGGAAAAGGTCGAAGGGATCACGCTCCGATTCGCCAATGACATCGATGACAAGCGCGACGACTACCTCGGTCAGCTCCGTACCGCAATGGAACGCCTCACCGAGCTCGGTTTTCTTCATCTCGACGCACGAGCCTACCGGAATGTCCTCCGACGCCCTGACGGCCGAGTGGTCTTCATCGACCTCGCGGGATCATTTTGGATTCCGCCCGGACGTCTCGGTCACCGCCTCTTGTGTCGTTTCATCGCTCTTTACTACGAGGCCAACATCATCAAATGGGAGACCATGCTCGCCCCCGGTGGCGATCCGCGAAAGGGCCAGACCAAGCCGCCACGATACGTCCACGGTCTGGTCGATCTATGGAGGGCCTGGAAACGGCTGAGGCAGAAACCGAAATAGTAACCCTTTCCCAAACGACCCGGCTCCCATCCCCGTACCCGATCCCGACGAACTTTCCGAATGGACCTTTTTTCGTTCCCGCCGCCGCATCGAAGGCAGCTAACCTTTGTTCGATTGATCGAAGGACATCGAGATCGGGATCGGGTTCGGGTTCGGGAACGAAGAAGCGCTCAGCCCATTTCAATCATCGTCAGGTCACCAGCCGCCTTCACAAAGGCTTCCGCGGTTGCCGGGTGACAGGTGAAATAGACGACCTGGCGACGAGCAGCAAACTCGGCGATCACCCTTGCTGCGGCCCAGCGGCGCTCGTCATCGAAGTTCACCAGAACGTCATCCATCAGAACCGGCAGAGACGGATGGGCGCCGGCGAGGTTGTCGATGTAGCTCAACCGAAGGGCCAAAAACAGCTGTTCCGCGGTTGCGCGCGACAGGCGTTCAGGGGCTTTTCCGGAAGACGCAGCTCCACTCACCGATGGCTCGAATCGACCGACAGGCGTCGCGAGACGCGTATAACGACCGCCGGTGAGTCGAGTGAAGATGTCCTGTGCGCTCTGAATCACGGAGGGCTGGCGCTCCGCCTCGTAGGCTTCCAGGGCATCCTCGAGGAGCCTCGCAGCCACAGATGACACCGCGTAGGATTCAAGGCCCTGGCCGATCCGTTCCGTTATTCCAGCCTCCTCCAGCCGCAACCGTGCCGACGCGCTCTCCTCGGCGCCTCGCTGCATTCTCCCATCGAGGGTGCCTCGAGTTTCCAACAAATCACTGCGCTCGGATTCGATTTCGCGCGTCTGGAGTCTCGCTACCGCCAATGCTCCTTCGAGGTCAGCCAGCGCTGCATCACTGCCAAGGCCCGTTTTCTCGAGCAGCTGATCAAGAGCCTTCCTGGTCTCGGCAGCACGGCGGGTTTCGGTCGCAGCGCGCTCCTCGGAAGCAATGACCTCTGCCTCGGCATCGCGCCGCTCGTCGCCGGCCCGCCGCATGGTGACCAGACGTGAAAGCATCGACCGCACCCCGTGGGCCACCTCTTCGAAGCTCGCGCCGACCGCGTCGGCCTCCTCGATGACGCCGATCGCGACTGCGTCGTCGACAAACTCCTTCGCCGTCGCACGCCGTCTCCCGATCTGTGTTTCGAGCTCACCACGTCCTTCGGTCCTCGATCGGAGATCGCGCAATAGCCGCAGGACCCTGCGCACGCTTTCGGGATGATTTGAAGGAGTTCTCAGGCCATACTGATCGAGCCAGGCCAACCAGTTTCGCCACGCCTGGTCGAATTTCTCGGTGCCTTCGCGTGCGCCGGTCTCTCGCGCCGCAGCAACCCGCCCGAGTTGACCCTCAGTTGTCCACAATCTTCGGCATGCGTCGAGGCTGTTTCGAATTTCCATGAGTTCGGGGACGGTCGGCGATTGGTCGAGGCCGATCACCGGCAGCAGTGAGGCGACCTCGCCTGGAACGCGCTGACGAAGAAGAACCGGTCTCAGGAAGAGACCTATCGCCAGCACTGCGGGCAGGGCCCCCGCAAAAGCCAGCAGGCGATCTCCAACAACCACGCCAACTGCCACCAGGGCTACTGCGATCATCGCCGCCGAGATCGCCGGGACGAGGGACGCCTCGTGCGACCGGCCGACCGAGCCGAGCGCGAGGAGCCTATCCACAGTCTGCAGGCGCACCCCGATCACCTTCGGGATCATGTCGTCATCGCCAAGATCGAGCTCAACAGCACTCTCCCTCGCAACCCGGATCGCCTCCTCATGTTCGGCGCTCGCTTCGGACGCTCTCCGCACAGCCTCGTCACGTTCACGCCGCGCCTCGCGAACACGCTCCCCCTCCTCATCAAGACGGTTTTCCAAATCGAGATCGAGCTTGAAAGCAGTCGGGGTGTCGACGGTCCAGCCCTCACCCATGTCGGTGACTCGCCTTCGGAGATCCGCCTCGACCTCCTTGAGCTGCACCTCATCCCGGTGGAGCTGTTCAGCCTCGGCCCGGAATAACTCGCACCTCGCTCCGAGGCGTTCGATGGCCTCCGCACGAGCCAGCAATACCTCGTCTACCTCGAGCGCGTCCGCCTCTCGCCTGGCGCGCTCGGCGGCGAGCCTGTGCTCGTCCGCTGCTTGCTCATCAACGCGACTCCTCTCCTCGAGCCGGCGTCCTTCGCCCAGCAGGGCGGCCAGTTTCTCCTCGTCTTTTCTGGCGGCGGCAAGCGCCATATCGGCGGCATCCAGCTCCCGACTCACAACTGTTCTGTGTTCACGATCGTCTCGGTACCGCTCCGCCATTTCCTGAAGTCGCCGCCTCTCATCCCGAATCGACCGTAGCTCTTTGTTGAGAGTGTGGATCTTCCGAGTTCTCGCGCGCGGCGCCCACAAATCATCGGTAACGGACCGCAGCTGTCCCAAAACGTCATTCGGGTTCACGCCAAGCCCGGCAGTACTGGCGTAAAGCCGGGATTGAATCCCGGCGAGCGAGCTGAGGTCGGACAGCTCCTCGAGCGAAAAAGCAAAGACGGTTCGGTAGACGGTGGCGCTCACCGAGCTGGTCAGCGGGTCGAGAAACGCTTCCAGGGGCTCCTCGCCTCGCGGTCCGTGGACGACCGCATCGCCGCCATGGACACCCTCTGTTCGTTCGACTACCCAGTCGGTCCCATCCTCCGAAAAGACCAGGCGGCCGATCCGCTGATCACCCGAGGTGGGCTGATAGAGCCTCTCGGTGGTTCGACCTCGCGGAAATCCAAAGAGCACGTGGCGGACAAGCGAGGTGAAGCTGCTCTTGCCGGCCTCGTTGCGTCCGACCACAATATTGAGACCTCCTCCGAAGGGGCCGAGGACGACCTCAGAGAGCTCGCCGTAGCGGACGGCTTCGACCCTCTTGAGATACATCACGATCCCTCAAGTGAAAGCAGATCGAGGCAAAGGTCGAGCGCCCGGGCAACCACCTCCTCAGAGCTGATCTCGAGCTCCGGTCGGACCGCGAGTGCAAACAGCACCGGCGCCAGAACCTCTTCAACCGCCCTCTCCACCTCGACCGGATCCTCGGCGAGCTGCCGGGCGAGCCGCGCCAGATCGCCGCGAAGACCCTCCTCGGCCAGGATCTCGTCGAGGTCGAGCGCAGGTCTCGTTCGGTCGCGAACCCGATCCACCCAGATCCAGGGGTCGAGCTCGAGCTGCTCCTGGCGAAGATCGGCGGCGAGGTCTGAAAGGACCCCCGGGCGACTCAAGTCCGCGTGTACGGCTGACCTGCCCGTCAACCCGAGCCTGAGAATCGTCGGCCGGCCAGCGCTTGATTCCCGGACCCCTGCGCAGGCCTCTTCGAGCGCCGCCCTCAGGTCATCGATGCCCTGCAGTTCCGACGTGTCGACTTCAATCCCCCTCCACCTGACCGACGCCGTTTCAAAAAACTCCTCGATCGCACCGTCTTCGTCGAGATGCACGACGTAGCAGCCTCGAGGTCCTTCCTCGGTCGGATCAAGGCCCTGTGTCGAGCCTGGATACACCGCCGGTGGGAAATCCGACACCCGGCCCGCGACGTGAATATGCCCGAGAGCCCAATAATCCATACCGGCTGCACGAAGATCGTCAACAGTACAGGGTGCGTAGTTGTCCCAGCCCTCACGCTGTCCAACATTGGCATGAAGAACCGCAACCGCATGCGGATCGCCTTCCTCGCGAGCGAATCCGAGGGCCAGATTTTCCGTCACCTGGCGAGTGCCAAAGCTGCGGCCATACACCGCACACACGACCTCACCATCGCGGATGACCTCACGCCGCTCGACCCTGTCCGCCGGGAAGACCACCACCGAGTCCGGAAGTTCGAGTCCCGCCGACCAGCCGTCAGCCGGATCGTGGTTGCCCCGCACTACGAAGGCGTCGATGCCGGCGTCCGCCAGTCGCCGCATCGCCCTTTGGAAGGCGAGCTCGGCGCGGAGACTGTGATCGGCGCTGTTGTAAAGATCCCCTGCAATGACCAGGAAATCCACCTCGCGATCGATGCACAACTGAACTACCCGATCGAGGGCCTCCAGAGTCGACCGCTCCAGGGCACCGGCCACCTTTTCGTCGGTGGCGTCGACACCACCGAAGGTGGCATCGAGGTGCAGGTCCGAGGCATGGACAAAGCGGAGATTCCGCATTTTGTTACAGCCCGAGGTAGATCACCGAAAGCCCGGCCGCGGCGATCACGCAGCCGGCCACTACGTGCGACCACCGCTCGAGCGGGCCCAGGTTCAACATTTTCAGTCCCTGGAGTCCCGCAAGCGTCGCGCCGATCATGGAAACAAGCGTCGCGACGGCAAACATCGCCGCCGTGGCTATCGCCAAATCCCACCTGCCCTGACTGGCGGGTAAGACGAAGAGCGGAATCAATGGCTCGCAGGGTCCAAGAACAAAGACGATGAAGAGCGTCCAAAACGTCGTGTTGGCGCCGATCTTCTGATGTTCATGGCCGTGGGGGTGGAGACCGTGGCTGTGAATGTGCACGTCGTCGCCATGGATGTGGGCCTCTATCCCCTTGCGCCTGCGAAGCCCGTGGCGAAGGCCCCAGAGCGCATACGCAACCCCGAAGGCGACAAGAGCCCACGCGGCAAGCGGTCCCCGGCCCGATTCCACCGATTCCAATTGGCCGATGGCGAGACCGAAGGCGATCCCGAGGCTGCCGAGGATCACCGAAGAGGCGATATGCCCGAGACCGCAGAGCGAAGTCACCACGATCGTTCGCAGACGGGACCAACCACGGGCTTTGGCCAGCATAATGAAAGGTAAGTAGTGGTCGGGTCCGAGCAGGGTGTGGACAACCCCGACACCGAAAGCGGCCGCCAGAAGGCTCGGTGAAAAAGTACTCACATCCATCAGCAGATCCTCGGCAGGTCGAGGCCCGAGAGCAGGTCGAGCGGGCGCTCGCCACCAACCATGGTCTTCATCACGACAGGCGGCGCACCGGAAACGGCTGCATCCATGCAACCGATGATCTCAGATTCCGCCCCAAGGGGGTGAGACCGCATCGCTTTTAAGGCCCGTTCCGCGTCGTCGGCGGCGACCCACGCCAGCGCCCGGCCCTCACAGGCCAGCGCCAGAGGATCGAGACCGAGTAGATCGCAGACCCCCGCCACCTCTCGCCGGACAGGCAGAGCTTTCTCCTCGAGCACAACCTTTGCGCCGCTCCTGCCGGCAACCTCGTGACATACGGTCACAACGCCGCCCCGGGTCGGGTCATGCAGGGCCCTCACCGCTGCGCCACTCTCCAACAACGTTTCGACCAGACCTGCCAACGGCGCGCAATCGGATTTCAGTCCCGAAGCGAGAAGGTCGTGGCGGTGGGCGAGCACGGTGGCACCGTGATCGCCGATCGGGCCAGACACCAGGATCGCGTCTCCGGGCTCGATGTGAGTGTCCGAAAGATCCCGTCCGGGTGGAACAACGCCGAGACCGGCGGTGACCGCAAAGAGACCGTCACCCTTGCCGCGCGGCACGACCTTGGTATCACCGGCCACAACCGTCACCCCGGCATCCTTGGCGGCGCTCGCAGCGCCGCGAACGCAGGTCTCGAGAAGATCGCCGTCGGCGCCTTCTTCCAGGATCAAGGCCCAGGTCAGCCACAGGGGGCGCGCCCCGGACATTGCGAGGTCGTTGACGGTGCCGCAGATGCTGAGACAGCCGAGATCACCACCGGAGAATATCGGAGGATCGACCACGAAGGCGTCCGTAGAAAGCGCAGGCCGTCCGGGCGGCATCTCCGGCAGCACCGCAGCGTCGGTCAGGGTTGCGAGATGAGGGTTTTGGAGTGCCGGCAGAAAGAGCTCCTCGACCAGCTGGCGGGTCAGATGACCGCCGCCGCCGTGCGCAAGCAGTACCCGATCGGGGGCCTTCACGATCCGGCTCCATCCGCCCACCTCTCGTGGCGGTACCACGCGGCGCAGGTCCCCTCGGAGGAGACCATGCAGGCGCCGATCGCGGTATCAGGGTCGCAGCCTGCATCGAAGAGCGGACATTCGGGCGGGTCGATCACTCCACGGAGCACATCGCCGCAGCGGCAACCCACAGGCTCCGCCGCCGGCGGCACCGTAACCTCGATCAAGGCCGCGTTGCGATGGTCAAACTCGGGTCGAAGACCGAGCCCCGAACCGGGCACCGTGCCAAATCCACGCCACGCCTCGTCGGACGGCTCGAAGAAACGGTCGACGAGCTCTCGCGCGCGGGTGTTCCCCTCCGCAGTGACTACCCGGCCGTAGACATTTCCGATCTCGGCCTTTCCCTCCACGGCCTGCCGAACCAGGGCCAACACTCCCTGCGCCACGTCGGTTGGCAAGAAGCCGGCCACCACGCCGGAGACCTCGAAGTCCTCGGCCAGGAATTCGAAGAGCTGCCAGCCGGTGATCACCGACACGTGACCGGGCAGCAAAAAGCCGTCGACATCGAGCTCAGGATCGTCCACCAGCACCCGCATCACCTGCGGCATGGTCTTGTTCCCCGGCAACAGCAGAAAGTTCGGCACGCCGTCGGCTTCGGCCTCGGCCAGGGCGCCGGCAATGGTCGGCACAGTTGTCTCGAAGCCTACCGCGAGGAAGATCACCCGTTGGTCCGGATTGGCGCGAGCCATATCGAGAGCATCTCGCGGCGAGTACACCACCTCGACCCTCGCCCCCTCGGCACGTGCGTGCTCGAGACTGAGGGTGCTCGAAGGCACTCGCATGAGGTCACCAAAGGTGCAGATCACTGTCCCGGGGAGTGAGGCGAGAGCCAGCGCGCGATCGAGATAGTCGACCGGCGTGACGCAGACCGGACACCCGGGGCCTGAGATCAGGCGGACCTTCTGCGGCATGAGGCGGCGCAGGCCGGCGCCCGCGACGCTGTGGGTGTGGGTGCCGCAGACCTCCATCAGGGTCACGCGGCGTTCGAGCTTCTCGGCCTCCTCACGGAGCTCGTCGAGGATCCCGGCCATCGCCGCCGGATCCTTGAACGGGTCAGCCCGCATATCTCACCAGCTTTCTGCTGCGGTCGGCGATGCATCGCACCCAGCGGTGTTTTCTCGCCTCGGGGTGCTCGACGTACGGACGAGTACGCGCTCCGCGCCCTACGAGGCCCGGCCGGCGCCCCCACTGGGCACGGCGCCTCGCCGCCCTCGCTACGAAACCCGGTGAAATATGCGGGCTGGTGCTCATATCTCCACCATGGAGTC
>Ga0209013_10004332_pt1 | contig 12462 bp, 9 predicted proteins | sample Cruoilmetagenom2_FD_187291 | JGI IMG/M metagenome (GOLD analysis project Ga0209013, IMG submission 187291) | Oil polluted marine microbial communities from Coal Oil Point, Santa Barbara, California, USA - Sample 2 (SPAdes) (version 2) | ecosystem: Environmental > Aquatic > Marine > Oil seeps ...
TTAGAAGCAATCCTGCGTCAGCAAGGGTTTGATCAATTCCGTACTCACCCGCATTACTTGGGCTACGTACGACTGATGGCGGCGCGAAAGGCGGGGAATTAAGCTATGCTGCGAATGTTGATCTGGGGGCTCATGTTGCTTGGCGGCGGCGCGCTGAGTATCTGGCTGGATCGACGTTGGTTTAACGAGCTGTTTGTCAACCCTATTTTCCATCTGGCGACCCTTGTCGTTGGAATATTGTTGCTGCGCCTCGTTATGAGCGTCAGCCGCTATACCGGTCGTTTGTTAGCAAGTATGGGGCGTGAAGGCGATCTCCCCCGCATGGATACAAACAAATTGGTCACCACAGGCGTTTATGGCTGTATGCGTCATCCCATGCACCTGGGATTATTGTTCTTCCCCTGGTCGGCGGCATTGATGCTCGGCTCCCCAACCTTTATCCTCGTCATCGCCCCGCTGGAAATGCTCTTTATGCTTGTGTTAATCAAGTTCGTGGAGGAGCCGGAAGCGATACAGAAATTCGGCGATGCTTATCGGGACTATCAGAAACAGGTACCCATGTTCAACCTTCGTTCCTCCTGTTGGCGGCAAATGCTGAGCGAATGAGTTACCTGGAGCAATTATGACAGTTTCTATCGATATTTTTTCCGCCGCAGCGATGTCTGATGATGCTATGGTGCGACAGAAGGGGATTGGGTTCATCGACGGCTCGATTTCCGGCTACGCCTTGCTGCTTGGAGACGATGCCGCTCAAATATCGGAAATCGCCATATCGCTGACAAAAAAACAGATCGTCGTCTTTGTCGTTGAAGATGTCATGCAAGATGCGCTGCGGGATGCGGGTGTGTCAGTTGGGTGGGATGTGGGCGTTGTCCCGATGAGCATGGCCAACGCTTTGGGTTTCATCATCCGTGTGGCACAGATATTCGGTCAAGGCGATGATCAAGATGCTGCGCTGGACTACGCCCGCGAACGGTTGCGCGGCTTTACTCTGCTAATGGGCGAACCAACCCCTGACAGGGTGATGCAGGCAGAGGCTGCTCGTGCTCTAGGGTGTCCTTTATTGAGCACAGTCGAGTTGCCGCCATCCTTGAAGTCCGGAGACATTTCGGTTGGATACCCGGCCGCCATCGGTGGGGTTGATCCCTCTGGTATCGTTCAACAGGGCATCGAAGAACGTGGATTGCCGATTCAAGTCCCTTTGCCCGAACTGCCATTGGCATATAGCCCCGATTTCTCCGGCCAAGTCGTGCGTGATGATGCTTGCGGCGCGTGTCTCGCCGGTGTTGAACTGACGGTAACAGGAGAAGATATTCTCGATGGGCGGATAACCGTTATAGGACCAGACTTGGATTCCGGTTTGCGTGGAAACCAGCCCTACGCGCTGCTGATCGAAGTCAGCGGGCAGGAGATGCAGGCAGACTTCGAGCCAGTGCTGGAGCGTCAAATTGAGACGATGCTCAATGAGCTTAACGGGGTAGCCCACCGTGGTCAGCGGACGATGGTAACTCTGCGTATTGGCCAAAAAGCCATTGATGAGGGTCTGCGTTTGCGCCATCTGGGAGAGATTCTCCACGCCCGTTACCACAATGAATATGGGATGATTTTAAGCCGCGTTCAGATCACCATTTTTACAGAACCAGCGCAAATAGGAGCCATCAGAGAAAGAGCACAAGGTATCTATGAACAGCGGGATAAACGCTTAAGCAGCCTGGCGGATGAAGACGTAGAAACCTTCTACACATGTAACCTTTGCCAAACGATTGCTGCCGGCCACCTATGTGTCATCAGCCCGGAACATCCTGGTGCTTGCGGCGCAGTAGACTGGATGGATGCGCGGGCGGCGGTCAGTATTCGGCCTGTTGGTCCTAATCGCGCAGTGAAGAAGGAAGATCTTATCGATGCCCGCCTGGGTCAATGGGAGAGCGTTAACCAAATTGTGCAACAGGAATCGGGTGGCGCGATAGCGGCCTACAGCCTGTACAGCCTGATGCAAGACCCTGGTTCGGCATGTGGTGACTTCGAATGTATCACGGCCATGCTCCCGGGTTGCAACGGTGTAATGATTGTGGAGCGAGACTATGAGGGCATGACACCGAGTGGGATGAATTGGGAGATGCTCTATGAATTGGTCGCAGCGGGAGCTCCTGTACCCGGTTTCATGGGTCATAGTAAACGTGCGCTGCACAGCGATAAATTCATATCGGCGGAAGGAGGCTGGCAGCGCATCGTCTGGATGAACCACAAACTCCGAGAGGAGCTTCGACCGGTTCAAGAAGTGCTAGCGACTGACGCGGGTTTGGCGGGGTTCGTAGATATGATCGCCACCGAGAAGAGCGCTCTGACCGAGGAAGAAATTCATGCCCATATGGAAGCGGTCAACCATCCTACACTGATTATTGAACCGATGCTTTGATATCCTGTTATCCTTTGTTCCCTTCCTTTAAGGAGAGTGGTTGGGGTGAGGGGAAAGCTTGCAATACACTTGAATTCAACTCGCAAGTGCAACACATAATGATGAAGGTGAGGTTAGTGGGATTCCTGTTTTATCTCCCGATTGCACTTGCTAGAAACCATCCATTTCTAATTGAACTCCTGAAAACACCGTTTGTGGTACTTCAGGTACTTGATTAGGGGGATGCGTATTGGAGAGCACCAGCTCACATGAAACTACATTTCTCATCGACTAAAACCAGAAACATTCTAAATGTGTTTGATGCAAGGCGTCCAAGGAGAAACGATCATGTATCAGGTTATTCTAGTCCCTCTAGATATGTCTCGGAGAGCCGAGAGGATCTTGCCTCATGTTGAGGATTTAGCTCATCGGTATGAAGCAAAAGTGATTTTCCTATATGTTCTGGAGCGCAATGATGAAATTGTTGGTCCGAATGGTTCCCAGGTTGACCTAAGTGAGGAAGTGGTCAGGAAACGAAAGAAGGAGGCTGAAATATATCTGGCGTCATGGCAGGGAGAATTTCGTGAGAAGGGAATTTCAGCACGGACGCGGCTTGAAAATGGTCCCGTCGTGGCGACCATTATCAATGTGGCTGAGCGTGAAAAAGCCGATCTAATTGCCATGGCGAGTCATGGCCGCGGCGGTGTTTCGCGTGTCTTCTACGGCAGCGTCGCGGCAGGTGTTTTGCAGCGAGTGGACCGTCCTTTGTTACTCGTCCGATCGCGACAGGCGTAATTTAGCTGATGAGATCATAACGAGAAGATTGTGCTACCGATTTAACTAAGCGAAGGAGTGAATACGATGTTTGTTAAGGACCGCATGTCATACCCAGTTCTCACCACCCATCCCGAAATGCCCATACACGATGCTCTTAATCTAATGCACAAGGAGAGCGTCCGCCGACTGCCGGTAGTCAACAAAAAGGGACATCTCATCGGCATCGTCTCCGAAAAAGACCTGCTTCACGCCTCTCCGTCTGACGCCACGAGTTTGAGCGTATGGGAAGTGACCTATCTTCTAAGTAAAATCACCGTGGAAGGGATCATGACTACTGAGGTGATCACAATCACCGAAGATACGCCTATTGAGGAGGCTGCTTTAATCATGGCGGACAGCAAAATTGGTGGCTTGCCTGTGGTCAGGGACAGCGAATTGGTAGGGATCATCACAGAGACGGACCTTTTTAAAATGTTCCTCGAACTCCTTGGGGCGCGAGAAGCCGGTGTTCGGCTCTCTGCTCTTGTTGCAAACAAATCTGGAGAGTTGGCCAAGTTGACAAATACGATTCTGGAACTTGGTGGAAACATCGTCTCCTTGGGGACATTTATGGGAGAGAGTACCGAGAATCGCGAGGTCACGCTCAAAGTAGAGGGTGTTGATCACCAGGTTTTGCGCGAAGCCATTGAACCCATCGTCGAGCGAGTTGTCGATGTCCGCGAATCGAAACCGGTCTAGCCGTTCTTGGCTGTTTTAGAACCCATACCCCAGTAGTGAGGACGAAGGATGTACTTCCTACTGAGAATCCGACGACCTTGTTATGATGAAGAGTTAACTGTCTTCCAGGCACTTTGAAGTCAGGTTAGTCTCCCATATCAAATATGTGGATTCAACTCGACAGTGCAACAAAGGAGAACGAAAATGAGGTAAGGGGCGTTCTGCCTAATACTCCAAATGCACTTGCCAGGTCTACCCTCCGCGTGCAGGATAATTCCAACCACTGCTCGCTGGGTTCCGAGCAGTCGGGAAAAGGTAAGGCTACCCTTGGAAAACCAGCCTGACGGTCCCAGGCCCCCCTTTTCAGGGTTCCAACTCACACCGTACCGCGCCGGTTACGGTGCGGTGTAACCTGAAGGTCCTCAGTTTCCCACGCTTCGCTCTGGACAAGCCCCCCTCCACTTTGTTCCGGGGACTACGGAATCCGAGAATGATGCTCCGGAGGGGTTCTGTAGAATGAAACAAGGGCCAATCTTTCCTATCGGGATTTCAGGACTGTGATCATATCGCTCTGAGTATTTTCTGGCACATTTTCTCGAACGGATGTACATTTTCGGCCATCACAGCTCGCTGTTTGGTGGATAGTCCAAGTAGATGTATGAAGCTACCTTTCACAAAAAACTTCCTGCTCAGTCCAGCCGGGAAGGGTGGGGAAAAGCGCCACGAAATCCAAAGGCTCCCAGGTGACCCCGTTGCATCCATGCTTCGCTGCTTCCCAATCAGACGGTTGTGGATCAAGGCTGATATTGCCATTAATTATTAACTCGCCCAAGTTATCTAATCCTCCAATCAGGTAATTGATATGAGAGCCAGTAACGCTATTGTCCATTAATTTCAGTGTTCCATCCGCGGCAACATGCGCCCAAATCTGGCATTGCTGATTTGTTATGCAATGACCGCCTTCGGGCGGGGCCGGGTTTTTAGCGCAGTCATTAGGCGTTCCAACAGTTCCCTGTCCTGCTTCTCTACAACCTATCCCCCACATTTGGGTCCCAATATTAATTCCGACATGGATTCCACCGCATTGTGTATCGGATGTATTGATCACCGAATTACCGATCACCTCTAGTCCCGAAACATCTCCAAAACCCCAGGTGTGGACTGCAATTCCGGCGAATGCGCCATAATTCCCATCTTCAGAAATGACCAAATTGTGATTAATCTTTGTGTCCTTTCCACCAAAATAGACTATGCCTACGTCTGAAGCATTGATTATGGTATTGTTCTCAATGACCATCTCGGTTCCATCAAAGGTGATGCCATCTGCCCAGAACGCCATTTCTCCATCCGGGTCAGTTGGTGTACAGCCGTAGGCATGCGTGTGTTCACCGGCAGTATCAATCGTGGTGTTCGTGATTGAACTTGCCGCACCTGACAGACCGAGTGCTGTCCCGCATTCCACATTGGTAATGGTTAGATTATCAACCTTTAACCCCGTAGTCCACTCATCAGGGGATAGCCGGTAGCGCTGTCGGTAATCGCCGAAATCTACCAGACCAGGCAACGAGATCCCTCCGGCATTGCACCAGGGATCATCTATATGAGGGCATTCACCGATCATCCAAGATCCCCAATTGTCATCGACGCCATTGGGCACTTGATCTGCACCGGCACAAGTTCGATATTCTCTTCCGGCATCAATATTTAGATCCTGCAAGGAAATATTGTCTAACGCTCCTGGAGAGTGGAAGTTGGCACGGGAATATAATTGAATTACAAAGCCTTTCAAATCCCGGGTTGCGAATAAGAGAGCTGGATTCTCAGGGTTGGTTGACTTCAAAGTGATATTGTTTTTGGCAATATCCTTGACGATAAAGATGGTTTTATCGATCATGTAACCTGAATATCCATCATCCTCTATTCCCGAGGTGAACAGCAGAGTTTCTCCGCTATGCAATTTCCTCAGCGCTAATTGGATAGCATCACTATCTGGCTGGTCATCATATGGATTTGCTCCAAAGTCATCCGCAAATATCTGACCTGGTTCAGGCTCTGTCTGAGTTGCTGTCGGTTCTTTTGTTGGAATCTTGGAAGAGATTGATGTGCTGGTTGGGGTAATGGTATCTAGTGGATTTGTTAGCGCCGATGTGGGATTTTGCAATTCCTCAGGAGCACAGGAGATGATCAAGAAAGAAATGAGGATTACAACGAATCCATTTCTGAGAGTAGATGACTTCTTCATTTTATTATCTCCTCAGGATCGACATTATTGGAAGCGAAGATTCAACTCGCAAGTCCTCCACAGAAGAACGAAAGGGAGACCGACTGTTAAAAAAATGGCCATCCGGATCCCAGTGGAGTGGTAAGACCATCGGCTGTATAATTAAAGTGGACTATGTAAAATATCCATTGCGAGCCGTTCACGAACTTACTGCTTGCAATTATATATGCCCCCTTCATTAGACAAAAGAGGCGCCCATGACGAACATCTCTGAAATTGTGATTAAGTTGTTGTTAGCCATCCTAATTGGAGGGCTGATTGGTGCTGAACGAGAATTCCGTGATAAAGCAGCAGGGTTTCGAACCATCATTTTCATTTGCTTAGGTTCTACTCTATTCACCATCTTATCCCTTGAAATTGGTGGGGCAGACGACCCCGCACGCATAGCCGCAAGTATTGTCACCGGGATAGGGTTCATTGGCGCCGGTGTAATCCTTCGCAATGAAGGACACATCGTTGGGCTGACTACAGCATCCACCATCTGGATCGCTGCCGCTCTGGGTATGGGGATCGGTAGTGGGTATTTCCTGCTAGCAGGGGTTGCGACCGGTCTTATCTTAGTCGGATTGTGGATCTTTCCAACGTTCGACCAGTTGATTCATAAGACACGTGAGACGCGCATCTATCACGTCGTTTTTCCAAGGAATACTGAAAAATGTGGTCAATTGGAGAACACAATTGTTCAATGCAATCTGCGTATTGAATCCTTCACGAAGGGTCTACAGGCTGGTGAGATAGTCAGCAAATGGAGAGTTCATGGTTCTCCTCAAAACCATGAGCACCTAATCGAAAAACTTATTCTAGACGAAGACATTCATGAACTTCACTACTGATTAGATCTCGATAAGGTGTGAAGGATGAAAGTTATACTCCTGGTGATGATGACTGTAACCTCAGTCTCGTAAATGGGTGTAGCGAAATTGTGTCTCAACTCTAACTGGCAGCAAGTAGCTTCTTCGATATATTGAATTTTAAAAACCACTGACTCATATATTGTTCAGCCACACCGATATCCCGTATGTTGCTACAGGATCTCGGCGATTGCTGGTAAAAAGACCGGCCACTTATCTAATTCATGAAGGGTATTGATTTCGGTGTTCAAGAAGTGTACAAATTGTTGAATGAACTCATCCTCTCTAGGGGGGTATTGTTCGAATTTCTCCTTCAGAGACTCAAGACATATACAGTAAAGGATGAAGGGATCTGCCGCTGCTAATCTGTCTTTGAAAGTGCTATGGTCGGATTCCCAATCAGCGCGTCTCTCAGCGAAAATAATCTCAGTCTCCTCAGCCAGCAATTCAGGGATAGAAGATGTCCCGGTGCGCTCCAAAATCGGAGCCGGAGACGTTAGAACGCATGCTGTTAACTTCCCTTCAGACTCAATACGCAAATCACCACCGAAGGTAAAAGCTTCAACTTTCTTACCTTTACGATCTCGCAGGATCACGCGTCCTGCACATGCTCGATACTGCTCTTGTCCTGACCAAGGATGGTTTACTCCGAGAAGCTCAGCGCCTCTTTGCTCTGATGCAATAGTGATGAATAGTTTTTCTGGGTCAAAATGTTTCCCGGTGGGAGCAGAACGCAGTAAGATATCAATTCGTGGGTGACCCGGCGAATCTGAATACTCTCGAGTGTGGAAATAATATCCATAATCTCTTTTATGAAGATTACCTTGATCGTGTATAGTCAATGCTTTATTCCCTCCAATTCCCAAATATGGTCGGAAATTTTGATGAAAATATAGACAACAATAATCACTGATTCACCCTATTGAGATATGTAATTACCGTCAAGAATCAAATTGATCAAAGAAGGGCAAATGAGCCAACGTAGATCGATATTGCTATTAATTGGCAAAGAAAAGTTTCCACGTCCACTTTTTCCAATTACCCGTAAATGGTTCAAAGAGTTTCTTCAGTGTCCCTTACCCCCAGCGAATGTGAAATATTCACGGGCCGACTTCCATTCTGCTAAATACGAGTCGTTGCTTATTTTGTGTAATCCCCCTGCACAGGATTATAATTCGAATTACTCTTTCACGATCTTTGATATTGAATTCAATTCCTAAGTGCAACAACGTATGAGCGATAGGAAAAATGGAAAATAGTTGAACTTTAGTTATTCTTCATCATTGCGTAGAGGTTGGTAGGATGTCTAAACACGCTCCCACGGCACAAACTAAGCAAAGCTCCACATTTTCTGATTGGAGTCGTCGTCTATCAAGTCGACTGGATCAAACCGATCTACCTGAATCCGCAATCATAATCCTTACTGCGCTCGTCGTGGGTGTTGGCGCGGGTCTCGGCGCAGTCATCTTCAGACGATTGATTGATGGGATCCAAACCCTGTCTTTCGTAACAATCGCTGGGATTTTAGAGCCGATCTCGCCATTTCAATACATCTTAATACCGGCAGTCGGAGGGTTGATTGTTGGTCTCTTAATCTTTTATTTCGCTCGAGAGGCAAAGGGGCATGGTGTTCCTGAAGTAATGGAAGCGGTAGCCTTACGCGGCGGGCGAATTCGCCCGCGTGTGGCCGTTGTGAAAGCCCTCGCCTCGAGTGTCTGTATCGCTACCGGTGGTTCAGTGGGTCGCGAAGGACCGATTGCCCAAATTGGCTCGGCGATTGGTTCAACTGTAGGACAGCTTCTCCATCTCTCCGACGACCGTGTGCGAAACCTTGTCGCATGCGGGACGGCAGGCGGCATTGCCGCTACGTTTAACGCACCCATCGCCGGTGCATTATTCGCGCTTGAGATCATTGTCGGCCAGTTTCATGCCACGTACTTCGGTGCGGTTGTCATCTCAGCAGTCACTGCAGATGTCGTTGCCCAATTCTTTGAGGGCAATAATCGATCTTTTATTGTTCCTGAGTATTCTCTTGTCAGCCCTTGGGAGCTCGTGTTATATGCTTTGCTTGGGGTGATCGCTGCAATCGGGTCGGTGATCTTCATCCGATCACTCTATGCTTCGGAGGATCTCTGGGATAGCTTCAACCTTCCCGAATACATCAAACCAGCGGCAGGAATGGCACTGTTGGGTGTACTGGGGATCGTCACCTATAAAGCGTCAGGTTATCCCAGGATATTCGGAATTGGTTACGGCTCGATCACGGAGTCACTCTCGAACAATATCGCCTTTCAGGTTACGCTCATTCTCTTCTTTCTTAAGATGCTTGCCACTATTCTCACCCTCGGTTCAGGAGGCTCGGGAGGTGTTTTTGCCCCATCGCTCTTCATGGGGGCAATGCTGGGGGTTACCTTTGGTCAAATTGTAAATATGATCTTTCCAAGCATCACCGCGCCCGCAGGTGCTTATGCTCTGGTTGGAATGGCCGCGTTCTTCAGCGGAGCCGCACATGCGCCGGTAACCGCGATTCTGATCATGTTTGAAATGACCGGCGATTATAAAATCATTCTGCCTCTGATGCTGGCGACAGTGGTTAGCACCTTGTTCTCGAGATTGATGAACAAGGAGTCGATCTACACCCTCAAGCTCAGTCGGCGTGGTGTACATCTTGACGAGGGTCGTGACATTGATGTGATGCAAGGCGTGAAAGTCGGAGAGATCATGACCACTGATGTACATGTAGTGTCTCCAGAAATGCCTCTCTCATCTTTGGCGGAGGTATTCTTGGAGTCCCACCATCATGGATTCCCTGTTGTCGGATCGGATGGCGATCTGGTGGGCGTTGTTACTATTCAGGATTTCGATAAATCGTTAGGCGAAGCGCGAATTGAGGGCCATACTGTAGGTGATATCGCGACTTGCGATGATCTGCTTGTGGCCTATCCGGATGAGCCCGTCTGGGAAGCCTTGCGGCGGCTGAGTGTAAGAGATGTGGGACGTCTGCCTGTGCTGGAGAGGAATGGCTCTCGCCATCTTGTCGGGATCGTCCGTCGAAACGATATTATTCGGGCCTACAAGGTTGCCATCATCAACCGCTCACACCACCAACATAAGGCCGAAACGCTTAAGCTCGAGAAGCTTGATGATTCCACCTTCCTACACCTTGTGATCCCCCAGGATGCAACGGTTGTTGGAATGCGGGTAAAGGAAGTTGATCTCCCCGAAGATTGCCTGATCGTCTCCGTACTGCGTGGGAAAAAACATCAGGCTGTGCATGGGAACACAATCATCCACGCCGGGGATAAGATAACTGTTTTTACAAATGAAGAATGCAGTTCCATCGTCCGTGACCACCTTTCGCTGCCTAATCATGTGCTTGACGACGAGGGGGTATCTGCATCACCGAAGCATGACTAGAATACGGCATTGTTCCTTATACATCGAGTGGACCCGGCGTGAAGAAGATGTTTTTATGAAGGGTGTTATGACTCGACAACAACCGGATGCTTTGAAATTGCCATCAGGTATAAATCGGCAGCCTAAGTGAGGCTGCTGAATTATTTACTGAACGTAGATTCAGCCCACAAATGCTACACAGAAAAACGAAGGTGAGGTTTATGGTGTTCCTATCCTACACACCAAATGCACTTGCTAGGGTTACCCTCCGCGTGTAGGATGATTCAAACCTATGCTCGCTGGGTTCCGAGCAGTCGAAAATCGATGGGTCACACTTGGAACACCAGCCTGACGGTCCAAGGCCCCCCAAGAGAGTTCAAATTCAACTATCCTCCCGATACGTAGACCGTCAGACTTTTCCAAATCTTTGAACTCATTTTCCTGAACTAAAAAGAGATCGTGTGAACATTGACATCTGAGATAATGATTTCGCATTCATTTGAGTTCTGGTCTTTTTCGAATCCAGAGTTGCGCTTGGTAGTTGAATCCAAGAAGTGTGCAATGTTGATCCCCTGAGAAGAAACGCAAATTCTGAAGTGACCATGGCTCTGGTTCGTCAGGAGCAGGGCCTGTTTTTTCGTGGGGGGATCAGCACCGAGTTCAGAACGGGCACCCGTAAGAGCGATCGTTAATATTTGTGCGCTGTTCGGACTTAAACTATAGTTCTATCACTTGCTGGGTTTATTTTGCTTAATCTGGCTATCCTCCAAGGTCAAGAATGATTGCTGGTGGTCCCTCCGGATCAGATTTCACTCTGGGGTCGTTAATGTCAGAGGAGAATCGTGTCTAGCGCGGGGAATTTGCGGAAAGGATTTTGGCAGATCATCGCGATCTGCTTCGCTGTTTTCCTGTTCAGCGCAGGTATGCGGCTGATGGATTATCCGCGCTGGGACCAACCGGGCTTTAAGGTAGACGGCGAATGGCTACTGGCGACGCATGATGCCTATTTCTGGGTAGCAGGCGCAGAAGGCGTGAACCCAATCGCAGAGCCCATGCCCATGGCGGTTCTGCTGGACATGGTGTCCCTGATCTTCCCGATCCCGCTTGCAAATCTTGCCTTCTGGGCTTCCATTTTACTCGCAGCGCTGGTTGCCATACCGTTGGCACTCTGGGCTTATTTCCTTGGGGCACCGTATGCAGCGCTGATCGTGCCGATCCTGGGAGCGCTCGCCCCAGCCTTCTACAATCGGACCCGCCTGGGTTTCTACGACACGGATTGGGCGATCTTATTCTTCCCATTGCTAATCAGCTGGCTCCTGGCAGCGTGGATCCAAGCGCGCCTGCGCGGTCCGGAGAGCATTGACCGTAACGACCCTGGCGATAAAAAAGATCGCATCATTCCCTCGATCTTGATCGTTCTCACAGCTGTGGCCTTGCCCTGGCACAACTCCATAGGCTTATACATCCTTGCCCTCTTGGGTCTTGCTGCCACACTGGTGGTGATCCTGGGTGTGCATGAGACTCGATCCGCTTCCTTTCTAACCTTGCTCGCCATCGCCCTCGTGGTGGGGGCCGGCTGGATAGGCGCAGCGGTGGGGTTGCTGCTCGTGTGGTGGCTGGGACGGTTTCCCGCTCGCCTCCGCCATCCCTGGTCGACTCGCCTTATGGGTGTTGGCCTGTTCGTTGTGCTGGCGGTGATCCTTGGGTTCCAATTCCAGGAGTATCTCTCGATTGCCATCCCTGCCTACGTGGGAAAACTTTTCGGAGACGGTGGGTCTCAAGCCTCAAGCTCAGTGCTGGTATTCCCCAGCCTGGCTGCATCTGTCCGGGAAACACAGAAGGTGAATCTCAACTTCGCCCTCGAGGGGATGGCATTTCACCCTCTGCTGGGGGCAGCGGGTGCATTTGGATATCTGTTTCTCCTGTGGAAAAAGCCGGCAGCGGTGTTTCTTCTGCCTTTGCTTCTGCTCGGCGTGGGTTCCGTGCGCTTGGGCATCCGTTTCACGATGTTCGCCACGCCGGTGGTTCTCCTGGGATTGCTCGTC
>Ga0209013_10004333_pt1 | contig 12460 bp, 9 predicted proteins | sample Cruoilmetagenom2_FD_187291 | JGI IMG/M metagenome (GOLD analysis project Ga0209013, IMG submission 187291) | Oil polluted marine microbial communities from Coal Oil Point, Santa Barbara, California, USA - Sample 2 (SPAdes) (version 2) | ecosystem: Environmental > Aquatic > Marine > Oil seeps ...
TTTTCCAGTCAGGACACAGAGATCGTTGATCAGGTAGCGAGTGGGGAAATTGTCAGTCCCGTCCACAATGATTTCATAAGGCTCGGCGATCCGGAAGGCGTTTTCAGAGTTGATAACTTCATTATATACATCGATCCGGATATCTGGATTGAGGTCCAACATCCGTTCTCGAGCAGAGTTAACCTTCAAATCTCCCAAGCTGGACTCGCCGTGGATAACCTGGCGCTGCAGGTTGGAAAAATCTACTATGTCATAATCAACCAACCCGATCCGGCCTACGCCGGCCGCAGCCAGGTAAAGAGCGACAGGGGATCCCAGCCCGCCAGTTCCAACTATTAGAACGGAGGCGGCTTTTAATTTCTTCTGGCCTTCCAGGCCAACATCTGGGATCAATAGATGCCTGGAATAGCGATGGATTTCCTTGTGTGAAAGTTCAGGGAGCATAATTTCTCCTGGGGGTTCTTTTATCCTCCAGCAATGGAGGGGATGATCAACAAGGTATCCTCTGCTGATAAGGGAGTTTTGAGCCCTTCCAGCTGATTGACATTATCTTCGCCAAGGAATAGATTGACATAGGGCCTTAATTTGCCCTCGTCATTAAATAGATGTTTTTTTAGCAACGGATAGGTTTCAACAGCTCCCTCGAGAACTTCTTCCACAACCTGGCCGGGAAGGGTGAGGGCGCTTTGTCCTTCTGCATAGGGGCGCAGTGGTGTTGGTATTTTTAGTGTTGGCATATTTCCTCTACTGATAAATATTATAAACTTGCTTTGCTTCTATTTGTTTGGGATTACTTGAATGATCTCTTCAGAAAAACTTTCCCGGTTGTCCTCTAACCGCCAGCAGCGGCTGCCAGACGCTTTGGCGCTGTTCACGCTGGTAATCAAGTAGGAATACCAGGGGATAGCAAATTCCCGATCGTATTCTGAGGGAAGATTTGGATGGTCCGGGTGGGAGTGAAAGATTCCCAGGATGGATGCATTTTGCCGGGCAGCTTCTTTTTCGCCCTGCAGCATGTCTTCAGCTGTGATAAGGTAGCGATTGTGCTGGTTTTTTTCTTCCCGGGCATTTTCCAGGAATAAAAGGTTCTCAACGGTGCGTTTACCCTCTTCGTCCTTGCCAAGTATCAAACCTGCCCCTTCATAGGGATAGGCGTTTTCACCATGAGCCTGGATCTGTTCCAGGAGGTGTGCGGGGATATTAATGTTCATGAATCGCTCCATAATGCGTCATCGCTTAAATATTTAAATCCGGCGTCAGGAAAGACGGTTACCACTACACCCTGCTCAAGCTCATTGGCAACCTGGCGGGCAGCCACGGCTGCAGCACCGGATGAAATACCAATGAAATAACCCTCTTCCCGGGCCAGGCAGCGCACCATATCATAAGCGTCTTCGGTCCTGATGGGTATGATGCGGTCGGCCGCGGCAGGATCATATATGCCGGGTTGAATGGCGGAAGGCATGTGTTTTAAACCTTCCAGTCCGTTGAAAGGGGAATCCGGCTGGACGCCAATTACCTGAACATCAGGATAATTCTCCTTTAGGTAGCGAGAGACACCGGTTAGGGTGCCTGTAGTACCCATGCCCAGTACAATATGGGTCACCCGACCATCTGTCTGTTCGATGATCTCTGGGCCGGTGTTGTTGTAGTGGGATTTCCAATTGGCTGGATTGTCGTATTGGTTGGCGTAGTAATAGCGCTCTGGATGATCCGCGGCCATTTGTTGGGCTATCAGGATAGCGCCGTCGGATCCCTCCAGGGGATCTGTAAGCACCAGCTCGGCTCCCAGGGCACTCATGATCTTTACTCTTTCGGGGCTGGCATTGGAGGGCATGGCCAGGGTGATGGGGATACCCAGGGCGGCCCCAAAAGTTGCGTACGCGATGCCCATATTGCCAGAAGTGGAGTCCAACAGATGCATGCCTGGCAAGATCAAACCTTTGTGCAGGGCATTTTGAATGATGCCCCAGGCCGGCCGATCTTTAACAGAACCGCTGGGGTTGAACCACTCTGCCTTGGCAAATACCTGGACCTTGCTTATGGTTTTGTCAGACAGGGTGACCAGGGGCAGAAGGGGCGTGTTTCCAACCAGGGAAGGCATGCCTTCGTCAAGAGATATTCTTTTTAGGTACGGTATAAAGTCCTGCATTCTGCTTCCTTATTTAAAAATAAAAACTGATCAGCACGGCCTGAAAAGCCATGAAAGTCGGGAGGCTTGCGGAAATCGTGCTGCCGCCCGAAATTGATCAGTTGAATTCGGAAGCAGTTTTACGATCCCCGCTGTATACAGGAGCAGTTGAAAATCATAAACCAACTCAATTATTATGAATATAATGATATATATTATAGTATCTTATATTGTATTGTCAATCCAGCATCAGGCTATCAATGATTGGATCTCTCTTTGGATGGGTCAGCCGCAGGGTATCTTACCTGACATCCCGGGCAGGCTTCGCGTGTAAGGCGGGTTGGGTAAGGTATTGCCCGTAGAAATCATCTAAGCATAGAATTTTATTGAAAGAATTTGTCATGGGAAACTTGCACTTATTTTTTTGAGCAGGAAATTTATTTTATAGGAGTCAGAAAGATGGACTGGTTACAACAAACATTTCTAACTATCGCCGGCACCAACCCTATCTGGCAGGGGGTTGTGGGCGGCCTTTTTATAACATTAATGAATACACTGGGTGCTTTAGCGGTATTGGTTTGGAAAAAACCCTCTCAAAAATTTCTGGATGGAGCGTTGGGTTTTGCGGCGGGCGTGATGCTGGCTGCCAGTTTCACCAGCCTGATCCTTCCAGGTGTTGAATACGGCGGCATTATCCCGGTATTGATCGGTATGGTATTTGGCGTATTAATTCTCATTTTGGGAGACCGTTTTGTGCCCCATTTTCATCCAGGCCGGGGTCATGAAGGGCCGGAAGCCGGGCGAATGCGGGCAGTCTGGCTGTTTATCCTCGCCATCACACTCCACAATATGCCCGAAGGTCTGGCAGTGGGCGTTGGTTTTGGATCGGGAAATTTAGCGGATGCGCTCCCATTAATGCTGGCAATCGGTATTCAAAATATCCCTGAGGGATTGGCAGTCGCAGTAGCTGCCCTCAATGCTGGAATGGGGACATATTTCTATGCTGGTTTTGTCGGAATCAGGGCGGGATTGATCGAGATACCCTTGACGATATTAGGTGTGATCGCGGTCCAATATATCAGCCCGCTGTTACCTTACGCAATGGGTTTTGCGGCAGGTGCCATGCTTTATGTGATCAGCGACGAGATCATCCCGGAAACCCACGGCACGGGGAATGAACGATTGGCAACAATAGGGACAATGGTGGGTGTGATGGTGATGTTATACCTGGATATATCCCTGGGGTAAGATCCCTGCCTTAGATGGTATTTGTCCCAAGCCTTCAGATATAAAGCATTAATTATTATTCTCAAACCCTGAAAACAATTATTCAAAGGGGATATCTCAGACTTTCATACGCGAATTCGTTAGAGAATATCCAAAAAGCTTTGGATAGAATGGGGGAGATACTATAAATTATTCTAGAATCCAGTTAATTGATATTTCTCTAGTTCCCGGCCATGAATGGCCGGGCTATGACTAGCGCCTGCTGAAGCAGGCTCACTATTTCTCTCTTGCAAGGATTTCTAAGGAATTCCGAAGACGTCCCTGAGCATGATGTTGTTTTTGATTTTTGATATATCGAATTATGCCAGGAAGATCTGACTCTCTAAATGTAAATATTGAATAGGATGTTTGCCAGCGAAATTTATAATCAATTAATTCAGACTGATTTAACTTGGTCGAAGATACAGCCTTAATCTGACCGATGAATTTGGAGATGGATATCGATGGAGGAATAGATACAGCGAGATGGACATGATCGCTGATTCCGTTTATCGCATATACGATCCCCCCCAAACTAATAACTTTTTTTGCTAGATAACTATGTAATTTATCTTCAATTCCAGAAGTTATGATCGGTTCTCTATTTTTTGTACTCCAGATAACATGATAAAAGAGCTTTGTATAAGCCAAAATATCCCCCAGTTATCACTCTATTTTGTTTTCCACTGGAATTCAAGCCCAAAGGGCGTTGAGAATAGCCGGGTGATTCATCTTTTTGTGCGCAAGATGATGTGATAAAAGAGTTTTGTGTAAGCCATACTATCCCCCAGTTAGCACTCCATTCTTTTTCCCACTGGAAATCAAGCCCAAAGGGCGTTAAGAATAGCCGGGTGATTCATCGCCCGGCGAGTTGAAAGATAAGAACGTACTAAATTTCCCTACTATCCCCCTGTTAGCACTCTATTCCTTTTCCCACTGGAAATCAAGCCCGAAGGGCGTTAAGAATAGCCGGGTGATTAATCGCCCGGCGAACTTGGAGACCCGTGGTAGGAATTTGCCTCGGATCTTTCTCCCGGCTAGAGACTTTTTCCGGGATCCGGCTTTCCTGTCACTGTAGCCCGGACCCGGTAGCTTTCTTCTCCATCTTGAAGCTGATCAATTTTATACACCGGATCCTGAATGCCCATCTGGTTGGCCTGCTCCAGGGCTGCGCTGCGGGTTGCTGATTCAGCATACTCCAGAGCTTCCTGCAGATCCCTGAATCGCTCCCTGTCTTTTCCTGATTGCACATAATACCCGACCGTCCGAATATCCACGGACTGGGGGATCACCCAGGCTTCCTGATAGGCGATCAAACTGCCAACCGCAGCACCTACCGCGTTAGCGACCTGGTAGTGGGGTGGTTCGATATATTCGGTATGCAGCAGCCCGGCAACCTGGGGAAGGAGCAAAGAAGCTGGGGCGCCTATTCCCACCAGGGGCATTTTGAGGGAGATTTCACAGCCCAGGCTGGGATCCTCCCTGCTGGCATTTTCCTCAAAGAGCCAGAGCCCCAAATCATCTGGGTGAGCGTAATAGGGTGCTGGCTCCAGGGTCTGGCCGGTCAGATAGGTGATGGTTTCTCGAGCGATCCTGGATACCATCTGCTCAATAGTTTTATTTATGAACTCATCCACACTTATCCCCAGGTGTGTGGCTGTCAGCCAGACAGCGATTTTAGCAGCTTCCTGATTCCAGGGTGTAAAATCACCCCGGACATGAAAGAGATCGGTGGGGGTGAGTCCTGCAACGCCGATGATCTCTTCCCGGATAAGGGATGTGGCTCCGCTCTGCAGAGGGTGGAATATATTAAGTTTTTCCAGCAGTACGGGCAGGCTGAGGGGTCCAGACTGGAGAAGTTCGATCACCTGCCTGGCACGGGGGTTGGAAGGTATCCGGGGCGGCTGGCGGATCAGGTACCAGAACTCGATTTCTCTGAGATTGGGCTTTTTGTGTTTTTCCGCAGCCAGTTTTTTAAGGTAATGGAAAACTTCACGGTGTTGATAGGCCAGGGATGAAAGCGGCTGCACCCGGGCTGGTCCGATTTCCAGCTGGTTCTCTACATTGATCTGTATATGGCTGTCTCCTCCCAAGCCCAGAGAATGGATCCTGGCGGCCCGGACAGAGGTACGGTATTCCCCGACGGTGGTGCCCTCTTCCCGGATCTGGACCTGGCCATCTTCAATGAGAGCGATATCGGTAGTGGTGCCGCCGATGTCGATAACCAGGGCTTTATCGACCCCGGCCAAAAAGCACCCCCCGCTGGCGCTGGCTGCTGGGCCCGAGTGAACAGTTTCAATTGGCCTGCTTTGGGCGATGTCTGCCCCGACCAGGGCGCCGTCACCCCTGACGACCATCAAGGGTGCGGTTATTCCTCTTTCTCGGAGAGAGGCCTGCATGGCCTGGATAAACTCCTTCAAATGGCTGAGAAGCGAGGCGTTCAAGCTGGCTGTGGTGGCCCGCTGCACCGAATCCAGGCGTGTGGAAAGTTCATGTCCTAGTACAACTGGAAGGTCCACTGTCTCGGCAACGATCCGGTAAGCCAGCTCTTCATGACTGGCATTAAAGGGGCTGAAATAGCCAGAGATGGCAATCGCATCAACCTCCTTCTGGATTTCACGGGCAGTTTTGCGGATACCCTCGCTATCCAGGGGTGCCTGCTGGTTTGCATACAGATCATGACCTCCCTGAAAATAGTGAAAGCTGGCAGCTCCAAAGCGCGATCCGAGCGAGAACTGCTGGATCAATTCCGGATCATAACCCAGCAGTAACAGGCCAACTGGCTGACCTTTCCCCTCGGCAATGGCATTGGTTGCCAAAGTGGTAGAGATTACCACCGCCTTGATTTGGGTTGGATCGGCAGGTAGCAGATCGTTGAGGACTGCCAGGATGCCCACCGACAGGTCCGGTTTTGTGGTTAATGTTTTAGTGGTTTTTAGAATTTCCCTGGTGGCGTGATGGATCAGCACACCATCGGTGTAAGTGCCCCCGGTATCAATTCCCAGGATATATTCAGACATTCGGTCAGTGCTCCTTGATGCCGTGGTCTTTTGCCAGCGAAACCAACACCACCCCGATAATGATCAATACCGATCCGATGATCTGCCACAGGTCCATCCTTTCCTGAAGAAAAATATAGGCCAGTATGGAAGCAAAAAAGATTTCCGAGGTGGCGGTGATAGATGCCACGCTGGCTGGGAGATATTTAAGGGAAGTGGTGTAAAGTGCAAACCCAATAATTGTGGAAAACAGTATAAAACCCACGAAGAGAGGCAGGAAATCTAATTCCGCAGGCCAGGGATCCGGTTTGCCCAGCTGGACAGCAAATAAGGTCAGCGTGCCGAAAGCAAAGATATAAAACATGATCGTCCAGGGATTGTAATCCCCGCTGAGCTTCTTGCCGAATAGACTTAATGAACCATAGGTTATGGCAGAGCCCAGGGCGATCAACAGGCCGATGGGGGCGATTTTCCAATCTCCGACGCTGCTGATCCCGGATACCAGGATGGTTCCGACCGCTGCCAGGGCAACAGCAATAATTTTCCTGGTGGTAATCTTCTCACCGAACAGGAACCAGGCCATAATGGTGACAAAAATGGGAGCGTTGCACTGCACCACAGTGGCCAGCGAAGCACCGAGCATCACCACTGCCTGGTTCCAGAAGACATGGAAAATACCGATGCTGATGGCGCCCATGCCTATCAGCCATGGCAGATCCTTTTTTTTCACCACCAGCAGCCGGGGTTTAATGATCAAGATGCCGATGAACAACACCAGGGTTGTGGTTAGATCACGCCAGAATGCCAGGCCAACTGCAGAAAACCCGCTCTTGCGGATAATGAGATTAATAAATATGCCGGATGTCGACCAGCAGATAGTAGCTGCGATGACCAGTAATATGCTAGACAGTCTGCTGGAATATGCTCTTTCCCTTGGGATCAAGATAACCTCTCTTTATTATCAAGGTGCCAGCTTCAGGCCGTCAATATAAAACTGGTTGAATAGAGCATCTGTATCGAGATCGATTTGTTCGGCCTTCTGGGATAATTCTTCTCCCAGGGCAAAACCTTCCTCGGTCAGGAACATTGCTGCTCCGAAACCAGCTCCATTTGCCGCTGTTTCCACAATCTCCTCATTTACGGGAGGGATCATGCCTATTTCGAGGATGGACCTGATATTTACCTGTCCGCCAAATGACCCGGTCAGGATCACTTTTGTCAGGTCAGCGGGTTGAAGGTCGAGATTGGCCATCAGGACATCGACCGCGGCCCGAATGGCGCCTTTGGCTTTCTGGAGCTCACGAATATCCAGCTGGGTCAGATACAGGTCCTGGTCGGGATCCAGTTGAATACGTTTGCTTCCTATATCATCCAGGCTGATTTTCTGCAGATATTCCAGGCAGGACTGGGGTATGGCTTCCCCAGGCAGGATTTTTTCACCCGGAATGTGATCGTCATTCCTAAGCTTTTCAGAATAGGCTGTGCAATCGGGGTTGATCCTTCCAGATTCGTCGATCAGTCCCACCTCCCGGAAGGAGGCAATAGCGGACAGCAGGCCAGATCCGGTCAGCCCTACTGGCTCAGCATCTCCGATCGTGGTCAGGATAAATTCTCCCTGATCCATCGTGAGATCGGTGATCGCACCGTCCACTGCCCGGGATCCGCAGGAGATGTTAACGCCTTCAAAAGCAGGACCGGCTGCCGTTGAGGCTGTCATGATGCGCTCCCCATCGGTAAGCATTACCTCGCCATTGGTGCCCAGGTCAATGGCCAGCATGGGGCCTTCCGGTTGGTCAAAACCAAAATAAGCCAGGCAGGCCAGGGCATCTGACCCTACAAATCCGCCGATCAGGGGGGGAAGAGAAACTTTTACATGTTCCGGGAATATACCATCCATCAAGCTTTTAGCATCTTTTATGGTGCCGCTATCATAAGGTTGGAATGGAATATATGCCAGTGTATCAAGGGGCAGCTCAGCCAGCAGGTGGTGCATGGCAACGTTGCCAACGATTGTTACCTGCTGGATTCGCTGCCAGATTTTGTCTGTAAGATTCAAGGAATCGGCAGCCTGGATAATGGATGCAAGAGCCAGGCGGTGAAGCCTGTTTTTGTTATTGTCATCGTCCAGAGCGGCGGCCAGGCGGGAAATAACATCTGAACCAAACACGGTCTGCTGGTTCAGCCCACCGCCACCGGCAGCGACTTCGCCGTTATCCAGACAGGTTAAAAATGCAGCCACCGTGGTAGTCCCAAGGTCAATTGCCAGCCCGAGGGGAATATTTGTTTCCTTTTTATAGCGGGTGCTTCCACGGAAGATTTTATTGGAGTACACCACAATGGGGGAGAGAACTATGCGGGTTTCCCCCTGGACCCGGGCCCGGCAAGCCAATCGGTTGTTGAGGGCGATTTCACCGGCAGTGAGATTCTTTAATTCAATTTCGTCGGGAGGCGCTGTTCCTTCTTCCACCAGCACTTTGCACTTTCCACAGGTGCCGCGTCCTGCGCAGGGCTGTTCCAGGGGGAGACCAGTCCGGGCAACCACATCGCCCAGAATTTCCCCTTCCTCCGCCTGAACGGTCTTTATTTCTGATCCATAGATTATAGTTACTTCTGGCATACTCCACCTCCGGGAAAAACTACCAAATAAAGATTATATCCATATCCACCCTTTTATTCCTTGATCAAATCTTTTTCCTTAATGATCTCCCTGATTTTTAGATAGAATTCTTCGATGTGGTTCTTCATGATTTCCATCGCCAGGGATTCGTTGCCATCCCTGATTGCATCGACCAGTTTAATGTGGGATTTCACTGCGGTAGGCAGGAAATCTAAATAAGGTAGGGCTAGGTACCAGAGCCGTTTGGAAAGTCCATAAAAACGCTGCAATGTAAATGCCAGGTAGTTGTTGTGGGCAGCCTGGGCGATAGCCTGATGAAATCTCTGGTCCAGTTCAAAATATTCTTGGGTATCTACAGCAACTTCTTTACATAACGCCTGCAGGATAACCAGGTCATCTGTGGTGGCGTTAAGAACAGCCTGTTGGGCGGCCAGAGTTTCCAGGTTGAGCCGGATCGTGCTGATTTTTTCCAGATCACTGAATTGGAGTTCCGCTACATACAAACCGCGGGGCGGAGCTTCAACAAGATGGTCATGAACCAGTAAGTTGAGCGCCTCCCGGATGGCAGTTTTTGAAAATCCCATTTCATCTGCCAGAGAAGCGAAATCCAGGATCTCCCCCGGAGCCAGTTCAAGGGAGGTAATTTTCTCCCACAACAATTGATAAGCTTTTTGAGTATCTACCTTGTTTATATTCATCTTTATCTTCCTACCCTCCCAGGCGGGGTTTGCCAACTGCCCTGGCTTTTACCCTGTAGCTGTCCATCCCGTCCTGAATTACTTCCACGTTCACCTGAGGGATATTTGCACCAGATCGAAGGGCAGCGCTGAGGGCATTACTCTCTGCGATTTCTTTTGCCCTGGTGAGGGCATCCTCCAGTTCTTCAATTTCGTCCCGGTTATCTCGGGACTGCAGATAATATCCCAAAACCTCCGCATCTCCTTTGGACATGTGAGGATAGATCAGGATTTCTTCAGTGACCATGACGCTGCCGGCAACGGCCCCGGCCGCATTGGCAACCTGGTAATGGGCCGGCAGTACAAGGTCTGTATTAAATACCCGGGCTACAGCTTCCAGCATCACCTGGGCTGGGGCTCCAATCCCGATCAAGGGAACGTTGAGGATGATCCGGGTTGTCAGCTGCTCATGCTCCGGCCGCAGCGAGTTGTCCAGGAACCAGTTCGCCAGGTCATGGGTGGAATCGTTCCTGGCGGGAATTTCCTTTTCAGTCAAAAAATGGATCACAGCCTTGCTAATTATTTCAGTGACATTCTCCCAGAAAAGGAGCTGGAATTGGTCTTCATCCAATTTAAGGTAATGGCTGAACACAGTTAAGGCAGCTTTGCTTGCCTCTTTGTCCCAGGGAGTATGTCGTCCATCAACGTGGAGGATATCGGTAGGCGTGAACCCTGATTTGCCGATAACTTCTTCCCGCCACAGGTTGTTGAGGCTGATCTGGCTGGCATCAAGTAATCCCAGAGATTTGAGTACCTCTATGGCAGGTTTTGGGCCGGGTTTAAGGATTTCGACCACTTGCTGTTCCTTGGCTGTGAAAGAGTTAAGTTCTGGATTCTCCTGCTGTAGGAACCAGTATTCCAGGTCCCGGGGGTGGGGGGCTGGCCAATTCGTTTTGGCAAGGGCTTTCAAGCGATCCTGTACATTATTGTACTGGTGAGATAGGTAAGCCAATGGAACTACCCGTTCAGGGCCGATGGATATCTCCTTGCCTCTGTCTAGATTGATGTGGCTGTCCCCGCCCAATCCGATAGAGAACAGGTTAGCAGCTTGAACAGAAGTTTGATAACCAGAAACAGATGCTCCTTTCTCGGAAACGATGACTTTGCCGTCCTTAATCAATGCCAGATCTGTGGTTGTTCCTCCGACATCAAGCACCAGGGCCTGGTCCTCCCCGGATAAGAATCTCCCGCCGATCGCGCTGGCTGCGGGTCCTGAGTGAATGGTTTCCACGGGAGATCGGGCGGCAAATTCATCGTTCATCAAGGTGCCATCTCCCCGTACGACCATCAGCGGGGCATTGATTCCCCTATGCTCCATTGCCCTTCGTACGGCAATAATAAATTCCTGGAGCATGGACAATAGGGAAGCGTTAAGCGCTGCAGTGGTTGCCCGTTCTACGGAACCCAGCAATGTGGACAGCTGGTGGCCGAGCACGATGGGCAGATCGCAGATGCTGGCAATAGCGTTTTGAGCCCGGATTTCATGTTCAGGATTGCGGGGACTGAAATAGGAAGAGACCGCAATGGCATCCACCTTATTTTTGATCATTTTGGTTTTTTCGAGCAAGTCTGGAAGATCAAGAGGAGATTTTTCCTGCCCGTGCAGGTCATGTCCCCCTTCGATGTAATAATAATGAGGGGTAGCAAAGCGTTTACTCATATCAAAGGAATTGATCAGATCTGGATCATATCCAATTAAAAAGAGCGCTACCCGCTTCCCTTTCCCTTCGGCAATTGCATTGGTTGCCAGGGTAGTAGATATCGAGACCATCTGTATCGCGGATGGATCCTCGAGATCGATCTCCTTGATGACATTTTCAATACCGATCGAAAAATCCCGCTTGGTTGTCAGGCTTTTATGGGCGGCGATAATCTGGTGGGTGTTGTATTCAAGAAGTACACCATCGGTGTAGGTTCCTCCAGTATCAATGCCGAGTACCAGAGTTTCTGGCGGGGTTTTTTTGTTCACCTTCCTACCTCTGACAATCAAGGGGCGTGATCAAATGTGGGTTATGATCACGCCCCTTGCCGTTACAACTGATAGAAATATTATCCAAACATATCCAAGTCCAGTTCCTCGCCCTTGTATTTCTCATCTGCCAGATCACAGATGTGCTTGAGTTCCTTGAACATTTTCTCATCCAGCAGGGGTTCTTCCTCACGATCAAGTATTTCGATCACACGTTCATTCACGCGCTGACGGTGAGTCTTGCTGCCTGAAGCTTCCCAACCCTCATAATTCTGACGGTCAACCAGTTTGGGTCTCCAGATGAGGTCCTTGAAGCGATTGAAGGTGTGGTCGTGGGCAAGATAGTGTCCGCCGGGGCCGATTTCCTCAATCACATTGAGAGCTTTGCTGTCATCATTTACGGGAATGCCTTTGAGGATGCGCTTGACCATGTCAATGATCTCGTCAGCGGCAACCATCATCTCGGCAGAGCTCGTTAGACCCTGCTCCAGATAGCCAACATCGTGGATCATATTGCCGCCGATAAGGGCTGCTGTGGTAATGTTCATGGTAGCTTCCATGGCAGCCTGCTCATCATACATTTTCGCATCTGAACAGCCAGCGGTCTCGTATTCAGGAATGCCAAGCCATTTGGTGATCTGAGTGTAGGCTGCACTAAGCAGAGCCATTTCGGGTGATCCGTAGGAATACACTGCAGTCCTCATATCCATCGCAGACATTAACCCGCCAATGATCATCGGG
>Ga0209013_10004334_pt1 | contig 12459 bp, 10 predicted proteins | sample Cruoilmetagenom2_FD_187291 | JGI IMG/M metagenome (GOLD analysis project Ga0209013, IMG submission 187291) | Oil polluted marine microbial communities from Coal Oil Point, Santa Barbara, California, USA - Sample 2 (SPAdes) (version 2) | ecosystem: Environmental > Aquatic > Marine > Oil seeps ...
CATGTGGGTTGGGGTCACTCCACTCACCAAGACGCCACGAAGGCTGCATTGCTGGCCGGTGTATCCGAGCTGATATTGACGAGCCACGATCCCCGTCGTACGGACTCAGCAATCGACGAGATGGTCGCTGATGCATGCGAGGCATTCCCGAACATTGATGCTGTGTGGCCCGGCATGGAAATCTCGCTGTGAAGCTCGCGGCGATCAAGCCTCCCCGTCTGCAAACCCTTGGCGAAGGGGAGCGGAGCGCCACCTGGCTTGAACTTTTCTACGACCTCGTGTTCGTCGCGACGGTGGCAATGCTCGGAACTCGCCTTGTTGCTGAGACAACACTGGGTGGATGGTTTTCGTATGCCGGGTATTTCCTTCTCGTGTGGTGGCTGTGGGCGAGCCATACTTTCTATGCAGACCGCTACGACACAGATGATCTGGTCTACCGGTTCCTCGCTGGAACACAAATGGTCGCAATCGCCATCATGGCGGCGAGCGTTTCAACTGGGCCATCGGGTTCAACACTGGTTTTTGCCGCGGCATACGCCGCTGTACGGGTACTGCTGCTGTTGCTCTACGCCCGGGCATACCGGTTCGTGCCGGCCACCCGCCAGCTCGTGCGTGGCTACCTCATCGGATTCGGCATCGGTGCAAGCCTCTGGATCGTCTCCATCTTCGTCCCGGAACCTGCACGGTTTTGGCTGTGGGGAGTTGCCCTGACTATCGATCTGGCCACGCCGTTCATCATGCGGCGGGCACAAGCAGCCTCTCCACTCGACGTGTCACATCTGCCCGAGCGGTTCGGGCTGTTTACGATTCTCGTCCTAGGTGAGGCGGTCGTCGCTGTCACTGTTGGGCTCGGCCATGTTGAATGGCAGTGGACCACCACGATCGCCGGTGTCGCTGGAATCTCAATGGCGACAGCCTTGTGGTGGATCCACTTCGACAACGTGGATGGTCGCGTTGTGCGGCGGAAGGGCGGAGGCAGGGCATGGCAGCCAACGGTTTGGATCTACAGCCACCTTCCCCTCGCGATCGGTCTTGCGATGATTGGTGTTGGAATCGAACATGCGATTGTCGCGTCCGATTCACATCATCACTACACGTCACCAGAGCGGTGGCTTCTCGTCGGTGGTGTCGTCGTGGCGCTCGCTGCGATGATCGGCATCGAAATGGCATCGAAGCGTGACATCAGGGACGACCTGCGCACAACGCTGATCCTTTCGAGGGCTACAGCGATTGCCTTTGCCCTTCTCGTCGGCGTGGTCGGACGCCTCGAGGCCCCAGCGACCGTCGTCATCCTCGCCGCTCTCTGTGGTGCCCTTGTTGTCACTGACCTCGTGATAGGCGCAGTCGCTGACCGCTGAGGTCCATTGGACTTCTGACAGGCGAGTCGGCAGCTACTCGTTCGGTCCGGTCACCGATTTGCCTCTGTTTCGGGTGTAGAAATCCGCGAGACCAAGCGACGCGAGGGGGAGGAATCCACCGCTGATGAGTCCCAACGCTGGGAGGGTGAAGAGCATCAGCAGCGAGTACGTGGCAATAATCAGCACGGCAGCGGCGCGCCAACCCGGCCGATCGGTGGCTTGCTGGTTCAGTGTGATCACACCACCTATTCCGAATCCGACGCTCAGTCCAAACACAGGGTTGAACAATCCGAGCGGCAGCGTGATCAAGAGCCACAGTCCCATCGCCTTCAATACGGAAACCGGGGCCGACTCTCTTCCAGATACGAAGGCCAACGTGAGGAACACCGCGGGCACCAGAGCGAATCCAATCGTGAACGCCGGGGCCGCAGCGCCGGGTGTGTCGGACCTCGTGGCGACGATCGCTACCAGCAACGATCCATAGCTGATCACCATGACGATCGTGCTGATGGCGATCGCTAGCCAGGATCTCTTGTAGTTCTCGGGTTCATCTGTCACGAAGTGTTACCAGCGACAATCAATGCTGATGAGGATTGGAGGAAGGGCAATCTCAGCCCTTGACCGAACCTGCCGTGAGTCCGCGCACGAAATAGCGCTGGAGCGAGAGGAACACCACGAGCGGTAGCGCCATCGTGATGAACGCGCCTGCGGTCAGCAGATGCCATGCTTGGCCGCGTGACCCATTGAGGTTGTTGAGGGCCAATGTGACCACTCGCACGTCTGGCTCTCCTCCGAGGAACACGAGTGCGACGAGAAGGTCATTCCAAACCCAGAGGAACTGGAAGATCGCAAAGGAGGCGAGCACCGGTACCGAAAGCGGCACGACGAGCCGGGTGAAGGTCTGGAAATGCGACGCACCGTCGATCTCTGCCGACTCCATCATGGACGACGGGAGCGATCCGATGTAGTTGCGCAACAGGTAGATCGCGAGAGGCAAACCGAATCCCGTGTGTGCCAGCCACACGGCGGGGAAGGTTCCGTTCAGATTCACGGTGGTGTACAGCCGCAGCAAGGGGATGAGCGACATCTGCAACGGAATCACAAGCAGGGCAACGACGCCAACGAATAGCCATTGTCTGCCGGGGAACCTCATCCACGCAAAGCCGTATGCCGCGAAAGCAGCGATCGTGATCGGCATGACTGTCGCCGGGATGGTAACGGACAAGCTGTTAAGGAAGGAGTTCCCGAATCCCTCCGAGGTAAGCACGTTGGAGTAGTTCGCCAGAGTCCACTCGTTCGATCCGAGATTCGTGAACACAGTCCACCAACCGCTTGTGTTGACAGCGTCGGGCGTGCGGAACGAACTGACAAGCACTCCGAGAGTCGGAATGATCCAAACGATCACGATGATCAGGATGACCAGTTTGATCGGCCAGAGGTGGAATATGCGACCCCAGAACCCGCGATCGTCCTGGGTGTAGGCAGTGGTTTCTGCGGTAGTGGTCATCGCTGAGCCTCCTGCGCCTGGAATCGTCTCACATTGAGGAACATGAGGGGAACTATCGCAACGAGCAGGACGACAGCGAGGGCAGCGCCCTTGCCGTCGTTACCGAATGTGAAGAATTCCGTCACCATGCGTTCAGCTACAACGGAGGTTCCAAACTCTCCGGATGTCATGACGAATACGATGTCGAACACCTTCCACACAGTGATGACGACCGTTGTAAGGACTACCACGAGCGTTGAAGATATTGAGGGAATGATGATTCGCCAGAACACCTGGAATTCATTGGCACCGTCGATGCGGCCGGCTTCGATGATCTCCTCTGGCACACCCTTGATGCCAGCGGAAAGGATCACCATCGCGAACCCCACCTGAAGCCAAACCAGGATGACCATCAGGTAGAAGTTGTTGAACGGTTCCTGAAGCAACCATGCGACGGGCTCGTTCCCAATGCCCGTCCAGATGCCGTTGAGCAGTCCGATCTGTTCTCCAAAGCCTTCGGGTCGGAAGTTGTAGATGAACCGCCAAACGATTGAAGCGCCAACAAAGGAGATGGCCATGGGCATGAAGATGAAGGACTTCGAAAACGCCTCCGCCTTGCTCCCGAGCTTGTCGGAAAGCACCGCGAAAGTGAGTCCGATACCTACCGCGAGAGCAGGAACGATGATTACCCACAGGAATGAATTGCGTAGAGCCTCAAGCGTTCCAGGATCAGTGAATACGTCGATGTAGTTGTCCAAGCCGACAAAGCCCTCGCCGTGTCGATCTTGGAAACTCAGCTTGAACGTGACGATCGTCGGATAGACGAGGAATACCGACAGCACAACGAGTGCTGGCCCGACGAACACGAAAGGCTGGACATACGTCTGATACCGCTCCGGCAGCCGACTGACGATCCAATCCATGGCGAAATAGAGAGCGAACACTCCGAGCACGCCGATGATGAGGGCGACGAAAACGACGAGAAGACGGTTGGCGTCCTCATCGAGAACCACCGTCCCTGCCCAGTAGAGCAGCCCAAGGGCAACCACCGGAACTACGAGAGACACGACGACCCGAAGTACCTGGGTCAAGAAGTTCGGACCAGGCTCTTGTTTTGGAGAGGCGACCTGCTGCACGTCGTCTACTCCGAGATCGCGTTCATTGAGGTCAGCCATATGTCTCCGTCTCGCGGTGTATTGCCACTCTAGACGAACGCGAGCGAGCGGCCCAATTCGGGCCGCTCGCTCGTCTAGAGGGTGTGTTCAGTTGATCGCTACGAGCTGGGCCAGCTTGACTCAACCGTATCGAGTATCTCTGTCGTGGGGGTGCCACGCGTCCAGTCGACCATTCCGGTCCAGAACGAACCCTGACCAACTTCTGGTGGCATCAGGTCTGAGCCGTCAAACACGAACCCGTCGCCTCCGAGAGCAGCAGCAACAGCTCCTGCTTGTAGCTTCACAGTGTCGGTTGTGTAGCAAGTGTTCGGAGTATTGGCATTGGCGGAAATCCGCTCGATACCTGGGACTCCGGCACCAGATGCCTGGATGCACTGCAGCGCGGGCTCGCTGTAGGCGAGTAGAGCCGCTCCGACCTCAGGCCGGTTGTTGAACACCATGGCGAGCTCTCCACCACCCATGGCAGCAGCTGGCAGACTGGTGTCGATTGCTGGGAAGTTGAAGAACGCTGCATCGGTACCTAGCACGACTCCCTCAGGGAAGAAGTTCGAGATGAACGATGCCTGGCGATGCATCAAGCACGATGGTGGTTCGTTGAACATCGGATTTGGAGCGTCTCGGAAGTCGATGGCAGAAACACCATCGGGTCCACCGAGTACGAAGCCCTCACCGAACATGATCTCGCCAAACGTATCGAAAGCCAGCTGGACAGCTGGATCGTTGAATGGGATTTCATGGTTGGTCCACTGGTTGTAGACATCGGCGCCGGCTGTCCGGACCATGATGTCTTCGATCCAGTCTGTGCCTGGCCATCCGGTTGCTGCGTCGCTTCCCAGTCCGATACACCACGGGGTGGACCCGTCTGCGACGATCTGGGAGGACAACGCTACGAGTTCATCCCATGTTGCGGGGATCTCGTAGCCAGCAGTTTCGAATGCAAGCTTGTTGTACCAAACGATGCTCTTGTAGTTGGCGTTCGTCGGGATCGAGTAGTGCTTTCCGTCTGCACATACGCCGAGGTTCATGAAGTAGGAACCGTGTGCAGACTCGAGAGCCGCAATGTCCATCCCCATATCCTCAAGGGCGATAATCTCGCCTGCGTCGGCAAACACACAAATCGAGCCGGGCTGTGGCGTAATCGCGATGTCGGGCGGGTTTCCGCCGTCAACACGAATGCGCAGCTGAGCTTCGAAATCGTCTGATCCCTCATAGGTAACCGTGCCGCCGGTCGCCTCGTTGTACGCATCGAAGGTCGCCTGAATGGACGCGCCTTCGTCGCCGGTCGGCGCCGCAAACACCGAGACCTCTGTGCCGGAAACATCGACGGTGGTGAACTCGTTGCCGGTGTCGGTTCCGCCACTTTCCCCTGCTGTCGTCGTCGTATCGTCGCTGTCGCTACCACAAGCAGCGGCCACGAGTGCAAAGACGACAATCAGTAATAGCCACTTCGCTTTTCTCATGCATTCCTCCATTGATATGGGAGATGTTCCATTTGGACCGGAGTTACTCCGGTGTGCTTCTGAGCCTAGCAAATTGCTTGCACGTGCAGTCATTTCGAGCCGAGAGGACAGCGCCGTTTCGATCGCCGCTCGAAGGGCGCCCCGACTAGCTCCCGCTGCGGATTCAGGCAACTAGCCGCCTTGACCCTCCAGGAAGTAGGTAGTGACATTGCCCTTGCCTTTGATCTCGATGGGGCCACGTTCAGAGACGCTGAAGCGATCATCCAGTTGGTCAGTGACTCGCTTCGTGATCTGGATCTTGTCCGGTAGACCGTTCGATTCCATCCGGCTCGCGGTGTTCACGGCGTCGCCGTACACGTCGTAGATGAATCGGGACTCGCCGATCACGCCAGCAACGACCGGCCCAACGTCCATTCCGAATCGCATGGAGACCTGTGCGTTGTCCCCAAGGGTTTGGTCAGTCACAGCGTCACGTATCTCCAAAGCAACCATTGCGAGATCGTTCACGTCCTTTCCCGGATCAGGGGCCCCGCTCATCACCATGTAGGCGTCTCCAATGGTCTTGATCTTCTCGACCCCGTGCGAGGATGCGATCTTGTCGAACTCGGAGAAGATGGCATTGAGTTCATCGACAAGCTGTTCGGCCGTGAGACTCTCGGAGGTAGGTGTGAAGTCGACGATGTCAGCGAACAGGATTGCGACGTTGTCGTAGCGATCCGCGATTGGCTGCTCGCCGTCCATGAGGCGGGCGGCAATGGAGGCAGGCAGCACGTTGAGGAGAAGCTGCTCGGAACGTTCGCGTTCGGCGGCAAGCTCGGCGGCGAGTCGGCTGCGGGCTCGACCGGACACAAGCGTCAGCAGGTACACCAGCAACGAGACGAGCAGGATGTTGATGGCGAGGAATGTGGCGATGAAGTTCTCCGAGAGGCTTGGTGCCCAGGTTCGGAGGATGGGATCGATCGGCACCAGGGCGAGCACAACCACTGCGTACCCCGCAATCCAGAGGCCACCGTGTTTCGCGTCAGCGTATGACACAGCACCGAGGACACCGATTATCGAGAACATGACAACGCCGCTGCTATTGACGAAGCCCCCGAGCGTGACGTGAACAAGTGTCGGCAGCAAGAGGAACAGGATGGTCTGTCCGTACCGCAGGAACCGATCGTCCTTTGTCCTGTGGAAGTGGACGATCCCGATCGCCGACAGAGTTGCGTAGAAGAGAGGGATCATTCCTGTGAACACAAGCCCGATGGCGACGTAGAAGATCCCCCAAGGAATCACCACGATCGCTCCGATGATGGTGGTGATGACGAGCGTCGTTTTGCGTGTCTTCAACGAGCGTGTGTCGTCCGGGAGCTGTCCGATGGTCGAGATGCGCTCCACGAGAGAGCGCTCTTGCGGCTGGGTGGAGGCCTGGCTGGTTCCGAACTCAGTCATGCGGACGAACTCGTAGTTCTCGATATCGAATCAAGAGCGAACTCGACCGACTCGTTGTACTCGAGTCTGTGCCCTTTCTCAGCGGCTGACGTGGCTGACTCACTCCCGAGAGAGTGAGCGATCTCGGTCATCATCTTGCGATAGCGGTCACCAACGGGGCCGACCATCTCAGGGGCATGGCCAGCGTCGGCCTCGGCGGCAGCATCGAGAGTCAATGCCTCGACATCCATGCCTGAACTGTGGAGGATCTCCACGAGGTTGCGAACGGCCGTCCAGAGCTGCGGTCTATTCCCCAGTCCCCAAAAGAGATGGATGCTCCTCTCCATTGCATCGAGCGCCAGCTTCGTGTCTCCGTGCCTCCCAGCCGTCGCAGCCAACGCGATCAGGGATATGCCTGTCACGAACTCGTTGTCAACAGATACCGAGTACTCCACCGATTCCTCGAGTGCATCCATCGCTCCTGTCGGATCCACATCGGCGTTGAGTTCCCCTTGGAGGTACCGTGCCCACCCGATCAACGTGGGGTTACCTGACTTGTCCGCTTGTCTCGTGAGTCCGTCCGATATCGCGAGTGCCTCCGCTGTGTTCTCGGTATACGTGAGCGCAAGGGCGTAATCCACGGCAACGGTTCCCGCGAGACGGACCAGCCCGGCATCGTTCATCTTCGCAATCGCTGACGGCGCATCCTGTAACACGAATTCCAGATCGCCAAGGAAGAATCTGCTGATCTGTCGAAAGCTGCCGAGCATTGCATCAGCGGTCGTGCGATCTTCCACATCAGCGGTGGCAGATCTGAAGACTTCGACTGATCTGTCAAGATCGCCCGCGAACAGTGTCTCATGGGCAATTGCGAATGCGTAATCGAGCCTCGCGTTGTGCTGCGAAGGGAGAACGTCCAGAGCCTCATACGCGAAGTCGAGCATGCCGGGCCGGATCTTTGAACTCACGAGATGGGGAAGGCTTGCAGCGATATTGGACATGATGTCGAACTGAAGGCTGTCACTTGCTCGACGCGAAGCTTTCCTGAGGTTGTCGAGATCGGCGAGGATCAGAGCCAGGTGGCGAGACTCGTTTGGTCCGGACATCCCAACGCTGGCAGAAGCAGACAAGTTCGAGAACCACTCAGCGTGACGTGCCTCGATGTCATGTCGATCGCTTGCTTCGTCGAAGCGGCCCTCAGAGAATCGTCGAAGGGTTTCGAGCATCGTGAACCGTGTTGTGCCGCCCAGTCGTTCCGTGATGATCATTGACTTGCGGGTAAGGGTTCTGAGTGCAGAGGCGATCTGTTCACCATCCAGCTGATCGTCCGCACAGACGAACCGGGCAGCGTCGGCGGTGCACCCTCCGCTGAATACCGCGAGTCTGCTGAAGACGATCTGTTCGCGAGGCTCCAGTCGTTCGTAGGACCATGACACCAGATCTGACAGCGAGCGATGCCGCTCGGTCGATGAGCGTGACGTCGATCGAAGCGTGAGGCTGTTGTCCGCCAACGCCGCGAAAACCTCTGCAGGGAGCATCGTTTCACACTGGGATGCAGCAAGTTCGATCGCCAGCGGCAGGCCATCGAGCTGTTCACAGATTTTGCCAACGATACGTCGGTCGAAAGATCCCGAATCGAGGTCAGGCGCCACTCGCATGGCTCGTTCGATGAAGAGATCGATCGCTGGCGAGGCACCGGATTCGCTGCGTACCACCAGTGGGTGCACGCGTTGGATGACCTCGCCGTTGATGGCCAGTGGTTCCCTACTTGTCACGATGAGTCGAGTGTGGGATGCCTTGTCGAGGATCGTGTCGACGAGTTCGACGACAGGTCCAATGACGTGTTCTGCGTTGTCGATAACAATGAGCCTGGGCTCGGCTGCAAGTGCATCGACGATACTTTCTGTCGTGGTCATGCCGGAGCGTTGGGTGATGTCGAGCGCCGTGGCGACGGTTTGAACGACCGCGCCAGGGTCGGTGACCCCAGCGAGGTTTACGAACCAGGCACCTGCAGGGAAGCTGTCAGAGATCTTTCGGGCTGCGGACTGCGCGAGCGTCGTCTTTCCCACTCCTCCGACGCCTACGAGGGTGACGAGGCACGCATTCGTGATCTGTTTGACAAGGCCGTCTACGTCCTCATCTCTACCGAACACGTTCGTACGTGCTGGCGGCAGATTGCCGTGGACAGTGCGTCTGGCGATGTCGGCGATTGCGCTTTGCGCTCCGGTCTTGTCCAACTGCCAGATTCGCTCACTTCGCACGAGGTCCTGCAATCGATGCTCGCCGAGGTCTCTGAATCGCCACTGCTCGTCCTTCTCGTCGGCGAGTAGCGAGTGAACCGTGTCGGTGACGAGAATCTGTCCGCCGCCTCCAACGGCCGAGACCCGTGCAGAGCGATTGACCGCGGTACCGAAGTAGTCGCCGTTGCGTTCGACCGACGTCCCCGTGTGCAGCCCCATCCGTACCTTGATTGCATCGATCGGCGCGGTCCAGCTGGCGACCGAGAGGCGATCCTGAATCGATAGCGCCGTGCGAGCCGCTGAGAGGGGAGACCCGAACGAGATCCCCCACCCGTCTCCGGCTTGCGAGAAGGCGTACCCGTTGTTGGCGTCGATCTCCTGTTGCAGGAGCGCGTCATGCGTCTCCATAGCGTCCGCCATGGCATCGGGAAACTGATCCCACAGCCGAGTCGAACCCTCGATATCGGTGAAGAGAAACGTGACGGTTCCTGATGGGGGATTGGCCGCGGTCATCGGCGAGAGCCTACTCAACGCACTCGAACTTGTGTGGGTGCCCTATTCAGCAGGTTCCAAGGAATCGACGGGGGCGGTGTTGACATGTGCAATCGATGGGAGCCCATGGGGTACGCAGCCGTCGGTCTCGGCGACATGCGTTCCTTCGAAGTAGTCAGCGGACGGCTTGATTCGCCTGGCGGCGACTACGAACGGAGCAGCGACCGCCACGACAGCACCGCCGACGACATACGCAGCTGCATATCCCTGACGCTCGGAGTACACGCCGAGTCCGGTTTGGCCTACAACCCCGCCAATTCCGGAGATCATCGAATCGAACGACACAATCGTTGCCCGCTCCTGTGAGGGTGCAACTGCGTGGATGAATGCCGATCGAACGGGCATCTGCACACCCATGGCCACAGCCGTCAAGAGCAGGAAGATGAGTGCGACCGGGAAGCTCGACGCCAAGCCAATTCCAATTGACGCGACTGAAAATCCACCAGCAGTCCACAGGAGAAGGGTTGTGCGTCTTCCGCAATAGCGGGTGAAGAGCTTTACGAGGCTGTTGCCGGCGATCATGGCAAGGGACAAGAGGGCTGCAACCACGCCTGCAACCCACACGGCGTCGCGCTCGAGTAGCTCAAGGAAGTACGGCTGCCACGCATACCATGCCCATATGAAGAAGCCGCTTTGGATGGCGCCCGCAATCATGATCAATCTGAGGGGGCGCGATTTCCAACCGTGGCGAATCCCTGCCGCACCCACAGCGCCCGCTTCTTTGGGGAGCGTCTTCCACGTGACCTTTGTCGGCTGGAAACCGATGTCGTGCATGCCGAAAAAGGCAAGAACAAGCAGCGCCAGGAGCAGGACCGTGCGCACGATGAACGGAAGTGCCAGGTCGATCTGTCCGAGCAGTCCGCCACCGATGGTTCCGAAGAGCATCGCGACCCCACCGATAATTTGAGCGTTGGCGAAGATCCCATCCATTTCACCTTCGTAGCCGAGGCCCTGCAGGCCATCAACCAGCCACGCCTCCATGGCACCGGAGTAGAACGTGAAGCCGAGACCGATGAAGATCGACGCAATGGAGAACGCGACGACTCCTGCACCTATCTGGGCGAGGCCGACGTATGCGAACGTTGATGCAGCCAGGACAACGAGGGAGAGCAGGAACGATGCCCGCCGACCGATGGTGTCCGCGACAACACCCGTAGGGATCTCGAACAGGACCGTGCCCAATGAGAAGGCGGCATTGGCGATGAAGACTTCGGCGATCGACAGCCCGGCGTCCAGGAGGAAGAGCGTGTTGATGCCCCAGATGATCGACGCGGCAAGTGTGTATATGCCGGCGTACGTGTAGTACCGACGAACCAGTTTTGCAGCTTCGACAGGCATCGTTGGGGCGGATGTCATTCCGACACCCTATCGGCCGGTGCACGGCCTTGCTCGGAGTTGGGTCGTCAACGTGACGTACCCGCGGCGAGTCTTGTGACCTCTTGTCGAAGTGCGGTGTCTTCCTGCTCGATGCCTTCGGCCACTCGAGCCGCGATCACCGGGAGCTGCCAGAGTTCAACTTCCAGTGGGGACACGCCGGATCTTCGCAGCACTCTTGCTCGGTATGCCTTGCGAAAAACGGATTGAACCGTGGTCATGATCCGGCGATTCGCGACGCCGTCCGAAACCGTTGCGGGGGATAGCAGCCAGAGCGTTCGTGCGATGTCCGCAGCAGGGGCTCCGTGGGTGGCGTCAATCCAATCGATGAGGACCGGGCCGTCATCGGCCAGAATCACATTTCCTGGATGGAAATCGCCGTGAAGAACCGCAACTGAATCCGGGAGGATTGAGAGGCGTTCGATTGCCGCTGCCTTGTGGGCTGATGGGAGATCGGCGATATCGATCTTCTTGGCGAGCACGTCATTGAGCGGTGGGAGATCTCGGGTTGTGTGGGATAAGACCTCTGCGTGGATATCTCCAAGCTTCTTTCCCCAACTCCTGAGTCGGAACGGTTGGCCAACAGCTTCATCAAGCAGAAGTTCACCCTCGATCTTGTCGAACACGACTCCGGGTCTGTCAGAGATGCTGACAGTGCCATGGGTGCCCGGCGCTGGTGCTCCGGCGGCACTCGCAGCCGCGGTCCTTGCGGCTTCGTCGTCGATCATTGAGGGCTCGAACCCATCACGCAGGACCTTGACGACAGTGCCATCGCCCAGATCGAAAACCTCAGCAGTACGCCCGGTGGCCAAAGGTCGATCAGGCATCTTGTGGGATGCTTCACTCACGACACAACCGTAACGTGGCGAATGATGGATATTCAAAGCACTCTCGATGACCGTTCCCAACGTGACGCATTTCTTCGTGATCACTACGCCTCCCCGCTCCCAGAAGAGGAACGTGAGTCATTCTCGGGACTCGACTACTTCCCCCCTGACACGTCGTGGGTGATCTCGGGCGAGTACGAAGCGATAGATCCCCACGATGTACAGATACCTTCGACCGCCGGCATGGACAATCCGTACACCAAGGTTGGTGTGATCACAATCGCCCTCGGGGACCTCGTATACCGACTGACGGTCATAGATGACGGTGACGGTGGTGCGTTCGTTCCGTTCCGCGATGGAACCTGTGGTGCCGAAAGCTACGCGGGTGGACGGTATGTCGGTATTTCGGCTGAATCGAGCGGGACGACCTCGGTCGACTTCAACGATGCCCGCAATCCGTGGTGTGTGTACGACGAGGAGTTCATCTGTCCGCTGCCACCAGCCGAGAACTGGATTGAGGAGCGAGTCCCTGCTGGCGAGATGATGTATCGATCGACGGCCTGAAGCGGGG
>Ga0209013_10004335_pt1 | contig 12458 bp, 10 predicted proteins | sample Cruoilmetagenom2_FD_187291 | JGI IMG/M metagenome (GOLD analysis project Ga0209013, IMG submission 187291) | Oil polluted marine microbial communities from Coal Oil Point, Santa Barbara, California, USA - Sample 2 (SPAdes) (version 2) | ecosystem: Environmental > Aquatic > Marine > Oil seeps ...
CTTCATAAGCCGCCCAGCTGACAGTACCCTGCAGAATTTGAGGACCAGCCCCCAACTTCTTGCCCTTTACCTCCTGCAGCTCATTGTTTATCAAGGCAACAGGACCACTGAACAGGTAACGGCCGGTTGAACTTGCGACTGAAAAAGGCGCATTTGACATGAGCATGGCCGGGGTCACCTGCTGAAGCGCAGAGCCGGTGTTGGTAACCGTGTAGTCGCTCTGGATCAGGTAACTGTCCCCGGAAAAATGCAGGGTCCGCTCAATCTTGAGCCCGTTTTCCAGGAAGGCAGTCATGATCAACTGGCCGGTGCCGTTTTCCTGCAGGCTCAGTGTCTCCCTGTCCGCCTTAAAAACAGGCAGGTTTGCCGCTGCACCGTTATCCAGGGTAAAAACCAGAGGCAGCTCGGCCGGATTGCTGGTCCGCACCAGCTCCATGGGCGCAGCGTCTTTATCTCTTTCAGTCCGATATTTTTTAAGAACAAAACTTTTAACGCCGCCACCCTGCTCGAAAATAACAGCCGTATACAGAGGGGTATCTACTGTTATATCACGAGCATTCTCATCAACTGCAACAGCTGCTGTAACCGCAGCCGGCAGAGCCGGGTTCGCGGCCGGAGTAGCTGCAGGCGTTGCAGGATTTACAGGAGCCGGCACCTGCTGTTCAGTCTGCGCAGGCGGCGGGGCGGGTTGGGATGGTACAAAAAAATACTGGTACCCGATCAGGATAAGAAATGAAAGAATGATGGCCAGAAAGGCCCTGTACATATCCATGGTTTATTTTTCCTTGTACTTGTTTGCAACAACCGCTTCCCGGTAGAAAAAACCGGCAGACAGGCCGAACAATTATTTCACCGGGTCATAGCCGCCGCGGACAAAGGGGTGGCAGCGCAGGATACGACAGGTAGCCAGCCACATGCCTCGAATCGCACCGTACTTGACTACTGCATCTACAGCGTACTCTGAGCAGGTTGGGGTATACCGACAGCAGGGGGGAAAAAGCGGAGATATACAGTACTGGTATCCTTTAATCAGCAGCAGACAAAAACTACCGCCGAGCCCGGATACAGTTCTTTCAGACCCACCCTCCTCCGGCGTATCCGCAGCAATGTTTCGACAATGGCTGCACATCAGCTCTGCCCGGATAATTTCGTCACAGCATCACGAAGGTCCCGCATGCCATTCAGAGAGAATTCAGGCCGTACTGTAAAGACAATATCGCTTGACCGGGGAAAGATGTCACGGTGTAGACGGAACGTTTCGCGGACAACACGTTTGATCCGATTACGGCGCACGGCATTACCTGCCTTGCGATGCACACTGATACCCAGACGACTGTCGGGCTGGTCACCTGCCAGATAAATAAGGGCAAAGCCGTTGCCGCGCAATCTTCTACCGCGCTGGTATACCTGATTAAACTCCCAGGTTTTCCTGAGAAGACAGGACTTAGGGAGCCCGTACTGCTTCATCAGGACCTAAGCGGACAGCCGTTTACGCCCCTTGGCACGCCTGCTCTTGATAACTGCCTGACCGGCACGGGTCCGCATACGGGTACGAAAACCGTGTGTACGTTTACGCTTGATGTTACTGGGCTGAAAAGTTCTCTTGCTCATGATATAATTCCTTTAACGGTGATTGGGCTGCTCAAAAGCAGTCGACCAACAGCATTCCCGCTGATTTCATCTCAATGGTTACGCATCCGGCAGTCACTGCGTCTAGACAACAATGCTGCAGTACACCAGATGTGGGTATGCAATGGCCGAGCCGAGCTTGCCATTTACTTTATTAAAATTTTGTATTTTAATCACAGGCAACGTTACTGTCAAATCATTTCCTACTTGGGCGACAAACTATGTCAAATATCCAGCTACAGGACCTGGACTGGGGGATTCTCTGGCAGCAGGCCAACAATAAAAAAAGTCGGCGCCGCAAAGATTCAGCCGACTGGGACAAAAAGGCAGGCTCCTTTGCACAACGCACGACCCACTCTGTCTACACGGAGAAGTTCCTTGAACTGCTGTCCCCGAAACAGGACTGGAGCGTTCTGGATGTCGGTTGCGGACCTGGCACCCTGGCCCTGCCTGTTGCTGCCCGTACCCGGCAGGTGACAGCCATTGACTTTTCAAAAAACATGCTGAAAATCCTTGCCAAACGGGCAGCAGAACAGGGACAGAACAATATATCCACCCATCAGCTCTCCTGGGAGGACGATTGGGCCCGACACGGAATCAAGCCCCATGACGTGGCCATTGCCTCGAGATCGCTGGCAGTTTCCGACCTCAAAAAAGCCCTGACCCTGCTCAACAGCTATGCAACCAAAAGGGTCTGCATAACCGATCGGGTCAAGTACGGCCCCAAAGATCCCGACGCCTTTGCAGCCGTAGGCAGAGAACTGGCGGACGGACCGGATTACATATACACTGTCAATCTCCTTTACCAGATGGGTATTTTACCCACTGTTACCTATATTCGTCTTGAGAAAACGCTGGAGTACACCTCTTTTGCAGAAGCATTTGCCGGCTATTCCTGGATGTTTCGGGATTTACGTCAACATGAGGAAGATCGCTTAAAAAAATATATCCTCTCTATTGCCACCATTACAGAAGATGGTACGGTGTCAGTGCATCGCGGTTATGTACCTACCTGGGCATATATCAGCTGGAATCCGGCCGACTTCGCTGAAATTTAGAGTCAGCTAAAGCTAAAGGTTAATCGTGTTCCGCCGGTGATCATTAAACCTGAGATGATAAATCATGTTCGGAAAGTTACGAAAAAATACAAAGGATCTTGAAAACATCCTGATTCTCGGCCTTGGCGGAATCGGTTTTTACCTTGCCAAACGATTACTGCAAGAAGATTATGCCGTCACGGTTATCGAACCCGACAGTAACCTGGTTCGATATGCCGACAGTAACCTGGATGCCAGGATCATCGCCGGCAGCGCCATGAATATCAGCTGCTGGCATGAAGCGCAGGCAGACAAGATGGATTATCTCATTTCAGTAACTGATAATGACGCCGTCAACATGCTGGCATCAATGATTGGAGACCGGTTCGGCATTGAACGGAAAATAGCCAGGGTCCGCTCCCTGGACTTTGGTAATGATAGCTCGATCCTGCAGGGCGAGGACCTGAAAATTGATCTGTTCATCCACCCCGAAGAGTTGACGGCGCAAGAAATTGCGCGTTTGATCAACCGAACCGCCGGTGATGAAATAATAGATATCGCCCTCGGCCAGATGCAGGTCCTGGCCGCTCGAATCTATGACGACTCTCCACTTGCCAACAAGAATCTCATTGAAATAGCCCAGACCTACAACGACTTTTCTTTCCGGGTTGTCGCTATTTCCCGCGGAATCACCACCATCATCCCCGGCGGCGAACAGAAAATCCTGCCCAAAGACCAGATCCTCATCATGGCCGGCAAAAAGGACCTGCCCCGCCTCATTGAGCTGACCGGAATCCGGCAGCAGCGCAGACACCGGGTGATGATCCTTGGCGGCGGACTTGTCGGCAGCCGCATTGCCGAACTTCTTGGCAAAGACGTCCGGGTCAGGCTGATTGAAAAAAATGAACAACGGGCAGGAGAACTCTCCTCAATGCTACTGGATACCGAGATACTGCACGGCGACGGATCGGACAAAAATGTGCTTGAAGAGGCGGGACTGCTCGACATGGATACCTTTATCGCCACCACCGGTGAAAACGAAACCAACATCATGAGCTGCCTGCTGGCCAAACAGCTCATGACCGGAGAATGCGAAGGCCCCATGTGCAGCCTGAAAAAAACCATCTGTCTGGTCAATAAAGAGGAGTACATGGTACTGGCCTCCACCAGCGGATCGGACATTGTCCTGAACAAGAAAACCCTGGCTGGCAATGAAATCCTCACCTTTATCCGCCAGAGCGAGCTGCTTTCCGTACTGCACATGCATGGCTTTGACGCTGAGGTTGTCGACCTTATAGCCGCCCCCGGCTCACCGGTTACCCGAAAACCGCTCGCCAGACTCGACACCGCCCTGGCCGGACACATCATCATCGGCAGTGTCTTTCGCGATGGTACCTGGTCCACCGCCGTGGGCTCCACCCATGTTCAGGAAGGTGACCGGGCAATCGTCATCTGCAACTCCGACTACTTAAAGGAAGTACGCAAACTGTTCTCTGCCTGAAAACGCTCTGTCGCTGCCTTATTTCTTCCAAAAAGAGGGATAGAAAACAACCAGAGCGGAAAACATCTCAAGCCGGCCCACCATCATGTTCCAGGCAAGAAACCACTTGCCTGTATTCGAAACAAAGGCGTAATTTTCCGCCGGACCAACGGCGCCGAAACCCGGACCAATATTCATCAAGGAGGCAATCACGCTGCTCATAGCGGTGATATAGTCCATTTCATCCACCAGCACCATGAACCCACCCCCTAGAAAAACCATAAAGATATTGACAATAAAATAACAGATTGCCAGGTCTATGATTGAGGAATCTATCGGTTTGCGGTTCAGCTTGACCGTAACAACCGACATGGGTTGAAAGAACAGCTTACGAACGGTGCCCCACATGTATTTGCTGATAATTACAAAGTGGACGACCTTGATACCGCTGGTGGTTGAACCGGCACAGGCCCCGATAAAACAGACAATATAGAGGAACATCTGGGCAGCCTGCGGCCATTGTTCATAATCGGCAGTGCCGAAGCCGGTGGTGGTCAGCAGCGACATAACCTGAAAGGTTCCGTAGCGGACAGAATCCATGAGCCCGGCATAAGTGTTTTCCCTCCAGAGAATCAAGGAAACCATCCCGCAGAAGAAGAGGAGCAGCAGGACATACCACTTAAATTCGGTATTCCTGACAACGGACTTTACATCGCCGTGCAGCATCTGGTAGAGCATGACAAAGCTTGTACCGCCAAGAAACATGAACAGGATAATGACCCAGTCGAAATAGGCGCTGTCATAAAAACCGATGCTGGCATTTTTCGGAGAATAACCTGAAGTTGAGACCGTACCAAAGGCAGTACACAGTGCGTCAAACAGGGGCATACCGCCGCCGGCAAGCATCAAAGTCTGCAGACCATTGAGCCCCAGATAGATCCACCAGAGCCTGATCATGGTGTCCCTGTTTCTCGGTGTAAACTTCTCTTTGGTGATGACCTGGCCCGGACTTGACTCGGCCCGGAACAGGCGCAGGCCGCCCATTCCCTTGGGAAGAAAGATAACGGTCAGGGTAAGAAACCCCATCCCCCCCAGCAGATGGGTTGTACTGCGCCAGAAAAGCAGGCCATGGGGCAACGCCTCGATATCAAGGAGAATAGTTGCTCCGGTAGTGGTGTAACCGGACATCATCTCAAAAAAGGCGTCGGTAAAAGAAGGGATTGAGCCGTGGATCATGAAAGGCAGGGCAGATACGGTTGAGACCAGGAACCAGCCAACCACCGCAATCAATATTCCATCCCGCATGTGCAGGTCGTGTTTTTTTCTAAAGAACCACCAGAAGGGCAATCCTGCACAAATGGTGACCAGCGCCGAAATCACAAGCGCAGCCAGATCCGCTTCACCGTAGTACAGTGAACAGACCACGGGCAGGGACATGGAGCAGCCCGTGACAATCAACAGCAGTCCGAGCACATGGAAGATGGATGAAAAATGCATAAAGCCAGTCGGCTGTGCTTTGTGTTGGTTTCGAGGAAACTATTCAGCACCACTCCAAGTGGCTGCAACTTTTTGCATACACCTGAACAGTTACGTTTTAACTTTTATGCGTTAAGTGTTATTAAAACATCTGCATAAACTACAATACAGCGATTATATCAATATAAACGGTTAAAAACCATTCCTGCAACCTGACACCCCGCATTCTAACTTTTTAAACATGGTTGATTTTGATCTTGCCGTCATAGGCGCCGGACACGCCGGCTGCGAAGCTGCCTTGGCCAGTGCCCGCATGGGCTGTAAAACACTTGTCTGCATCATCAACGCGGACACCATCGGGGCCATGTCCTGCAATCCGGCCATCGGCGGCCTGGCCAAGGGACACCTGGTCAAGGAAATAGACGCCCTGGGCGGCGAGATGGCTAAGAACATCGACGCCACCGGTATCCAGTTCCGCAGACTGAACACCAGTAAGGGACCGGCGGTCCGCTCATCCCGGGCCCAGGCAGATCGGCTGCTCTACCGGCTGCGCATGAAAACGGTTCTGGAAAACCAGGAAAACCTGGAAATCAGACAGACAGTGGTGGATGAGATCCTGGTCAAGGATGACCGGGTGACAGGTATCCGGACCTCCCTTGATGAGATCATCCCGGTTCGGGCAGTAGTGGTTGCCACCGGTACCTTTCTAAACGGTCTCATCCATATAGGCCTGAAAAATTTCCCGGCCGGCCGCATGGGTGATGCCCCATCCACCAAACTTGCCCGGTGGTACCAGAAATACGGCTTCAAGGTCGGACGCATGAAGACCGGTACGGTTCCCCGCCTGGACGGCAATACCATTGACTACTCCCGTCTTGAGCCGCAGCACACCGATGATCCGCCTTCCATGTTTTCTTTTGCCAGCGGCAGAACACCAAAACTTGAGCAGCTGCCCTGCTATATTACCTACACCAACGAGAAAACCCATGAGGTGATCCGCAATGCCATTGGCGAGTCCCCCATGTACGCTGGTATTATCGAGGGGATCGGTGCCAGGTATTGTCCATCCATTGAAGACAAGGTCATGCGCTTTCCCGACAAGGGGCGGCACCAGGTGTTCCTGGAACCTGAGGGGCTGGACACGATTGAAGTCTACCCCAACGGTATTCCCACCAGCCTGCCTCTGCAGGCCCAGATGGAAATGGTCCATTCCATAGCCGGCCTGGAAAATGCCAGCATTATCCGGCCCGGCTATGCCATTGAATACGACTACATTGATCCGCTGGAGCTTAAGCCAACCCTTGAAACCAAGCGGGTGAGCGGCCTGTTCCACGCCGGCCAGATCAACGGAACATCGGGTTATGAAGAGGCCGCAGGCCAGGGACTGATTGCGGCGATTAACGCGGTCCATCTGGTGCGTGGCGATAAACCTCTGATCCTTGATCGCTCTCAGGGCTATATCGGGGTGCTCATTGATGATCTTGTTACCCTGGGAACCAAAGAACCCTACCGGCTCTTTACCTCCCGGGCCGAATACCGGCTGCTGCTGCGCGAAGACAATGCCGACCTGCGGCTTCGGGAAATCGGCTACCAGCTGGGACTCATTGACGAGGCGACCTGGCAGAACTTTGTTGCCAAGAAAAACTCCATTGAAGAGACTGCAGACCTGCTGGAACGCCTTCGCGTCAGGCCGACAGCAGCAGTCAACGACTACCTGATCAAACAGAACTCCACCCCGCTCAGCCAGGCCATGACCATGACCGAACTGCTGCGCAGGCCGGAGATCAAGCTGGCCTGCCTTGCAGGCCTTGCAGAAAAGGCCGAACTTGAGCTGCCCATTGATTTACACGACCTGGACTTTGCTGATGAAATTGAGTTGCAGATAAAATACGCCGGTTATATCAAACGCCAGCAGGAGCAGGTAAGCCGCTTTAAAAAACTGGAGCGTACCCGGTTGCCCGATGATATCGTGTACAGCGACTTGCCCGGGCTGTCCAACGAGGTGGTGGAAAAACTGACCACCGTCCAGCCGAGATCGCTCGGCCAGGCCTCACGAATTTCCGGTGTCACCCCGGCGGCAATTTCCGTACTCCAGGTCCATTTGAAGAAAATGGCAATTTTATAACAGGGGGGATCCTGCTGCAACACCCATGCTAAAACCGCTTACAGAAGAAGGTGTATACCTAAAAGCTGACAACATTGAACTGTAAAACGTAAACGACCTCATTCCATGCTCTCGTACCCAAATATTGATCCGGTTATCTTTTCCCTGGGCCCGCTCCATGTGCGTTGGTACGGGCTGATGTATATTCTCGGTTTCATGAGTGCCTATCTTCTGGTCAAATACCAGGCTGGCCTGTTTCGATGGAAGCAGCTACTCAAACATATAGACAACCTGAACCTGGCACTTATCACCGGTGTGATTCTGGGCGGCAGGCTGGGCTATGTTCTCTTCTATAACCCGGCGTACTACCTCCAGCATCCCCTTGAGATCTTTGCTACGTGGCAGGGGGGCATGTCTTTTCACGGTGGATGTATCGGGGTGCTTGTCTGCGGCGGCCTGTTCTGCAGGCACCAGACCATTGACTTCTGGAAAGGTGCAGACCTGTATGTTGTCACGGTCCCCATCGGCCTTGGCCTGGGGAGAATCGGCAACTTTATGAACGGAGAACTGTACGGCCGGATAACAACAGCACCCTGGGGCATGGTGTTTCCCGACGGCGGCCCCCTGCCCCGGCACCCTTCCCAACTCTATGAAGTCCTTCTTGAAGGTGTCTTCCTGTTTATCATTCTCTGGTCGCTCAAGGCCAGACCCTGGCAGGAAAAGCATAAAAAATCCTGGCCGCATGGATCCATGCTGGCCATGTTCCTTATCCTGTATGGTATTTTTCGATTTATGGTAGAATTTGTCCGCGAACCTGATCCGCAGCTTGGAAGAGTGCTGGCCGGCATGACCATGGGCCAGTTACTCAGCATGACCATGGTGATCAGTGGAATTCTTCTCTGGGTATGGCGAAGAAAGGCGGCAGAAACATCCTGAACAGATGCCCTGCCGCCTCTGCGGAGACAGCTTATCCGCAAGAGCTGCGGACAACAGAAAACTTACTGAATCTTTTGCACTAATTCTTTACCGGGACGGAACTTAACTCCCCGGCGGGATGGAATAGGTACCTCTTCACCGGTTCTCGGGTTGCGGCCCAAGCGAGGTGCCCGCTCAATAATGGAAAAACTTCCAAAGCCAACCAGGGTGACACGCTCGCCTCCTTCCATGGCGCTGGACATAGTCTGCAACATACCATTCAATCCCCGTTCTGCGGCAACCTTACTGATCTTTGCGGACTGGGCAATTGATTCAACGAGATCATTCTTGTTCATTCTTCCTCTCCAACTCTTTTTTCTTCAGGCTCAATTCACGGTAACTATTCAGGAGCACCCCATCTTGCCCCATTCGAGCCTTCTCGAATAGCACAAGTATGCTTCGAAGTCCCGAATGAACCAATATGGAGCACTTCTGAGCAGTTACAACTCGGTGGTTATACCAATTTGGTGGTCCCACCTGAATAGTTACAATTCACGTTCCGTACAGGACTCTCTTAATCAAGTTCTATTAAAACAAAATCAAAGAAAAAAACAATTGAGGAACCTACCCATTTTCGCATAGGTAATTTTACCTAATCAATTGCAGGACAAGGGGAATTCGGGAATGATTACTCAGGAACAACTATGGAATTGCTAAGGACATGGTTGACCAGGTCAACGGTATTTTTCATCTTAAATTTCTTCAGAAGACTGGCACGATGATGATCCACCGTCCGGGGACTCAGGCATAAAATAACTGCCATCTGTTTACTGGTATGCCCCTTGACCACCAGCTGCAGCACCTGTTTTTCGCGGTCAGTCAAGTGAACAATGGGCAGCTCTTTATTATCACGGAAGGCCGACACCATATCACCGGTCACTTCCGCTACCAGCTGAGGGGAGACATAGGTCTTGTCCTGCTGCACGGTACGGATGGCGGTTAACAGCTCGGTGTCAGAGTCGTCTTTAAGCAGATAACCATGCGCCCCGGCCGAGATCACATGATAAAAATACTGGGCATTAGAATGCATGGTAAGAATAAGGATACGCACAGATGGATAATGCTCGCGGACTTCTGCAACTGCCTCAATGCCGTTCATCCTGGGCATGGAGATGTCGAGAATAACCATATCCGGCAGCTGCTCCGCAAGCCTGGTAAACAGCTCAAGGCCGTCGGCTGCTTCAGCAATAACCTCCATCTCATGGTCCTGGGCGATAATACTCTTAATTCCCTGCCTGATCAGGCTGTGATCATCGGCTATGATTATTTGATACGGTTTCATATTGATGAGGTATCAGGTATTAGGCATCAGGTGTCAGCAAAAAATCTCGTTACCATAACAAGAAATTTATTCAAAAAAACTGGCCATCAGGCAAAATCAATGCTCACGGGACAGTGGTCCGAACCGAGGATATCATCATGAATGGCGGCGGCCTTGACCCGGTCCCGACTGCCGGGGTCAACCACAAAGTAATCAATACGCCAGCCAATATTCTTTGCACGTGCATTAAAGCGGTAACTCCACCAGCTGTACTGCTCCGGTTCCTGGTTGAACAGGCGAAAGGTATCCACGTATCCGGCGCCGACAACTTCATCCATCCAGGCCCGTTCTTCGGGTGAAAATCCTGGATTTTTAGCATTGGCCTTGGGATTGGCCAGGTCGATCTCTTTATGGGCCACATTAAGATCGCCGCAGAGGACCACGGATTTCTTCTTGGCCAGCCTATCCATGTAATGCAGGATCTCACGATTGAAATCCTGTTTAAACTCAAGCCGTTTCAGGCCATGCTGGGCATTGGGAAAGTAAATATTGATAAAATAAAAATCATCGAATTCAAGGGTCAGCACCCTCCCCTCATCGTCAAATTCCTTTTTGTCAAGACCATAGACTACGTCCAGCGGCTCCACTCTACTTAAAACAGCTGTTCCGGCATACCCTTTTTTCTGGGCCGGATACCAGTAGGCATGGTACCCGGGAATATTCCTAACCTCCGAAGGCAACTGGTCCGGCAGCGCCTTGATTTCCTGCAGAGCGAAAATCTCGGCATCGAATTCATGAAGGGTATCGAGAAATCCTTTTTTCAGTGCCGCCCGCAGACCGTTCACATTCCATGACACAAATCTGCGTACAGGTGAAGTGGATGAACTGCTCCCGCCAACAGCAGCAACCTTACGCGGTTTGACACCAATCTGTGGACACAATGCGGCTATGACGCAGCGGTCACAATGCGGAAAACGCGGTTTGCAGGTCCCCTGGCCAAAGGCCACCAGCAGGGAGTTGATGGGAATCCAGTACTTTTCGGGCAGTTTCCCGCGCAGGGCCATTTCCGTCTGCAGGGGTGTTTTGGTCTGCACATAGCCCCAGATATTCATGATCCGGTGTACATGGGTATCGACGCAGATGGCAGGCTTGTTAAAGGCCACAGCCACTACCAGGTTGGCTGTTTTCCGTCCAACTCCCGGTAGTTTAACCAACTGCTCCACTGTATCGGGAACCCGGCCGCTGAACTCCTCCCTCAAAACTCCCGGCAAGGCGGCAAGATACCTTGCCTTGTTACGAAAAAACCCTACAGGGTAAATAATTTTTTCAAGCTCAGCTACCGATAACCCATCAAGGTCATTAATTGAATCAGCCCTCTTAAACAACCGTTTGGACGCGGCCGCAGTGACTTCATCCTTGGTCCGGGCAGACATAATGGTCGCCACCAGAACCTTAAACGGGTCGTTCGTCTGGGCGGCGATCAGATCCACAACAGGCACCTGGTAATCGGCGACTTCCTCTTGCAGTAATGCGATGATATTATCTATGGGAAAAGACATAGTTTCAATTTATGCATGAAATAGCGGAGATGTAGCCTCTTTGTAAGAGAATATAGCCGGTTCGTCAAGCACGGATAGCCTCTGCCTCCAACTGACGGATTGCTATTTCAGATGGACGAGGAAAAGCCATTGACTTTCAACTTGCTGTTTTGTAATTATAATAACCTCTACTATAAAATAGCGTGACTGGGCGACTGAAAATCCTCAGACTGATCCTTTTTCTTTTCCGACTGGTTGCCCTGCAAGCAGTTACCTCTCACTTTCTGCAAAGATTAAATACCCGGTGGATCATGAAACAATTTTTCTTTAGCCTGCTTTTTTTTATTCTGATTGGCCAAATGGCATGGGCTGGACGCGCCCCGATTCAAACCATTTCCGAAGATCCCTACAGATCAGCTCTGGTGTTAAACGCAGATACAGGAAAAATCCTTTTTTCCAACAATGCGGATGAAGTTGTGTATCCGGCCAGCGTGTTGAAGCTGATGGTCCTGCTGGTCACTCTTGATCGTATTGAACAGGGGGCGTTGAATCCGGACGACATGGTCCAGGTCACCGTAGAGGCATACAAAATGGGTGGATCACAAGTCTACCTTGACCCTAAAGAACAATTCCCTGTTGAAGAGCTGCTGTATGCCCTGATGGTGCAATCTGCCAATGATGCCGCTGTTGCCCTGGCAACCCATGTAGCGGGATCAAAGGAAAATTTTGTTGTATTGATGAATCAAAAAGCTGAAGAACTGGGCATGAAAAACACCCATTTCTATTCCGTGCATGGCCTGCCGCCGGCAACGGGGCAAAAGGTCGATGTCACAACGGCACGGGATTTCGGCATCCTCTGCCGTGAACTGGCAAAACGGCCTGAAGTATTTAAATATACCGGAACCAGGGTAAGGGATTTCCGGGAAGGAAATTTTGTGATGCGCAACCATAACCATCT
>Ga0209013_10004336_pt1 | contig 12456 bp, 11 predicted proteins | sample Cruoilmetagenom2_FD_187291 | JGI IMG/M metagenome (GOLD analysis project Ga0209013, IMG submission 187291) | Oil polluted marine microbial communities from Coal Oil Point, Santa Barbara, California, USA - Sample 2 (SPAdes) (version 2) | ecosystem: Environmental > Aquatic > Marine > Oil seeps ...
AAATTCTGCCAAATGGTTTTCATTTGAGAGATTATACAAGTTTAATTGTATAGATGTAAAAATACTCTGTCAAGGATTCACAGGTGCTACTAAAGGAAAATAGTCTGCCGTAATATACGGCAGACTACTATTGAAATCTATTTTTCGTCTAGTAATAACTCAAACTCTTCATCTTCATTTTCATCATGAGCTGCAATTGTATAGACTGTCGCCATCATGCCATAAGCAGCTCTGACTTTTTGAGCAATTTCATTACGAGTATCTGGGTTATCCTTCAGGAATTGTTTTGCATTCTCCCGACCTTGACCCAAACGATCATCATTATATGCATACCAAGAACCGCTCTTGTTCACAATGTCCATTTCCACACCTAAATCGACGATTTCACCTTCACGTGAAATCCCTTGTCCGTACATAACGTCCACTTCTGCCGTACGGAATGGCGGAGCCACTTTGTTTTTCACGACTTTGATTTTCGTTTTGTTCCCCATAAAATCATTCCCTGATTTTATAGCTTCTGCGCGACGAACTTCCAGGCGTACAGAGGCATAGAATTTTAGTGCACGTCCACCCGGTGTTACTTCCGGGTTACCAAACATTACACCAACTTTTTCGCGGATCTGGTTAATGAAAATTGCCGTTGTTTTAGATTTACTGATAGCACCAGACAATTTACGTAAAGCCTGTGACATCAATCGTGCTTGGAGACCTACATGTGAGTCTCCCATTTCGCCTTCGATTTCCGCTTTAGGTACAAGTGCAGCAACCGAATCGATAACAACAATATCAACTGCACCGCTTCGTACAAGTGCTTCACAAATTTCCAATGCTTGTTCACCAGTATCCGGTTGTGATAATAATAACTCGTCAATATTTACACCTAGTTTTTGTGCATAGACTGGATCGAGCGCATGCTCTGCATCAATAAATGCTGCTTGTCCGCCAGCTGCCTGTGCTTCTGCAATTGCATGCAATGCCACTGTTGTTTTACCAGAGCTTTCCGGTCCATATATTTCAATGATACGTCCTCGAGGGTATCCACCTACACCAAGTGCCACATCAAGTGCAAGCGAGCCACTAGAAGTCGTCAAGACTTCACGATCCGTTTTTTCGCCAAGTTTCATGATTGAACCTTTACCGAATTGCTTTTCAATTTGTTTTAATGCCATGTCTAACGCTGCTTTACGATCGCTCAAGAATGGTTCCTCCTTTTATTTCGAACAGAAATTTATCTTCTGTCTCTACTATACTCGGTTTGTGAGAAATATACAAGAAAAAAGCGAACGTTCATTCGGTGTAATTGTTGGTAAAATAAAGATTTGAACCATGAAAACGGTCCAAATCTGGATTTTGAGCCAGTTAAAGCTCATAAAATTAAATTTTGACTGATTTTTGTGATAGAAGTTGAATTAGATAATGAAGTGTTTTTTTCACTGCACGTAGTCGGTTGGTATTACGCATATCACTTAAATGCAATAGATGCGTATAGACCTCGTCATTTGGCAAGACAATGGCAATCCATACCGTTCCTGCTGCTTGATTATCATGGCTACTTGGCCCTGCAGCACCCGTGAGTCCAACGCCAATGTCCGATTCAAACATCATTTTAACTCTTTTCGCCATAGCTGTAGCACATTCAGCACTGACCACTCCGAATTGATCGATGAGACTTCTTTCTATTCCAAGCTGGTTCACTTTTGAATCGGCGGTGTAGGTGACCATACCACCTACCAGCGTTTCGCTTACACCAGGTATAGCTGCAAGTTCTGACTGGAATAATCCCGCAGTTAAACTTTCAGCAGCTGAAATGGTTAGTCCTAGTTCGATTAGTCTTTTCGTTGCACTCGATGCAAGAGAGTCATCATTATAACCGTACAAGTGATTCCCTACACGAGAAAGCAATATTTGTTCCGTTTCTTGAATCAATCGCAAGGCTTCTGCTTCAGTTGAAGTCTTTGCTGTGATACGCAAAGTCACTTCCCCATCTGAAGCTAAAGGAGCAATCGTCGGATTTGTTTGGGCTTCTAGCAAATCCATAATTTGCGTTTCAAGTTCGGCCTCCCCAATCCCATAAAAACGAAGTACATGCGAAAGGATGATCTCTTCTTGATTCAACCATTTTGCCAAAACAGGTTTTGCTTCGATTTGAAACATTGGTTCCATTTCTTTTGGTGGTCCCGGCAGAAGGATGTAAACATGCTTTCCATGGGAATAAAACATGCCTGGCGCCATGCCGTGATTGTTCGGCAGTACTTGACAGCCATCAAGGACAAGGGCTTGTTTTTTATTGTTCTCCGTCATCGTGCGGTTTACCCGTTGAAAGAACGCTTCAATCGATACCAGTGCCGTGTTGTCCATGACCAAATCCTTGCCTAGATGTTTCGCAATCGTCTCTTTCGTCAAATCATCTTTTGTCGGTCCTAGTCCACCCGAAAAGACAATCAGTTCCGCTCTGGATTCAGCTAGTTTAATTGCTTGATTCAAACGTTCGGCATTGTCACCGACCACTGTATGATAGTACACATTGATGCCGAGTTCAGCTAATTGACTTGAGATATAACGGGCATTGGTATTCGTGATTTGCCCAAGTAACAGTTCCGATCCTACAGCAATAATTTCAGCATTCATTTTCATTCACGCCCCTATTTTGAGTCTAGTAACACACGACGGTTTGCATAGAAATAATCCCAGCCAGACCAGACCGTAAAGAACATTGCCACGTACAGCATGATTGAGGCAAATGGAATCGAGAACATTTCAAAAAAGATATTATGTAGTAGCAATGCAGAAATCGCGATGATTTGTGTCCACATCTTGATTTTCCCCAGTTGTTTTGCAGCTGCCACTTCGCCTCCCTCTGCCAAGATCAAACGAAGACCTGTCACCGCAAATTCTCGGCTAATGATGACAACGACTACCCATGCCGGTGCAAAGCCTAGTTCTACTAATATGATGAGTGCCGCTGAAACTAATAGTTTATCCGCAAGTGGATCTAAAAACTTGCCCATGTTTGTCACCAAGTTATATTTTCTTGCATAATAACCGTCAATAAAGTCCGTTATTGACGCCACGATAAAAATGATCGCCCCAATTAAATGTTCCACTGGTATGGTCGCACCTAAAATGGCTACATTCCCCCAACCAAAATCAACGAGCATAAAAACGACAAATATCGGAATCATTATCACACGTGAAACCGTAATCTGGTTTGGTATATTCATACTATTTCTCCTTTCGATTCAAAGAAAATAGCCATCTTTTTAGAGATGACTATTGCTGTTTAGTAAATTGAATCAACATATTTTGAGTGACTTGTTCTGACGTCGGAATCCCATATTCAACTTTTTCGTCATTTACAAAGACATCAATTTGAGATGAGGCCCCCACTCGAATGCGAGCAGTTTCTACATCACTTAAATCAAGTGTAACCGTTTCACCCTCAGCTAATTCACGCGCCAACGGTTCCTCCCCTGCTTGATTTCTGACAGAGACCCATGCTCTACCACGAGACACAAGTTTCAATGAAAAAGTATCAGTACCAGAAAGGGTGTAATTAGTTGTTTCACCGTCTCCCTCAACTTCGCCAACCTCGAGAGTTTGTACAGGTGTAGGTTCATCGATAACTTCCGGGTCTTCAATTGGCTCTTTTTGCGTTCCATCCTCTTCAGAAGGTGTATCATCAATAACTTCTGATTGTTCCAATGAAGCTTCATCTCGAACATCCGTTTCTGCTGAATGATTGTTTTTAGCTATATTCTGATAAAAATACCAAAAAATAACGATAGCGATAACAATAAATAACGCCACAAGAATCATTGGAAACACGTCGTTCAAACGATTCGAAGATTTGGTGATCGGCCTGCGTCTTGTAGGTGAAGTGGTAATGGTTTGTTGTATTTCTTCATTTGATGAAGAAGGTAGTTCCTGTTTGTAGGACTCCAGTAATTCATCTGAACTTAAGCCAACAGCATCGGCATACTGCTTAATGAATGCTCGTACATAAAATGGACCTGGCATCATGCTGTAGTTTCCTTCTTCGATACCTGCCAGATAACGCTTTTGAATCTTTGTCATTTCTTGTAAATCGTCTAAACTATATCCTCTCGCCGTCCTAGCTTCTTTGAGACGAGCTCCTAATTCAGTCAACTAAGTCACCTGCCTGTTAAAAATTAAAACCACCGAAACCTTCCGAATTACCTCTCTCGGACATCATATGGTTTTTTTCCATCATTTCATACGTAATGATTTCACCTGGTTCATGTCTTAATTCAATAATGTAATCAAAATCTTCAATTGTATAGTCGGAATGTTGAACGAACATATCTGGATGTTCAACCACCTTTATTGAAGGTAGACGCATCATCTCGCGCACAAGTTGCAAATGACGTTCATCTGTCGATTGTTTCGTAACAATCCCATCTAAAATGAAAATGTTATTATCGCTATATTCGTCTCCAGCTAGTTGGATTCTTACGGTTTGTTTGATCATCGTTGAAGATAAAAAGACCCATTTCTTGTTCGCACTGACACTCGCTGCAACAACAGATTCTGTTTTCCCAACACGGGGCATTCCACGAATCCCTATTAATTTATGGCCTTCTTGCTTAAATATCTCGGCCATAAAATCGACTAATAGTCCTAGTTCATCGCGATCAAATCGAAATGTTTTTCGATCGTCTACGTCCCTTTGTATGTATCTTCCGTGCCTAACTGCTAAAATATCGCGTAACTTCGGTTCGCGGAACTTAGTTACTTTAATTGTTTCCATGGTGGAAACAATTAATTCGAAACGCTCTAGTTGAACATGATTTTCTGCACGAAGTAACATACCACGTCTACCCTGGTCAACACCATTGATGGTGACGATATTTACACGAAGCATTCCGAGCAAAGAGGCAATGTCTCCAAGCAGGCCTGGTCGGTTTATTTGTATTTCATATTCAAAATACCATTCACGCATTTTTGACGACCTTTCCGCCTGTTCATATACAAGCAAGGCATTTTATGAAGCTAGCAAATATCCCATCATTCCACATTTAAATGTTCGGATTGGGTGTCACTCGCCAACTGTACTAGGTTCTATCATAGCTGATTTGCCTACGTAAGAAAAGCAAAAAGAAAAGAAGGAGCAATGTCCTTCTCTTCTTTTAATGTACAGTTTTTTGTTGTACTAACTTAACAACCATATTGGCTAGAGCGTGTTGCTCATTTTCTGAAGCGACTGACCACAAATCAGAAAGGACACGCTCTTGCTCGTTTTTGGGATCCACATTTTTTGCTAAGTAGTTCCCGATTTCAAAAGCAGTTGATTGAATCGCTTTTTTGGACATACCAGTTGCTTCCGCACTCATAACATTTGCTCCTAGAAAGTTTGTCCACTTCTGCCAGTTTTCAAGTAAGGCCATGTTCATTCCTCCTTTTCACATTCAGTATGTGTAAAAGCAGAATTTATATGTACCATCCACCATTCACTCTTAATACTTGACCCGTAATGTAATTGGCTTTACCACTCGTTAAAAAGGCAACCAAATCCGCTACATCTTGAGGCCTTCCAAATTGCTGAAGAGGGATGTCATCAACCAGTATTTTTCTTTCTTCATCATCAATTGAAGCATTCATTTTTGTATCAATCAAACCGGGAGCTATCACGTTTACACGAACACCGGAAGGGCCAGCTTCTTTCGCATATGCTTTTACGAAAGAATGCTGTGCCCCTTTAACCGCAGAATAAACCGATTCTCCAGCTGCCCCTGTTTCTCCCCATATCGAGCCTATAAAAACGATATAGGAAGCAGAAAATCTTCTTAATTTAGGTGCTAAGCGACCGATAATGGACATAGGCGATTGAACATGCGTACGCCAAACCACTTCCATTTCCAGGGATGACGTTTCCTCAAGTAATTGATACAATGCTTGCCCAGATGCAAAAACGATTGCTTGCACTTCAAAAAGTTGTGGCTCAATTTCATCAATCGCTTCAATTTTGCTGAGGTCCGCCTTGAGACAATGGAATTCTTGACTTGGATAATCCATGCGCAGATTGGAAACCATTTCGTCTATAGCCTGTTTATTCTCATGGAAATGTAGGTACAGATTCCATCCTTGCTTTGATAACTCGTGTGCTATCGCTTGCCCTATTTCTCCGGATGCCCCGAAGATACAGGCGAATTTAGTCATGATGTCGCTTGATCTTTCTTGGGAAGAATTGAAAAGACAGTTTGTTGCTTTTCACCTTGAATCGATGTAAATGACTCTTGCAAATCAGCAACAGACATTTGCTCAAGCACTGGTACAGCTTCAAATAAATTCATGTCATTAAAGGCGTAACGCGTGAATTGGTTCGCAATAAACTCAACAGAATTCAATGCTCGCAGGAAATAGCCGATTTTCTTTTTACGGACACGATCTAAGTCTGCTTGACCGAATGGCCACTTCTCTTCAACTTTTTTCAATTCTTTTTTAACGGCTTCAACCAATTCATTAGGCATGGACGTATCTGAACCGATGATCGCAAATCCAAATCCTTTTTCAAGAGTGAAATCAAATACATACGATTCGTCGATCCAGCCACTTTCATATGCTTGCACATAGAAATCAGAAGAACGGCCAAAAATCAATTCAAGCGATAACTGTATTGCCAGTTCATGTTTCAACATTTTTTCGCCCTGGAGTGAAGTCTCTTTTGCTTTTAAACCCAGATATACTTTTGGTTTTTGCACATCCATATATAGCTTGTTTTCGCTCTTCGCAACTTCCAACGGTTCCTCCTGGAAAGAACGTTTGATCGGTGTCGGTTCATGAAACTCTTTTTTCTGCTGATTTTCACGAATATAGTTCATCATTTCTTCTGGATTCACTGCACCGACTACGAACATTAACATATTGGAGGGATGGTAAAATGTTTCATAACATGTATAGAGATGTTCTGCTGTTATTTGATCGATTGACTCGATGGTTCCGGCGATGTCAATTTTGACAGGATGTTCTTTATACATATTTTCAATTGTGCCAAAATATAAGCGCCAATCCGGCTGATCATCATACATCGTGATTTCTTGACCAATGATTCCTTTTTCTTTTTCTACCGTTTCTTTTGTGAAGTAAGGTTCTTGCACAAAGTTAATCAACGTCTCTGTATTTTCATACAAGTTGTCAGTGGCAGAAAACAGGTACGCAGTACGTGTAAACGATGTAAAAGCATTCGCAGAAGCTCCATAGACACTAAACTTCTGGAAAACGTCTCCATCCTCTTTTTCAAACATTTTATGTTCAAGGAAATGAGCGATCCCGTCTGGTACTGTCACTTCCGCTGTTTCACCGTGAGGAACGAATGTCCGGTCGATTGATCCATATTTGGTTGTAAACGTAACAAACGTTTTCGAAAAACCTTTTTTTGGTAAGATATAGACTTCCAAACCGTTATCAAGTTTTTCATGGAAAAGCTTTTCGTCTAATTGTTTAAAGTGAAGTTCCTTCATTGTGAAAGCTCCTCCTTTCCAGACAAGAAATATACGAGTTGTTTTTCGATGGACTTCGCCATTTCTTGTATATCATCTTTTGTGACTGATGACCATTTTTCATACCATGCTTCAATTGAAAATGCCTCATCTAAATCTTTATATTGATCAAATATTTCGATTTGGCCTCTAGCTGAATCTAACGCTTCTTTCAATTGATTTTTTAACATCGCAACTGTTTGTTCAAGTTCATTTTGCGAAATTTCACCTTTTTGCATTGCAGCTAGTTGCTCATCGATTAATCGTACAGCTTTTTCCTGTTTACTTGCATCAATGCCCGCAAACACAAAAACCAGTCCATAGGATGAAGAGAACGAACTTGAAACATAATAAGCCATGCTTTCTTTTTCACGAACATTCAAGAACAATTTAGCATGGGGATAACCACCAAAAATACCATTCGTAATTTGCATTTTCGGGAAATCGGGATGTGTAAATGTTACTGGTGTTACGTAACCGATATGGAGTTTCCCTTGTTTCATATCTTGGAATTCATTCACTTCATTTTTCTCGACTGATGGATGTTCAACATCTTGATGACTATCTTGTTTTTTGACATTACGTGCAGCAAATGCAAAAGCCTGTTTTATTTTAGCTATCATTTCTTCAACGTTGACGTCACCGACAATATAGATATCCAACTCGTCTTCATTCAACATTTTATTATATGCTGCAAAAAGCGATTCGCTTGTAATCGCCTTGACGTCTTCAATCGTTCCGTTCGCGCCAATTGAGGCAGGATGATTTGGTCGCATCAATTCAACCAATCTCTGTTGTGCGTAACGTGTTTTGTCGTCATACAGTGACTCGATCCGTTGTATAACGGAATCCTTTTCACGGTTTACAATTGACTCCTTAAATGACCCTTGTTCCACATTTGGGCGGAACAACACGGTTTGCAGTAAATCCATGACTTGGTCAAGTACTCCATTAGATGATAAATACTGGTCATTTACTGACTCTGCAAGTAAGGTAACGTAGTGACTACTACCCTTTTTACTGGAATCCAAATACATGATTGTGCCGTAGAGTTCGTCTAAGTGACTACGAAATGCTGGATTGGAAGGAAATTGTTCATTACTGTGCAATAACACGTTTGAAAGGACTGCTCGTTCCGAAGCGGACTGATTAGATAGTTCTTGTTTGAATTTGAATGCAAAATTGATGGTCTTGAATTGATCCGTTGACCGTATATGTAAACGAATTCCTTGATTTAAGTCGATTGATTGAAACATCGAAATCCCCCCTATTCATTTAGTATGCCATACCATATGTTCAACTATACATGGAGGGTACAAATGATTGCAAATACAGCGAAAAAAAGACCAGGCAATATGCCTGATCCTTTCCATGAACAATGTTATCTGTTTCCTTTAATATAAGGTACGCCACTGGCTTTTGGTGCATTCGCTTTTCCGATGAATCCTGCAAGCGCCAAGATTGTTAATACATATGGCAAGATGAGCAAGAATACACTCGGAATATTTTCGATGTAAGGTATTGAACCCCCTACAATACTTAAAGCTTGTGCAAAACCGAAGAATAAAGCCGCTCCCATGGCACCAAGTGGATGCCATTTACCAAAGATCATTGCTGCTAAAGCCATGAAACCTTGTCCATTGATAGTGGAATGACTAAAATCAAGTGAAATGGATTGAGAATAAATGGCACCACCAATACCTGCAAGACCACCAGAAATCATTACTGCAATATAACGCATACGATTCACGTTGATTCCCATAGTGTCTGCAGCCATGGGATGTTCACCAACTGATCTTAAACGTAAACCAAATGGAGTGTAATATAGAATGACCCACGCCAATATGGCTATTCCAATAGCGAGTACTGATGTCCAATATACATCTTGGAAAAACATTGGTCCGATAAACGGTATTTTTTCCAAGAATGGAATATCAGTACGAATAAAACGCTCTTGAACAAATTCTGTTTGCCCTTTATTGTAAATCATTTTCACCAAAAATAGAGATAATGCTACAGCAAGCAAGTTTATTGCCACACCCGAAACTACTTGGTCGGCACGGAATGTTACCGAAGCAACAGCATGGATTAGGGAAAAGATAGCCGATACAACCATGGCTGCAATTAGGGCAACCCATGGAGTTGTTGAACCGAACACATCCACAAAAAATAGATTGAAAATAATCCCGATGAAAGCACCCATCACCATCAAGCCCTCTAGACCGATATTAACTACTCCAGAACGTTCAGAGAAAACTCCACCAATTGCCGTTAATATAAGAGGAGCTGCATAGAAAATGGCTGCAGGAACAATAAAATACAATACATCCAAGAAACTCATGTTACTTCGCCTCCTTTTTCTTGCTGAAGCGTTCTAGGAATAATCTGAAAATGTAACCAGATGCAACAAAGAATATGATGATTGCAATGACTATAGATACAATTTCAACCGGAATACCGGCTTCATTCGGCATATTTAACGCACCGTACTTCAATGATCCAAATAAGGTTGCCCCAAAAATGACCCCAAGAGGTGTATTTGCGCCTAATAAGGCAACTGCTATACCGTCAAATCCTATACCGGTAAAGCTACCCTTAACTGAGACATACTCAAATGTACCAAGCGCTTCCATTGCACCACCGAGCCCAGCAAATGCACCAGAAATGACCATAGCAAGAATAATATTTTTATTTACATTCATTCCAGCATATTGGGAAGCATTTTGGTTAAAACCAACAGCTTTTAATTCAAAACCACGTGTTGTTTTTTCTAAGATCAGCCACATCACAAAGACCATGGCCAATGCTATTAAAATACCTAAATGCAAGCGTGAGTAATCTGTCATGCTCTCTAAAAACTCTGATCTTAATGAAGCTGAAGGGTGAATTTTATCAGTGCTATCTCCCCCACCCGATACAGTCTTAACAAGCGCGTTTACTGTATGAAGGGCAATATAGTTCATCATGATCGTAACAATTACTTCATGAACTTTAAATCGGGCTTTTAGTAAACCCGGAATAAAGCCCCATAGAGCACCTGCTGCAGCTGCAGCTAGAATTGCAAGTGGTAAATGAATAATCTTCGGAAGATCATCAAATGTAATACCTACATAGGCAGCCGCAAACCAACCTACGATTAATTGACCCTCTACCCCAATATTGAAAAGACCCGTACGGAATGCAAATGCAACCGCTAAACCGGCTAATATATATGGTGTAATTTGACGAATTGTTTCACCTATCGTATACCAATCTCCAAAAATACCATTCCATAGTGCGGCATAACCTTCGATTGGATTAAAACCGCTCACTAACATAACAACTGCTCCTACTACAAGGCCCAGAATTACTGATATGACGGGAACTAGAAAATTGACCAGTCTATTCGACATGATGAGTGTCCCCCTCTTTTTCTAACTTGTGTGCAGAATCACTTGAACGACGTTTAGATTGTCCTGCCATTAATAAACCTAACTCTTGTTCATTTGTTTTTTTAGGATCTAATGTATCGACAATTTGTCCATCATAGATAACGGCAATTCGATCTGAAACATTCATCACTTCATCCAACTCGAATGAAATTAATAAGACCGCTTTCCCTTTATCACGTTGTTCGATCAATCTTTGATGTATGAATTCAATTGCACCAACATCGAGTCCACGAGTTGGGAGTGAGGCAATCAATAAATCCGGATTACGGTCAACTTCACGACCGATGATGGCTTTCTGCTGGTTACCACCCGATAATGCACGTACAGGTTCATTTTCACCTTGTGTACGGACGTCATATTTTGCAATGATTTCTTTTGCTTTTTCAGAAATTTTTTGGTAATTCATGAATCCACCATTTGATATCGGTTTTGAGTAATACGTTTGCAAAGCAATGTTGTGACCTACTGAAAAATCAAGAACCAAGCCGTGTTTATGTCGGTCTTGAGGAATATGTCCTACACCTGATTCTGTAATCTTTCGAGGTGCTTGACCTGTCAAGTCCGAACCATTAATCATGACCTTCCCGCTTTTCACTTTTCTCAGCCCAGTGATCGCTTCTATTAATTCAGACTGACCATTCCCATCAATCCCAGCGATACCTACGATTTCACCTTTTCGTACAACTAGATTTAGACTCTTCACTTTTTCAATACCACGGAAATCAGTGACGACTAAATCCTTGACATTTAATACTTCCTCTGAAGGATTTGCTTCACCTTTTACAGTTTTAAACTCAACTTGTCTACCAACCATAAGAGAGGCTAATTCGTCTGGATTCGTCTCTGCAGTTGTCACTGTCCCAATCCCTTGACCTTTACGAATGACTGTCACGCGATCGGATACATCCATAATTTCCTTTAATTTATGTGTGATTAATATAATAGATTTTCCTTCTTCTATTAATCGTTTCATGATTTGTATAAGCTCGGTAATCTCTTGTGGTGTCAACGATGCCGTGGGTTCATCGAAAATTAATATTTCAGCTCCACGATAAAGCGTTTTTAAAATTTCTACACGTTGTTGCATACCAACAGAGATATCTTCAATTTTTGCATATGGATCAACATCCAATCCATAAAGCTCTGACAACTCTTGTACTTTTTTTGCAGCAGACTTCACACTGATCATACCTACTTTTGTCGGTTCACTCCCAAGAATGATATTCTCGGTGACTGAAAAGTCTTCAACTAGCATGAAGTGCTGATGGACCATCCCGATTCCAAGACGATTCGCCACATTGGGATCTGTAATGTTAACCTTTTCGCCTCGAACACGAATTTCTCCGCCTTCAGGTTGGTAAAGACCAAACAGGACATTCATCAAAGTAGATTTCCCTGCACCATTTTCACCAAGTAGTGCGTGAATCTCTCCTTTTTTAAGTTGAAGGGTAATGTTGTCATTAGCCACAAAAGAACCGAACTCTTTACGGATATTGAGCATTTCTATTACATATTGCAATGGGTTCACT
>Ga0209013_10004337_pt1 | contig 12454 bp, 9 predicted proteins | sample Cruoilmetagenom2_FD_187291 | JGI IMG/M metagenome (GOLD analysis project Ga0209013, IMG submission 187291) | Oil polluted marine microbial communities from Coal Oil Point, Santa Barbara, California, USA - Sample 2 (SPAdes) (version 2) | ecosystem: Environmental > Aquatic > Marine > Oil seeps ...
TCGATCTGGCCCACCGTGAACCAATAAATTTTGCTGTAGATCTCCAGCCAAACCATCTATTGAGATGGAAGTCGATGGAACAGCCCTTTTGGGAACACCCCCTGTCGAGACATGAATCTGGAAAATCCTGCCGGAATGCTGTGGATTAAAGGTATCCATTGGCAAATCAGCTGCTAAATTAATCTATGATACTGCCAGATTGAATACGCCAAGTATTCGCTCGTTCAACAAATTCGTTGTCAAATAAATTGAGATCCGTGGTGGTAAGGATGGCCTGTTCAAAAGATATCAGGCGCTCTAACAAATCAGACCGTCTTATGGTGTCGAGTTCAGCTAATACTTCATCCAACAACAACACCGGCCATTGACCAGTCTTCTCTTTCATCCAATCGACTTCGGTCAGTTTTAATGCCAAAACCGCGGTCCTAGCCTGCCCTCGCGAACCGTAAACTCCTAAGTCCATACCATTGCTGAGGAATCGCAAGTCGTCGCGGTGGGGTCCGACGGTCGTAACCCCCCGTGCAATTTCCTCCATCTGCAGCGTTTCCAAACGCTCATGAAAGCCATCTTGAATTTCACTAATGGATATCCCTGTGCGGTCCACCGGCGCATCGATAGCTAATGCATACTGGTCTTGTGGTTTGAACAATGGGTCATAGGCGGGTTCATAGGATAACCGTAAAACCTCCTCGCCCCGGGTCAATTGATGGTGAACCACCGCTGAAGAGTGACCAAACTCTTGGATAGCATGTATCCGGGCATGGATTATTTTGGCGCCGGAAAATGCCAACTGTTCATTCCAAAATGCAAGCTGCTTAGGATCGCTATTGCGATCCTTGATTTGCTTCAGTAGGGCGTTGCGTTGTGTTAATGCACGTGAATAGGCTGATAATGCAGCCGCATAATCCGGAACCACCTGAGCGAGGGTTAGGTTAAGATACCGGCGGCGATCTTCCGGCGCGCCTTCGATAACGCGCATCGTTTGGGGCAGGAACAATACAGCATTAAAAAAGCCGACCGATTCGCTCACTTTGCTAGGGACATTATCGATTAGCACTTCCTTCTTAAAGCGCGAGCGGTTCCCTAGACCGTTCGTCTCTTGAATTAACCGCACCTCTAACTTGTGTGAGCTTTCGGTTCCTTCTCTTGATTTACAGAATTCAGCAACGATGCGACTTACAGCCAGATCTTCGCGCCCAGCTAGGAAATTAATCAACTGGCGCTCAACGGTAGCACTGAAAGAAACAAATGTTGCTAAAAAATAAATGGCTTCGAGGAGGCTCGTCTTCCCCTGAGCATTTCCGCCGACTAATAAGACGACACCTTCAGGTACAGGGATGTCTAAACGAGCAAAATTGCGGAAATTAGTTAGCGAAAGTCTTGTGAGATACATGCTAATGCCAAATAAATGCCACGGGATCTTCACTCCGTGGCATAGAAATATGCGTCACTATTTTACTTGAAATATTGGGGGTGGATATATCAGACCCTATCAATCGGCAGGTGCAAATTGCGCCTGGTCCTCTTCAAGTCTATATACATTCTCGGCGCGATCAATAAACAATATACCATTAAGATGGTCGACTTCATGCTGAAAAATACGCGCTAACCAGCCATCCGCTTTGATCTTTAACGGTTGTCCATGCCGGTTTTGCCCTTTCACCATGGCAGAGACTGGTCGTTCAACATCGCCAACAAACCCGGGAATCGACAGACAACCTTCTGTCCCCATTTCTGTTTCGCGGGAGGGTTTGATGATCTCTGGGTTGATCAAGGTATAGAGCTTTGGAGGGATATCGTCATTCTCTTCGTCGCCAAACTCGACCACAATCAGCTGAATGGATGTATCCAACTGAGGGGCAGCTAAACCGACTCCCGGTGCTGCACGCATGGTCTCGACCAAATCATCAATCAACTCCTGTAATTCTGGACCAAAATCGGTGACTTTGCGTGCTTTACGCCGCAATACCGGGTCAGGGTGGGTCACAATTTCACGTAATGCCATCTAAGCCTCTTATCTTACGCTAGAAATATTCATCATCAATTTTACCTGAATTCACCTCTTTGCCAGGGTCTTTCTCAATCTCTTCTAATAATTCTGTCTGTCTACGAAATGTAAGCAACCAATCCACCATTCGCTCGCGCTCTTCATCAGATGCCGCTTCGCGTTTTCTACTAGCGAGCGCCTCGATATGATCAGCCACGTCATGGTGAACTTGATCAGGATTGTAGACACCGCGAAAGACAAACTCCGTCTGGCCCACGCTAATCATCACATTCCCATAGTTAAAGAGCAGCTGGAAAATACCATCGCGAGAGTGTTCAAGGCTTAGAATCGAATCCAATGGCGCCGTTTTTTTGATTTCATTACCTAGAGGTTTGCGTTCGATATCGCGAATCTGTTCTGGAGTAAGCTGATAAATATCATTGCTCCAATCGACATAACGATAAGCCCACCAACCTAGAAACACGACGAACAAAAATCCAAAAAACAGGGCCAGTGGCAGCCCAGTAGAGACCGCCATGCCTCCCGCCCATGCCCCTTGCAGTAATAAGGCTACAAGACCGACTGTTACAAACAGGCCTAGTGTGGGCAGCCAAGTTTTCCGGAAGAGCAAGAGCCAGTGCTTACGGTAAGTAATAACACCGTTTTGTTCGTAACGGACCTTCAGGAATGTCTCGATTGACGATGGTTGGATCTCATCCTTTGTCTGGTCTTCACCATATAGCTGGTCATCGTTATTGTAACTGTCTTCGGGAGTAATGCCTTGGTCATCTGGAGAATCCAAGCCCAAACGCAACCGCAATGCCTGTTCCATTTTTTCTGTGTCATGCCGCTTTTCAAGTTGATGGGCTCGCACCTGGAACCCTTGAACAAACTTAGCGAACAGGTTCGGATTGGCCATTCTGCGCATGAAAATACCGCCGGTGTATGTACGAACGTCAACATTCCCAAACCCGATCTTGCGCCCTAACCATGAGCGGTTCACATTGACTGCTAGGACCTGGGATAGGGGTGCTTCACGACTGCTTGAATACAAACCGACTACCTTTTCCGTCCATAATACACGCCGGGAGGTAACGATATAATAATCATTACCCCAATTTATCCAATTCCATACCCCCCATAAAAGAGCCCCCAATGCAGCAATGCCCCCAACTGCGATGACCGAAATAGATATTTGCCCCCCATTCACGAGTCCAAAACCATATCCCAGCAGCAGCACAGCAAGCAAACCAATACCCACCGGCAAGACCAAAGCTACCCCAAGAAAGAATACATGTTTGCGTGATATTAAATATATGACCTCGTCCCCTGCTATCCAATCAAATTTTCCAGATTGAACAATCAGACGGCTTTCAGCACTCGCGGAGAGATTTAGCCTCAACTGTGGGAACAATTCTACAAGCCTAAAAAACGGTTCGCGATCTAGACTAAGCAGGATCGATTCAGATAGAGCTTCCACCGAGAAAGTGCGCGGTTTGTCCAAGATAAGCGCGTCTTCTCCGAAGTAATCACCAGTGTCAAATATATCAACATGGCGTTCTTTACCACGATCAATATAGCTGGTTCGCAAGCTGCCTTGATAGACGATAAAGAAACTATCCCCGACACTGCCCTGCCGGTAAATTACATCCCCTGCTTGATAGGTAACAGGAATAAATCGGGTAACCACATGGGCTATTTGTGCCTCATCTAGACCACGAAACAAGTAATGTTCCCTGAGTAATGCAGCATATTGTGGGATTAAGTCGTCACTCATAATGAAATTGTAGCACGAACTGTTCCTGTTTTTCTTCGTCCCGGCAGCCTATATAGGGGTGCATATTCCAGACCATACCTGTGCATTACACAGGTAAGGGTGCCAGAAACGAGCAGCGCGTGTTCCCATAATGGCTATGAAGTGATAAAATTTATTCCCAATTTTAAATCAAGGAGAGATTAATGCCAATTCATTTTGGTACTGACGGTTGGCGGGCGGTTATTTCAGATACGTTCACTTTCCATAATCTGCGCATGGTTACCCAGGCAATAGCAGATGCAGTTAATTCCAGCACCTGGAATAATGGCACTGCTCTGGAGAAGGAACCTACCAAGTCAATCGTAGTTGGCTTCGATACCCGTTTCCTTTCCGACCGCTTTGCGGTAGACGTTGCCCGTGTTTTAGCAGCGAATGGATATAAGGTTCATTTAACACAATCGGATGCACCCACTCCGGCAATCTCCTATACAGTCCGTCATTTAGGCGCTGCAGCTGGGATAGTGATTACCGCTTCACACAATGCGCCGCGCTATAACGGGGTCAAACTCAAAGGCGCCTTCGGCGGCTCAGCATTGAGGGAGCAAAGCCGCCAGGTTGAGGTTTACCTTAATGACAACGAGGAACGTGCAAGAGGTCCAAACCTCATGGATTATGACCAGGCACGCCAGCTCAAATTGATCAAACGTTTTAATCCACTACCAGCATATTATGAACACCTGCGGGGATTAATTAACTTCGATGCGATTGCCGATAATCCGCAGAGAATTGTCGTGGATTCAATGTACGGCTCAGGACGCGGTGTCTTCAAAGGGATTCTTCAAGGAACGGGATGCGAGGTCCAAGAAATTCGTGGGGAAATGAACCCGGGTTTTGGAGGTGTTCACCCGGAACCGATTGAAAAGCATTTGGGCGCACTAGCGGGAGCAATCAGTACTCATATGGGAAATTTTGGCTTGGCGACCGATGGCGATGCCGACCGGATCGGGGCGATGGATGAGCGGGGGAATTTTGTCGATCCGCATAAAATAATGGCGCTTGCGTTAACCCACCTGGTAGAAAGCAGAGGCTGGCGCGGTCCCGTAGTACGGACAGTTTCCACCACTCGCATGATCGATAGGTTGGCAGAAAAATACGGGCTACCAGTTTATGAGACACCGGTTGGGTTTAACCACATTGCGGATCATATGTTAACCGAAGATATTTTGATCGGGGGTGAAGAATCAGGGGGCATTTCGATCCGCGGGCATATTCCGGAAGGGGACGGAATATTGATGGGGCTGCTGTTGATCGAGCTGATCGCAACCACAAACCGATCACTGAATGAATTGGTGGAAGAACTCCTCAAGAATGTCGGCCCAGCATATTATCAACGCAACGACCTGCGCTTAAAACATCCTGTCGCCAAGACCAAGATGACCCAGCACTTAGTAGAAAACGCCCCAGACAAAATCGCTGGGGTGGAGGTCATAGATATACTCTCCGTGGATGGTGTGAAGTACATCATTGCCGATGATTCATGGGTCCTGATCCGGCCTTCCGGTACCGAACCAGTCCTAAGAGTCTATGCTGAGGGGCGTACCCAAGAGATGGTCGACGGTATGATTGCCTTTGGCGAGCAAGTTGCAGCTGGGGTGACTTAATTCAACCGGATTCTAAATCAGAAGCGGAGAGTGAGTTGAATTTTCACTCTCCGCTTATTGTTTTCCCAGTGTTTACCTGGTGGAGCCAGTAAAATGCTTTAGGTTCTGTTAGTATCCGGCTTCCTCTTCACCAGTTGGGTTAGGAGTATCGGGTGTCGGCAGCTAACACCTACCCAAAATGGTGATTAAGCAGTCCTCAACCGTCGGGCGAGGAATATGACGGTGATCAGCAGCACAGCAAAACCCAGCAATCCCGGCAGCCCAACCTCATCAGCAAAGCCCGTGGATGGCAGTGCGGTTGAGGTAGGCACGGGGGTTTTTTGAGCTAAAGCAGCTTCTGTAAGCAAAGCAGCGACGGTCGCCGTACGTGCACCGACTTCCGCCACGACAGAGGTATTTGTTGGCACAGCGACAACTGGAGTTGGTGTCAAGGTCGCAGTTGATGGCAGGGGAGTGTTTGTTATTGTTGGCGTGTTCGTGAAGGATTTCGCCAGCAGCGTCTGGGTAATTTGAAAAGCCACTTCTGTGTTTTGCGCATTAAGCTGAGCAACCTGCGTAGCTTCGTTATTCTGATTTATCGGCCTTATAACAGAGGCATAAACGACAATGCATATCAGAGCAATTACCGCAATTGCACCAAGAATGCTGGCTACGATAATAAATGTCCGGTTATTCGATTCCTCGGGGGGTGGTGCATCTTCAAAATCGAAATCCATATCATCGAAGTCATCCATCCCTTCCACGTTATCCACATCTTCCATGTTATCCATATCTTCGAATGCCATGACACTCTCCTCCTGATAAGGTCCGCTTTCTTTAGACCGTTAGGTACCTATCCATACGGTGAATAACAAAAATCATCTCTCATAGATTCTTCATGCGATAACTTCTAGATTAGCTAATGGTACCACAACTTCCTCACCCTGCTCTAAGCGCACTTGGGCAGATTTTGTGCAGATTCCGTTGGCTAAGAGCGATACTCCTGGCAAGAGAGTGACTAGTGTCCCAACTTTGCCAGCGTATGGTGCTCTCACAATGTGCACCCGTTGATCGGTAGAAAACATTTCACTATCGCGAGGCATCGCCGGCTGTCCAGAGGCTGGTAATTCGATGATTACATCTGGTCGTTTTCCGGTATAGCGGTCCCATCGAACTGCATTTACAACCACATCCCGGCGGTCATTCGTCGAGAGCAGTTTGAATGCGTCGATATTCATAGCCTTTCGTCCAAAGCCTTGTATAACGATGATTGGATAAGGCATTGTATCGGCAAGCGGCAGTAACTCGACATCGATGCTGGTCAATATCAACGCTCGTAATGAGATCTCAGCCGCTGAGGTAAGCAGCTCTGGTTGATTGCAATGACCTCCCAACACCACTACGCCCCGCATGCTAACATCGAGACGGGCAGCTTCTAACTCCTCACCCGAGTCTTGGATCATCACCTTTAACAAACCGTAATCAACCTTTCCATTGCCCCAGACACCCTGGACAATCGCGCCTGCGGTCTCTACCACCACGCCACGATCCCCAACCAAATCAACAATCGTCCCAGACAATCCAGCCAGCAGTTGAGAAGGGGGCTGTGAAACCTCCAATAAAATTTGCCCGGATCCAGCAACTACTACTTGTCCATCACAAGGTGATCGCACTACTCGCTGAACCAATCCAATCGGACCAGCCAACACATCATCCTTAGAGACCTGTGCCCCAGTGCTGCACAAAATATGCCGGTCAGCTTCAGCTGTAGAAACGCCCAACGCTCGAGTGACATCCAACATAATGTGCTCTGGATTCACAATCGCTTCAGCAACTACATCTGTCGCACTAACATGCTGGCCTTTTCGGACAACTAAACGCCCAGGTACGGGAAGCAACTGTTCGCGTCGGATTGTCGCTATGGGTAAAATATGCACAACTGGTGCAATCATATATCTTCTGTCCGAAAATTAGATGCAAGTAAGGTACCAACCACAATTAGCATATCATCCACCAAGCTGTATAAGCCATCTTCTGTTCGCTTCTCTCCGCTGAACAACCTCGTTTGCTAACCTAATTGGTCTACCACGAGCATCGAACACGATGCCCAAAGTGCCGCCGACAACTTTTAATCTCCCCCCGCGCCCTGGGCCCCCCATCCCCACATCCGTACGCTGCAGTGGGGTAAGGTTCAGGTGAGCAGATTGTCCAATTGGGAGCGGTAAAGTTGCCAGGGAGCCCTGGTTCACGACCAATTCTAGCTCATTTCCATCATCAGCTTTCATCCTCACTTTCAGGATAGGGGTATTTACCCGAGCATTTGAAAGCGGAGATATCACCGTCCCAAGATTGACAAAAGCGCTTGTTTCAAGGACATGAACGGGCAGGGCAGGATTGATAGATGCTGCAGAGCCAAGCGCTGAGATGATATGGCTCTCGTCCAGCACAAGCGTTGTTATACCTGCCGGTTGGATCCCATCCAACAACATTAACAGTGTGTGTCCCTTACTCGGAGCGCGTGTTAGCACACTGCCGGACGCCAATATCGGTTCAAACGATGGGAGAAAACCTTGATCGCCCCGCCGAGCCGGTGGCGAAAATTCCATTGTGAGTCTTTTGATGGAAAGTCTCATTGCTTGCCGGGCAAGTGCATGTTCGATGTCTAAATCTTCGCTTGTTGCGGGAATACTTGCTGGGTACAAAGCCTTCGTATATAAGTAATCCTGTAAATAATCCCTGGGGGTGTTTTCGTGAAGCCAGCGGGAGATACTATTTATTGATGTGTGTGCTAATAAATCTTTGAGCTGTGAACCTAAACCATATTCAGGATAGACACCAAGTGATAACTTTCCTGAGAATCCTGCGGCGATCGTCGTCGAACCTGCACCCACATCAACCCCCAAAACACCTTTATTCGGGTCATAGACCTTGCTTAGGAAACGTATGATACGGCCGAACGCTGTCGCAGAAGGCAGCATTTTGCCTTCAGACCAACGATCCAGTTCCTGCACACCAGAAATTCTGCGAGCGCGCACTTTGCCAACAATCTTCGCCAGCGGTATATGAACTGCCGATATCCGCTCGGAGCTTAAAGTTGGACGGATATTCGGTGCGCAGTTTAGGGAAACAATATTTCCCATTATTTGTTTCACTTCTTCCTGGAGAGCTTCATTACCCACGAAAAGAACTTCGGGGGACTTTTCCTTCGGAATCAAGTAACTCGCCAAGCCAACTGTTTCCAATAATTGAATTACAGATTGGGAAGCTCCGCCATTGGTACCTCCCGCAACAATAATCAAATCAGGGCTGCGTTTGATGATTGTGTCGATTCGCGCTGCTGGATTTCGAGGGTCATTCAAGCCAATACTCTCAACGACTTGAGCATAGGTTGTCTCGGCAATGCGGTGGGCGCTGCCAAGTGAAAGGTCCTCAAGCAAGCCCAATACGATTACTTTCAAAGGGGGGCCAGCAGATAGTGTAGCTACAATCTTGTCGACTCCAGATCCATCGATGCGTGTTGGGATGATGAAGCTGCCATCTGAACCGATGATGACTCTACCAGTAATCGCTTGTAAACGGTCAAGAGCAATACCAACACTCTCGCCGATATCCTTATATGGGGCATCAACCGTTGTGGGGGCTGTTCCAGACGCGATAAAGCGATAACGGCCATCGACCACATCAAACAAAGCGGCACGCGTATTGATCGTGCCCACATCAATCGATAATACCGAGTCTGCGCTAGCGGATGATCGACTCATATGCTATCCGCTTCCAATGATGGCGAGCAAAAAATTCACCAGGAAGGTAATTCTCTCTATCATGGCAGTCAACGAAGCCGAAACAACCCCGGCAAATATTACCCCTAAAGAAATACCGATAAATATTTGACCGATCCAGCTCAGGATAACAGCCCAGCGCGGCTTATCCCGTTCAGATTCGGATTTTGAGCGGACCCCAAAATGGAAATATAATAATGTAGTTATTGTACCCACCAGAATCATCCCCGCTTTAATCAAATGGCTGAACCAGCTATCCCCCACGGAGAGTGAATGGAAATTAAACACCTGGATTGTAGCGTATACAAGTGGGAAGATCGTTCCGATCACAGCCCCACCAATCGCGACTGCGACACCGACTCCAATCAAGTAGGCGATTGTGGGATTCCCAATACGAGTTAATCTGGGAGACAACTTAAATAGGAGCAAAACCCCCATAACTAACGGGAAGATGATGTATAAGCGCTCATCTCGTGAACCAAACAGGAGTGGTTCGAACAATTGGGGCCAGATTACGTTGTACCATACGACAACGGCAGCATATCCTGCGGCGACACCGATAAACACATAAATCGCCACCCGGAAAAAAATATTATCACCGATGATGTAGCTGAAAATCATCAGTGTCAGGGAAAACCCTACCACAGCGCCAAGCAAATCGGGGAAGCTGACACTCGCTAGGCTCATTCTTCCCCCTTTTGTGTGCGGAAACTTGGCAGTTCCATCTTTGGAACCAGCACATATACCAAGCCGGTAATGATTATAAGGACAACCCCGGCGACAGAGGCACGTGTAAAGGCATCCCAATATATACGCCCAAGTCCCGATCGATTCAACAGGGCTTCATATGAAGCGCCCCCGGCGAGGCCTGATACGAACCCCTGCAGCTGGTTTGATTGATTGTCATAATAAGGTCGAACTACCGGTTCGGCCTGGGCACTTAATGCCATAATAAGTGGCTTTTCTCCAAGACTGGGTTGCACTTGTTCTATCCAGGCCCGTGCTTTGTCTGGATCCTCGGTTATTACGGCAGTCAAAGCAAATTGCTCAAGGTTGTTAATAGCCGCCAGAGGGTCGCTTTCCCATACATGATCACCAGCGATCGAATAAGGTAATACTTGCCTTGGTGCCTGAGCAAAAGCAAATAACCCAGAATGCCCACCTGGTATATAACCTAAGATTGTGTATTGTCCGGGGTTACTATACTGATGCTCGGATAGTACATTTACAGTATCTATCAGATGCTCCGCCTGCGCAGGGCCAGTTGTAGTCGTTGAAACGATTGTTAAATATGCTCCTCGGATCATTAAATGATCGAGCAGAGCAGCCGAAGCCGCCTCCATCTCTGCAGATAATCCTATGTCATAATCAACGGCTAGCAGCACAGGAGCGCCAGGCGGAATATTGTTCACGACTGAATTCACGCTGAACACTTCTGGGGGAAAAGCTGGGAGTGGTTGCGATTGACTCCCAACAAAAACCGTCCAGCCGATAATCGCAAATAGGATAGAGAAAATGACCACCCGAAAAATGCTTTGGGAAGTTACAGTGGGTTGGTCTGGTATCGGTACAGATATCTCTTCTCTTTGAATCATTTCATCTAATATTGCGATTTGTGCGTGCTGCTTTTCTAATATATTTAACTGGACAGAACCTACCGCAGGCTTCATATAATGTGCAATCTCTGGTTCTGCTGGCAGCACGCCCTGCAATCCCGCTAGGGGCCCACTTACTTCAACTTGGCTTTCTTCAGTCTGCAAATTATCGATCTCGGGAGCAACGGCCTCCACAGGCTTCATAGACTCCATCCAGATTGGAAGCTCTGCTTGCTCTACCGCATCGGAATCATCAGGGACTGATTCCTCTAAATCTAATTGAGAGATAAAATCCTCATCCCCTAATTCAGTCAGCTCACCCTCAAAGAGTTCTGCATCATCTATCTGGGGCGGTTGTTCTAATACATCTGCAGCCTCGCTAATCGCGAGAATGTTTTCGGTGAGTGTGTCTTCTTCAACCCAATCCAAATCGAGGTCTGCCCCATCATCATCCCCTTTGAAAGAAATGGGGGGGATATCTGGAGTGGATTTCTCTAGAGCTGCCAGCCAGTCAGGCACATCTTCACTTGATGAAGTCAGATCTCCTTCGCCCTGCTCCGCGTCATCTGTAACGCTCAACCCTGTAAGCCATTCGGGAGCTCCTCTTTCAACATCCGTATCTGCATCTGGCGTGAGCGAACCATCTAGCCCGTCTAAATGATCGTCAGCACCACTTAGTGCGGATTTATCCTCGGTTTCGTCTGCACTAATAAGCTCCAGTTCATCGAATGATTCACCTACATCGCTGATCTTGGATTCTGAAGATAACCAGTCAGGAAACTCGTCAACAACCTCTAAATCCAGGTCATCAAAACTATCTGGCAATCCTGATGTGGTTTCCGCCAAATTCTCTTCGCCATTATCTGGGACAACATCATCTGGAGGAATAGGGCTGGTTCCTTCAGGAGCACCCTGAGCATCAATTTGCTCAACAATTTCCCGATGGTCATCCCACTCTATATCAAAGGGCTCTTCAGATTCAGAATCATCCTCAGATAGCAAGCTCTCTTGTTCAGTTTTGTGAAGGGATCGGATCTGCTGCAGCCATTCTGGTGCTTCCTCATCCAAGCTTGGTTCAGCTTTATGGCCATCACTCTCAATGGACGCTACCGGGGATGCTTGATCTGCGTGGGCTGGTGGTATTCTATCTTCAGGTATTTGCTCGTCGAAGAACTCATCGGAATCTTCAGCATCATTATCCCAAGACGCTTCATCATCGCCTGATAAATCCGGCAGACCGCCGCTATCAACGCGCAAATCTGCCAACCAATCCTGTTCATCCTTGGCAGTGTCTGTCTCCGCTTGCTCGAACACATTATCGAACCACGGCTCCTGATCTGATGCCGGTTCTTCCTTTGGCTCAATATCACTCGGACGCAAATCTTCTAGCCAATCCGTTGGATCAGATTCTTGTTTTCCAGTTGGGATAGGGGATGCTGCCTCAGCACGGTCAATACTTTCCTCCGGCTGATTTATGATAAGCGGCTTTAATCTAGCTTGACAGTACTGGCATTCCTCCAGTTCAGGTGGATTATCTTTCCCGCACATCATGCAACGATTTTCACTCACCATTAACCCCCATAAGGCCGGTCAGCACCGATAAGTACCCGCAAACCTGTAGCTACCGTGCCCAATCCTATTCCGATTAATATCCCGCGCGCACCCGCGACTGCCGGTATTTCAGCGATAAAGGAGCG
>Ga0209013_10004338_pt1 | contig 12452 bp, 10 predicted proteins | sample Cruoilmetagenom2_FD_187291 | JGI IMG/M metagenome (GOLD analysis project Ga0209013, IMG submission 187291) | Oil polluted marine microbial communities from Coal Oil Point, Santa Barbara, California, USA - Sample 2 (SPAdes) (version 2) | ecosystem: Environmental > Aquatic > Marine > Oil seeps ...
ACGACCAGTTCTCCATTTTCCGCCAGGATGGCTTGGGAAACGCCTGCAGCGCCCTGGTGCAGGTAATTGATCCAATCTACCTCTCCCCGGATCAGGTTTTCGGGTCTGCGCAGGCTGTGACCGATGCGCAGGATGAAGCCCTGCCCATCTCGCTGGAACTCATAGATGAAGCTCTCGAATCCATCCAGCAGCTGGATCTGGTCATCTGAAATATTGTAAGCCCGCATTACCTGCTGCAAGATACTGTCGCTGAATCTATCTTTTATTCGTTTTTCCATGGCTTATCCAAAATTTTTGAAAGTAAGTTGGTATTCTATCATCCCCTGATCCACCTTTTAAACAAGTTTAGTTATCAATCCCCGGATAAGTAAGATATATCTGTAAAATAGTTGACTTTTAAGGTACAAGTTGTATATAATGTTATATCGATCATGTCCATACAAGTAAGGCATGTGGGAGCAGAAAAATAGATTCATTGCACTCCGCTGACCCTGTGTTGGCGGTATTTAATTAATTCCAAAGTTTTCTTTCCAAAGGAGATAACAGATGCTGAAGCCAGTCATTTTTAGCGTGGACGATGAGCCGGTCGTGCTGAAGGCGGTAGGACGGGATTTACATAGCCGCTACCAGAGGGATTACCAGATCATCGAAGCGGGTTCAGGCGGTGAGGCCCTGGACCTGGTGTTAAAGCTCAAACAGCGCAATACACCAGTAGCGCTCTTCCTTGTCGACCAGAGGATGCCAGATATGAGCGGGACTGAATTCCTGGCGCGGGCAGTGAGGTTTTTCCCGGAGGCGAAGAAAGTTCTGCTGACTGCCTACGCGGATACCGAGGTGGCCATCCAAAGTATTAATGATATCGGTCTTGATTTCTATCTATTAAAACCATGGGATCCTCCAGAAGAAAAACTATACCCATTGCTGGATGAACTATTAAGCGATTGGGTAGCCGAGATGCGGGTGCCGTTCGATGGCATCCGCGTGGCTGGTGCGCTGTGGTCCAACAGCAGTCATAAAATCAAGGATTTCTTAACCCGCAACCAGATCCCTTACGAGTGGCTGGACATCGAGAAAGATCGCGAGGCGCAGCTGCTGGTTGAATCAGTCGAGAAGGGCGATGAGCACTTACCGCTGGTTTATTTTCCTGATGGCTCGCTGCTGGTCGAACCAGATACGGTCCAGTTAGCAGAAAAAGTGGGTCTAAAAACCCAGGCCGCTGATCCATTTTACGATTTGATCATTGTGGGCGGGGGTCCTGCGGGACTGGGAGCTGCGGTATACAGCGGTTCAGAAGGACTGAAAACCCTGATGATCGAAAGCGAAGCTGTTGGCGGACAGGCAGGCACCAGCTCGCGCATCGAGAACTACCTGGGTTTTCCGAATGGGATCAGCGGATCCGAGTTGGCCAGGCGGGCAGCCACCCAGGCGAAGAAATTTGGGGTGGAGATATTATCTGCCCAGCGGGTAGAACAAGTCCGCTTAGAAGATCCATACCGCTTTGTGACATTAAGCGATGGCGCCCAGCTTAGCTGCCACGCGCTGCTGATCGCAACAGGAGTTAATACACGGCAGTTAGAACAACCAGGCATCAAGGAATTCTCTGGTGCCGGAGTGTATTACGGAGCCTCCCTGGGAGAGGCCATGGCTTATAAAGACCAGGATGTATTCATAATCGGTGGTGCAAATTCCGCCGGACAGGCGGCGCTATTCTTCGCCCGTTATGCAAGCAGCGTAACCATGATTTCACGCAGCTCATCCCTGGCGAGAAGCATGTCCGACTACCTGGTGAAACAAATTGAAGCCGACGAAAATATCCAGGTGCTTGACAACAGCGAAGTTGACCGGGTGGAAGGCTCGGACCGTTTAGAATCAATCACCTTTTCCAACCACTCCACAGGTGATACGGAAACCAGAGCAGCGGCAGCGATGTTCATCTTCATCGGTGCTGTACCACGCTCTGATCTGGTAGCTGAGGTCGTCGAACGCGATCGGGTCGGTTTTATCCTCACCGGGCAAGACCTGGTGGATGAGGGCAGGCGTCCCCTGGGATGGAAGCCAAAGCGCGATCCTTTTTATCTCGAAACAAGCGTGCCGGGCATCTTCGCCGCCGGTGATGTGCGCCACGGCTCGGTTAAACGGGTGGCGACTGCAGTTGGTGAAGGTGCGGTGGCGGTCAAATTGATCCACCAGCATTTACGTACTGTCTAACAATCTTGATTGAATAGATCAGTAAATGAAAAGACCTGCCTTTATACGAAAAAGCAGGTCTAATTTTATTGGTTGAATTTACTAGAAATAATCTAAAGAACTAATCTTCCTCACCGAAAGCCGCACGCAGCTTGGCCTCATCTTCTTCAGATAATGAGGTCTGGTAAACCTTGGGATTGAAATCGCTCAAGCCATCCATGACCTTGTCCGGCGTGGAGTCGGTGACTAACAGGAAGAGAGCAGAATGACCGGGTTCAATGTTATCACCAACTTCCTTGATGAATTTGTCGTCAACACCCACATCTGTCATGCCCCCGGCGAGCGCGCCGGTCGCGGCACCGATCGCCAATCCCAGCCAGGGTGCCCAGAACAGCAAGCCGATCAAAAGGCCCCAGAATGAACCACCCAGGGCTCCAGCGCCAACCAGGCTCTGCGCCTGCTTAACTTTGACCTTGCCATCCTCACGACGGATGACCACTGCAGCATCCTGCAGGGTGATAATCTGCTGCTTCTGCATGTCGACCAGCTTGTCGCGCATGCGCTCCGCCTCAGTTTCGTTATCAAATGCGAACACGATTAGATTTGCCACTTTTTCTCCAAAAAAATTGAGTTTTGATTTTAGACCAAGCCCGATTGCTTCCTGGATCGAGACTTGGTTTAAGCTCTTTGTAGTCTATCATAATGGCTACCTAAAATGCTCAGCCCTGGATAAGATTATTATAAGAAAGCTCTTCGAGCTGACGTTACTTCAGTTAGTTGATCTGATGATTAATTCAAAGCTCATCTCAACCACATAATCTCCTGGTCTTACGGTTTTGAGGCATGCTTTCAAGATGCTTCCCGGTTAAAATTTCTTCAAGAAACGTAGCACTATGATAATCGATGAGCGCCAACGATTTATGGTCGTAAATGGCTGGGAAAATAACGAAATCTTTGCTTATTGCCCCAGCACGAAGCTTGCTTCACGGTCGTTCACTTCGACGGTGTACTCACCAGGGAGCAAACCCCCAGTTTCAAGAAGCAATGTTACTTCATAAGCCTCCAGCATTTGGGCACAAAGCATGTCATCCGGACTGTCGGTTGATAAGGAGATCACAAAGCGATTACCATCCACATCTTGCTCGATCTCGCTGATGCGCGTGCAGGGGTCTGGATAAAATCCAATCACGATCGCATATTGGTGTTCATTTCTAGTTACTACTTCAACCCCGTCCACCATGGCGGGATTCCCGGAACTTTTGGCACTGCTTTCTTCTGGGGTATCGGCTGCACAAGCGACCAGCATCAGCACAGTCATGAGCATCAGGAGCAGGGACATTCCGATTTTCTTATTCATGTATATCCTCCGTTCTTCATTTAACTTATCAATCTGAATTAAGGTTGTCTTGTTCGCTCAGTCTCACCATCCAACCAGGCGCGGGCTGCCTGGAAAGCTTCCTGGGTGGATAAGCCCAGTTTATCCTCCGCCAGGAAAATCGCATCTAGAGAGATAGTATCCGTGGTTTCGGTCAATTCCAGCTGTTCCAGCACATGCGGGTGCACCCCGGTCAAATATAGACGACCAGCGTGGGTTTGCAGCTGTTGAGCGTAGCGCTCTATCACGCGGATGAAAGTACTGCCCACATTATTCAAACCCCGCAGCTGCAGGATGACCACCGCCCGATCCGTGTTTTGAGCCGGTGGCAGCAATTCCTCGAGCGTGACAGCTCCTGAAAAATGCAGGCTGCCGTAAACGCGCAGGATGGTGACATCCTGGGGTGGCAGCGACAAAGGCGCCTCACGCTCAACGATTGAGCCATCTGCCTGCGGTACCAGCTGCACCAACCTGATATCGGTCGATGAGCGATACAGGTAGATCATGATCGAGAGCGCCACGCCCAATAAGACAGCATATTGGATGGGAATAATAAGCGTAGCCGTGAAAGTGATGATCATCGTATAGCGTGGACCTGCACCGGTATCGCGCACATCTTCGATATCGGCGAATTTGATCGCTTCGTAGCCTGCCACCACCAGCAGAGCACCTACCGCTGGCAGCGCAATCAGTTCAATATACTCCGCGAAAAGGAGCACCAGCAGGATGATCAGCAAGCCGGACGAGAAACTGGCAATGCGTGTTTTTGCCCCGGAGGAGATATTGACCGAGGTTTCCGACATGGTGCCGCCGACCGGTAAGCCCTGGAAGATGCCCGTGGCCGTGTTTGCAATTCCCTGCGCCATGAAATCCCGGGAGGCATCTGGATAGCTGCCATCCACATTGGGAACACTTCTGCTGACTCCCGCCGCCTGGATCAGGCCCACGAGGCCAATCGCCATGGCAGGTGCAATCAAGTCAAGCATCATTGATAATTCCGGCAGTCTAGGCTGCGGAAAACCCCTGGGGATAACGGCAATATCCGCCAGCAGATCCACAGAACCTACACCTTCGACGACATTATTGAACAAGATCGCCAGCGCAGAAGCAGCCACAAGGGCGATGACCATGTTGAATTTTGCCAGGGGGGTGCGCTTCAGGATCACAATCAAACCCACGGTTGCCAAACCAACCAGGACAGTGGGTAGATGCCAGACACCAGGGTGAAACAAGGTATCCAGGGAGGCGAAGACTTTATTGCTGTATAAGCTGTCAAAACCGGTTAGATTGGGTACCTGACTCAGGATGATCAGGATGGCGATGCCGGACATGAAGCCAACCAGGACAGCATTGGATACGTAGCGGGTGATCCAGCCCAGTTTTAGCAATCCCAATATCAACTGGAACAAACCCACCATAACAGTAAGCGTAACCAGCGCCGTAATCAGCTGGGGACCGTTCTGGTAACCGCCTAATGCATCTCCGACTGCTACAGCTATGGCGCCGGTATTGGCGACGTACATAAATTGAGAGCTGAGTGTGAGAGCCGCGATCGGGGTGCCGACCATCAAGCCATACAACCCATGCACAGGATTGACACCTGCCAGGATAGCCGATGCCAGCCCATCCGGGATGGTCACCAGTGCAGTAGTTACCCCGGCCGTCAAATCAGACGCCAGGTTTTTTGGATTGTAATTCAGGCGTAATCTGTTCACGGCCGGTTCACAGGTGTCGCTGTACTAGTTGAGATAGGTGCCTGAAGAGCAGCTACGAGCGCCGGCGACCGATGCTGATGTAATACAGCAGCTGCAAGATGGCGGTGACTGCCGCGGCGATATAAGTTGAGCCAGCTGCCATCAAAACCCTTTGCGAGCCAGCTTCATCCTCCGGGCTGACTATCAAATCAGCCTCTCGCAGCAATTCGCGACCCCGGCGGCTGGCATCGAACTCGACCGGTAGGGTAATGATGGAGAAAACGACCATCAGCCCATAGAAAGCGATCCCCAACCAGAAAGCTCCCATGAAGTTGAAGATTAATCCGATGAAGATCAAGAAATATGCGATCCGTGGGCTGAGCGAGACAGCTGGCACCAGGAAATTACGCATCGTGATCAGGAATGAATTGTGTTCATGCTGCTGGGCATGACCCAGTTCGTGCGCCACAATCGCCAGGGCGGCTACAGAGTTGCGGTTGGCAACATTATCCGACAACCTGACCGTATTCGAACGCGGGTCATAGTGATCGGTGAGATTGCCAGAGACGTGTTGAAACTCAATTTCCGAGGTGTTGACACCCGTATCGCCCACTTTGGGGAGATCAAGCTGGGCACGCGTGGCCTGGTATTCCTGTTCGGTCACCAGGCCCTGATCGCGCAATTGACCCAGTTTTTTCAGGTCCGCGGTTTCGATTGTGGTTACAGACACCGGTCTGCCGCCGCCCAATCCCGTGCGGTTGACGATCGCGTATCCAGCTTCAGTTCCGCTCAAATCAGAACCATTGCGCACCTGGTTCCATTTCTTATAAGTCGAGCTCATGAAGACCTGGGCTGCGATGGAGATAGCCAGAGTAATGAAAAATATGATTAGATATGTCGGATCGATATAAAGTCCAAAGAAACCCATCTTGTTTACTCCTTCAAATGATTATTCACGTAATACCGGAACAGCTCAAACTATACCATCAGGAGGCGGCAGCATACACCTCTTCACCATCGATGAAGGTTTGCAGGATTTTCGTATTGGCGATCTCTGCTGGTGGTATTCCAAAAATATTCTGATCTAAAACCACAAAATCTGCCTGTTTTCCGACGATCAGGGAACCAGTTTTTGCCTCTAGGAAATTTGAATAGGCACCATTATATGTGAAGCTGGTGATCATATCCTCCAGGCTGACCCGCTCCTCTGGCCACAGAATCTTATCGGTGGAAATCCCAACAGGTGAGCGCGTGACCCCAATTTCAATCCCGATCAAAGGGTTGAAGGGAATCGTGACCGGGAAATCGCTGGCAGATGCCATCCGCACACCCGCCTCAATAAAACTGCGCATTGGATACTGTATTTTGGCCCTCTCTTCTCCCAGGTAAGGAACTGCAAGAACATGGTAATACTCATCCACCTTGAACCAGTACGGATTTGGAATTCCGATCACCCCCAGCTGTTTGAAGCGCAGGATATCTTCTGGAGCCACCAGCTGCAGGTGCGTGATCATGTGGCGCGCGTCCCGCTTCCCGTTGTGCTGCTGGGCATACTCCAGTGCATCCAGCGCGATGCGGGCTGCAGCATCGCCGATAACATGAATGTGGATCTGAACCTGCTCCTGATCCAGCGCTTGGCAGACTTCATTAAGCTGCCCCGGATCCCAGATCAATTCGCCAAAAAAACCGTCTTGATTCGCATAAGGTTCAAGCAGGTAAGCCGTGCCGCCCTCCAACACGCCATCCACGAATAACTTGGCGGTGTTGGTTTGAAATTTTGGATGCCTGTTATTAGCCCGCTGGTCAAGTAAATATTCAATTTGCTGCTCGGTAGGTCTACCAGGTTCGATCAAAATCGAGCCGCGAAAATTCATACGCAGCGCACCGCCTGTTTCGAGTGCCTTGAAACCGGTGATGTTATCTTCATCCAGCATGGCATCGTGACACATTGTAACCCCGGCTTGAAAAGCCATCTCCTGGTAGGAAATCAAGGTATGCAGCTTTTCTTCAGCCGTGTATCCAGGAATTACCTCATCCACCAGTTTCATCGCAGTCTCACGCAGGGTCCCAATGGGTTCACCATTGCCAGGGTCTCTCTCGATAACGCCAGCATCTGGATCGGGTGTGTGCCTGGTTATATTTGCTTTTTCGAGTGCGGCGGAGTTCACCCACAGCGAATGACCGTCGTAGGAGACCAGCGAGATTGGTTTATCCGGCATGATCTCATCTAAAAACTTTTTGTCAGGACCCTGCAGTGGAAACAAGGTATTATTCCAGCCGCTGCCCCGGTAAAAATCCCGGCCTGGATGGTCAGCAATAAACTCCTTCATAGTTAGCGAGTACTTTTCGAGGGAATCCAGGTTGTACAAGCTGATATTTTCGAACAAATCAACTGCGTGGGATGGATGCGTGTGGGCGTCAACAAAACTGGGAAACACCAGCTTGCCTCCCAGATCTAAAACCTTTGTGTCCGGACTGATGAAAGATTCAACATCTTCATTAGATCCGATGCCAACGATTTTTTCCCCGGAGATGGCCATTGCTGTGACCCATGGTACATTTTTATCCAGCGTATAAAACACCCCGCTCTTCAAGACCAGGTATGAGTTTGGATCGCTCATAATGTTCTCCCTAGATTTATTTCGATCGGCAATGTATTTTAGGTAATCCCGCACGGAAAAGCAAGTCACAATAGATGATTATATTGCAGCGCAGTTAATTATATACCGATATTTCGCAGTGCATGGCGGAGAACCAAATAATTACACGCAAATCAGACGTATTAATACAATACGAATATCATACTATTTATCCAATATAACGAGGGAATTCGTATTATTAATTATTAATAAATACGAAATCAGCTATTTTTACTTGATTTTTATACGGATTTCGGTACAATATTCATATGCTGGATGAAACCGACCGCGCCATCATCTCCTACCTGAAGTATGATGGTCGCATGCCCTACACCAGAATCGCAAACGAATTAGGCTTAACCGAGGGGGGTATTCGCCGCCGGGTGAAAAAGATGACCGATGAGGGGGTGCTGCAGATCGTCGGGATTGTCGAACCGCACGACATCGGCCTGGATGAAGCCGGCATGATCGGGGTGACAGTTGAAGGCAGGCCGCTCGATGAGGTCGCAGAAGAAATTGCAAAGTACTCTGAAGTTACGTACTTATTCCAGGCCGCTGGTGAATTTGACTTATTTGTCGAGGTTTTTTGTGAGGACAGAGAGCATTTTGTTGATTTTCTCAACAATACGCTTCAGCGTATCCCTGGAGTTCGTGGTACGCAATCGTTCTTGATCCTTAAAAGGTACAAGCTTTCCTATCGCTGGGGTGATGCCCCACCTATGAAAAATCCAGAGAAGCATTCCGCCCTGCCCCTTGTCCAGGATAAGTAAACACGAATTCCAAATGCTTGTGGAGCTTAATGATTTGAGATGATGTTCAAGAATCAGAATTCACAAAAAATTGCACCACTCGTTCACGAAAAATCCACAGAAATCCTCCAGGAAACTGGTTTTTGCATCCCTGATCAAGATGTTCTAACTCGCCTGGCCGCAAATGGTTTTATCGTTGATGCAGAATCTCAAATGGTGCGCATCACCCATGAGATTCTGGAAACCGCGCTTTCCAGGCTTCCTAAAAATGTTCAGTTGTATGATCGCAGTGGGTCAACCCCTGCGCCTTATGACCAGCGCAGCTGTTTCATGGGCGCGGGTACACCAGTTAACGTATTGGACCTTGAGAGCGGGGTACGCAGAAGCGCGACCAGAAAAGACGTCCACCAGCTGGTGACGATTCAAGACGCACTGCCCCAGGTGGACATCGTGCGACCAACAGTGACAGCCACCGACCAGGGTGAGTACTCCGACCTGGTCGAAATCGCTGAGCTGCTGTGCCGCACAAGCAAACCAACCGTGCACCGCGTGCTGGCACCCGAACGGGTGGACGCCGCATTCGAGATGCTGGCAGCTGCTGCTGGTGGAGAAGACGCCTTTCACGCCCATCCCAATTTCGCCACCCTGTACTGCCCGATCAGCCCCGGCTACTTCACCCCTGATAATGTGCACTGCATGCTGCGTTGGGCTGAACATGGTGTCCCCATCACCCTGCTGAGCATGGCCATGGGCGGCGCTTCTGCCCCGGTGACACTGCTGGGTGAACTGGTGGTGATCAACACCGATATCCTGGCATGGATTGTCTTGCTGCAAATGCTGTACCCCGGAACACCCCTGCTGTACGGCAGCGTCTCTGCCGTCCTGGATATGCGCACCGGTTTATTGGCTCTGGGCGCTCCAGAACGCGGTATGGTCAACAGCGGCGCAGCTATTATGGGCAATTTCTACGGTATTCCTTCCATGTGCGGCGGGCTTTCCTCAGATGCCAAGAAACTGGATGCCCAGGCTGGTGCGGAAAAAGTCTTAACTGCTCTCCCGCTGATCGAAGAAGGCGCCAGCATAATCTATGGTGTGGGGGCAACGGATGCCGGATCTTCAATCTCGTACACTCAAATGGTTTTGGACAACGAGATCATCGCAGGGCTTTCACGCATGATCGAGGGCATTGGCGTTCACGATCTTGATCAAGAAGTCAAATTAATCAAAGCCAATACACCCAAGGGAAATTTCCTCAAAGAGGCCCACACGCGGGAAAATTATCACCAGCACTGGCAGCCTGATATTTTCAGCCGCGATACTTATGAAACCTGGCTGGATAAAAACACCAGCATCGAGACACAATGCCGCCAGCAAGCCAGGGATATCTTTGCCAATCACGAACCCGAAAGATTGCCTGCTTCAGTCGAAGCAGAAATCGAACGCATTCTGCAGCGGGAGATAAATCCAGAACTCAGCCTGGAAGGCTTGAATATCGGGTAATTCCATGTTGGTTAGAAAGAATCAGGAATTTTAGAAGATATGGTCAAAATCGAACCGATACAATCCAAGCTTGATTTGGAAGTCTTGATTTCTGAGCAGCTGGCGCAGATCAAATCAGCGATGCTGCATGTGCTTGAAAAAGTCGGCGTGCGCTTCCCATCAGAGTGAGCGCGAGCGAAATTTGACAAAATACTGACTGAACACGAACCACCACTCGAGGAGGCAGCTCAATATGAGATAAACTCAATATTAAGAAAAGCTGAAGAGCAGATCGGAAGATAAAGATATAAAATAAACCAATAAGGAACGAGAAGAGACCAATCAAGGAAAGCACGGAGATTATCGCTTTTTCCTTACCATGATCAACCAAGGAGGCATATATGTCAGATGAGATGTACGCAAAACTAGCTCAGGCTGTGATCGATGGCGAACCAGAAGATGCAGAGCAGCTGGCCAAAGATGCGCTTGCTCAAGGTCTTGATCCACTGGAGTGCATTAATCAAGGGCTCACCAAGGGCATCCAAAAAGTTGGCGAGCTATTTGCCAGTGGTGAGTATTTCTTGCCTGAGCTGATCATCGGTGCAGAAGCCATGAAACTGGCCCTGGCAGTGCTGGAACCAGCCATGGTTGGCGACCAATCAAGAGAGGTCGTCGGCCGGGTGGTGCTCGGCACCGTTGAAGGTGACATGCACGAAATTGGCAAGACGCTGGTTGGCACCATGCTGATTGCCAACGGCTTCCAGGTATTCGATATTGGCGTCGATAAGAGTGCTGAAGAATTCATCCGCACCGTAAAAGAAAATGACGCGGATATCGTTGGCGCTTCCGCTCTGCTGACAACAACCATGCTGCAGCAGAAAAAACTGATCGAAGGCCTGGGAGAAGCCGGCCTGCGCGACAAGGTCAAGGTGATGGTTGGTGGAGCACCCGTCACTGAAAGCTTTGCCGCGGAAATCGGCGCTGACGGTTATGCAGAAGACGCCATCTCGGCGGTCGATCTGGCCTTCAGGCTGATCGACGCTCCTGCATAAACTTAAGACATCCAATAACCGCTCCAACCCTATTTTTTCCATAAGGAGGAAGAAATGACTAAGAAACGAAAATTCTGGTTGCTGATAGCAGTAGTGATGCTGGCTGCCTTTGCGCTGAATGCCTGCGCACCGGCAGAGACATTGGAACCGACTGAAGCTCCACCAGCTGAAGCACCACCACCTGAAGAAGAACCCTCTGAAGCTCCACCGCCAGAGGAGGAACCTGAAGAACCTGAAGCGCCACCACCTGCAGAAAAAACCAGCATCACAATTCTTATTCCGGATAATCCATCTGAATTCCATGGATACGGCGCTGGTACCGGCTTTGAAGAGGCAATCAGTGAGATGGTTATGCTTTCTGTAGCGGAAATTGATGACCAAGGAAACTACTTCCCAGAATTAGCAACTGAAATTCCCACCGTCGAAAACGGCGGCGTGGTCATGGATGAAGAAACCTGGGAGACGACCGTTACCTGGCATCTTCGCGATGATATCTACTGGGAAGATGGCGAGCAGGTTACCGCCGATGATGTCATCTTCACCTGGGACGCATTTCTAGCCGCGGAAATATGGTCGTCAGCAACAGATGCTACTGAATCTGTGGAAATGGTAGATGATTTCACAATAGTTGTGAATTACTATTATCCAAATCCTGAATATGCAACTCACTTTGGCGGGGAAGATTTCCCCATCTTTGCTGAGCACTACTGTGATGCCGAACAAGGATACTGGGAGTGGGATTGCAACCGTCAACCTTTGAGCAGCGGACCATATATACTTGAAGAGTGGGTCGCAGATGACCACCTGACCTTTGTCCGCAATGAGAATTATTACGAAGAGGGCAAACCCTCCATCGACGAGGTTATTTTCAGGATCGTTCCGGAAGAATCTGTAAAGAGAGCGATTATGGACGAAGGCGAAGGGGATGTACACTACTGGCCTGCAGAGAACAATGCAATTTCTTACCAGGAAGAGGGCAATGGCACAAAATGGGTAGTATCGCCAACCGAGCGCTGGGTAATGAAATTATTCCCCAACACCAAGGCGTGGGGCGAACCACCAGGTGCAGAAGAGACACCACACGCATTCCTGGCTGACAAACGTGTTCGTCAGGCTCTGCGGATGGCGATTGACGTGGATACCATTATCAATGATATCTTCCTCGGATTCGGCGAACCTGTCTGGTCTGAATTCTTCCGACCTCCATTCGAAGATAGCTGTGGAATCCCCAGGCCAGAATTTGATCCGGAAGGCGCAGCTGCACTTCTTGAAGAGGC
>Ga0209013_10004339_pt1 | contig 12448 bp, 7 predicted proteins | sample Cruoilmetagenom2_FD_187291 | JGI IMG/M metagenome (GOLD analysis project Ga0209013, IMG submission 187291) | Oil polluted marine microbial communities from Coal Oil Point, Santa Barbara, California, USA - Sample 2 (SPAdes) (version 2) | ecosystem: Environmental > Aquatic > Marine > Oil seeps ...
CGACTACCTTGCCAAACCCTTCGAGCTGAGCGAGTTGCTGGCGCGTGTCGAGGCGATGCTCCGGCGCCGCAGCGTCGACCAGACCGCCGAGCCCCCGTTCACATTCGGCCATGTTGTACTCGATCGGGACAACCGGCGTGTCATCGTGCGCGGTGACGAGGTTGCGATGTCGGCCAGGGAGTTCGATCTGCTCTGCTTCCTCGCGCTGATCCCGGGACGGCCCCGAAGCCGCGAAGAGATCCTCAACAACGTGTGGGGTTGGGGCTTCGAGGGCTCGCCCCGCACGGTCGATAACTTCATCCGATCACTGCGCCGAAAGCTCGAGCCGGACCCCAGCCACCCACGCCACATCCTCACCGCCCACGGAGTGGGCTACAAGCTCCAGTTGTGATGAGGCTGGTATCCGGTTTGGCGCGGCCGCCCTCGCTTAAAACCCGGTGATATGAGGGAGTTATTGTGAGAGAATCAGCCACAGCGTAAGCACGAACACCCGGGCGGTTTGCTTTCCGAAGGAGGTCGTCATGTACCGACATCGTTTGCTCACCGTAATCGCCTTGGCACTGTGTCTTGGCCTCGCCGACGCGGCGCTGGCGGGCTTTGCCGCCACCGACTGCTTTCTGCCGTCGGTCGGACGCGGTCCCGGCAAGCAGGAATCGGAGTGGTACACCAGGGTTCTGATCCACAACCCCGGCGACACCGACGCCACCATCCAGATTATCTTCCTGCTCCGCGGCCAGCCGAATCCGGCGCCACAGGTCTTCACCGATACGGTTCTCGCCGGTAAGGTCGGGAGGTACATCGACCCGGTCGAGACGCTCTTCGGCACCACCGGATTCGGGGCTCTGCGGGTCGTGTCCGACCAACCGGTGGTGGTCTTGAGCCGTGTCTACTCGCAGCCACCCGAAGGACCGGCGTACTCGGTCGGCCAGTTCTTCGCCGCGATCCCGGCCGAGTTCGCAATCGGCGCCGGCGAGCACACCCACCTGCTCGGCGTGTGGCAGCACATCCCGGAGACGTCCTCGTACTTCCGCTACAACTACGGTCTCGTGGAGACCGCGGGCGCCACGGCCACGGTCGAGATCAGCTCCTTCAACGCCGACGGCGAGTACCGGACGACGCGCTCCTTTACCCTCGGGCCCTTCGAGGTCCAGCAGAGGAACGTGGCCGAGCTCCTGAACGGGGAAAACGCGTGGAACATGCGCCTCGAAATCAGGGTGACCGGGGGCGACGGCCGGATCGTCGCCTTCGGCTCATTCCTGGCCAACGAGTCGAACGACCCGTCGACCTTCGAGATGCAGTACCCGAGCCGGATCCTCGCGGGAGGCGGCGCTCGATAAATCTGTAAGGAAGAGCAGGGACAACCGATGTTCAAGACCGGCAAGAATCCGTTTCGCGTTCCGGTAACGGGGCCCGACACCGCTTTGCGGTCTGCGAGGCGCTTTTTCGCCAGGGTCAGGACGCGCCTGCAGAAAGGAACGAACCGGATTCAGGAGACTGTACGGCGAAAAGCTCACCGCTCCGGCGCCTGCTGGGATCGCATGAACCAGGACAACTCCGGCGACGTGCTTTACTGGCTCGCCGTGCCGATGCTCGCCCACGAGGTGAACCGCAGGGTCACCGGGGCGCCACTGACCTGGCCGCTCGCGGGGTTCGTTGAGAGCATCAAGGAGCATCTCCCCGTGCGCCGCGCTCTTTCCCTCGGTTGCGGGACCGGCAACCTGGAGCGCGAGGTAGCCAAGGCGCAATGCGCGCTCCAGATAGAGGGCGTCGACGTTGGGGCGGCGTCTATCAAGAAAGCGTGCGAGCTGGCCGCGGAGGAGGGGTTCGAGAACGTCATCAGGTACCACTGCGCGGACGCGGCCGAATGGCTGCGACGGCAAAAGGGGAAGGAGCCGTTTGACGTCATTTTCTTCCACGGCAGCCTTCACCACATTGAGGAACTGGAAGAGGTACTCGACTTGTGTGCGTTGTGCTTGCGCGGCGGATCGCCGGGGCTCCTCTACGTCGACGAGTACGTGGGGCCCTCCCGGAATGAGTGGCGGTCGTGGCACGTCGCATACGCGAACGGTCTATTTGGGAGGGTTCCTGAGGAGCATCGGCGCCTCCCGGAGGTCACACCGCCGATCGTCTGGGAGGATCCGACGGAGATGATCCGCTCGTCGGAGATCGTTCCGCTGATCGAGGGGCACCTCGAGGTGGTGAGCTACCGGCCGTATTTCGGCAACGTGCTGTTCCCGCTGGTCGCCGCGATCAAGGGCTCGTCTCTGGACTCGCCGGAGGTTCTCGAGGTACTGCGCGAGGGTGTCACCCTCGAAAACTTCCTGGCGGAACACCGGTTGATCGACACCATGTACGCAGTGACGGTGGCAAGGCCGAAGGATGGGGACAATTGATGTTCAAGGCCGGTAAGAATCCGTACCGCGTTCCGTACGACGGTGGCTTCCGCATCGCCAAGGCGCCCACGGAAGTTTCCAAGAAGCACCGGCTCGGGAAGAAGGATGCGAAGAAGCGCCTCGAAGATCTCGTGGAGGAGATCAGCGACTACCAGCAGATCCTCTGGGCGCGTGACACGCGATCAGTGCTTCTCGTCTTCCAGGCGATGGACGCGGCCGGCAAGGACGGCACGATCCGCGCCGTCCTGACGGGCGTGAACCCGGCCGGGTGCGAGGTCCACTCCTTCAAGCAGCCCTCGTCGCTCGAGCTCGATCACGATTTCCTTTGGCGCACGGCGCTGCGCGCGCCGGAGCGGGGGATGATCGGCGTTTTCAACCGGTCCTACTACGAGGAAGTTCTGATCGTGCGGGTGCACCCGGAGATTTTGGGGGGCCAGCAGCTCCCGTCCCCGATCGATCCCGAGGCGATCTGGGAGGAGCGCTTCTCATCGATTCGCGACTATGAGAAACACCTGGCCCGAAACGGCACCGTGATCCTCAAGTTCTGGTTGAACGTCTCGAAGAAAGAGCAGCGGCGGCGCTTCCTGGCCCGCCTCGACGAGCCCGAGAAGAACTGGAAGTTCTCGTCCGCCGACGTCAGGGAACGCGGCTACTGGGACGACTACATGCGGGCCTACTCAGAGGCGCTCAACGCGACCTCGCGGCCGTGGGCGCCCTGGTATGCGATCCCCGCCGACGACAAGCCCACCATGCGCGTGGCGGTCGCCGAGATCCTCAGGGACACGCTCCGGAGCTTCGACCTGAAGTACCCGGAGGTGGACGAGAAGGAGCGAGCCCGCTTCGACGAGATGCGGGCCCTGCTCGAGGGCGAGTAAACAAACCGGATTCGATGCCTGACAGTTGAGCCTCCTGCAAAATTCGAAATCGAACTTCGAAATGGCACCTGGCCGGCATCGGCGATGTGCGGGCGAGACGCCCGCACCACAATCCCAGCATGACGGTTCTTGTGGTGCGGGCGTCTCGCCCGCACGTCTTGATCCTGTTTTATCCGACGGAGGCCGAATTCGATTTTGAATTCTGCAAGAGGCTCAGTTCAGTGAACGAAATTCCCCAGGAAGCCTACCGGTAGTCCCTTGGCAAGCCTTTATCCGAGAAGAAAAACCCCGACGGCGCGGGCCGTCGGGGTGAGGTGGTGAAAGCTTCCTTTACTGATCCTTCCAGTGCAGCCCGAGGGCTCTCGCCAGGAAGGTCGCCATCTGCGCGCGGGTTACGAGTGCGGTCGGCTTGTAGGTGCCGTCGGGATATCCGGTGGTGATGCCAGAGGCCGCGAGAGCTTCGATCTCCTGGAAGGCCCAGTAACCGGGAGCGACATCGGGGAAAGTCGCAGTACCCGGGGCCGGCGAGATCTGCCTGTAGGCGGAGTAGGCCAGAACCCGAAACTTGTTCGAGGAGGTTCCTGAGTTTGCGACGACTCGGATGCTGTATACGTGCCAGTGATTCTCGATTGTCTCGCCAAGCCCGGTGACATAGATGGCATCATAGCCTTCGGTGCCGCTCGAACAGCCGGAGCCAATCACGGTGTGCGTCGTGGAGTAGAAATTCTGCCTCCAGAAATAAGCGCAAACGTTGTCCGTGGCATCGTCGTCGAACGTCTCGACCTCGAAGCCGTCGATGAGGATTCCCGTGGGTGCCTGGAGGGTGCAGTCCCAATATGTTGGGCTGCCGGATGTCCCGTAGTACCAGTTGAAAGTCTGGGACCACGTACTGGAACTAGTCACCGGTTGGCAACTTAACGCTGCTGCACCGACTATCCAAAAACGGCCGACGGTACCGTACCAATCCGGTGATCCGGTCGACCCCACTGGAGGCGACCACTCTTCCGGAGCAGTGGAAGGAGCCAACCCCACGCTGATCTCGTCGGGAGTAAGACCTCCATCGTCGGCCGCCAAAACCCCCCCGACCATCAAAAAGACTGCGGACAGCACGAACGCCTTCTTCATGAGCACCCTCTCCTTTCATATTGCGGACATTCAATTTCGATTTCTCTCGAACGCCTCCTTCGCAGACACACTCTCCTTTCATGTCGTGGGCATTGAAATTCGGTACCTTCTGAATTTCGCACCACAGGCCATGGTTGTCAAGTGATCGACTTTGATAGGAGATCCTCATCGTGAAATAGAAGTTCGTTTTGAGACTCTGATTCTGTCGCATCATCGACACCAGAATATATCCCTCATCCAATGCTCCTCAGCTGTACGCCACCGGGGGAATCGAGTCGTGCTATTCGGTGCAAATCGAGGGAGATTGGTGATTTCGAATGGGATCAGATCATCGTGCGAATCGGCGCGCTGTTTTTCGGCTCCCGGACATTCCCTATTCGGATGTAGGGCGGGAGCGTCCCTTGCGCCAGTCAGAACGTCCGAGTTGTGGATTGAATTGGCGGGCTCGCTATTGCGGCCCTGTTTATCCAGACGATCGATCGGGGCGCGGCGAGTTTTGAGGTTTGTCGAAACAGCGAGCGTCAGTCGCTCTCCCCGCACTCCGACTCAATCTGGTCCCCACCGACCATCTCGGTCGCCTGGGGGTGGCCGAGCTTGGCAGCCTGGCAGTACCATCGCTGGGCTTCCGTGAGGTCCTTGCCGACGCCGAAGCCGTTGGCGAAGAGGTTGCCGATGGCGAACATGGCGTTGGTGTTGCCGCCCTCCGCGGCCTCGCGGTACCACTGGAGCGCCTTGCCATAGTCCTGGGCTGTGCCGTGTCCGGAGTCGTACATGACGCCGAGGGCGTACTTCGCCTCCGGATCGTCGTGCTCGGCGGCCTCGGAGATCCATCGGAATGCCTCCTCGAGATCCCGCTCGACGCCGCGGCCGGAGGAGTAGAGGAAGCCGAGGGCGTACTGGGCCTGCGGGAATCCCGCCTCGGCGGCCTTGGTGTACCAGATGGCTGCCTCGGCCTCGTCCTTCTCCACGCCCATGCCGTGCTCGTAGAAATAGCCGAGGTCGTACTGGGCACGCGGGAAGTCCTGCTCGGCGGCCTTGCGAAACCACGTGGCGCCCTGGGCCGCATCCTTGTCGAGGCCTGCCGAACCGGAGGCGTAGGCGGCCCCGAGGTCGTACTGTGCCTTGGGATAGCCGAGCTCGGCGGCGGCACGGATCTTCTCCAGCGCCTCCGGAGAGTTCGCCTCGAGACCTCGCGCCGGGTTCATCGTGCCAAGCTGGTAGATGGCCTCGAGGTGGGTCTGCTCGGCCGCGGCGCGCAGCCATCGCACGCTCTCGGTGGCGTCCTTCTCAACGCCCAGTCCTTCGATGTACATCATGCCGAGCGCGAACTGGGCGTCCGGGTGGCCGTTCTCCGCCGCCTTCAGCATCCACGAAGCGGCCTCCTGCTCGTCCTTCTCCACGCCGAGGCCCCGCAGCAAGAGGAGCCCATACGAGAACTCCGCCGGCGCCCACCCCTGCTGGGCCGACTTCTCGAGCCACTTCGCCGCCTCGGCCGGGTCCTTTTCGATGCCGGCGCCCTGGAGGAGCGCGATTCCCAGGTTGTACTGCGCCTTGGCGTGGCCAAAGGAGGCGGCCCGGCGGTACCAGTTCACCGCGATCTCCGGGTCCTGCTCCACCCCTTCGCCGTGGGCATACATGACGCCGAGGTAGTACTGCGCCTCGGTGGTCCCACCTTCGGCAAGCGGCCGCCAGTCGGCAAGCGCTGCGGCGTAGTCTCCGGACTCGTAGGCATCGAGGCCGCGCTGGAGGGGGTCCTCCTCGCTGAATAGAAATCCGGCGCCCCCCACGAGAAGGACGAAAAGGAAGGTGGTCAAGGGTCGAATCATTGTATGGCGCATTGTCCAGGGTTCCCCCTTTACTCAGTCGGCGCCGCCATACAATACAGCGCTTCCCTATTCTGTGCCAGAACCTTTCGATGGGTGGCGACCACGGCTCCCCAAATGCGACCTGCCGGGTTTCCAGCTACTCGAAGACGACCTGGCTCTTGATTGGCATATAACCTTTGTTCGCTATTCTCGTTACTCGACACACCGTTGTGAGTTGGTATCTTCGCACCTTGGCGGCCGAGAAAACTGAGGGCTGCCAGACCGATGAAAGGACAAACGCCATGGCCGGCCGACCCCTTCGAAACTGCCTGACAACCTGGACGCATCTCCTTCTTTCAGTAACCGCCGCAGTCCTCTTTTCTCGGGTGGCTGCGGCCGAGGTCATCCGCGTGGAGGTGACAAGCAGGGAGGTGGTGTCCGACGCTCCGGAACACCGACGCTCCGGTCCGTACGAGGTGATCAAGGGGATCATCCACCTCGAGGTGGATCCGGACAACCCGGCCAATCGACGGATCGTGGACCTGCAGCTCGCCGACCGTAACAGCCGCGGCAGGGTCGAGTTCTCCACGGATTTCGAGCTCCACAAACCGGTCGACGCCGATCGCGGAAATCACCGGCTGATCTACTTCGTCAACAACCGAGGCAACAGGCACGGAGCAGGGTTTTTCAGCAACCACGCGGGCAGGAACTGGCTCTACAGCCAGGGGTGGTCGTACCTGTGGTGTGGCTGGAACGTCGATGTGGTCGAAAGCGACCGGAAGTTGAACATTTACGTGCCGGTGGCAACCGAAGGCGGGGAGACCATCTCGGGGGAGATCTATGCCGAGATCCTGTCGTATGCCGATGACGTGGTGTACAGCATGCCCTTTGTCTGGGGGGGCTCGGTGGCCTATCCGGTAGTCGACATGGACACGTCCAGCGCCCGTTTGACCATGCGGCCCTACCGGTGGGAGGAAGAGGTGGAGGTGCCGAGGGATCACTTTTCCTTTGCCCGGCTGGAAGACGGCGAGGTGATACCTGACCCGCGATCTCTGTACATCAATGAAGGCTTCAAGCCTGGATGGCTGTATGACCTGGTCTATGTCGGCAAGGAACCCAAGCTGACGGGCCTCGGCCTAGCCGCCGTCCGCGATGTGGTGTCGTTTTTCAGATACGAGAAGAGCGATGAGGAGGCCCCTGTCAATCCGCTCGCAGGGCTTGTCGAGCATGTTTATGCGTGGGGGCACTCGCAGTCGGCGCGCTTTCTCTATCACTTCGTGTACCAGGACTTCAACGGTGACGAAAACGGGAGGCTGGTTCTCGACGGTCTCATCGCCAACTGTCCCGGCAGTGGCAAGGGCCTGTTCAACTCGCGATTCGCTCAGACCACCCGCCATGGATCCCATCACGAGGATACCCTTTACCCGATCGACACCTTTCCGTTCACCACGGTCGAGCAGTACGATCCGGTGACCGGAGAGCATGGCGACGCACTGGCCGCCGCACGTGCATCCGGCTTCCTGCCGAAGATGTTCTTCGTCAACACGACGACCGACTATTGGAGCCGCGCTGCCTCCCTGATTCACACCGACGTGGAGGGGAAGAAGGACGCAGACATCGACCCGGCCGTCCGCATGTACTTCGTCGCGGGCAGAGCTCATATCGATGGACGGGTGGGTATCATCGGGCGTGCGCTGTTGATCGCTCTGGATCAATGGGTCAGCCAGGGTACCGAGCCACCGGCGTCGGAGTTGCCGAGGATATCCGACGGCACCTTGGTCGCACTGGACACCTATCTCGAGGCCTTCCCGAATATTCCGAATGTCCATGAGCCGCCCTCGTTCTACCAACCCTATCGACTCGATCTGGGTCCTCGCTGGCACAGCGACGGGATCGCCGACAACTCACCTCCGAAGGTGGGGCCCAGGTATGTGGCTCTGGTTCCCCAGGTCGGCGCGGATGGAATGGAGATCGCGGGGATCAAGCTTCCCGAGATTGCGGTGCCGTTGGCGACGCGTACCGGTTGGATCATGCGAAATCCGTCCTACTCCCTCACCTTGAGCCGAAACCGCGGCAGCGTCTTCCCCCTGCCTCGCACGGTCGAAGAACGAACAGCCGACGATGATCCCAGAAGATCGATCGAGGAGAGATACCCGACCCGGGCCGGCTACATGCTCGAGGTGACGGAGAGTCTTCTGAATCTCAAGCGCAGGCGTCTCCTCCTCGATGAGGACCTTGCCAGGCTGCTCGATGAGGCGGCCAGACAATCACCGTTGATCGGCAATCTGCGGATGGTCGACGAGGTGGCCGCCGAGGACGGGGCGGAGGTCGCCTTCGAATATTGCAGGATGCTGCGCGATGCCGGGGTCGAGTCAGTGCTCGGCGTGAGCCTCGACCGGACCGAGAGCAGAAACAACGGCAGGGGCTACGAGCTGATGTCTGCCGGAAAGCTCGCACCCGCGCTCGAGATTTTCAAGCTCAACACGATGATTGCTCCTGAAAGCTCGAATGCGTGGGACAGCCTGGCGGAGTGTTACCTCAAGATGAAGAGCTTCGATGATTCACTGAGGTGCTACCGGAAATCCCTCGAGCTGAACCCTCAGAACGACAACGCCAAAGAGATGATTGCGCGCATCGAAACGGAACGGAAGTGAAACGAGAACGTCAGTTCTGCCAGACCCGCACCGGATAGGGCGGGCGCTCGAGCCTGGTCGGGGGATTCGCCTCCAGCTCCTCCAGGATGACCTCGATGGCCTTCTCGAGCTGGGGATCGTGCCCGGCGATGACCTCGGCCGGCCTCTGCTCGACCTCGATATCCGGCGGTACGCCGACGTTTTCGACCACCCAGCCGTCCTCATCCCAGATCGCCACGTTGGGCGCCGTGACGTAGCCTCCATCCATGAGAACGGGATAGCCGAGCGTGCCGACGAGGCCTCCCCAGGTCGTCTTGCCGATGAGCTTGCCGAGCTTGAACTTGCGGAACATGTAGGGCAGCAGGTCGCCGCCGGACCCGGCGGTTTCATCGATGAGCATGACCTTGGGGCCCTGGATGGAGCCCTGGGGCGTCTTCAGGTCCTGGCCGTAGCGCATGTTCCAGTGGCTGATGTAAGGACGCTGCAGAATATTGATGTAGTAATCGGCGATCTGTCCGCCGCCGTTGAAGCGCTCGTCGACGATGATGGCGTCCTTGTGCACCTGCGGGAAGAAGTAGCGCTTGAAATACGTGTGGCCCAGGGTCGTCGTGTTGGGCAGATAAACGTAGGCGACCCGCCCGCCGGTTGCCCTGTCCACCTTCTTGATGTTGCCTTCGACCCAATCCCGGTTGCGAAGGGCGTACTCACTCTCTATCGGCACGACCTTGACCGTTCGGGTCTGGGCCATTGAAGGACCGGGGCCGACCGTGATCTCGACGATCTTCCCGGCAGTGTTCTCGAAGTGGCGCCACAGGTTGTCCGGGGGCAGCAGCTCCACGCCGTTGACGGCCAGCAGGTACTCGCCCGCTTCGACATCGACGCCGGGCTCGGTGAGAGGCGACGTGAGGTCGGGGTTCCAGTTCAGTCCGCCGAAGACCTTGGTGATCCGATAGCGGCCGTTTTCGATCGCGAAGTCGGCGCCCAGGAGCCCACCGGGGATGGTCTCGGTCTCGAACAGGAAGTCTCCTCCGCGGACGCGGTTGTGACCGACTGCCAGCTCGCTACCCATCCATCGGATGAGACGGTTCAGATCGGCGCGGCAGGCGAGGTCGGGAAGGAAGGGGCGATACCGCTCCCGCATGGCGTCCCAGTCGGCGCCGTGATAGTTGGTGGCGTAGAAATAATCCCGATAATTCCGCCAGGCTTCCTCGAAGATCTGCTCCCATTCAGCCGCAGGATCGATGCGCACCTGGATGGCATCGATGTCAAGCTCGCCCTTGCCGGGCTCGGCCTCCTTGCCGACATCGGTGATGCTCCACCCGGAGTCCTTCCGGAAGAGGATCTTCTGACCATTCGCCGAAACGACGTACTCGTTGGCCTCGAAGAGCTCCTCTTCCTTCCTCTCCTCCAGGTCGTACATCACGAGCGTGGTGTCCGGCTGGTCCGGGCCGCCCGCCGTCGCGTCGGCCTTGAGGTAGAAGATTTTGTTCTCTTCCCCGGTCTGGAGGCTGAAATAGTTTGCGGCCTCCACGGGGATGGTCAGGATGCGTTCGGCGAAGCCGTCGAAATCGATGGTGAACGGCTCCATTTCTTCTTCTCCGTCGTCGCCATCATCGGTTTCTTCGGTCTCCTCTTCTTCCATAGCTTCTTCTTCGTCGCTCTCCTTGCCCAGGGGGGAGGGGACGCCTTTTTGCAGGGTGACCAGATAGAGGTTGCGCGTCATCTCCATGTCGCGGTTTGACATGGCAAACCACTGCCGCACCGGACCGGCGTCGGTCGAGCCGAAGAAGTAGAGGTACTTGCCACCCTTGTCGAAGGCGGGATTTCCCACATCGCTCAGACCGTCGGCGATGGTGAACACCTGCTGCTTTTCGATCGACCAGAGGTACACCTGCTCCATGTTGGAGAGGTTGTTGGTGGTGTAGGCAATCCACTTGGAGTCGGGCGACCAGACCGGGCCGATTCCGCCGAAGGCGCCCGGGTTGTAAATGGGTTCCGCATCGACCTTCGTCATCTCACCAGTGGCGAGGTCGATGGTGTAGAGGTTGCGACCATTGTCCTCGAAAGCGAGCATTTTCGAGTCGGGTGACCACGAAAGGCCGTCGTAGAAACCCGTGCCGTCGAGGGCGTATCTTTTGGCCTCGCCTTTCCCGTCCTGCGGAGCCACGTGCAGCTCGTACTCTCCCGATGCGTCGGAGAAATAGGCGATGGATAGGCCGTCGGGGGACCAGACGGGATTGCGCTCATGCGTTCCGGCGGTGAGCGTCAGGTTGCGTGGGTCGCCTTTCTCGGCGGGGACGGTGATGATCTCACCGCGAAAACCGAACACCGCCCTCGAGCCGGACGGCGAGACATTGGCACTACGGATGTAGTCGGCCCCCTTGACGTAACGTGGGCGGAGCTCCTGGAGGTCCGTCGCGACGCCGATCTTGAGGTCGGCGGTGCGGCCGGTTGCTAAATCATACGAGTGGATCGTGCTCGCCTGCTCGAAGACGATCTGGCCGCCGCCGTGGGACGCCCCGACGATGGGGAAGTCGATGTAGCGGGTGTGCTGTTCGACCGCCCCGGTCGCCGGGTCGAACGAAAAGAGGTTGAACTCGCCGTTCCGGTCAGAGCGGAAGTAGACCTTGTCGCCGATCCACATGGGATCCGTGTCGTTGCTGCGACCCTCCGGCTGGGGGATCTTCTCCGCGCTGTGGTCGGCGAAGGCGTAAAGCCAGATGGTGGTTGCCGTCCCGCCGCGGTAGTTCTTCCACTGGCGGAACCGGTCTCCGAGGGGCGTGTAGGCCAACCGGCTGCCGTCGGGAGAGTAGGACGCCTTGACGGCGTTGGGTAGATCGAGCGGCTCGGGGAATCCGCCCTCGACCGGCACCGTGAAGAGCTGGCTGTACCGGTTGGTGAAGACGTTTCGCCCGGACCGGAAGAGAACCGAATGGCCGTCGGGAGTGAAGGAACACACACTGTCCGCATATGGGTGCCAGGTCAGCCTTTCCGGAATGCCCCCCTGGACGGGCACGAGGTACACGTCCGTGTTGCCGTCGTACTCGGCGTTGAAGGCGATCCATGCGCCGTCCGGGGAGAAGACGGGGTTGGATTCAACGCCTTCGAACGATGTGAGCCGACGAGGATGGGTTCCATCGGCGTCCGCCATCCAGAGGTCATTGGCGTAGACGAAGGCGATGTGCTCAGCGCTGACAGCCGGCTGGCTGAGGAACTTCGTGTCGGTGACGTCGATCGCTTCGACCGCGGTCGGCGCGAGCAGGACAGCTACGAGGACCGGAACCAGGGCGAGACCGTTCTTCTTCATGAGTTCCTCCTGATCAGTTGCGGACGGAATAGGCGCCGCCCTTCGGATGGGCGCCGCGCAACACTGCCGATTCTACGCCGTCGGTCTCAAAATGTTCAACACAAGGCGATGCCACGCTCCGCCGGAGTGGCGATCGGATACCATTTCCAACGATAGAAAGCGTAGGAGGGAGGCCGCCCATCATGGCAGATGTGAAGGAACCGTCAGCGTGGAGATCGGGACAGACCGCTAACCTTCGGTTTCGACGTGCGGTGAGACTGCAGCGACAGTCCGCCTCGCGCCATCGCGCGCCCGTTCGGCGTCGGAGCGT
>Ga0209013_10004340_pt1 | contig 12448 bp, 12 predicted proteins | sample Cruoilmetagenom2_FD_187291 | JGI IMG/M metagenome (GOLD analysis project Ga0209013, IMG submission 187291) | Oil polluted marine microbial communities from Coal Oil Point, Santa Barbara, California, USA - Sample 2 (SPAdes) (version 2) | ecosystem: Environmental > Aquatic > Marine > Oil seeps ...
CCTGAGAGAGATACGAGCCTGTTATTAAGTAAGGGGAGGTAACCCCATGATAAATTGCGTTTACAAGAAAGCCAGTGGCTCATGCGTTCATCCTGGCTACCGTGACTGCTGTGCAGCAGAGGAAAGCCATAAGTTTTTTCTTGAATCCGACAGGAATGAAGAAATGGGAGAGTTTTTTCTTGTTACCAAAGAACAAATTCAGGTGCTATTGAGGAAATTATCGCAGGAGTTGGTTGTACAATAGTTGGTTCTATTATAGGTCACAAATGGCCCTGCTTTTTTTGTATCACTAGTCAATCTATCTGCTATCAATCGAAAGTCGTGAATGATTCCCTAAATATCAAGATATACGGTGTACATGTTGACTCCCATCATTGGTGTCAGCGGAAGAGTCTCTTTCTCTGTCACGCATTGCCAGTGAGAGAGGGAATCCCGGTGACAACTCTCTTGTTGATCCTTCTCCCTATTTATTCCCAAGAAAATCCTTATATGGTCTGACCGTTTCACAGGTCAAGTGGCGAGCAGCCCAAAATGTTTTTTATTCCTTTAAATCGAGTTTGTTGCTTCAGGGCTTGTTTAAGGCTCAAATCCCGAGAGCCCAAATTCACCACCAATTTATCTCAATTAACAATTCCGCTATGTTGATTCCAGTATGATAATTTGTTATCTCTTATATAAATTTTAGTAAACTACCTGAATACGGAGGTCTATATGAGCGATGATGTAAGGCAGGAACTCACTGGTTGGGGTGAGATCGTATGGGGTGAAAAGATCTTTGATAAAATATATTACAATATTGTTATTGAAAAAGAAGATAACGAGGATGAAGAGCCTGATATCTATGGCACCTTGGATGATGAGCGCGGGGATAAGCTTGATTTTGCAGGATTTGTAGGCACATCCGATAAGATTGTTCTTAATTTGAATGACGGAAGGTCCCTGCAAATAGTCTTCCTGGATGAAAGTGGAGAATTTGAAGTGGATGGTGGTTTCAGAGAAAAATAATGGCGCACCGGGTTAAATTGTTTCCCATTATCATCAAGTTGAATTTACCATTCGAAATGGTTAAATTGAAATATTAACATTTGTTTTTTGTTTGAATAATTTAATAGAAAAGTGTATTAACCAGCGGCGAGAACAACCAGAGTGGGTGGAGAGGTGACCGAGTGGCTTAAGGTGCACGCCTGGAACGCGTGTGTACGCAAGTACCGTGAGTTCGAATCTCACCCTCTCCGCCATTCTTTAAGGAAATTCTACAGTGTGATAGCCAGGTTCTGCGCAACAAAGACTCGCGAACCCCGCCAGATCCGGGAGGAAGCAACGGTAGTGAGTAACTTTGTGTGTTGCAGAATACCTGGCTATCCTTTTTAAAAGATTCTCCTGAACCCGTGAATATGTCCTATTTAGTTTTAGCCAGAAAATGGCGACCACAAACATTTGAAGAAGTTGTCGGACAGCAGCCGGTTGTACGGACGCTTCAGAATGCCATTGAACGGAACCGTATTCCGCATGCCATGATTTTCAGCGGGGTTCGGGGAGTTGGCAAGACAACCCTTGCCAGGCTGGTTGCCAAAGCCCTTAATTGTCAGGAGGGACCGACAAAAATCCCGTGCAACAAGTGTGAACATTGCAAGGAGATCACCAGCGGTAATGCCATGGATATCCATGAAATAGATGGCGCCTCTAACCGTGGTATCCAGGAGATACGGGAATTGAAGGAAAATATTCGCTTCTTCCCGACCAAGAGCAGATATAAGATCATCATAATCGATGAAGTTCATATGCTTACCACGGAGGCCTTTAATGCCTTGCTGAAGACCCTGGAAGAGCCCCCTGAGCATGTTTTTTTCATGTTTGCCACCACGGAACTGCATAAAATCCCCATCACAATTCTTTCCCGCTGCCAACGCTATGAACTGCAGAAAGTCACTTCCCTTGAACTGTTTGAGTTTTTCAGTAAGATTTCCAGGGAAGAGAAGGTCAATATATCCGACTGGGCCTTGAATGTGATTGTCAGGGAGGCAGGAGGTTCCGTTCGAGACGGGCTCAGCCTCCTGGACCAGATTTTTTCTTTCAGCGGCGACGAGATAACCAATGAGGATATTATCCAGGTTCTTGGACTTGTTGACAGTCAGGTGATCAGTTCCATGGCAGGGGCAGTGCTGTCCGGTGATCTTGCCAGCGGCCTCAAGATACTTGATGATGCCACATCCTACGGGGTTGACTTGAAGAGGCTCTCCAATGATCTGCTCTATTATTTCAGGGCTCTTCTGATATGCCGTATCAGTGCAGAGCCTGAAAAACTTCTTGATGTCCCGGATCAGGAGTTTGAGGAACTTCGTAATACTGCAGCCCAATATTCCATTGAAACCCTGCAGCTTAATTTCAACCTTCTGTTAAAGGGTGCCGAGGAGATGCAGTATTCCTCCCATCCACGTTTGGCTCTTGAAATGGCCTTGATAAGAGCTGCGGAGGCCGGAAATATTGTACCGGTGACACAATTGCTCGAAAAGCTTGAAGGGATACAGGGGAAAGGAAGCACAGGTCCTGAAAGAAATATCCCCAGGCCCCAGGCCCCAACTCCAAGGCCTGCTGTCAAAGAAATGGTAAAGAAAGAAACTGTACCAGAAACTGTTCAGCCCCAGGTTCCAGAGGAGCCTGTACAGCAGGCACGAGAAGAAATAGTAGTAGAAACAAAGGCAAAAGATAAAGTCGAAGAACCGGAAAAACAGGTAATTGAAAAATCTGCTGCCCCGCAAGCTGTCCAGGAAGTTATACCTCAGAAAGAAGCTGAAGAAAGTGTGGCTGAACCTGTTACTTCTCCTCCTACCAAGGAAGTTCGTAAACACTGGGATGAATTTATTGGGTATGTAATGGACAGAAAGAAGTGGATGGCGCACACCCTGCGTCTCTGCTCTAATGTTCGTGTAGAAGATACGGATCTGATTTTAAAATTTGATGATCCTTCTGATTGCAAAATGTTGCAGACAAAGGAAAATATCAAATTCCTCACCGAGTTTTCACAGGATTTCTTTCAGAAGGAATTTAAAATTGTCATTAAAATCCGCGGAGCCGATTCCAACGGAGTAATAAAACAGGATGGAAATGGGCCCCAGGAAGAGAGGCGCGCTCTGGCAAATGACCCGCTTGTGCAGATGGCTAACGAGGTTTTAGGCGGAAGGGTGGCGAATATCAGGACAGGTCCGCGCAGTAGATAGATAAAAAAAGGTTTCAAGGTTTCAAGGGTTCGAGGGGTCAAAGGTTCGAGGGAAATGACCGGGAATTATAAGAAGGGTCAGAGGACAATTTTTTTAGCCCTGAGCCTTAATCCATGTGCCCTGGGTCATTTTTTTTATAAAAGGCTTGTTAGATTCTTTTATACATATACATAGGGAATAACAAAAATGGACATGAGTGAGATAATGCGCCAGGCTCAAGATTTTCAACAAAAAATGAGCCAGGTGCAGAATGAGTTGGCTGATCGGGTAGTCACTGCATCAGTTGGCGGTGGTATGGTTTCAGTAACAGTAAACGGTAAGAATGAATTGATATCTATCCAGATTGAGAAAGAGGTAATCAACCCGGAAGACCAGGCAATGCTGCAGGACCTTATCGTGTCCGCTGTAAACGAAGGCATAAAAAAAGCACAGGATATGGCCCAGACCGAGATGCGAAAAATTACCGGTGGCATGAAAATACCGGGAATGTTTTAACGTCTGGGGTGATACTATGCGGGTTGTACCGCCAGCTCTGGAAAGATTGATCCAGGATTTAAGCAAACTGCCGGGTATAGGCAAGAAAACAGCGACCCGTCTTGCCCTGCACATCATGAGAAGTCCTGCAGAGGAGGCCAGATCCCTGGCCGCCGATTTAGCCGAGCTCCATATTGCTGTTAAATTGTGCAGCACCTGTTTTATTTTTTCAGAAACAGATCCCTGTAAAATATGTTCCGATCACAGTCGAAACTCTGAGGTTGTCTGTGTTGTGGAGGGGTCGGATGATCTGCTTGCCATTGAAAAGACAGGGGCCTATCATGGCCTCTATCATATCCTGCATGGTGTGTTGGCACCTATGGACGGTATCGGTCCTGACGAGATCAAGATCAAAGAGTTGGTTAAGAGGATAAAGCACCGTAAAATTGCTGAAATTCTGATTGCCACGAGTTCAACCGTTCCAGGTGAGGCGACAGCCTCATATCTTGCCAGGGTTCTGTCCCGGGAACCGGTGAAAGTGACCCGGCTTGCCTGCGGTATTCCCATGGGCATGGATATAAAATATGCTGATGAAGTAACCCTGGCCAGAGCTATCGAAACACGCCGGGAATCAAAGTGATTTATTTTGTTTTTCATGTGATATTTCCTTGACAGGAAAGGCGATTGCTGGTAATTGGTTTGCGATTTAACAATCCCGATGCTTGGCTCTAACAATCGGTTTGCTTTTTGAGAAAAGAATTACCCGTATTTGGGCGGCTTTGTAGGCGCGTAGCTCAGTGGGAGAGCGCTTCCCTGACGCGGAAGAAGTCGGCGGTTCGAAACCGCCCGCGCCTACCAGTTAATTCCACAGGTGATTAAATAAGCGTAGGCTTCGCTGTGGTGAGTATGCCACAAAGGCTTGAATCTGGCGAAGCCTTCTTGTTTCGGGCCAATTTTTTTGTCCGGAACCTAGAAAGATTAAGACGATAATTGTTCGGTTTGAATAAATGTCAGAGATAACTGTCCAGGTGCCTGAGGGCGAACAGAAACAGTTTGCAGGAGATGCAACGGTTGCTGATGCTATTGCAGAACTGCTGTCCAATAAACAACGGAAGCAAACTGTTGCAGCAGGAGTAGGCGATGGTCTCGTTGATCTCTCCGTCAGGCTTGACAGCCTGGGCCTGGAAACTGTTGAACTGCGCCCCGTCACCATCTCTTCTGATGAAGGGTTGGATATCCTGCGGCACAGCACCGCGCATCTTATGGCCAAGGCAGTTCTCGATCTCTATGGGCCTGACCTGAAAGTTGCTATCGGACCTTCTATTGAAGACGGGTTTTACTATGACTTTGACAGGGAAACCCCTTTTACGCCTGAAGACTTTGAAACCATTGAAGCCAAGATGCTGGAAACAGTAAGAGCCGGGATTTCATTTGAAAGGAATGTGGTATCAAAGGCAGATGCCGTAGAACTTTTTGAAAAGAAAGGTGAGCAGTACAAGGTTGAGCTTCTCAAGGAAATTGAAACTGATACCGTGAACCTGTATCAACTCGGTGATTTTGTTGATCTGTGCCGCGGGCCCCATGTGCCGAATAGCAGCTGGCTGCAAGTATACAAGCTGATCAAGGTGGCCGGCGCATACTGGCGGGGTGATGAACGCAATCCTATGCTGCAGCGATTATATGGAACAGCGTTTGCTGATAAGAAAAAGCTGAAAAAATACCTCAATGCTCTTGAAGATGCAAAGAAACGCGACCACAGAAAACTTGGCAAGGAGTTAGGCCTTTTCACCATCAGCGATCAGGTTGGTCCCGGTCTTATTCTCTGGCAGCCCAAGGGAGCTCTGCTGCGCAAGCTTATTGAAGATTACTGGAAAGACGAGCATTACAAAAATAATTATGAATTGCTCTATACACCGCATATAGCTAAGCTTGATCTGTGGAAGACAAGCGGTCATCTCGATTTTTACAGCGAGAATATGTATTCCTCCATGGCTATTGACGATGTGCAGTATCAGTTGAAGCCGATGAACTGCCCCTTCCATATCGGCATATACAAGTCACAGATGCGAAGCTATCGGGAGTTTCCTCTCCGCTGGTGTGAACTTGGAACGGTATATCGTTATGAGAGAACCGGCGTTCTGCACGGGCTGTTGCGGGTCAGGGGATTTACCCAGGACGATGCCCATATTTTTTGCCGGCCCGACCAGCTGGAAGATGAAATTTTTAATATCCTCGACCTTAACCTGAATATTCTGGAAACATTCGGGTTTGACCAGTATGATGTTTACCTGTCCACCCGGCCTGAAAAATATGTGGGCAGCGAGGAACACTGGCAGAAGTCGACAGATGCCCTGAAACAGGCTTTGGAGAAGAGGGGGCTTGAATATCAGTTAGACCCGGGTGAAGGGGTTTTTTACGGTCCCAAAATTGATATTAAGATAAAGGATGTTCTGGGCCGTTCCTGGCAATGTTCCACCATCCAGGTGGATTTCAACCTGCCGGAGCGCTTTGAAGTCAGCTATATTGGCGAGGACGGCAAGGAACACCAGCCCATCATGATCCACAGGGCTTTAATGGGCTCCCTGGAACGGTTCATCGGCGTGCTGATAGAAAACTATGCCGGTGCCTTTCCCCTCTGGTTGGCTCCGGTGCAGGCGCGTATCATGAACATTACCGATGCCCAGAGCGATTATTGCGAAAAGGTCTACAAGGAACTCCGTCAATCAGGTGTCAGGATTGAAAAGGATCTGCGAAACGAGAAGCTGAATTATAAAATACGGGAAGCCCAGTTGGCAAAAATTCCATATATGCTGGTAATTGGCGACCGTGAAGTTGAATCTGGTACAGTTACTGTGCGGGAGAGAAGCGGTAAGAATCTGCCTCCCATGTCAGTTGAAGATTTTGCCACAAAAATTAAGGATGAATGTAAGGTAGTGCTTGGATAGTATGTGGGAGCGCACAATGCCTATATATCATTTCAAATATTTCGTAAGGAGGTAGGCTATTAAAAGGAGAAGCAGGACACCAGTAAGCAAACGTGAAGTGAAAGTCAAGTTGAATGAAGATATTCGGCATAATCTGGTACGCTTGATCGGGTCGGATAGCTCGCAGCTTGGAGTAATGTCCAGTCGTGATGCCCTTGAAAAGGCATATGATGAAGGCTTGGATCTTGTTGAGATCTCCGGCACTTCGGATCCTCCTGTCTGCCGGATAATGAATTATGATAAATACCGCTATGAGCAAAGCAAAAAGCAGGCTGAAGCTCGGAAGCGGCAGACTGTTGTTGAAGTCAAAGAGATAAAGTTCAGACCCAAGACAGAAGAGCATGACCTGAATTTCAAGATAAAAAATATAAAGAAGTTCCTGGCAAATAAAAACAAGGTGAAAATAACCCTGCGTTTTAGAGGAAGAGAGATTGTATATGCCCATAGCCAGGGTGTCGAGGTGCTGAATAAAATTGCCGAAGCCCTTGGTGAAGAGGCGACGATTGTTCAGAGGCCCACCATGGAGGGGAGGCAAATGGTCATGTTTGTCGCCCCCAAAAGTTGATGTATTTGTTAGAAATTTAAACAGGAACAGCGCCACCCAGTAAAATTAAGTGATTATAAGCGGTATACGTGTCCGCATCGTGCTTTAGCGATGCCGACAAAAGTTAAAGGGGTTACAGGATTCTTTTTGTTGAAAAAATAACGAAATAATAATACGTTAATTGATATAGTTGATAAATATTATAGTTTTTAGGAGAGTGACATCATGCCCAAAATGAAAACAAACCGCGGTGCGGCAAAGCGTTTCAAGGCCACCGGTTCTGGTAAGATTGTGAGAAATAAAGCCTTTGCCAGTCATATTCTCACCAAGAAATCCACGAAGAGAAAACGTGGTCTGAGGAAATCAGGCCTGGTTGATGAGACAAATGTGAAGGGTATCAAGAGAATTTTACCCTATCTTTAATGAATTTATTTAAAGAAATATTAATTTGATAAAACAGAAAGAGGTATATACATGGCTCGTGTAACACGCGGTTTCAAAGCACGCCGCAGAAGAAATAAAGTCCTTAAATTGGCCAAAGGGTTCAGAGGTGGACGTCACAGATTGTACAAAACGGCTACAGAAGCTGTGGATCGGGCGCTTGGCTATGCGTATCGTGACCGGAGGAATAAAAAACGTGATTTCCGCAGACTTTGGATAGCCCGTATCGGTGCAGCTGCCAAGCAGAATGGCACCAGCTACAGTAAATTTATGGGTGGTCTGAAGAAAGCCGGTGTGGAACTCGACCGTAAGGTTCTTTCCAATATGGCCATTCTTGATCCCAACAGTTTCTCCCAGGTTGTCAAACTTGCTGTCCACTAAGCATTTGACCTGCTGAACCAACGATCATGGAGCAAGAGCTACTTCAACTCCAGGCTGAAGCAGAAACCAAGCTGTCAACTCTCGAAGACCTGAAGGACCTGGAAGAACTCCGGGTTCGTTACCTTGGTCGCAAGGGATTGTTCACCGGACTCCTGCGTCAACTTGGCCAGGTTTCAACCGAAGACCGTCCACGCCTTGGTAAACTGGCCAACCAGATCAAGGAAGATATTGACCAGAAATTTACTGCCAGGAAATCAGAGTTGGCCGCAAGTGATACAGGTGGGGCCGAGGGACGGGATGATTTAAGTTTGCCGGGACGTATGGCGCCTTTAGGGTGTCTGCATCCTGTGACCCAGATAATGGATGAGGTCTGCTCAATTTTTATTGATCTCGGCTTCGCAGTTGCCGAAGGCCCTGATGTAGAGCTTGATTATTACAATTTTGAGGCTCTCAATATCCCGAAGCACCATCCTGCCAGGGATATGCATGATACCTTTTATATCAATGACTCCATCCTGCTGCGTACCCATACTTCTCCCATGCAGATCCGTGCCATGGAGAAGGAGAGACCACCCCTGCGGATAATTGCTCCCGGCAAAGTCTACCGCTGTGATTCAGACATAACGCATACACCCATGTTCCACCAGGTGGAGGGTTTCCTGGTTGACCGCAAGGTTTCTTTTGCCGATCTCAAGGGGGTTTTAGCGGTATTTTGTCAAAAAATGTTTGATCAGGCTGATATCGGCCTGCGTTTCAGGCCGAGCTTCTTCCCTTTTACCGAACCGAGTGCCGAGGTTGATATCGGTTGTGTTATCTGTCGTGGGAAGGGTTGCCGTGTTTGTAAACAAACAGGCTGGCTTGAAATACTTGGTGCTGGAATGATTGACCCGGAAGTGCTTAAAATGGTTGATTATGACCCGGAGGAATTCAGCGGATTTGCCTTTGGGCTTGGCATTGAGAGAATAGCAATGCTCAAATACGGTATTGATGATATCAGGTTATTTTACGAGAACGACCTGCGCTTTCTGAAACAATTTTGAATTAATTGTAAAAAAGTACGACTTATGAAATTCACCCTGAACTGGTTAAAAGAATATATCGACTTGGACTTGCCTGTAGATGTTGTGGCAGACAAGCTGACCATGCTTGGACTTGAGGTGGATAATGTAGATGAGTTGTACCAGGAGCTGGAAGTAATCAAGGTTGCCAAGATTATTGATGTCAGGCCGCATCCTGATGCTGACCGTCTCAGCCTGTGCGATGTCACGGTTGGCGAAGAAATATTCCAGGTTGTATGCGGAGCTCCTAATGCCAGACCTGAACTCCTGACAGCAATCGCCTTACCCGGGAGTACCATGCCTGGCGGGTTGAAGGTCAAAAAAGCCGCTATCCGCGGCCAGGAATCTTCCGGTATGCTGTGTTCGGAAAAGGATCTCGGCATAAGTGAAGACCATAGCGGCATCATGGAACTGCCAGACACTTCCAGTCCAGGGCAGTCACTTCCAGAAGCCATTTTGTTACGGGATACTCTTATTGAGGTGGATCTCACTCCTAATCGTCCTGATTGTACCAGTGTTATAGGAATTGCCAGGGAAATTGCAGGGTTCACCGGCCAAAAAATGAACCTGCCGGTGAAAAACGACCTGCCGAAACTGAATGGTGAGAGAGTTCCGTTCAGCGTTGAAGTTCTCGACCCTGAAGATTGTCCCAGATATGCAGCAAGGCTTTTGAAAAATGTCAGCATCGGCCCTTCGCCCTGGTGGTTGAGAAAGAGACTTCTTTCTATCGGACTCAGACCGATTAATAATGTAGTTGATATAACCAATCTGGTCATGCTGGAGTATGGTCAGCCGCTGCATGCCTTTGACTTTGACAGGTTGGACGGAGCCAAAATTATTGTTCGCAGAGCCAGTGTTGGTGAAGATATTGTCACTCTGGATGGCGAAAAAAGAAAACTTGACCAGGAAATGCTTCTTATCTGTGATGCTGAAAAGCCTGTGGCAGTTGCCGGAGTCATGGGTGGAGAGAATTCCGAGGTTATGTATTCCACAAAGAATATCCTGCTTGAAAGCGCCTGTTTCAATCCTCTCAGTGTCAGGCGTACAGCCAGGCATCTTAATCTGGGCACCGAGGCCTCATATAGGTTTGAGCGAGGTGTTGATCCTGAGCTTGCACCCAGGGCCATGGAAAGGGCAGTTCAACTCCTGGTTGAGATAGCTGGTGCTGAAGCGGTTGACAACGGCCATGACTGTGTTGCCGGAATTGCAGCAAAAGAGATAATAAAACTGCGCGTCAGCCGAACCAATGATCTTCTGGGGCTGCAACTCAATTCCATGGAAATTAGCCGATGCCTTGAAAGCATAGAGCTACAGGTGGCCCAGGCAGATGATGATACCTTACTGGTGACGGTGCCAAGCTTCCGCGTAGACTTGGAAAGGGAAGTTGACCTGATCGAGGAGGTCGCCAGGCTGCAGGGCTATAATGAAATACCAACAACAATGCCCATCGTACCCATGAGTTTCCCGGAGCAGCAGCCGGGATTGGAATTGCGCAAAAAACTGGCTGCCATGCTCGTTTCCCAGGGGTTTTATGAAGCAATAAATTACAGCTTTGTTGATGAAAATTATTTTGACCGGCTGAAGCTGAACGATAATGATTCAATCCGCAAAGCAGTAACGCTTCTCAATCCTCTTTCCGAGGATCAGAAGATCATGAGAACCATGATGTTACCGAGTTTATTGCAGAATCTCTCCAGAAATACCAGCCGTCAGAACAACGACATCAGGTTGTTTGAGATCGGCAAGATCTTTCATCCTGTTGTGGATGAACCCCTTCCCAATGAAAATATGCGTGTGGCAGGGGTATTAAGCGGTCGCCGGCATCCCGGTTCCTCTCTCCTGCATTTTGAGACTGCCGCGGTCGATGTCTATGACTGCAAGGGAATAGTGGAAGCAATCCTGCAGGAGGTGAGGCTTTCAAAGGTTGTGACCTCTGTTTCCAGAAAAGAGGCAAGTGCTGTTCCAAACTATATCCAGCCTGATTCGTATATAGTTTTCCAGACTGTGGATAAGCAGCTTGGAGCCCTTGGAAAAATTGACAACGATGTTTTGAAGGCTTTTGGCATCAAGCAGGATGTTTTCTTCTTTGACCTTGATATCGATATGATAACAGCTATCCAGCCTGAACCGAAATCGTTCAGGCAACTGCCTAAATTTCCGTCCGTGGACAGGGATATTGCTCTTATAGTCCCTGAGGCTGTTGCCGCAGGTGAACTGTTGTCAGCCATTGACAATGCCAGGGAAGCGCTTGTGGAGTCGGTTGAGATATTTGATGTATACCACGGAGATTCTGTTGGTGCCGGAAATAAGAGCGTTGCCATTACATTAACCTATCGTTCTGCCGAGCAGACCCTTGATGATAATACAGTTAACAAGGTGCATCAGAGGCTTATCCAGATGCTGGAAAAAGATTTTCAGGGTAAACTGCGAGAAGCAGTATAAAAGATTAACAAAAAACATATTCTAAAGCTGAACTGTAAAATGAAACGATCAAACGTTACCCGCAAAGACCTTGCAAGAGCCATACATAATAAATTAGGGTTTTCCCAGAGAAGTGCTGAAGAAATAATCGATACGGTTTTTTCCACCATGAAGTCTACTCTCTTAAATGGTGAATCAATTAAACTGGTACATTTCGGGACATTATCTGTCAGGAAAAAATCACCCAGGAAGGGCCGTAATCCTCGGACCGGTGAAACCATGGAGATATCCAGCAGAAGTATGGTCACCTTCAAACCGAGCAAAGGGTTGCGGATGAAGATCAATAACACCTAGAAAAGTGGATAAGACAACCCGTCAGAATGTGAAACAAAAAGCTTTGGCAGCTTCGCTGGGCCCAGGAAGCATACCAGATAAGCTTTATTTCAAGATCGGCGAGGTCAAGAAAATAACCGGAGTGGAAACACATGTTCTCCGTTACTGGGAGTCGGAATTCAAGATTATCCGCCCCCAGCGGGCTTCCTCAAAGCAAAGGCTTTATCGTAAGATTGATGTTGAGAATATTTTAACAATTAAAAAGCTGCTGTATGAAGATGGTTATACAGTACCGGGAGCCCGGAAACTGCTGACAGCAAAAAAAGGCGCAAAAAAGAGTACTGCTGAACCAAAGAGACCAGGGGGCAGGACACAATCAATGCTCACTGAACTCAAAAAAGACTTGAAACAGTTGCAGAAGATGTTGGAAAAAAAGTAAAATCTTAAAATATTTATATTATATAGAAAAAAAGATTCGGTCGGGATGTAGCGCAGTCTGGTAGCGCACCTGAATGGGGTTCAGGGGGTCGGAAGTTCAAATCTTCTCATCCCGACCAACCAGTACCAAGGGTTTCCGGTTAATTCCAGAAATCC
>Ga0209013_10004341_pt1 | contig 12447 bp, 12 predicted proteins | sample Cruoilmetagenom2_FD_187291 | JGI IMG/M metagenome (GOLD analysis project Ga0209013, IMG submission 187291) | Oil polluted marine microbial communities from Coal Oil Point, Santa Barbara, California, USA - Sample 2 (SPAdes) (version 2) | ecosystem: Environmental > Aquatic > Marine > Oil seeps ...
CGCTTGTATCAAGCACATCTGAAAGGACTGAAGACTCAGAGATAACCTCCCCGGACTGGTTTGAAAGAATACTCGATAATCCACTGATTCAGTACATGTTATACAATCGGACCTTCGTCAAGCTGTATAAACACTTACACTAATTATCTATGCCGTAATTCGGACCAAGGATGGTTATCTCGTCATCTTCCTGTGGTTTTTGCGGTTTGGCCGGTTTACGGGATTTATGCGGTTTATCATAAGAAGGTTCCGGAGAGATATTGCTTTCTATCACGCTTTCTGGAAGCGTCAGGTTACCGATGGTCTCCTTCAGCTGCAGAACAAGAGACTTGTCGATTTTGTGCTTCCTGAAGAAACCACCCTCTACTTCGTCCAGAAGGTTCTGCAGTACGGGCAGCTCATCCGCTCCGCCGTATCTGCTGATGATCCGGAAAGCTCCGGAGATCAGATTCTGGTGTTTAAATAGAATGCCGGAAGGACCCTCCTGCAGGTTTTCTGTAAGAAAATCAATGATCGCCGTATGGTTGCCAAGCATGCTGAAGGACTCTATTATCTCGGCTCTGATATCACTGTTTTTCCGGAAGGCATCGGTTATGCTGGGAATGAAAGCAGGATTATTCATAGCCTGTTTTGTTAGAATGTCCAGGGCTATCTCTGCTACTTCCTTTGACTTGTCAGTAATGAGGTACATGGAAAGGCTTTCCGCGGTTGTCGAGGATACTTTTATGAGAGCAAGAAGGCATTCGCGCCTGACCCTCGAATCAGGAACCTTGCAGAGTTCCGCAAGAATACTCTCGCTGGAGGGAGAACCCAGGTCACGAAGAACCTGAATCATATTCCTGGCCTTGTACCATTCTATGTCCGGCAGCGTATAAGTACCTCCACCAACCTTTGAGTTGAAAGCAGTTACTATTTCGGTGAGTCTTTCATGGATTGTTGAGAGCCCCTTCTTGCCCATTTTAAGAAGCATTCGGAATGCTTTTGAGCGGAGCCTTCGGCTGTCCTCATGGAAAATATTAACCAGTTGAGATACCAGATTATCCGGGGGAATGATCAGCGCGAGGTTTGTAGCCTCTCTGGAAACTATTTCATCATCGGATAGTATGTTCCGAACAAGGGCTTCCGCTGCGTTTAAAGTATCCATTTTCCTCTGGGCCTCCGCCAGAGATCGTTTTCTGGCAGCTTCCAGTTCCGTCCTTGAGAACCGCATTGCCTCCATGTTCTGAAGGATCTTCCCCGCTTGAAGAGCTATTGTCATCATGCCTCTGGCAAGAAGAGCTTCCATAAGGGAAGCCGTCAGGACTACTGCTCTGTAGAGTACGTCCGGGTCCTGTTCGCGCTTTATGAGCCTTGAAACGTATTCGATTATCTGTATTGTCGAGTTTTCCTTTCCGCGTTCCACGGCCAGGAGAGCCATATCCTGGAGCTTACCCACGGCTCTGTGTCTTGTATCCGGATCAGGAGAGGGGAGGCTTGTAAGAAGCCGGTCGATTATTTTGCGAACAGCCTTCCATGCCATTCCTCTCTGAATAACACGATTTGAAAGGAGTCCCTTCTCCAGCAGGGTGGGATCAAGGGCGAAAACGAACCTGGCTATCATCCCCCTCTGCTCCTCTCTATTCTCCTTAGCAGCTGCGAGAACGGATTTAAGCGCATCTCCGATCTTGCTTCCCGGAAGGGAATCTATACTTTCCCCTCGCTCAAGCCTGTCTATCAGTTCAGAGAAGATGGCGTCCTCAATGGTGACTTCTCCCCGCTGCAGAGTCTGATCTGAGTCTCCTCCTTCTGATATAAGCTGATAGTGGAACCGGTTTATAGAAATGGAAGACAGGCCCCTGAGTTCAAGAAGCCTGTCCATGCCGCCGTGTTCTGAAATGTATGCGGGGGGTCTGTTGAATATCTTTGCGAAGGTTTTTACTTCCTCAGCAGTTACTCCCGGATCGAAGGTAAGACTGCTCATCTTACGTTCTGTAAAAGCTCTGATGAAGCTGCTCATGCTGGTGCTTTTTCTTTCCACACTTATATCGTTAACCATTACGGTATCACCCATTACCGAAAGGGTTACCTGCTCCTTCTCTTTGTAGAATTTAGACAGGATGTTAAGAAAGGATTCTGTAGAGGGATCAATAGACGGGTGTCCTGACGGGAACATCTGAAGAGCTTTGACGAGAAGCTCAAGCCTTTTCACAAGGTTTTCGGCATTTCTCTGGGCTACTGCAAGCGACATCTGGCTGGATCCAAGATGGACCCGGAGATTATCCCCGGAGGAGAAGTTATCGAGAGCAGCCGGACTGAAAGAGAAGTGCCATATTCCGGGACTATTCTCTATAAAGTCAAATTCAGCAAGAATATCCTTCATGAATTTACGTATTTCTACCGGAAAGGAAGTGAGGTTGAGACTGAAGGTAGGGTCTTCTTTTCCCGCTCCCCTGAGTATGGTCAGTGCGATATCTGCGCCAGAGCAGTCCATATCCGATTCCGGGTCGAGCAGGTCGTCCTCTATAAGCACAAAAATTACTTCTATAAGTAAAGAGATCTTTGCTATGACATGTTTTGAAGCGCCTGACGAAACATGGTTGTAAAGGCTCCATACCTCTTCGAGTTTAGTTTTCGAGAACCAATCATCCAGGTTACCCCAGTCCCACTCCGGAAAACTTTTCTGCAGGAGCGGTCTTTCCATCAATGAAAGGAATGTTATGCCTGCCTCAATACGCTGGCAGGCATCCAGAACGACCGTGCCAAGAACTTTACCGATCTCATCCGGTTTGTAACCAGAGATGAATTTAGCAAGAGCATCGATCCGATCCTTCGGATTTTCCTGGGAAGAGACCGCGGTGGTCAGCCTTGCGGCTACCCTGCCCGTGTCCTTCTTGCTTTTCATACCCCTCTCCTATCGTCAGAGAATACGCCTGTACGATAAACAAAATGTATAAAGAAGGTCAACTTAGCAAAAAGAGCATTTTAAACACGCGGGTTTACCATCGTCTGGTATGGTGTAATGAAGTCCAAGGTTAACTCCCCCTGATAAACTTTCTGAGATAGAAAGTATTTCCTTCATGTTCCGTCTCAACGAGTTCCCCCCGGACGATTAAACCGTCAACAACGGCCCATTCAGCACTCGCCCTCTTCAGGAGATCTTCGACGGCATCCCTTCTCATCGGGTGGACCGCGGTGATGCCTAACAGATCCTCCGCGGCATTCCCTGTGGATGCAAATGCAGTTCCCTCGTAGCCGATAAGGAACTCCACGCGGGTTAATTTGCTGCTGAGCTGCTGATACGCCCGATTGACGATCTCTTCCCCGGGAGGGTGCACATTTCTTTCTGCCGGCGGTCTTGTCGGCACGGCAAGGTAGGAAATATCCGGTTGAAGGAGCGCCAGGAAATCACTGACCGCCTCGATGCCGGCATCAGTGTCGTTGATTTTTTCTACAAGCATCGTCTCTGTCACAAGTGTTCCCTTATAAGCACGGGCAAACTCGAGGATCCCATTGAGAATTGACTCAAGCTGCAGGGTCATCTGCGGTCGATTGACCATTTGCCACGATTTTTCCGTCACTGAGTCTACTTTGACCGAAACCCAGTCTGCTTTCATCAACTCCGTTCTGACGTCCTTGCGCCATAGTAGAGAAGCGTTTGTAATTACAGCGATTTTTTTACCAAGTGATCGCAGCAGATCGATCTCCAGGCCGAGATTGATGTCCAGCGTCGGCTCTCCATCTGGTACGAAAGAGATGTAGTCAATCGCTTCGTTCTTTCTTCGGGCCTTCCCGGTTTTGTCACTGACATCTCTGAGCAGCTCGCCTGGCTGGTAGAATAACCGGCGATCGATTTCCTTATGGATGGTTTGCCCGACCTGGCAGTACGTACAGGAGTATGTACATGCCTTGTGCGGGATGTTGTTGATGCCCAGGCTACGGCCGAGGCGCCGAGAGGGAACCGGTCCATAAGCGATCAATGTATCTACCTTTCTACTGCAGAAGTGAATACTGATCTCAACTGGCTATTACTGTCTGACTCACTTCTACTCGGTATCCGGCTGTTCCTCTATTCGTACGAACTTCCCCGTTCCCGTTGCCATGATCTGGCCGTTCTGCGATATCTCTGCCTTGAGGAGGTGAAGTTTCGAAGAGGATCGAGTAATCCATGCGCGGACGGTAACTGACTGACAGCATACAACGGGATACCGAAATTTGATATTTAATTCAGCAGTTACAGCATGAATACCGTATGCAAACATGCAGTTCGTCATTGCCCCGTCTAAAAGAGCGGATGTAATCCCGCCGTGCAGAACATTCTGATATCCCTCGAAGCTCTGATTACAATCGAACATCGCTTCCACGCTGCCATCGGGAAGACTCTTGAAGTTCAGACCGAGCCCGTGTTCATTACGGGAACTGCAAACGACGCAGTTTGCATGAGAAGTCGACCTGACCTTCATCTTTTGATAAGGGAAGATACCTTTTCCCATATTTCTGAAATTGCGATCGAAGCTGGAGAGGAAGGATCAAATGCATTTACTGGAAGCCCCTTTGACATGGACCGTGTAACATTAGGATCGTAAGGTATCCTGCCAAGCAGAGGAATCCCGTCCTGTTTGCAGAAGTTCTCGATTTCCAGGGTTTTAGCGGAGTTGATATCACTTCGGTTGATGCAGACTGCAGGACTGATACCGAAGTGCCTTACAGTTTCTAAAATGCGCTCCAGGTCATGAATTGCAGATACGCCCGGTTCAGTTGATATCATGGCAAGGTCAGCACCCGCGCATGCTGCAATTACAGGGCAGCCTATTCCCGGAGGACCGTCAACCAGAAGGATTGATTCGGCGATCTCTCTTGATTTGCTGATTGCAGCGTTCTTTACAGTAGTAACGAGTTTGCCGGAGTTTTCCTCCCCTGCCTTCATCTCGGCATGGTAAAGAGTGCCGTAGAGAGATTCGGACACGAACCATGCTCCGGCAATAGTTTTTTCGCTTGTAATCGCCTCTTCAGGACACTGGTAAACGCACGAGTTGCACCCTTCGCAGGCGATCCTGTTGATACTGTATGTCTTTTCGGTAGAATCCGGGGGAATCACTGCAGAGAACCTGCAGACATCGTAGCACCTGCCGCAGCCGGTACACTTTTCAATGTCGATATCTGCTTTGTATCCCCCTGTGAAGGGGAACTCATCCACTTTCACTGGTTTAAGCAGGATTTCCAGATTTGCGGCATCAACATCTGCATCCGCCAGAACAAGCTGGTGCCGTTCTGCAGCCTTGTGAGCAAGCGCCGCTGTAAGAGATGTTTTTCCCGTTCCTCCCTTACCGCTTAGAATTACTATCTGCTTCACGAATTCACCTCTTTTCCGACAGTTGCCAGAATCTCCAGGAATAAATCCCTGTATTCCGGGAGACCGCGCAGAAGGGGAATTCCATTGGATAGCATCTCTGCAATTCTGCGGTCCATGGGTATTTTAGCCAGGATGGGTAGACGTGCGCTTTGGCAATACTTCTCAACTTCATTGTTACCAATTCCATCGCGGTTGATGATGACACCGGCAGGGATGTTCAGCTGGTTGACCACAACATCTACAGCGGCCTTGAGATCATGAAGCCCGAATGGAGTCGGTTCCGTAACGAGAACAACGTAATTGCTTCTACTGACAGCTTCAACTACCGGACAGGATGTTCCGGGTGAAGAGTCGATAATCACGGTTGTATCTCCCGATTCGGGAAGGTATTCATCAAGCAGGGACGAAATGACAGGCACAGGCATGGCCTGTCCCACATTGAGAATTCCTCTTGCGAAGTTGATGGAACCGTCCGTACCTCCTTCAATTCTGCCTGTTACATGGGTTATCTCGCTGATGGCGCCTTCCGGGCAGACCAGAGAGCAGCTTCCGCAGCCGTGGCAGAGGTCGCGGAATACAAGCACCTTCTCACCCGCGACGGCGATAGCGTTCCATACACATACCTCGGCACATTTGCCGCAATAGGTGCATTTATCAAGATCGACTTTCGGGACCAGCACTCCTGTATCTCTGCCGGCGGAGTAGTCTATGTCAAGAAATAGACCCGAGTTAGGCTCTTCCACATCGCAGTCGAGCAGCAGAGGTTTCGCGGAGGACTGACGGGAGGCGGCCATGGCAAGGCTAACCGCTACGGTAGTCTTGCCGGTGCCGCCTTTTCCGCTGGCTACAGCTATAACCATACAGGTCGCCTAACTGCGGGTCATTCTTGCACCGCACTTCGGACAGGTAAGGCTATTGCATGGTTTGCCGACCTGATGCTGTTGCTTGTACCCGCAGGCGGAACAGACGCAGTCACCACCCGGTCCCGCTGCGTACGGTCCTCCGCCACGGCCTCTGCCGCCCGAGGCATTTCCTCCCTGTCCTCTTCCTCCTGTTGTGTACATGATGTTGTCCTTTCTACTGTTATCCTATTGTTTTTCAGGTAGTTTTACTATTATCTCATCAAGCTTCTCAAGAAGGGCTGCAGCCTCTTCCCTCAGGCGCTCTGCAGGCTCATGTTCGTAACCGTTATGCGCGTGTTCGACGCTTTCACGGCAGGGCAGAGCCGCTGAAAGGCTGCCGGCCGCGTAGCTGTTAACAGCACTTCTCACGGTTCCGGCAGCGCCAGTGGAGCAATGAATGCCGTAATTCTCAAAGATTGATATGGCTCTTCGTCCCATACCCCCTGCAAGCATTACATCCGCTTCAAGTTCTTTTATGAAAGCCGGTACCTGTCCTGGGGAGTGACTGTTGAAGAAAGGGTTTTCGACCGATTCCACATTGGACATCTCGTTGTCAACGAGATCGACTACCGTGAAGTATGGACACCTTCCGAAATGATGGCTTACCGAGCTGTCAAGTTTTCTATTGTTGTCCGATGACACGACAATTTTCATCTGACTTATTCCCCCTTGATTCTGTCAAGCTGCTGGAGTATCTCTGCGATCTGACCTCTCAGATCCCGGAGTCTCTCCGATAGAACTTCAAGTTCACTCTCTTCACCGGCAGCACTTGCCGAATGAACTGATGCATTTCCGGCCATTCCCGAATGGGAATTGGCGTTCGCTGCCCCCATCATGGGTAGCTCTCCCCGGTTGAAAGCCTCAACAGTTTCCCTGACGGTTCCGCCGGAAGCTGTAAAGCATGGTATGGAACCTGCAGTCAGTACTTCGTACGCGTTGGGCCCGATACTTGAGGATATCACGGATTCCGGTTTCTTTTTAAGCACGAACTGCGCAGCCTCTATACCGGCTCCGCTGCTCTGGTTAACAGCCGGATTATCAAAGCTCTCATGGGTGAAATCCCCTGTATCCACCAGAAGGTAGAACTCCGTTCTGCCGAAGACAGTACTGATGGGGTCATCAACGCTTTTTCCGGTTGAACTTACGATTACTTTCATCGATTATTCCTTTTCTGTTTTTCTTTTAAGAAGCTGGTTTACACGATTAGCAATCTGTTCGATCGTGTTCGCAACAAACTGAACCTGTGTCTTCAGAGATTCAGTTTCTGTAGGCTCCTGATTGAATGCGGGTCTGTCATACTGCGGATACCTGCGCCATTGAGGAAGACCAGTCTCGTAATATCTATTCCTCATGCCTCTGCCGCCGCCGCCTCTCCTGCCGAAGAAACCGTAACCGCCTCCGCGGCCCGGAGCTGTTGCGTATCCGCCCGCTGTGTTTCCCGTGCATCTTCCCATTGCTCTTCCTGTCAGGGGTCCTTCTCCCCTTGGTCCTGATCCGTCTCCTGCCGGCATGATAACTCCTTTCTCTTTTAAGTATCCTTGCCGTTACTGTGATGCAGTTGCATATGATTCTTGTACTCGCTGAAGAAGCGGTGGAGTATTCTGTCGGTTTCCTCGAGGTCTCTCACCCATGCCTGGAGGTATCCGTCACCAGTAAGAGAAAGAGAGTAAACCCTTCTTGCCGGCCCCGAATCTCCTTCGGCCCATCTTGAAGTTACAAAACCCCTGTCCTCGAGGCTTCTGAGGATACGGTAAATTGTACTTGAATCCGCGGGGTTATCGCTGAACCCGAATCTTCCCAGGTTCTCAAGTAATTCGTAACCATGGGATTCCCCGCCATGCAGCAGGAGCAGAAGACAAGGCTCAAGGAACTTGTTTATCCTTCTGCCGCAGCGATTCTGAGCTCCGCCCCTTCCTCTTCCCGGCATAGTGCCTCCTTCATCTATATGCATACTGCACCTAGATGATAACAGCAGTATCCGTTTTGTCAAGTGCGGATTGTGTGTTTCATGCTCATGATTGCATATTCAGGTTGTTCTGCAGCCTCCGAAAGTCCCCCTGAGAGTTGATTGAAGAAAAATGTCCAAAGACAACAGAGCTCATTTAGGAACAGACCTGCTTCTTATGCTTACGGCTGCCATCTGGGGCTTTGCCTTTGTAGCCCAGAGGGCCGGTATGGAGTTTATCGGTCCCTTCCTTTTCAATGCCGTCAGGTTCGCTCTGGGTACGGTTGTGCTTCTGCCTCTGATTTTTCTTTCGAGAGGGAAGAAACTTCGTTCTCAGCGCGTTCCGATTAAGTACGGTATACTGACAGGATTAATCCTCTTTGCCGGAGCATCACTTCAGCAGGTTGGGCTTGTTTATACAACTGCGGGAAATGCCGGCTTCGTTACCGGCCTGTATGTGGTAATAGTTCCTGTTCTGGGACTGTTCTGGGGGCAGTCCTGCGGAAAGGGAACATGGGCGGGGGCTGCTCTGGCCGTTTCCGGCATGTTCCTTCTTACGACCGCCGGTTCATCCCGGATGCTTTCCGGAGATATCATCGTATTCGCCGGGGCGATATTCTGGGCTGTTCATATACAGCTTATTTCAAGGCTTATGAAGCGGTACGACGCGCTTTCTCTGGCAGCACTGCAGTTTGGATGCTGCTCTCTTCTGAGTGGCCTCGCTGCTCTTCTAACGGAGAAGCTCTCATTGAGCGGAATTCGCATGGCTGCCGTTCCAATTCTGTACGGTGGGCTGGTATCTGTCGGAATTGCATATACACTTCAGATTGTTGCCCAGAAACGTGCGCACCCCGCTCATGCGGCGATAATTATGAGTCTTGAAGCTGTTTTCGCGCTTATAGGAGGATGGATCATGCTTGCAGAACCGGTAACACTAAAGGGGACTGCAGGCGGTGCCCTGATGCTGGCTGCAATGATCAGTTCGGCCAGGGAACAGAGTAAGGTGCGAAGGTCTGCAGGGTTGTGAGAATGTGCTCTGTGTGTATATACTCAGTAATGTAAGACGCTTTTCCGGGAGAACTGTATGCCGCCAGCTAAAGACAACAGCAGAGAATCAGATCTTATCAGGGATCTGAAGGATAAGCTCCAGCTGAGCGGATCGGTTCTTAGAACAATTCTGAAGCTCAGCGAGAATATTGTTATTGTGCTGGACAAAAACGGTATCGTAACTGAGGCAAGCGATCAGATAGAAAGAATCACCGGAATTCCACTGAAGCAGATCATCGGAAAAGTGTCCTGGGATAGTTTCGTACCCGAAGAAGACAGAGAACGCATCATCGGTTATTTCAATGACCGCTCGAAGGGAACGGGCAATCCCCCCTCAACATACACTCTCAGAGTGATTGTCCCCGGCGAGGAATCCCGCCTGATGCGCTTGAACGTTGGTTTTATCCCCGGAACCGAGGACAGGGTCGTCATACTGAAAGACCTCTCTCCTGTGATACTTGAACAGATGAAAACGGCAGAGACCGAAGAGCGTTACCGCACCGTAGTGGAGAATACCAAGGATGGAATCCTTATATGCGGCAGCGAGAGAATTTTCTTCGCGAATAGCAGTTTCTGCAGAATGACAGATCTTCCAAGAGAGGATGTCTACTCATTCTCACCGTTGAATTTGTTTCATGAAGTCGAAAGGGACAGGATAGCATCCCTTTTTCTGAAATCCGGGAAAGGATCACAGAGCCCCTCTGTGTTTGAAACCCTGATCAGAAGGAGGGAAGGATTCCTGCCTGTTGAGCTATCCACAACACCCATGCTCTACAGAGATGCCGAGGTTCTTCTGCTTTCAGTCAGAGACCTTTCGCAGCGGAAAGAGGCGGAGAAAAAACTCAGGGAAAGCCATAAGCTCATGAAAGCCATAGTGGACAATTCCCCTATTGGTATTTCCGTACATGACCGTAACGGTACCCTGCTGCTGGCTAATGATTCATGGCGCAAAATCTGGAACAGGACCGTTGAAGACATGAAAGTGAAAATGATTCCCCGCTCCAAACTGCAGATGGACAGGAAGGATAACTACCTGGGAAAACACATCGGTGAAGTTGAGCAAGTCTATAAAGAAGGAGGGGAACTGTACATTCCAAAGCTGAAGATCACAAATCCCTCTCCCGGCGGGGCTGAGTTCATATCCCATCACTTCTACGCCCTGAAGGATGACAACGGCTTCGTTGACAAAGTTGTTATCCTCACTCTCGACCTTACAGAAGCGTTGAAAACACAGGATGAGCTGATCGAGACCAGGAACCAATTCAGAGAACTGACAGGTAATATTCCCGTAGCCTTATACAGAACGACAACGGAGTCGGGGGGGCAAATCGTTTTCTTCAACCCTGAGATGCAGAGGATGTTCTTTGGAGAAGAGGACAGTGATTTTGAAGGTGTTTCCGTTAAGGACCTCTACGTTGAGGAATCCGGCAGGAAAGATTTTCTGAACAAACTTGAGAAGGAGAAAGAAGTACTCGGTTTCGAGACCGAACTGAAAAGAGTTGATGGTTCAACTTTCCTTGCATGCATTTCCGCACGTAAGGTTTCACTGAGAGAAGGTAAAGAGGAATATATAGAGGGGACAATAAGGGATATTACAGACCAGCGCCGTGTAGAGGAAGAGCTTTCAAGGATAGAACATCTGGAATCCATTGGAACTCTCGCAGGCGGTATAGCACATGATTTCAACAATCTGCTCATGGCCATACAGGGTAACATCTCCCTTGCCCTGAATGAAGAAGATCTTTCGAAACTCATCAAGCGTCTTGAACAGGCTGAGGCATCCACAGAAAAGGCTACTATCCTTACCAGACAACTCCTTACATTCGCGAGGGGAGGAGTTCCCCTTAAGAACCTGATTGAAGTTGCTCCATTCCTGACCGAAACCGTAAATTTCGCTCTGACCGGTTCGGATGTAGAAGCTGTTTTTGAAATCGGGGATAACCTTGAGAATATTCAGGCTGACAGGGAGCAGATCACTCAGGTTATACACAATATCACTTTGAATGCTGTCCAGGCCATGATCGGCGGCGGACACATCACCGTCAGCTGCAGCAATGTCAGGGTAGAGGAAGATTCAGATACCCGTCTGCCAGTCGGACATTATGTAAGCATTTCCATAAAGGACGAGGGGGCAGGAATTCCCCAGTGTGATCTGAAGAAGATATTCAACCCGTATTTCACTACTAAATTCGGGGGGTCCGGTCTGGGGCTTTCAACCAGTTATTCAATAATATCACGGCATTCCGGGGTTATAAGAGCCTTCTCCGAAGAGGGCAACGGAACCGAGTTCGTGATTTATCTTCCGGTAATGGAAACCGATGAGGAGAAGAGTGTTCCTACGGAGGAACAGGCTCTCGGAATCAGTACCGAACCGGTACGTATCCTGATAATGGACGATGACGCCGAAGTCAGGGAGGTTCTTAGCGGAATGCTGGTCGTTCTCGGGCACTCTGCCGTAGAGTCTTCCGATGGAGCTGAAGCTATTGAGATATACCGAGAGAGCCTCTCAGCTGGAGACCCTTTCGATGCGGTTATCATGGATCTTACCGTTCCGGGAGGAATGGGAGGGGAAGCCGCAATTGAAAAACTGAAGGAGTTAGATCCGGACGTAAAGACTATCGTTTCAAGCGGATATGCCAATAACACTGTGCTGTCCAACTACTCCGAGCACGGGTTCACCGGAAGACTTGTCAAACCATTCAGAATATCCACCCTCAAGAAAGAACTTAATAAGGTTCTGGCACAAAAATAAACAGAGCCGTTCTGGAGATGCGTAAGATGAAGGCATTCAAAGCGTACGATATCAGAGGAGTATACGGCAGGGATTTTGACGGAGAAACCGTCTACAGGATAGGCTTCTTCCTACCAAGGCTCCTTAAAACTGACAAGGTCATGGTGGGTTACGACTGCAGAGAATCAACTCCGGATATTCGCAGTCACCTTTTTCGCGGTATCACGGACTCCGGAGCGGACGTTTACGATATTGGACCCGCCACAACGCCTATGGTCTACTTTGCGACTGCTGTTCATGGCTTCGGGGCATCCCTGCAGATCACCGCATCCCATAACCCGGCTGAATACAACGGTCTAAAGGTATCCCGCGAGGGCGCCCTGCCGGTAGGATACGATACCGGCTTGAGTGAGCTTGAGAAATATGTTGAAACAGGAGCTATTCAGCCTGCTGTATGGAGGGGAGAGGTTAAAGAGCTTCCAGGCGTAAAGAC
>Ga0209013_10004342_pt1 | contig 12444 bp, 10 predicted proteins | sample Cruoilmetagenom2_FD_187291 | JGI IMG/M metagenome (GOLD analysis project Ga0209013, IMG submission 187291) | Oil polluted marine microbial communities from Coal Oil Point, Santa Barbara, California, USA - Sample 2 (SPAdes) (version 2) | ecosystem: Environmental > Aquatic > Marine > Oil seeps ...
CCCAGGTCGTCAGCATGATCTGGAAAGCGGTCGCACAAAGCCAGGTTGATCTTTCAAGTGTTCCTCACGAACAGCAGGAGCAGCTCGTCAGTGAGATTGCCGATCAGGTGATGATGACTGTTGATGCGCTGATGGATGATATCCCCGATGCTCCACCCATCGAATATGACCTAGAAGACGAACAGGAAGTAGTATTGTGGGAAGGACGCCCGTTCCTATCTTTGGTTGAATCCTATGCCATCACCAACGAACGCCTCAAGATTGTGAAGGGGATGTTCTCCAGGGATATAGAAAACTTTGAGCTGATCCGCATCCAGGATATTGACCTATCCCAGGGAGCGCATGAACGTGTGATGGGGATCGGTGATGTGACCATTAGAGGGCACGATGCATCTGCAGCGGAGGTTGTGCTCAGAAATGTAAAATCCCCAGAGGCCATCTACGAGATACTGCGCAAAGCCTGGCTCGATGCACGAAAACGTCATGGCCTTCAGTTCCGCGAATATATGTAACCCAGCCTTTGCTCAAAAAACGGTTTAGGATAAGCGCTGTTGGGGCAGTTAGCTGGATGCTGCGCTTTTCTCCTGGACTCAAGTCGTAGAAATTGCAGGCTGGTTGTCGCTCAATCCAGGGGAGATTATAATAGTTCAATAACTTAATCATCAAATGGAGGATGTCACTATGCAGGATATTCAGTCGATTGGTTTTGTACAGGCATTGATGGATTTCTCATTCACGCAATTTGTAAGCGAATCTTTAGTTAAAACCCTTTACTACCTCGGAATTGTATTGTTTGCGATTTTTGGCATCGTAGCTGTGGTTGTGGGCTTCACGAATGGTATCTCGTACGGGATCGGGGCATTGATCATGGCGCCGGTGCTGTTCGTGGTCTTTGTCGTTGCCCTTAGGGTATTCTTGGAATTCGTCATTGTGGTATTTCGAATCGCGGATTTCACTCGTCAAATAGCAGAGAACACAGCCTCTGGAGACGAGGACTAATTCATTAATGGCAAAGTTGAAGGTTGGATTAAGAACGCAGCAAGGTCTCTTTCGACGTTGGATTCCATGTATAATAGGCATAACTAAGAATCCAAGTCACTGATCACCAATAGCCTGTGCGTATGCGCTTTGTGAGGGTATGCCCACAAGCTGACAGGTAGGTCAGTTCTAGAGAAATGATTAGGAGGTTGTCCATGTCACAAAAAAGTTTTCCATTTCTAAGTTTTCTCGTTGGTGCGGCGGTTGGTGCGGTTGTTGCTTTGCTCTATGCACCAGCCTCGGGTCAGGAGCTGCGCTCTCAAATCCGTGAAGAAGCCGATGTCCGCTGGAAGATGGCAACAGATGAATTTGATAAAGCTGTTAATTCCATGCAGCAAGCGCTCGATGATACCCGCAAAGAAATGCTCGCGCAAGTCGAGACCATTTTAGCCAGTGAAGAAGAGCAAGAAGAGACGCTGGAAGAATTGGTTGAAGAAGAAGGAGCCGCGTAACCGCTAGTTTTACTGTGCAGCAGATGTAAACAGACAGGTCGAATATGTGTTCGACCTGTCTGTTTCGTTTTTCTCTAGGTGAGGGTGGTATCAATGTCTTATCAATCATGCTCGACAGCGTATAATCTAGATGATCGTGATAAAATTTGGCGTAACTTTAGACCGCAAAGAGTATATACTTCTGAGGAAAGGAGACATTTCCCAGGTCATAGATTGATAGTGGGTCCTTTTCCTCTTGGTAGTAGTGTGATGGAATGCGAAAACATCGACGGTCAACCAATATATCGACCCGAGTAAAGGAGAGCAATGGTGAACGATAATACCAATCAAGTGCCAAAACAAATCGGCTTGCAGGTTGACGCGGTAGAATATACGGTTGTCCCCGGCCGAACCACAGATATTTCGATAGCGATCATAAACCTTGGAGCCGAGACAGATTATTTTGAAATCTCGGTGCGGGGAATCCCATCCACCTGGGTTGCTATCTCTGAACAGGTCAGTCAGCTCGCACCTCAAGAGCAGCGGACTGTGCATGTAAGCATCCAGACCGAAACCGCGCCGCAGGTTAAAGCTGGGCAGTACGAAATAAAGTTGCGTGCTAGCAGCCAAGAAGATCCAAAGCAGTACAGCGAGGTTGATCTGACCTTAAAGGTGGCTGCTTTAGAGATCCAAGGCAGGCTTGGCGTCTTGATGGAAACTACGCAGTTCACTGTGGCCCCTGGCAGCAGCACCACGGTGCCCATCGTGCTCACCAACCGAGGGTTGGAGTTAGACAGCTTCCGGCTGTCGGTGGAGGGGATCCCGATCAGCTGGGTGTCAAGCTCGTCCCCGCAGACCAAGCTGGACCCAGGCGAAGAAAAAGAGACCACGTTGATAATTCGCCCCCCGAGTGACTCCCAAACCAAAGCCGGCCGGCACCCTTTCACACTGCGTGTCGTTAGCCAGGAGATCCCTGACCAGGTGGCTGCTGTTGACTGCATCTTAACTGTGGCGGCATTCACAGGCTTCAGTGCCGAGATCGATCCTTTGCGAGTAGATGCACAGGATCCGGCGCGGGTCATCGTTTCCAATCAGGGCAACATCCAAGACACCTATACGGTTACGTGGCAGAGCAGCGATGATGAGTTGGTCTTTGAACCAGAAGCAGTCCAAAAGCTGCGGGTTGCGCCAGGTGAAGTGGGTGCGGTGGAATTTTCAGCCCAACCAGCTGCGCGGCAGTGGTTGGGTGGTGAAGTCATCCAAAACTATGTTGCCCAGGTAGAGTCGACCGAGAAAGATACTAAGCTTCTGAACGGTGAGGTTGTCAGCCGCGCTCTCATTCCGATTTGGGTGCTGCCGGTGGTGCTCGTGCTGTGCATTGTGCTGCTGTGTGGGGGGATTTGGTTGGTAAACAGTTATAACGACAGCCAGTCTGATGTGGCTGGTGCTACCCAAACAGCCGCTTACGAAACCATTATAGTTGCTGCTGCTACCCAAACCGCAGCTTTCAACATGACCCAAGCAGCCGCAATCGGCCAGGAAGACACTGATGGGGACGGGTTGACGAACCAGCAGGAGGTCGAAATTGGGACCGATCCGCTGAACCCTGATACGGACGCAGATGAATTAGGGGATGGAGAAGAGCACCTCCGCCAAGGTACAGACCCGTTAAACCAGGATACCGATGGTGATACGCTTTCTGATGGCGAGGAGGTCTTGCGCCGTCAAACCGACCCGCTTAACCCAGATACCGATCAGGACGTCTTGAACGATGGGGATGAAATACACCGAGGAACTGACCCTCTCAATCCGGACACTGACCGAGACGAGCTGACCGATGGGGATGAAGTTCAGCGAGGAACTGACCCGCTCAAACCGGACAGCGATGACGATAAGCTAAACGATGGTGAAGAGGTGCGTCTCGGCACCAATCCGCTAAACCCTGACACGGACAGCGACGGGCTTATCGATGGAGATGAAGCTCCCCCGTGCCCAGACCCCTTGAACCCTGACACGGATGGCGACGGCATTATCGACGGGCAGGATCTTGACCCCTGCGATCCAAACAACCCATCGTTAACGGCAACCGCCGGTGCGGGACAACCAACGAGTACAAGCGTACCTCCCACCACAGAGGCAACTGCAACCTCCACGATAGAGCCAACCCAAGCACCTCCGACACTTTCTGGCGTTATCGCGCTGGAGTCTAATCGTGATGGTAATGCTGAGATTTATACGATCAATGCTGCTGATGGGACGATTGCGCGCCTTACTTTAGCCCCCGGTGTGGATACCCAGCCAGCCTGGTCTCCAGATGGCAACCGGATCGCATTCTCCACCAACCGTGATGGGAATAATGAAATTTATGTCATGAACGCAGATGGCACTGGTCAGGCGAACCTGACCAACAACAGCGCTGAGGATCAATACCCAACCTGGTCACCAGATGGGCAGTGGATCGCATTTGCCACCAACCGCGATGGGAATAATGAAATTTATATGATGCGCAGTGACGGCAGCGAGGTTCAGAATATTACCAATAATCCTGCCAATGACTCACAACCCAGCTGGTTCAGTGTCAGCCGGTTTTTAACCAACGATGAGTGGATTGTATTTACTTCTGACCGTGATGGGAATCAAGAGATCTATACCATGCGGAGCGATGGATCTGAACAAATCAACATCAGTCTAAATCCTAGCGGTGATAACATGCCCAAAGGCAACCGTGAAGGCAGGATTGTGTTCAACTCGAACCGGGATGGCAATATAGAAGTGTACGTGATCAACTTGGACGGAACAGGAGCAGCGAATCTCACCAACAACAATGCGGATGATCTTGAGCCCACTTGGTCGCCAGATGGGGGTTGGATCGCATTTTCAACAAACCGCTCTGGTAATTGGGATATCTTTGTGATGCAGGCTAATGGCACCGATCCGTATAATTTTAGCAATAACTCAGCCCAGGATCGCTTCCCGGCCTGGAAATAATCGGTATAGCACGTACATGTCGTAGAGGATATCGACATATCGTATTGCTAGACAGCGCTAATTTGTATAGCTGAAAGGAACGCAGATTGGGGATTTCCGCGATTACAAACCAAATCTATATCGCAGCTTATCCGAAATCTGCGGATGTCGAAACGATCAAAGAGCTCGGAGTACGCTTAGTTATCAATATGATTTTTCACCCTCCGGCGTCTGGGTTCTCACAGCCGCCATTACGCTTGCTCACCTTGCGCACTTTCGATTCCCCTTGGCTGCCGATACCGGTGAAAAAGTTGGAGAAAGGGGTCATGGAAGCACTCCCAGTGATTGCAGAGGGAGGTGCGGTGTTGATGTATTGCCGTGAGGGGCGGCACCGCAGTGTGGCGATGGCCTCAGCGATACTGATTGGCTTAGGGAACTCGGCCGATGCAGCCATGCAGTTGATTGCAGAAAGGCGTGAAGCTGCCGATCCGTATGCACCGCATATCCAGCGACAGATCCGCAAATTTGAGCAGCGCTGGAAAGTGGAAAATCATTAATCGTTATGCTTGCCCATTGCAGCCATACTGGGGATTGTTTTCTCGTCAACCCATTTGATTGAGCCGGCAAGTGCACGGCATGATGAAGGAATCCGACCTATGGAGACACCAAAGCTACCTTTGCGGCGATGGTCAATAATAACCATCAGCCGAAACTTACTCTTGCTGCTTGCCAGTGCAGTCATGCTGCTTGCACCTACACTGGTATCTGCCCAGGAAGAGGAAGAAGAGAAACTTGTAGAAGTCCAGGAAATACTCGGCCGTTTGCGGCTGAACGACCAAATCTATTATTCACTGCCTGATTTGCAGACCGGCGACGAGCTGTATATCTATGCCGGTGGTATGTCTGGAAACTTGGACCCATTTATCGCTTTATTGGAGAGCGAGGATGATCCTGCGGAAGTGATGACAGCCTTCTACGCGGACTTAACAGAGTTGGTCAATGAAGGCCGTGACCCCTTAGCCTCGCTGCCCACTTTGGCAAGGCATTATTTCTTGGTTTGGAATGACGATGGCGGTCAGGGTTATGACGCCGCTTTTTCATACACCATTCCCCGGGATGGGGACTACCGATTGCTGCTGAACAGTTTGATCAAAGAAACGTTTGGTGATTATCGGTTGCTGATCGGCATCAATCAACCTGATGTCCTAAGTGGACAGGCGGCGATTACTGGTGACACATTGGCATTCTATGATGTGGAGGCCTCCCAATCCGGAAAAGCTGCTCAAGAAGTCACCGGAACACTCGATGTTGAACACCCAGCGATAGACTACCGATTGCAAGGCTTTGACGCTGGTGACACTTTGTATGTGAATGTTGCCCCCACTTCTGGAAATTTGCGGCCAGTGCTATTCCTCAAGGATTTTGGCGGCAAAGCAGTCAGAACAAGTAATCTCTCCGCACAGGCCGCCAATGCCAGTCTAAGCTATACATTTGAGAATCAAGCTAGCAATTACCACCTAGTAGTTAGTGCCGGATGCTGTGAGGGCGACATTTCCACGATGGGAAACTACAAAATGGTTGTTGGCCTCAACAATCCAGAGGTGTTTTCCGGTGAGGTAGAACCCAGCGGCGAACCAATTGTGCGGCTCCCGACCGAAGTGGAGATCGGTATAAAACTGCAGCAGATCACTGGAGTTAATCAGAAAGCAGAGAATTTCGGTGCAGTCGCCAGCCTAGCCATGCGCTGGGTAGACCCAAATCTCGCCTTCCGACCGGATAGCTGCAACTGCCAGTTTAAAACCTATACCGGCGATAGTTTTAAGGACTTCGTGCGCGATGCGCAAGGTCGGTGGCCTGAATTTACGATTTATAACCAGCAGGGGAACCGCTGGTCGCAGAATAAAGACGCGGTGTCCAATGCAGAAGGCCAGGTGCAATATTTGGAGCGCTTCTCGATAACTTTACAAGCACCAGATTTTGATTTCCGGCATTTCCCGTTCGATACTCAGCAGTTTTACATCCGCGTCGACCAGCTCTTCCCGGAAGAACACTACGTGTTTAAGGATTGGCCTGGCTACACCGAGATCGGGGATCAGCTGGGGGAAGAAGAATGGTTCATCACAGATTGGGATACCGAGATCACGACTGAGAGCGTAAGCACCGAGAGCGATACATCCCGATATTCGCTGTGGATAGAGGTCAGAAGGCATATAGATTATTACATCTTCCGCTTCTTTATCCCCATATTCTTGATCCTAGTTGTAGGGTGGGTTACGTTCTTCTTGAAAGATTATGGCAAACGCGTAGATGTGACTGGGGCGAATCTATTAGCATTTATCGCTTATAACTTTACGATTGCAGATGATCTGCCACGCCTGGGATACATGACCTTTATGGATGCGATACTGATTGCGACTTTTGTCGTCAGCGTGTTTATCCTCGTGTATAACGTCTTTCTGAAGCGTATGGAGGTCGTAGGCAGAGGTGAACTTGCCCACCGAGTTGATGCGGTCATGATTTGGGCATATCCAATTTTCTATTTTGCAGCTACCGCTGTAGTTATTTGGTACTTCTTTTTCAGAGTAGTGTGATTTGTTCTTTGTAGCAGGACAGGAGAGTGAGAAATGTTTATTCACGCACGATATTTGCGGGTCCTGATAGGTGTATGTCTGCTGGCAATAATAACCTTCGGATCTGTCCAACCCGTTCACGCCCAAGACTTTCGGCCTCCCAGCAGCATCCCTGCTGGGCAGGTAGTGGAAGGGGATGCTTTCCTTTTCGGCACCGATGTCAAAGTCGATGGCGATGTCACTGGGGATTTGTTTGCTGTGGGAGCGAACATCGAGCTCAATGGCGATGTCGCGGGCAGCGTATACACGATAGGCAGCGAAATCAGTATCGGCGGTGCGATTGGCGGCAGTGCTTATGGGCTTGGGCGCGGGCTTGAATTCAACCGCGACTCGGCTATTGGTCGCAACATCTACATCCTGGCACTGAACATTCTCACCGAATCTGGCGCCATGGTGCAGGATGATCTGGTCGCAGCAGGCCTGCAAGCCCAGCTCTCGGGAGATATCGGCCGTAATTTGCAGACAGCGATCATCTTCCTAAATGTGGATGGCACGATCGGGGCTTTAGAAGATGCCCCCGCTACATCAGAGATTAAGTTTTCGAATTTAATCCCCCCTGCTTTTCGTTTCGCGGCGGTAAAACTTAGAGATTCTGCAGTGCTGCAATCTGCATCCCCGATCGAAAGTCGGGGGCTGCGCAGCCTGCTGGATGATCACCAGGATAGCGTTCAATCTAGAGGATACACTTCGGCTAAACTTCGCCCAAGAAGTCAGCAGGTTGAAATAGACGAGCCAGCCCCAGAGTTGGCACGCGAATTCATCACGCTGCTTGTATTTGCGCTTTTTGCCGTTTGGCTTTTCCCGGTAAAGCTGAATCATTGGGCAGTGAAAGTCACTAAATCTCCGCTTCTTTCCGCTGGGCGTGGCTTTATGATGTTCTCATTGGTGATCGTGGCCGCCATCGTGCTGGTGGTTTTGATAGCTGCGCTTGGATTATTGCTGTTCGACCTCTCCATGTGGGTATTGGGGATTATTACATTCACTTTGGGATACTCTGCGTTAGCCTTGGCGCTGATTTTATTCTTTTTCATCATCCCGTACTTGAGCAAATTGATCATCGCCTATATGATCGGAATGCTGTTACTCCGTTGGTTGGCACCCCAATCGGCCGAACACCGTGTTTGGCCGCTGTTATTTGGGCTGGTGGTCTTGCTGCTGCTCAATTTCGTACCGGGACTTGGATGGGTAGTTGGGTTCCTGGCTGCCTTGCTCGGATTAGGTGCCATGTGGCTGGTGGTTGACGACGATCGGGCATCAGCCCAGGAGCCAACAGCGTAAGACGATAACCGACGGGACGATCAGCTGCGATTTGCTGCGCGACCATCTGCTTCGTTTGGGGTTTTATACACCCGAGAACACAACTGCGTGATCTTGCAGCAGTAATTGTGTCTGCCTTGGGTATGATATAATTAATCTGCCATTAATATATCGGCAGTATCAATCCACAAATCAAATCAGAGGAGAAAGAAAATGACAGAAGCAACCGCAACTCAAGCTGAACCGCAGCCCGCCAGCAGCGCAATTCCCTGGTGGTTGGTGTTGTTGGAAGCCATCGCCGCGATCATCATCGGTGCATTGCTGCTCGCCAACCCTGCCAGAGCCACCTTTGTGCTCATCCAGCTGCTGGGTATCTACTGGTTCATCAGTGGTATTTTCGGCATCGTGAGCATCTTCATCGATAAGTCCCAATGGGGCTGGAAGCTGTTTTCTGGCATCCTGGGTATTATCGCCGGAATCTTGATCATCCAACACCCGCTTTGGAGCACGCTCATTGTTCCCGCAACATTAGTGATTATCCTGGGAATCCAGGGTATCATCATCGGTATCGTCAAGCTGATCCAGGCTTTCCAGGGCGCTGGTTGGGGCGCTGGTATTTTGGGTGTCCTGAGCATCATCCTAGGTCTCTTCCTGTTGGCAAACTTGTTTTTTGCCACATTAAGTCTGCCGTTTGTAGTGGGTATCTTCGCCATCATCGGCGGCATCTTTGCGCTCGTTGCTGCTTTCCAAATGAAAGCTGCTGGGTAATTCCAAATCCAACGATCTATTTTAGAAAAAACAACCGACTCGACCCAATGTTCTTGGGCCGAGTCGTCTTTTATTGGTACATCTTGGATTATAATTTTCCATAGCGGATGTCGTGTATAAGGCGCAGGAAAGCGCGGCAAGGTACAAGTAGCGAACTTCGATTTTTTGTGCCAGTTGGAGTAGAACGAGGTTTTCCATGACTAATGAATGGGGAACAACGACCAAATATATCGTCGGTGTAGCATTAGCGATATTTGGGATTTACGTTATCTATATCAGTCGTTCGGTCTTAGCTTTATTAACCATATCGGCATTGATAGCGTTTCTGATACGACCGCTAATCGGATTTTTTTCCACGCGTTTGCGTTTTCCCCGCAACCTGGCGGTTATCGTTGCTTATTTGTTAACAGTGGTTATATTACTGCTTGCACCGCTAATCCTAATCCCCTCGATCCTTTCAGCTGCACGCTATTTTACTGAGCTAGATTACCAAACTCTGATTAACGATCTCTTCTATTGGACCGAAAGCAGCCTGATGATGCTCAAGAACAGCGGCATAGAGGTGCTTGGCTATGCAATTTACCTCGATAGCGCAGTCGACCCGATATTGGCGATTTTACATAATACCTCAACCGTCGTGAATCCGTCTTTGCCTTCATTGCCAGTGATTGTCGATTCCATTGGGTCGGCTTTTTCGGTAAGTTATGGGGTCGCGGTAAACGTAGTCGGGTCTGTCACGTCGGGCATATTGGCTTTTATTTACCTGATCTTTTCAGGCATTTATCTTAGCCTGTCTGGAGAAAAAGTGCAGGATGGGCTGGTGGGTTTTTTCCCTGCCAAATACCATGATGAGCTTGAAACCTTATTGGAACGACTAAAGAACACTTGGGATGCCTTCTTCCGAGGGCAGATTACCCTGATGTTCATTATTGGCTTTCTAGTCTGGGTGGGAGCGACTCTGCTGGGTTTGCCGGGGGCATTTCCGTTAGCAGTGATCTCTGGTCTATTAGAGATTATTCCCAACCTGGGACCATTTTTAGCGATTATCCCGGCTATAGTTGTTGCTCTCCTGCAAGGATCGACTTGGCTGCCGGTGAGCAACTTTGTCTTTGCACTAATCGTAATTGCATTTTACATCCTCATCCAGCAGTTTGAAAATATCTATATTGTGCCGCGGGTCTTGGGTAGTGCGGTTGAGCTGCACCCGCTGATTGTTATGACCGGAGTATTGGTCGGGGCTTCAGTATGGGGGATTCTAGGCGCGTTATTGGCCGCTCCGGTGATTGCTTCAACTCGGGTGATTTTCCTATATCTGCACTGTAAATTGATGGAGACCGAGCCTTTCCCGCCATCAGAGCAAGCATCCCCACCACCTCCATTCCCGAAACCGGTTTGGGTGGAAAGCATCGGCGGAAAAGTAAATCAGCTTGTCCGCCGGCAACCGCAGTCAGAAGCCAGCCCTAATGAAGATACAGAAGATAAAGACGAGGATGACCTTGCCTGAATAGTTTCGCATACAGTGGTTAAATATCAAAAGCGCACATTTGTGCGCTTTTGTTGTTGTAACCAGATAGAGGAAAGATTCCTATGTTGGTGGATAGCTCCACCGCTCCCCGTTTCTGAGGATCTGGTATGCTTGTTTTTGTGTCCGAGCTGCGCGGATGAACTCAGACGGCGAGACGGTATTGAATTCGAACATCTCATAGTGGCATGGAATGACGATCCGCATCCCAGCATCTTGAGCCAATCGAACTGCCTCTGCCCCATCCATGTTGCCTGCCACCCCACGACTTGGGTCGCGTCCGTTGATCGGCAGCATGGCGATATCTATCTCCCAGCGACGAAGATGGTCTGCCAAGCCAGGGTAGCGCACCGTATCTCCAGGATGATACAGTGTATAGGAGCCTGCCTGTACGATATAGCCGAGGTACTTATGCCGGCCTTGCGGGTCAGTTTCCAGGGATTCGTGGGCGGAAGGGATGGCGTTGATTACGAGATTGTGAGTCGTCAATGGCTGTTGGGTATCGATCGCAGTGATTTGGTTTTTTGCTATCCCCAACTTTTGTGCAGCAGATTCCCGGTTGGCCGCGGGCACGACAATCTGCATCGCGGGATTCGCTTGCAGCTGGGGGTGGATTGTCTCAGGGTCAAGGTGATCGGTGTGGTTGTGACTAGAAGTAAGTATGTCAATGAAATTGAGCTGCTCAGGGGAGATAACGCACCCGGTCATCCGTACGTGAGGTTTGGCAGTGCCGGCGTACTTCTTGGTTAGTGAATCAGAGAGGTAAGGATCGAACAACAAGTATGTGCCCTGCCACTGCAGCAAGAACCCGCTTTGGCCTAGCCACCATAGGTGAATTTGCCGGTTATTGTTTTTCACCAGCTCGATATCAGCCAGGAAAGCCTCGTTCGCTATAAAGGGCTTGATCATTGCTCCTTCTTTCCTTCTAGTGATCCAGGAGTCGCGGCGTTCAGACAGATAGTTACAGCGAAGTTACAACATTCGGGGACAGGTTTATTCAGCCGGGCTACTCGAGCACCTTCTGGACGATTTTTCCGCTGGACTTCTCTTTCAAGATCAACTTTGTGCGCCCATCCGGCATCTTTTCTTCTTTTATCAAATAATATACGGCATCATACTCACTCAATTGGACCCCGCTATCTGATTCATCAGCTCCGCGCCAATCATCCAATAGCACTGGCTCCCAAGACTTGCTTTCAATCGACCGGTAAGCCGCATCCATGATGGCGTTAACAACGTACCCGTCATAGAAAGTCTCCATGGGCTGACGACCTTCGTCAAGCGCATTCAACATGTCCAAGAACATATCGGTATACCCCAGAGCACCAACTTCATCGCCCACCGGGAACAACCATCCGGTCTCGCCTTCCGCTTTCTCGGCGACATAGCCACCTTCACCGACTGAGGTAAACATTTCAAACCCGGTGCGCAGCCAATGGTTAAGCCAGATGGTACCTTCCGTGCCAGAGACCTCATCGCGCAAATCCATGCCCCCACGGAATGTCCAGGCGGTTTCAAATTGGGCCATGGAGCCGTTGGCGTAGCGGACTAGACCGACAGCACTGTCCTCAGCTTCGATCGGGTGGACCTGGGTGTCTGCCCAGCAAACGACCTCTACCGGGCGAATATCCTTTCCAATAAAATTACGACCGATCTCGATGCAGTGGCAGCCCATATCAATTATCGAGCCACCGCCCGAGATCTCCTTGTTCCAAAACCAATCACTGTGGGGACCAGGGTGTGTTTCACGCGAGCGAGCCCACAGTACCTTCCCTAAAGCGCCATTGCGAACCGAATTTAGCGCTTTGAGGGTTTTCGGTGTGTAAGCTAA
>Ga0209013_10004343_pt1 | contig 12442 bp, 11 predicted proteins | sample Cruoilmetagenom2_FD_187291 | JGI IMG/M metagenome (GOLD analysis project Ga0209013, IMG submission 187291) | Oil polluted marine microbial communities from Coal Oil Point, Santa Barbara, California, USA - Sample 2 (SPAdes) (version 2) | ecosystem: Environmental > Aquatic > Marine > Oil seeps ...
TAGCGGTCCTCGGTGTTCATGCCCTGCTGAACCACTGCCCAGTCGCCTTTCTCTGTCCAGATGAAGCAGTGGTGGTATAACTGGTATCCGTCCTGAACGCACGTATTATCGACCTTTGCAGACATTCTGCTTGAATACACGAGTTCGTCCACTGTATCGCAAGAGAGCGAGAACGCATCCGACTCGGAGATCGCCCTGATCTCGTCAGGCGTCTTTCGTGACGTTCTGCCCTTCCCGCCGGCAACGGCGATTCCCATCTCCTCAGGATCGATTGCCACCTTGAGCGCGCCGCAGGTTGTGGTGGTCGTGCCTGATGAGTGCCAGTCGAATCCAAGCACGCATGAGAACGCCTGGAACCAGTATGGGTCTGCGATTCTGTGCAGGAACTCATCTGTTCCGTACTCGTAGATGATGATCTTTGTGATCTCACGCGACAGCCCGACCATCCTCTGAAAGAGCCATCGCGGCGCACGCCCGCCGTGCAGCGGCAGGTTCACGGTGCCGGTCTTCATGACTTTGACCCCGGCTCCACGGTCACCCCAGATGATGGGTGATGTAATTGAAGGTAACCATCCCGAGGACCATGCAGACCGCGAGCATGGAAATGACTTTGTCAATTCCGGTCTGCATCCCATTCTCAAGCAGATACAGGACACCGCCGCAGATCAAAACCATAACCAGCGAGACCGCCACAGCCGCGATGCCGCCGCCGACCAGCGCTCCGATTCTGTCCGCACCCCGCTCCTCAAAGAAGACCGAGCCGAGCACGAATATGATCGCAAACGCCATCAGCAGTGCCGGAAGCGGGACTGGATTTCCACCTTTTGCATAGAGGCGGACCGCACCAAAAACAATCGAGATCATCCCGAGTGCGAGTATTGCCGATATCCCGAGCGCTTTTGCGAATCTATTCTCCATCCATTGCAGTTTACCCAATTTTTTCATGTGAAGTATGCACCTTCCAACAATTTGTTTATCTCTCCATCTCGGTCACGGATAGTTACCTTTTTTGGTAGGGCACGAAACGTAATCTCAAGTATAGCGTCGTCCCATTCATGCCCAACGACGTCTTCCCATTCGACAAAACACACCTCAAGATCTATTTCTTTTTCGTAGATTTCACGTTTTCGCATGGAATTGCCAAGAAACGAACCGCCCAGACCCCCATAGAACGCAGCAAAGGAAAATATGGAGAGGGGTCCGCCGGCGACTCTGGAACCATAAAAGAGTAATGCGGCTGGCACACAAATTATAATCAACGGTATCAGAAGCATCTTCCCTTCGAGAATGCCTAACCGCCCCCGGCAAGTTTTTCGCCCTTGTCCATTCGTTGTATCTGTTTTGTAGCTATGTACAAGGTCAATAGAATCGTTAGCATGCTTGAAAACACCAGCAACCCAACAGCCCAAAACATATCTGCTGGTCTGCCCACAAAACAGTGGATCGATATACCGATCAGGAGGATAGATGATGCCCAGATACCGAGCGCAACCTTGGGAAAATCTCTTTTCAAATTTATCATATCAATCGTTGGAAATATGAAATCAATGAATCAACTGCATCACTTTCACTTTCCGCTTCTCGCAGTGCCACAGGCAAGTTGTTCGATCGGCGTTCTCTCAATTGGATTCAGAGCTGTTGAAGACGTGATATCCTTCCTTTTGTTGCCAGTGTTTCTCTTTCCGGGCAGGTGTGTGGAAGCGAGACGTGTACGCGATGCCATGCGTAATGCCACGTGTTATTGAGTTTTTTTCCAGACTTCCCCCACCATAAACCACCACTTTCACCTCGCAGATACCAGCGCGCTGATCACGTCTGAATCCCGCTTCAGAGTCTTCAGTTGATCAGCAGGTCCGATCACGGTCAAGCGGGGTCGTATAGTTGGTTTCTTGAGCAGTTTGTCGACCCACGATTGGCGCATATCTCCGGGATAGCTCTCAATCTCGATACCTGCAAACTCCCCGGGCGAGATCTTCGCCATCGTCGCCTCGATCAACCGAGACTCTTCGGACGGGGACAATCCACTCTCGAGAACGATGATCTTCCCCTTCTCCACACCATCAAGGATCATCCGCACCTTCTCAACCGTTGTAAGCCGACTGAGCTTCTCCTTTGAGATCAGATCCATCTGTATGCCTTCCATCCAATCACCCGAAATGCTCTGCAATTTGTTCATAAAGTAAGTCGATGTTGTCGCCGGTCAGCGCAGAGATTGGCACCATCGGATGCTGCGGAAACGCGCTCTTGATATGGGACGGTGCAGACTCCTCAAGATCGATCTTGTTTGCGGCAATCAGGAGCGGAAGCTTGCGCGCCTCCATGTTGCCGATCACTGTGACGTTCACCTGTGTGAATGGATCTTCGGTCGCATCCATCACCAGAATTATGCCCTCAAGGTCGTCGAGCCACCTTACAGCCTCTATCACGCCCTCAGTCGCTTCTTTCGCCCGTCTCCGGGATTCGTCCTCGCTTAAGCCTTTTGCCATGAAGTCCTGGAAATCAATCTTGGTTGCAAGTCCTGGCGTGTCCACAATATCCAGCGTGATTGCTGAGCCGTTCGACGTGATTGTCACCCCTTCCCTGCGATGCGCCCTTCTGGTTTCATGCGGTATATCAGAGACCGAGCCGATCGCATCCCCTGTGAAATCCCGCACGATCCGGTTAGCGAGAGTGGTCTTCCCGGCGTTCGGCGGACCGTATATCCCGATCCGTCGAATTTTTCCACGCTTGAATATTCGTTTGAATGTCAGAGCGAAATTTCGTTTGATCTTCTTTATGATGCCCATTGCGACCACCGTAAGTATATCTTATATATTGATTATCGATTAACATAAATGTTTCTCGCCCTAAATTTTATTTCACTCCTTTCTGCACCAAAATCGCATTTTTTAAACTCAATTCGCCGATAGCAACCTTTTCTGCAAGAACGCGTGAAATCGTGAGTTCGCCGCCGGTCTTCTCCCTGCTCTGATCCTGAATTGACCGGATCTCGCCGGTTGACGGGGTTATGAACTGTTTTCCGATCGGTGTGCCTCTGAGACGTGCGATTCTGATTGCGGCGTGCATATCGGAATCTCTGCCCACTGACGTGGTTCCGGTCTCGTCCACCAGTTCCACGCGCACGCCGGGTTTGACCAGCGAGTTGACCAGCTGGGTTCTGATCAGCCGTGCGCCATTCCCGATGCGGATTATTGTGTCTCTTGCGTGCATGGCATGCATGGATCGCATGATCCGTTGAACCGTCTGGCAGACGTCTGCCATGGGCACACGGTATGCAGAGAGCACGGCATTTCCGGCAAGCACGGCAACACCGGTCTGCTCGCCCGGGTCGATTCCGATTATGATGCTGGTATCAGTCTGGTCCCGCAGTTTCATAATCGCACGATTCACGACCATGTCAGCATCCTCAGAAGGGTCATCCATCGTTATCACTATGTGATCGGAATCAAAATCGATTGTGTCCGCCTCTGATTGCGTGGTGATCACAACCCCGATGCGTGCAGGTATCGCGTCACCGACTCTGAATGTTGCGATTTTGAGACCTCTCGACCGCATCTCCGAGATGATTGGCGGGTGTAGTGAGAAATCGTCTGTTATCAGTGCGATCTGCTTGATTAAGACACCTCCGCGTGGTTATTGGTGCAAGGTAGGATATGATTTTTGCTTCATCCATAACTCCAGGTGGTGTCCCACAAACCGCGATTTTGAATTGATAACAATCGAGCTTGATTGCGATTTTACGACACTGTCTGAAAATCAAGTGATTTACCACCGCGGAGCGCAGAGTTTCGAGACCGTTTTCAACCCCTTGTGTGGATCTTACACAACTCCGCGGTACATGCGTAGTTACAAAGACTGTATGTGCTTAGCGGAGGCGAAAAACCACGAGATTTCACGAGATTACACAAGATTAACACAGAAATCTTGTGAAAATCTGTGTAATCTCGTGGTTTTATATGCGGGTATCTACACAATATTGAGTAAGTACTATCAAAGTTATCTGATGGCACTTCACATCCATGACATTCGTGAGATTCGTTCAAACGTGTCATTAGTGATCTCTTTGTCGATTTTATCACGAATTCCATGAATGGATGAATGACACGAATTTTAACAGGTTATTTTCTGGCAAGCCCTAATTTGTCGCGACACTACAGTACTACGTCCGGCAATCAAATTGCCATTGCAACAGGTCAGGTTTATGAATCTGGACGCCGTACCAATCACCATATTTCCAAAGGAGTGCGCACATGCAGGTCTTACATGCAATCTGGGATATGGAGAGGCTACACCTCTGGGCAGAATCCTCTACGCTGCCGCTAACCGCGCCGCCGCGCCGTGGCAGACCGCCAAAGAAAGCGAAGCCAAAGGCACACCCGTTCTCGCTTCCCGGCGGCATGCTAAGGGACCTGATCGTTGACATATTTAGAGAGACCCCCTCTACAATCGTGACCGGGACATTTCTCCTCCCGTCAACCAAAAAAGGTCCGTTGCCATCGCCATGGCTCATACGAGAGGAGGACTGCGGAAGCGTGAAGCCGGAATCGATCTCTGCCTGGAATATCGAGACACTGGCGTTTGCGCCGCACTATGCGTTCGATCTGCTGCTCGGTCTGCCAGCCTATCCGCCTCAGGGCGTAGCCTTTGGCGGAACGCTCGGGTTCTTAATCGAGGCAGCCACATTCTCGCTTGAGCTTATCGCAAGAGAGCAGTTTATGCCAGCAATCAAAGGGAATGCGGCGGTCTGGAAGGCGGTGATCAATGGGGACGACTTGGAACGGGTGCAGACGCTCGCAGAGGCGATGCCTCCGGCGTGCCGGGCATTCGTCGCTCCAGACGACGGTGGATTGGAGGCGGCGGTGCAGTCACAATCACAATCACAATTACCACCACAATTACCATCATCACCGCGAGACCTGATCATGAGCTTCATCGATTCGACTGTTGATGCATTCGTGCGCAGGAGCCTCGAATCCACCTCGCTGCTCCCGCCGCGTCGTGGTCGCCGCCCCGCGGTAACCCCGTTGCCACAGCAGTTCCTGATCGCACTCTCGTCAGGGGACTGTGCGCTCGATGCGCCCGCTGAAGCGCTGGACGCATTCTCAGATGAAATTGGGGGCTGGCTCTCAGGGCTCAAGCCATCTGCGCCGGATGTTTTGTTTCGCACCTTTTTCAGGCTCGATTCGCCCCCGGAACGGAGCGATGATCTGGATGGAGATTATGGGGGTGCGGGGGGAGGGAATGGTGATGAGATGGAGCGGAACCGGGAGCGGAAGAGAGCTGCAAACCGGGATTATGATATATGGTCGGTTCGTTTCTTCCTTCAGGCTACTGACGACCCGAGTCTGCTGATTCCAGCGGAGACTGTGTGGAAGACACGGTCAAAAACGCTCACGTTCCTACAACGAAAGTTCAAAAACCCGCAGGAGCAGTTGCTTGCCGACCTTGGCAGAGCCTCTCGGGTCTTCCCTGAAATTGAGGCGAGTCTGGAAGATGCGCATCCTGTGGGGTTTGGCATGTCCACTTCGCAGGCTTATGCCTTCCTGCGTGAGTCAGCCCCTCTCCTTGAGCAGAACGGCTTCGGCGTCCTCCTCCCGCCGTGGTGGGAGAAGCCAAGCGCACGTATCGGCGTAAAACTCAAGATAAAGTCGCAGGCGCAGGACGGTGGCATCGGTTCGGGGCATTTCAGCGTTAAATCCATCATGTCTTACGACTGGGAAGTGGCTATCGGTGACAAAACGCTTTCCGAGGATGAGTTTGCGCATTTAGCCGGTCTAAAGCTCCCACTGGTTCAGGTGCGTGGAGAATGGGTGGAACTGCGACCAGAAGATATAGATTCCGCGATCAACTTCTTTGAGAAGAAGGAAAAAGCCAGGGAGATCACGCTTGGCGAAGCGATGAGGCTCGGGTTGAGTCTGGGGGGAGAAGCCGGTGGATCTGACGCAGATCCTCAAGAGAGTGGGAGAGGTCTCCCCATTGTCGGGATTGAGGCAGAGGGCTGGCTCAAAGAGATGCTGAGCAGATTTTCCGGGGCAGGGGCTGAAGGTGACGGCGATGGTGGTGCAAAGATAACGCTCATCACACCTCCAAAAGCCTTCAACGGCACTCTTCGCCCTTATCAGGTGAAGGGAGTCTCGTGGCTCGCGTATCTCAGTGGGTTCGGGTTCGGCGCATGTCTGGCAGATGATATGGGACTCGGAAAATGTACGAGCGCCGATTCCCTGATACTCGTTAACGGAACCCTGCAAAGAGCCGATAAAATCTGGGGTCGTTATGCGGGGGACGCGATGTTTGATGGTGAAGGCTTCTGGGCTGTACCCACTGAACCGTTGTGCACCAACTCTCTTAACACAGAGACCGGAAAAATTGTGCAATCACACATTCAAAAACTGTACCGCCAGCATGTCCATACACGTCTCCACAAAGTTCATCTGGAAGACGGAAGCAATGTGACCATCACTTATCGCCATCGACTTCTCACGAACAAAGGCTGGACAAACGACCTTCACGAGGGTGATTACGTCTGTGTACCCTCAAAGATACTATGGGATGGACGACCGGAAGACCAGGATCTGGTAAAATTCCTTGCCTGGCAAATTGCAGAAGGCTATGAGCCCACAAACCAGGCAATGCTGAGCATTACACAAAAAGACACCGAACGGCTCGATGATTTACGACAAATCATCCATCGAGTATGCAAAAAATATAAAATTAAGATAAACTCCCCGGCTATTCGGACTTATGCCGGTAAAACTCCTGCTCTGGTGATTAATAGTCGGGAATATGAACGTTTTCTTTTGGATAAAGGGTATTTCTGGGGGCGGCGATCTCGGGGTAAAACCATCCCTCCGTTCATCATGCAATCCGATCTGAATAGCGTGCGAGTCTTTCTGCGAAACTACTTCGATGCCGAGGGTTCATCTGTCGAAAGCATGAGGAGTATTGAGATTAGCACAGCCTCATCGATGCTAATTCAACAACTCTCATACCTCCTCCGCCGTTTTGGTATATGGATGCGCATTTCCGCCAAAAAGAAGCGAGCCACAAACGGAAGCGGGATATATCGCACCTATTACATCGGCACTATTGGTGGTAACTCGGCAAGGAGATTTTATCAGGAAATCGGTTTCTCCATTCCTGGAAAACAACAGCGTTTAAGGAAAATATGTGAAACTGCGAACAATACCAATGTTGAAGGAATTCCTGCCTCTGATCTCGTCGCCAGCGTAGTTGAAGCTACAAAGCTCCCGATTCGCCATTTCGGTATGCACAACACCGTGTATATCGATGGCTCGCAGCAGTTCTCTCGCGCGAGTCTGGAGAAGGTGATACATGCGATGGATGACGTTATCAGCGGTGAATCAGAAAAGCGATATAGGGAGCTTGCTCGCTCAAAATGGACATCACAGACACTTAAGGCATATATGCGGCTGGATAAGAAACTGGTATCAGCAACGAAAACACAATTGCAGCACCTGCTTGACAATGAAGTTTATTATTGTAGGATTAAGGAGATAGAAGAGGTGCAATACGATGGGTGGGTCTACGACTTTGAAGTTGAAGAACATCACAACTTCATTGCAAACAATATCCTCTGCCACAACACCATCGAGTTGATCGCATTTCTTCTACACGTTCGCGAGGAGATGGGAGGGGAGGGAAAAATCCCGGATCCGACACTCCTGATCTGCCCGATGTCTGTTGTCGGCAACTGGCAGCGAGAGGTTGCGCATTTCGCACCGCATCTTCGGGTGATGATCCATCACGGCACTGACAGGCTCGCTGGCAGCGACTTTGTAGATGAGGCAGAAAGAAACGACCTTGTGATCAGCACATACTCGCTTGCGCATCGCGACAGCGAGACTCTATCGCGGGTCAACTGGGAGCACATCGTCCTTGATGAGGCACAGAACATCAAGAATCCGGGAGCCAAGCAGACACAGGCGATAAAGAGGCTCAAAGCCGGTCAGATGATTGCGCTCACAGGAACGCCTGTTGAGAACCGACTCTCCGAGCTCTGGTCGATCATGGAGTTCTTAAACAGCGGCTACCTCGGTAGTGCACGGAGTTTCCGCACGAACTTCGCAATACCGATCGAGAAGTACCGGGACAAGGGACGCGCAGAGGTTTTGAGGCGCATAATTCAGCCATTCGTTCTCAGGCGTATGAAGACCGATCCCACGGTCATACAGGATCTGCCAGAGAAGATGGAACTTAATGTTTATCACAACCTCACAAACGAGCAGGCATCGCTTTACGAGGCAGTAGTTGATGAAATGCTCGATAAGATCAATAACTCCGAAGGAATCGAGCGCAAAGGTCTTGTGCTCTCCACACTGACCCGGCTGAAGCAGATATGTAATCATCCCGCACTCTTTCTCCAGGACGGAAGCGCACTCCCGGGGCGATCAGGAAAACTGACGCGTATTGAAGAGATGATCGACGAGGTGCTTGCAGAGGGCGATAAAGCGCTGATCTTCACGCAGTTTGCGGGAATGGGCGCTATGCTGCGCCATCACCTCCAGGAGCGCTTCGATTGCGAGGTACTCTTCCTACACGGCGGAACACCACGAAAACAACGGGACGAGATGGTCCGGCGGTTCCAGGAGGACCGGGATTGTCCGCAGCTGTTCGTTCTCTCGCTCAAAGCAGGCGGGTTCGGGCTGAACCTCACCGCTGCAAACCATGTCTTTCATTTTGACCGCTGGTGGAACCCTGCTGTTGAGAATCAGGCTACTGACCGGGCTTTTCGCATCGGACAAAAAAGAAACGTCTTTGTCCATAAGTTCGTCTGCATCGGAACACTGGAGGAGCGGATAGACCAGATGCTGGAAGAGAAGAAAGAGCTTGCAGACGCAATCGTTGGTGCTGGCGAGGCATGGTTAACCGAGCTATCCACAAGCGAACTCAAGGACATCTTCACGCTGAGCCGGGATGCGGCTTGTGGCGGGGCGGGGGCTGAGATAGGAACCGGAATAGAAACAGGAACCAGAATGGAAGCAGGAACAGAAACGAGGGCAGGAAGTGATCAATGATGGGCAGACGGGGCTACTGGGACTATTATCATTACACGCCGGCAAAGCCAAAGGAGGTTGCGGACGGCATAAAAGCAAAGAGCAAGCGAGGCGTAATCGGAGAGACGTGGTGGTCGAAACGATGGATCGATGTTCTCGAATCATTCAACATGGGTGCAAGACTGACCCGGGGGCGCTCTTACGCCCGGAAAGGGCAGGTAATCTCAATTGATATCAACAAGGGTGCTGTCGATGCAAAGGTGCAGGGCACAGGATCAGAACCGTACGAGGTCACAATCGGGCTGAAACCAATTTCTGATGATAACTGGGAGAAGGTTCTGGATGCCATGGCGTCAAAAGCGATATTCGCAGCCAAACTTCTCTCAGGAGAGATGCCAACCGCTATTGAGGATGCTTTTGCGGAGGCTGGCGTCTCGCTCTTCCCGACGAAGAAAAAGGATCTCGAAACGGATTGTTCGTGCCCTGACTACGCAAACCCGTGCAAGCATATCGCAGCAGTCTATTATCTCCTTGCAGAGCGCTTCGACGATGACCCATTCCTGATCTTCAAGCTCAGGGGCAGAACAAAGGAGGAGATCGTGGGGTCTCTTCGGAGATGGCGTGCACCTGATGTTGGCATCTCCGCGGAGGTGGGGGCGGGGGCGAAATCGCCAATATCATCTGATGAGCGCGCAAAACCGCTTGATTCCTGTCTCGATTGCTTCTGGGAGGCGGGCGCCTCACTGGACTCGTTCTCAGTCAAGCCCGCGCCCCCTGCAGTTGTTGCTGCAATCCTGAAGAGACTCGGGGACGCTCCGTATGTAATAGGCGAAGACAACATCAGCGCGTTGCTCGCAAAGGCTTATGAGGTGGCGGGCAGGAGGGCTTTGCAGATGGCGTCCAGCGAATCGGATCAGGATTTGGAGGAGGATGTACATGGCTAAGAAAATGAAGAAGAAGAGAGAAACTGAGAAGGAACGGATGGAACGAAAGGAGAAGATGGAAAAGAAGCGGGAGAAGAAGCGGGCAAGGAAGATTGCAAAGAGGGAGGCGGTTGCGACTGCGGAGCCGGTGGAGCCAGAGGAGCCGGTTGTGGACGAGGGGATTTGCGATGAAGTTTGCGAGGAGATGGAAGAATTTGATGTAGATGCCATCTCTCCAGATATTTTTGAGGATCCTTCGCTGTGGTGGGGGGAATTTAATAAATTGGACTGGACTTGCGAACTGGAACTGTTTTATGCAACGTTTGAAAAAGCGGGAACGGAAGAGTTCTGGGAAAAGCTGGAACCTTTTGAGGCGGTTACTGAAGTTTTCCACAGATCAACCATAGCTAATAGAGTAGAAGATGGTGTAAAGTTATTGGAAACTCTTAAGGAGCAGAGACCCGAGCAGTACATGGAACATTTTCAGTATTACGACTGTGACCTTCTCTATCACTATGCCCCACGGAACGAAGATTGGCGGATAGACGAGATAATCGGGCATTTTGAAAAGGAGCCTGAACGGGACGTGGATAAGCTTTTTTCGGTTCTGGACATCCTCAGAATATACGGCATGGCGGATGGTCTGGATCGGTTGAGCACTGCATCTTATCACAAATTAAAATGTTCGGATCAGATCGTGCCGAGTGGTAATGATGAACTTCACCATCTAACTATTTTCTGTTCTATCCAGAAATATGTAGCCTCACCGGACTATGGGACAAAAGAAGCGGAAGAAGAGTTCCACAGGGAGTTAGAGGCGCGGGATTTCTGGAAATATGGGGCGAAAGAGGAGGCTGACGAAAGGTTGCAGACGGTTGTGTCGGCACTGCGGGGTGAGACTGGACAAGACTTGCGGCGGAACGATTTTCTGATATCGGGTGATCGTTGTGAGGATAATGTTTTTTTGTTGGGCATGGAATTTGTACGTTATCTGTACACCGAGAAATCAATTGAGTGGGTGACCGGAGATCTCTTCCGCGAGCTTGCTCTTGACTACTTTGCGAGGGTTTCGGCGCAGAGTGAACGGAAGGTCGAATTCTATTTTAATTTCTCAAAGAAATATCTTGATAAATATCTGTTGGGCTTTTTCGGGTTCCTCTCTCAGAGCGATGCAAAGGGAATGGCTGTATTAAAAGCGATGGAACATTTCTCATCTTTCCTGCACGAGAGGGGTATCTACGATACTCGGGCGTTTACAGAGGTAAAACGTGCGATACGAGAGTTCAAAAAGCCGATAGGAAAGATGTATGAGATGAAATCATGGAAGTACGGGTTTGTGGAGATGTGGGGGTGAGCGATTGGCTGTGCGTGCCGACGCAAACATGCTGTGGGTTCGGATAGGATGGGATCGTCGTTGCGATCGAGTGCAAGCGCAGGTTTGAAGAGGGTGATGGAAAAACGGTGATCGAGCTCGAAGATCGTCGCAGCGCGTGGCATGATGTTGTTGTATGTGGTGGCAAGTCGCCCGCCCCCATCGATACCACCCGGATGAGTATGGCAGGTGCAGGAATCTTTTGGCGCAGATGAGATGCTGCTTGCGGGCAAGGCGAGGGGGGTGGAGTCACTGACCCCGGGCTGGAAAGTCCGAGGCATCCCCGTCGATTCTTGCTTATGGTCTTCGTATTTCTGTTGGGATTGGTAGAATCACTGCATTTCTATTCCTGCGCTCGACTGTTTAGGCTGGTAAGGGTCAATAGATCGGGGCGCAATCGGAGAGACGTGGTGGTCAAAACGGTGGATCGATGTTCTCGAATCCTTCAACATGGGTGCAAGACTGACCTGGGGGCGCTCTTACGCCCGGAAAGGGCAGGTCGTCTCAATTGATGTCAGCAAGGGTGCTGTCGATGCGAAGGTGCAGGGCACAGGATCGGAACCATACGCGGTCACAATCGGGCTGAAACCAATTTCTGAAGACGGCTGGGCGTGGGTTTTGGATGCCATGGCGTCAAAAGCGATATTCGCAGCTAAACTTCTCTCAGGAGAGATGCCGACTGCTATCGAGGATGCTTTTGCGGAGGCTGGCGTCTCACTGGACTCGTTCTCAGTCAAGCCCGTGCCCCCTGCAGTTGTTGCTGCAATCCTGAAGAGACTCGGGGACGCTCCGTATGTGGTAGGCGAAGACAACATCAGCGCGTTGCTCGCAAAGGCTTATGAGGTGGCAGGCAGGAGGGCTTTGCAGATGGTCTCCAGCGAATCGGATCCAGATTTGGAGGTGGATGTGCATGGCTAAGAAAATGAAGAAGAAAAGAGAAACTAAGAAGGAACGGATGGAACGAAAGGAGAAGATTGCGAAGAAGCGGGAGAAGAAGCTGGCAAGGGATATTGCGAAGAGAGATGCGGTTGTGACGTATCCCCTCCAAATCAGAGGGTAAATGGGGTATTATCTAAAAATCGACGACTTGTTGTTACAAATTTATACAAACAGTATTTTAGAACATGTAGTAT
>Ga0209013_10004344_pt1 | contig 12442 bp, 12 predicted proteins | sample Cruoilmetagenom2_FD_187291 | JGI IMG/M metagenome (GOLD analysis project Ga0209013, IMG submission 187291) | Oil polluted marine microbial communities from Coal Oil Point, Santa Barbara, California, USA - Sample 2 (SPAdes) (version 2) | ecosystem: Environmental > Aquatic > Marine > Oil seeps ...
CATCCTGCAATTTGATTGTTTCTGCTGAAATGTTGGTTTGTAATAACTTATCCTCTTTCCTACCAGTTACCAGTATCTCCTCCATGGTGATTGTATCTGTCTGTGCCCAAATACTACTGGTAAACAGAATGGCCAGGAATAATATCCAATATTTATTAATTATATTTCTTTTCATTTTTCTTTCTTTCAAACTTAAAATTAGGATAGATCGAGACTTTCAAAATCCTGAAAAGTTTATTCTTATTTAAATTTGTGATGATAAAAACCAATGCGAAAACAGAGAGCCAATACTTTACAGTGTTTTCGCATTGGCGCATTTATTTAAAAACTATTAAGTGCATCAAATAAAATCCTGCATAGAGGCTAATTCTAAACCAAATACATTAAACCAATAATGGCCAAATGCAGAATGAAAAAAATGTCACCGGACAACAGGGATAAAAGCCCTGTAATAGTTTTATGAAATAATTTCGGGAGGGGGAGAGGGTATTTTCAGATAAACTGAAGATAAAAAGGATTTTACAAAATTTGAATAAGCATTATTAATAACAAGTGGCCTGACATACTCAATTCCTGATGGCGTTAAAAAAACCAAGTGGTTAATATTATTGTTTGTTTCAGGAAGAGGCGCATCTTTTTTGCTTTCAGTGTTTTCTTCTGTCCTGTTAATAATTGCACTAAGGTAAGCGATGTCGCCGATCAGTGTGGTGCTGTTTTCGACAATTGCATCTGTATTGCCAATTATTGTTTGTGAATTAGCTATAAAATAGTGTACATAAGGATAATTGGGTGCCAAAAGAAAGCCTATAAATACCAGCAGTAAAATACTATTTATTAGTAACTTTTTCATGTACTACAAAAGTACGCTTTATTCATGGTTTTTCAAAATAAAGGTTTGTCCGAATGTTGTTCTTCCCAAATGTACATGGGCTCTTTATCCCTTAATACAAGTTTTGGTTCTGAAAATGGAGCCAGCCTTTCTAAGAAGTCTAAAATCAACAAAAGTGGTGAACCATAAAAGAATTTGATATTTCTGTTAAAAGTCCATAGATGTTCCACATAAGAATACAAAGTATAAGGGGTATCTCCAACATTATCACCATCTTTATCGAATCCCTGGTAATCATCAAAATAGTTGTTGTCCCATTTATTCAGATTTGCCGTTTTACCTTCAGGAAAAACCTGTACAAGGTTGTTATGAAAATAATTTTCCTTAAACAAATTTCCCTGTTGATTTGTATGAAAGAAAATCCCATATCCACAAAATGCAATTTCATTATGTGCAATGGTATTAATCTTTTCAGGAACGAAAGGTGAAACATCAACATGAATTCCCTCCGATGAGTATATAAACCTGTTGTGCAATATCTGATTTGATGAGGTTTCTTTTAAGCCAAGACACATGCCACTTTCACCGGTTGACCGCATAATAATATTATGGGTCATTATGGTTTCTTCACTATACATGAGGAACACCCCCACTGAATTTTCGTAAAATTCATTGTATTGTATGCGGTTATTGTGAGCATACATAAAGTGGATGCTGTATCTGTTGCCAACACCTTTATTGCTTTCAAAAGTATTTTCAGAAGAATACCAAACAACCATATCACGAGAATGATGCCAGTAGTTATGTTTGATAAGGTTATTAGTAGAATACCAAAGTCTTATGGCGTCTCCTTTTAAAGCCTTTGACCTTCTTGTTAGCGATGAAATTTCACAATGAAGTATTTTATTGTAGTTGGACTGGAAGATATCAATTCCAAAAAGGCATTCCTCAATTCTACAGTTCTCAACAATATTGTAGTCACCTGAAATTTTAACACCACAATCAATTTTATCATGTGAGCCGCCGGAGTTTCTGATATTTAAATTTTTAATAACAACACTATCAGTTTCGATGTGAAATACAGATTCGATGCCAAGGCCTGTTACTGTGGATAATGATTGACCATCGAGAACAATTCCGCGTGTTTTAATGTAAACGGGGCCTGTGTAAAATCCCGGTTTCAAGACAATCGTGTCACCGGGCAGTGCCATGTTTATTATAGTCTGTAAAGAAATGGGCTTACTGTCGTCATTATAGCCTTCAATGGGTTCAAATGTTCCATAAGACCTTTCTTGTCCGAGAAGGCTATTGATGAATAGTCCAATAAACAATGTGATTAGTCCAAACTTATAATTCATCGTTTTCGAGCTTAAATGATAAAAAGCCTTTATTTAAATGATATAAAACGAAGCGTTATCTTTCTACTTCCTTAATGTCTTTGCGTTTTAACAACCAGGCAAATATCATCGATGCAAAGGCACCAACTGCAAGAAAAAACCCATAATAAGGATACGATTCAGTAGTGAATTGTGCCACTTTTCCCTCTCCGAAAACAGTAGGCATAAATGGTTTAATTCCTGCAAAAGCACCCCCCCCATGCAAAGATAAGTTATGTCCGTACCAATATAGATAACCTATGTAAAACAAAAGAAAATAAAATGGTACCAATGCCGGTATGATGGCAAAAACTGAATTCAACTTCTTAGGACTTAGCATGAAGTAAAATGCAAGCAAAACAAATATCACGAAAATATAGGGTGAATTTGTCATTACAAAATCCAAAAACTTAAGCGCTTTTGGCGTAACATCAATTTTTATTTTTTTGCCTGTTGCAGGGTCATAAACATCATTGCCTTCTGCATCTTTTTCAGTATCGTAAACATAGTAAATTGGCACATCACCGGTATTGTCCATATTTAATCCCTGAACAATATGGTACATACCGATAAAATGGTTAATGGCATTCATTTCCATAAGGCAATCAGCACCTGCGCCGGTTGCCAGTTCTTCACGCTCTTTAATGCCTTCGCAACCATTGTAAACACCATTGTATTTGAAGTCTATCCTGATTCCCTCGGGGTACATCGACTTCGGGTATTGAATACTTTGAAGCGCAACTCCCCAAATAGGGGCAAAATAGGTTGCCGCAATAAGAATTATACCAATTATTGAGAAAATGTAATAGGTTTTAAATTTCATGATTCTGTGTTTTAATCAATTATTTTAAACTCAAAATTAAACATCAAATATTGGTGTTTAATATTTTAATAAATGGTTAAGAAATTACTGTTTAGCAGTAACCCCGGCTTGATTAAGCATATAACCAATTGCGTCATACATGTCCTGATCTGAACAAGTTGTACACGTACCTTTTTCCGGCATTACACCATATTCACCTTGAAATCCTGTTATTGAATGCTTGTGAATTGTATCCATGCCTTTTGCAGCAATTATTTCCCATCTGGGTGTGTCAGTTAAAGCGGCAGCACCGGCAACACCTTTCCAATGACAGGCAATACAAGCTTTGTCATAAATTACTTTTCCGTTTTCAATATTGACGGTCATTTTTTTCGGGGCGGGATTACCACAACTGGCAAGAAACAATCCAAATATGCCTACTGCAAATACAATTGTAATTAGTTTTTTCATCTGTAAATAGATTTTATTTATGTTGTTTAATTATTTATTCGACAAAATTACAAAACAAAAGAGATGGAAAAAATGATCCATCCCTTTTGTTAGTATGATTAAAAATATTTCATCATCTATTGCTCACTCATTATCTGTTGAGTCCTGAGTTTTAAATAAGTGATAATTTTCTTAACATCTTTATCTGATACATTTTGATCTGGCATTGCCAGTTTGTATTGTTGGCGCATTGCCTCAATATCAGCATCTTTCATATGATGTTCAGGATTAGTAATCCAACTTGTTAACCACTCATCGCTACGGCGTTTGTCAACCATTAGCAAGTCAGGGCCATTGAAGTCCTCACCAAATCTATGACAAGCATTACAACCGTAGTTGAGGTATTCCATTTCACCATCCAGCAAGTTTTTCATTTCAATTGCCGAAGGTTTAAATGCCTGCATCTGCATATCTGCCTGAACACGTGCTGAGTAAGCAAGAAGTTTCTTGCTATTGGCAGCCTCGTCAAAATTAACAGTCAGATAACCCTGGAGTTGCCTTCCCTCTGGGCTATGATAATTATCAAGCAACAATGGGTACATGCCTGCTTTTTCGGCATTGAATTCAAGTGTAGCAGTTTCACCAGGACGCCAACGGTACATTTGATCATATGCAGAAATCTCGTAAACGTAATGGTCGGTTTTTGACTGACCATGGTTAGTAAGATGAATCAATACATCAGAACCTTGTTTAACACTGATATTGGCAGGTGTAACCTTACCATCCTTAATTGTACCAAACACAGTAGCTTTATTGCCTTTGGTTTTGATGTTTTCGTCACCGAGAGCAGTATAATATTTTGACTTACTATTAGTATAAATATTTGTACCAATCTCATAATTATCAGAAGAGTTAACCTCATCAAGATCAATCAATATAGTATAATGAGGTTCACCCATTGGAATCGGAAGGTCGTAAAGGATCTTCATCTTATCACCGTCAATATCAATAAGCTGGTGGTTTTGAGGATGAAGCGGGCCAACCGGATTAAATCTGTCGATTGATAATTTGTTCAATGAGATTAAGTATTTACCCCTGGGATCAACCGCGTCACCGTGAGCAGATACAAGGTGCCCAACATTATAATGTGAAGAAACATGATCGAGAACTTTCAAATTGATATAATCCCATTTTGTAATACGTGAGTCAACATAAATAGAAGTGTAAATAATACCAGGCTCATCATCATACTGGTTATGCAATGGTCCTAATCCAACTTCTACACTGCCATGTAAGGCTGTTTCAAGAGAAATAATCGGGATGTCGAATTTGTCAGTTCCTTCAAAGTTTTTCTCATCAATAGCTTTCATGATTTTGTCGAAAGAGTAAACCCATGCGTGAGAGTCGAGTTTACCTGCAACAACAATATATTTGCCATCAGGGCTTACATCAACACCATGAGGTGATTTTGGCTCGGGAATCAGGAATAAAATGTTATTTTCCACAGCAGTTTTAATAGAAATAACTTTATGTCCTCTGATCAAATCATATTTTCCCTGCTTAACTAATTGCTCAGCTTTTTTCCAGTTCACAACATGAAGGTAGTCAACGTCTCTTGACGAACATCCTGCTTCAAATGGAGGGCGACCACTTTCGATACCACCAAAATACATTTCGGTACAGAATGAGTTGGTGAACGACCAACCGTCACTGGCATTTTTACCTGCATCCGACAAGTCCTGCGTATAAGGAGGAAATTCCAATGTAAATGAATTCTTCTCATCAATCTTTCCTTTATCATTGTCAAATCTCCAGTACGTAAGTCCGCCTCTCCAATACTTTTGGAAGTTAGCCTCAGTGAGTGGATAATACTTATGATCGAAAGGAGCCGGATATTGAGAAGCTTCAAGAATATACCTTGAATTCGGTGTAAAGAAACATCCACCATGGTCGCTTCTTAAGATCGGGTTAACAACAACTTGTTTCAATTCCCAGTCTATTAAATCAACAACATAAACCCTTGGGTTTGCCTTATCGTTAATAACAGCCCATTTTCCATCATATTTTCCGTCTGTTTCTGAAAATCCGGGATGGTGTGTGTCACCCCATACAAGTTCCTGCCCATCAATATAGCCATCTTCCATCATTTCCATAGATTCCTTACTGAAACCATAACCGTTTTCAGGTTGGCGTGCTGCAGTTGGCACATATTTAACCAATCTCATTGATGGAATGGTGTACATAATCATATTCCCTGCCTGTCCTCCTGAGTTAAGAGCAATATACTCTTCTGTTAAATTATCAGGAGTATATGTTTTGGCGGCAGCCAGCACATCATCGGCATTAAGGCCTCTTCTTTTAACCACTTCGCCAAAAGATTCGTCACCACGGGGTGCTCCTAAATCGTCGCTCCCTGTAGTTTTTCCTTTGTCATCACAACCTGTCGAAAATACTATTGCAAAACTAAGCAAGAAAGCAAATAACAGGCGGTCTGAAATTTTTATATTAAATTTTTTCATTTCCATTTTATATTAATTGTTAATATTTATTTAAACGACTGAATTTACTATTCGCTAATTTTTTCTTCAAGAAGTTTCTTAGCCCTTAGTCCTACATCAGCAGTTTTAACCTGATATTGCCAGTATTGCTCAGCCCATAGGAAAGCGTCTTTCCATTTTCCTTCGGCGGCATATTTCTCGTGGTTCTCTTTTGAAGTTGCTGCCTTACCTAACTGATCAAATGCATCTTCAACCAGAGCGTTAACATATGGATAATCCTGATAGTTGTTTTCTTTAAGGAAGGTAACTACACTATTAATTACGTCTTGTAAAGCAGCAATAACTTCAAGTTTATCCTCATAGTTTTTCTTGTATCCTTGTAATTCTTCATCTGTCAACTTAATTTCAACCTCTCCCGTTTCACCTTTCCAACCCTTTGGTTTAATTAATAAAATACCTTCCATTTCGAGGTGGAGTGCTGAACAGAATTCAGTACAGTAATAAGGGAATACCCCCGGACGGTCAGCAGTAAACGTTAAAGAAGCTGTTTTACCGGGCTCAAAACTACCATGCTTACCGTAAGTGTCAATGGTGAAACCATGTGTTTCATCTTCAGCACGTTCGAGGTTGGTAAGGTGGAAGGTAACAACATCACCTTCGTTAACCTCAACAATTTCTGGAACAATATGCGAGCGAATCATGGTGCCGAAAATATGAACCCTGTTTCCTTCACGCTCAATTTTTTCTTGTCCGGCTACAGTTTTGTATCTCGAAATTTCACCTGTTCTTGTGTTTGTTCCCAATGGGTAGCGGATAATAGGCTTAATGACTGTACGAAGTACGGCAACTGAACCATAAAGGTTTGCCTGCGGAATACTCATTGTGTAAATATCAGACATTTGGTCTGATGAAATATCAATAAGGTGCTGGAAACTTGGCCTTGCAGGTCCAATCTCAGCAAAATTATCGTATAATCCTTCTTTATCAACTACTGTCAGGTAGTTTGAATGAGGCTCGGCTGATAATCCCTGGGGAACCATTAACTGACCGGGCTTGAAAGATAAAGCAAGTTCATCTTCTATTTTCATCGTTTCATAATTCCAGCGAATTACTTTCTTGTCGTTATATGCGGATGAATAAACAATACCGGGACGGTATTCGAAAACAACATCCATCACACCATTGCCCAATTTAATTGAACCGTGTTTAACAGCAGCATTATCTATAACAGGAATCCCACCATCGGCATTTCCTGTGTAGGTTTTATTGGCAAAGGCATCTTTTACTTTTCCAAAGTCGAATACGAATGATTCGTCACCTGCTGTCACGAAATACTTTCCGTCAGGATTTACTTTAACACTTTTTGGTGCTGCCGGGAGCTCAATCAAGGCTACAGCATTTGCCTTTAGTGCATTTTCTAAGCTAACAACTGCAAAGTCGTTTATCGCTTCTGTATTGAGTGTGCTTAATGTATTGAAATCAACCACATAAACATAGTTCTTTCCAGCTTTGCTGGCGAGTCCGACTACATAACCATAAGAACCCATCCTGCCTGCATCGAAGAAATCGAGGGTGTAAGGAGGTAATTCAAGTGTAAATGATTCTTCTTTAATCATACGGCCAATGTGGTGACCTGTTCCTGCTTTATCTTCTGTATCAATAAATTTCCAGAAAGTTACACCAGATTTAAATTTACTGTCAAAATCAGTATCAATATCAGCTTCCATACCATCCCAGGGAGTAGGGTACTGGCTTGTTTGAATTACAAACTCCGTGTTTTCTGTAACAGCAACCCCAGGGTACGCATTAATAAATAATGGGTGCATTAAGACTTGCTTGGTTTCAAAGTCATCTAATCCAAGAAGGGCAATTCTTGAATTCGCTCCATCAGAATAGAATAAATACATTCCATTGTATTTACCACCTGTTTCAGCCAAAGCAGGATAACGCATATCGCCGTATTTATACAGGCGATTGTCGAGTGACCCCTTTTTGAGCATCAGGGTACTTTCATCGTCAAAACCATAGCCTTGCCAAGGTTCAGGGGAGAATACACCTACGTATTTATAAATACGCATGGAAGGAATACCATAAACAGCCATTGTTCCGGAATTACCGGTTCCAATAAAGCCAAAGTATTCGTCACGTCCGCCACGTGGCATAAATGTCTTGGTGGCAGAAAGAACATCAGTGTCAGTTAGACCACGTTCTTCTTTTACATCATTCAGTGTTTGCTGGGCATTTGTGGTTTGAGGATAAATCCCAAACACCAAAATGGCCATACTTAACACCAGAATTTTTTTTGTAAATAACATCATAAAGTTAAAGTTTGGTTTAGAATATAATTATTGGTTTAATGTTTTTCGGTATCTTATTACTTATGTTTGGTAAATAAAATTACTTCAATTAAAACTGATTCCAAATATACAATATATATATAATTTATGATATATATCATATTTTTAACTGAAATGATTAAAATAGCTTGCCTCAGCTATAAAATATTGGATGTAAATATAAAGAAAACAGGGCGTAATTCCACTAATTATAGAAAAAAAACGTATTCTCCCTTATTAAACCAGAAAATAGACTTAATTCCCAAACAACAATTAAATAATAAATGCGCTTAAATAAGCTTGAAAATGTCCATCAGTTTTATATGATGAAACAGATTCGAATTAATATTTTTGCTATATACCATCTTGCTTTATAGCCTCTTGTGTCGATATGGACAAAATAGGTATGTTCTGCATTTTTATTGTATTTGCCCATGCCACCCAAAAGGTCTTCGTGTTCCGGGTCATCATCGATTTCATTAACAATGCTTTGAATAACCTCTGCATCACTCATTGATATGATCCCATCCTTATTCAGATCATCCATAACAGCGTTATAATTATCATCAACATAAAAATTAATGGCATCACCAAAAATATGCCTGCTGTATTTGGCGTTTCCAATAGCTTTATTATAAAGAGAACAGCGATTTGCATTTTTTAATGTAATTTCAATAATTGAAATAATTTTCAAAAAGAGTAACAATAGAAAAGATGTTTCGTCATTAAATAAAACGCAAGAAGTTTGTGGAATTGAAGGACACATACATAGAAGCAAATAGTCAACTGATTGATGGGTGCAGGAAGAATAAGCGTTCTGCTCAAATCAGAATCTACGAACTCTATTACAAAGCCATGTATAATAGCAGTTATAGAATAATAAATGATCGGGAGGAAGCTGAAGATATTATGCAAGAGTCGTTTCTTGATGCTTTTAAAAAAATTGAAACTTATCAGGGAACCGGGAGTTTTGGTGCATGGTTAAAAAGAATTGTAGTAAATAAATCTATTGATCATTTAAGAAGAAAGAAAAATACATTTAGCCTGGATGAACAGTTTAATGAGATTGAAAATATTGAAGATACAACGCTTGAGGATGAAGAATATATTAGTAATACCTTCACAAGGTTAGAAGAAATCAGGGGAGCTATTGAAAAAATGCCGGATCATCATAAGCTGATTATCTCGTTGTACCTTCTGGAAGGTTATGATCATCAGGAAATCGCACAAATATTAAATATCACTCATGGTAATGTAAGAGCCAGGTATTTCAAGGCTAAAAAAGAATTGTTAAAAGAGGTTATTCGCTCGGGTGAAGCATACCTCAAATCGTTAACGAACTAAAGAATATCCATCATGTCACTGCTAGAAAACAAAATAAAAAGCGAAAAAACATTTTTCGATCAGCATGAACCCAAACCAGGTCATAGAGAAAGATTTATTGATTTGCTAGACGCCGAACCCGAACTGCGTAGAACAAAGACAATCGGAGGTGTTTGGCTAAAAATTGCTGCGACTCTTCTCATTTTAATTTCGGTTGGCTTTATCACATTTAATTATATCGTTGAAAAAGAATCAAATGCTCAAAGTGTACTTCTTATCGAATATAATGAGAATTTCGAATCAATACTTACCTATTATGATGAAGCAGCAGCAGATAAAATGAATGAAATTTACAGATTATCTCAAGATGTTGATAAAGCGGGTGAAATAAAAAAGGCGGTTCTTAATCAATTTGAAGATTTAGATATCAGCCTGGCTGCTATCGAAAAGGACTATTCGAAAGATCCTGAAAATGAAAAATTAAAGGCCGCGATGATCAACAATAAGCGAAACAAAGTGAAGGTAATGGAACAGGTAATCAGGCAGCTTGATGTGTCAAACCGTCAATTATTTTAGAAATTATTAATCATAAATAAAAATAAAATGACCAGTAAAATAAGAATCGCAATCTTAACATCCATAATCCTTTTTATAGGATATGGAGAAGTGGCCTTTGCAAAAGGTGACACAGAGAAAGTTTTATATGATAATTCTTTCGAAGTAAATGACAATGCATTATTATCCGTAATGCATGAAATGGGAAATGTAACTTGTAAAAATTGGGATCGGAACGAAATTTCGGTTAAAATTACAGCAAGTGTTGAAACCAGTGATCCTGAAAAGGCAGCCAAGGCTTTTGAACGTATTCAGTACAATGTTGTTGGGAATAGGGATGAAGTTACAGCTGAGTGTAAAGTAAAGAGTAAGAAAAACGGAAGCAGGGATTCAAATCTTCAGATTGAGTTGGAAATATTTATGCCCAGGACTGTTAGACTTGATTTTCAGCATAAATTTGGTAATGCCTACATAGAGGATGCTGATGGACAAAGCAATGTAAACAGTTCTTATGGAAGCATTCAAATTAAATCACTTAATCATGAAGAAAGCAAGTTTAAGTTGAGTTATGGTGAAGGAAATGTGGGTTACTTTGCCGGTAATTCGATTGACATAAGTTATTCCTCTTTTATTTTAGGTGCAGCGGGGAATGTCTCCTTAAAAACAGCATATTCGGAGGTTGAAGCTGATGAGATTGATATAGTAAGCTTAAAATTAGAAGGAGGGAGTTTTACGCTTGGTAAAACCGACATTCTAAAAGGAACATCGAAGTTTTCAAGCCTGAATATTGAACAGCTAAATGAGGTACTCGAAGTAGAAACTGAATATGGAAGCCTTGAAGTAGATTATGTGCCAGCTAGTTTTGCCGAAATTGTAATTGATAATAGTTATGGATCCACATCAATTACGATTGATGAGTCAGCAATTTATAAACTGGAGGCAACAGCAACACATTGTGAAATTGACTATCCTGATAATATGGCGGACTTCAGCTATAGAGAGAAAACGCATTTTAAAACAACTTTAAAAGGAATAATCGGAAAAGGACAAGATGCCCAATCCCGTGTAACAATAAACAGTAGCTATGGTGGAACAAGCCTTGAAGCCAAATAATAAATCAAAATAAATCTTAATAATCAATACAATGAAAATATTTACGATGAAAAAGACAGCAATAATCTTAACGGCTATAATAGCCACAATAGCATTGAATACTAATGCACAGCTAAGCCAGGAAAGGCAAGTTGGAGACTTTAGCGGAATACACCAGTCAACCTTTGCTGATGTATACATAACAGCAGGCGACAGAACGACTGTGCTGGTAAAAGCAGATGAAGATGTAATTGACAGACTGATCACCGAAGTTGATAATGGTATTTTAAAGATCAGAAGCGAGGGAAATATGCGGAATGTAAAGATATTTGAAGTGCATATTACCATGAAAAGAATTGAGTTAATAAAAAACTCGGGTAGTGGAAATATCATTTGTAAAGGGGGACTTCCCGGAAATGATGTGAAGATTACTATCAACGGATCGGGTGATCTATATGCCGATTTACAGATTAAAAATCTGGAGTTAAGCATTTCAGGATCAGGAGATGTGGACTTATCAGGTGTAAGAGGTGATTTTGATCTTTCTGTTTCGGGATCCGGAGATGTAGAGGCAGAAGAATTACAATTGGAAAACTGTAAGATTTCAATACAGGGTTCCGGTGATGTTAAACTAAAAGGAGCAACAGAAAATTTAATCGCAAGACAAAATGGATCGGGTGATGTGAATGCGTATGCATTGAAAGCAGTTAATGTTGAAGTTAAGAATAGTGGTTCCGGCGATATTGTTGTTCAGGTAATTAATAACTTGTCTGCTATGTTAAACGGATCGGGTGACCTTACATATCATGGTACACCTGAAAAAGTTAATGTAGTGTCAAATGGATCAGGTGAGATTTATAGAAAATAAAAGTTCATATTATAAGTAATTAACCTGAGTTGTAATAATAACTTAAATAATAATAAAAAATTAATTCACAAACTTAAAGCGGGTTTGGCATTTGCCAAACCCGCTTTAAACAGTTTAGTAATCATTCCATTTCAGCGAAATGAAACCGGGGATTTATATATTGAATCCTGCTTTATAACAGGAGTGTTTACTTTTTTTATGCTAGTTGTCTTTTCTGGTTGAATCTTAGTTTCATTATTATATGTAAGGAGTAACATGGCGACCAGCAATGCCACGGCGATCAGTGCTTTTAATTTTTCCATGGCTGTATTTT
>Ga0209013_10004345_pt1 | contig 12439 bp, 9 predicted proteins | sample Cruoilmetagenom2_FD_187291 | JGI IMG/M metagenome (GOLD analysis project Ga0209013, IMG submission 187291) | Oil polluted marine microbial communities from Coal Oil Point, Santa Barbara, California, USA - Sample 2 (SPAdes) (version 2) | ecosystem: Environmental > Aquatic > Marine > Oil seeps ...
ATTGGCATCTTCAGCAACATGGCCTTAGTCGGAGCAGTTTTACTGACGATTGCACTGCAGCTTATGGTTATTTATGTTCCTTTCTTCCAGGAGTTATTTGCAACGATGGCTCTACCTTTAGAGGATTTGTTAATATGTTTCCTGCTAAGCCTCGGTATATTTTGGGCAGTTGAAATCCAAAAATGGTTTATCAGGAGGAGAGAGGTTCAAGTCGTGTAAATGCGTGGGTGATTTTTTCATTACGATCGATCAGATTCATCTCTCTTGGAGTCAGTTTTTCCCCCTTCTGTTATTTGATATCGATCACCTTAATCAACAAACCAACCATCTTCAACCTGTTCCCTCAGCATGGAGCAATTACGATTGAGGGGATTCTAGAGAAATTATATATTTCTACGGTGTAGGAAATTTCGAAAAAAAACCTTCATATCGGTGTTCGACATGTCAAGCGGTTGTATACCTTAACTCGTAAGAATATACTAAAATTATGGTGATGTGCTTAGATATTAATAAAACGATAGCAATCCAATAGAGCATAATAAGGGACGAGAAATGGATCATCAACAACAAGCCACAGCAGAGGGGATTTTGTTCACGGATATGTATCAACTAACGATGGCTCAGTTGTATTACAGGTACGGTTTACACGAGAAGCAGGTCCAGTTTGATCACTTCTTTCGTGAATATCCTGATTATGGGACACACAAAGCCGGATTTTGTGTCAACGCTGGTTTAGAGTGGCTGGTGGGATGGATGAGAGATGCACATTTTCGTAAGCAGGATGTCGATTATTTGGGCAGCTTAGAAACTAGCAAGGGTAAACCCCTCTTTAGGGATGACTTCTTAAATTGGTTAGGTAAAAATGGCAGCTTTGATAGTATAAGCATGAGCTCGATACCAGAAGGTCGAGTTATCCACCCGAATCTACCAATAACGGTAATCAGGGGACCTCTCGCAATGGCGCAGATACTCGAAACTCCTCTGCTCAATAAACTCAATTATCAGATCCTGATAGCAACCAAGGCTGCACGAATTCGTGAAATTGGGCGCGGACAAGTATTGTTGGAGTTTGGTCTCCGTCGGGCGCACGATCGTGGTGCCAGTGCTGGATCTCGAGCTGCTTTGATTGGGGGTGCGGATTTTTCTTCAAACGTGGGGATATCATCGGTGCTGGGGTACCCTCCAAAAGGAACCCATGCTCACAGCATGGTTCAATTATTCATCGTTCTTGGCATGAGTGAGTTGGACGCTTTCCGAGCTTACGCGGAGATCTATCCCGATGATTGTCTGTTGCTGGTTGACACAATTAACACTCTCGAGAGCGGAATCCCTAATGCTATCAAGGTTTTTGAGGAGCTTAAACGCAAGGGGCATACACCGATTGGTGTCCGTTTGGACTCCGGTGACCTGGCTTATCTGGCTATTCAAGCGGCTAAGCAGTTCAATACAGCAGGGTTCCCTGACGTATCGATTGTACTTTCCAATGATCTGGATGAACTTGTCATCTGGCAGGTAATAACCCAGATTATGCAAGAAGCGCCGCGTTATGGGCTGGATCCCGATCGTTTGATTGCTCGCTTGGTTTTTGGTGTTGGCACACGACTAGTTACCTCCTGGGGAGAGCCAGCCCTGGGTGGTGTTTATAAATTGGTGGCGGTTTGTGATGAAGGGAAATGGATTCCGGCGATTAAAATATCTGAGTCGACTCTCAAAACACCTAATCCGGGTAATAAACGTGTGTGGCGTATCTATGATGAAAGGGGTAAGTCCACGGCTGATTTAATGAGCCTTGAGGATGAGGAACTGACGAAAATGGATCGCATTGTGCTCAGGCACCCAAGTAATCACACAAAGTATCGTGTTTTGGAAAAGGAGCAGATCAAAGAAATAGAATCGCTTCTGGTTGAGATTAGACGAGAGGGAAACCTGGTGTACGAATTTCCATCAATTGATCAGATACGTGTTAAAAGGCGAGCGGATGTTTCTAGTCTGGATGATGGGGTGCGGCGAATCATGAATCCTCATATATATCACATATCGTTGACCCAAGACCTTTGGGATTTGAAGCAAGATTTAATTACTTCGGCATTAAAATGATGTAACTGCTCAGCTTTCCCGGGTAGAGGTGGGCGGGGGTGTATTTTTTTGGGGTGAAACCCCAAAAAATACACCCCCAATACCTTCGGGTTGAGTAGTTACAAAATGATAACAAATTAGGAGGTGTAGGATGAAAAGTTGGTTTGGTTCCCGATACTTTTGGGGGGGACTTATTGTTTTAGCGGGAGTGATACTACTCCTGCAAAGTTTAGACCTAATAGAGTTTGGTTCCTTGCTGTGGTCGTTTTTGTTTGTGCTGGGTGGAGTAATTTTCTTGTCCGTTTTTGCCTCCAATCGTGAGAACTGGTGGGCGATAATTCCTGGTCTGACCCTTATCAGTATTGCTCTATTAATTGGTTTGGATTATTTTGCACCCGATCTGGCTGATGATTGGGGTGGATCGATAGTCCTGCTGGGAATTGGATCAAGTTTTGTAGTCATCTATCTTATAGATCATCAAAACTGGTGGGCTATCATCCCGGCAGGTGTTCTGATATCTATCGCGGTAGTCATTGGGTTGGAAGAGTATGTTTCAGAGACTGCGTTTGTTGGTTTGTTTTTCTTGGGTATCGGTCTAACATTTGGGTTGTTAGCCTTATTACCATCTCCTCAAGGTAAAATGAGATGGAGTTTGATCCCTGCAGGCATTTTATCCATAATGGGACTGGTGTTTTTACTGTTCTCTGGTGATGTGTTCCGGATTATAGGTGCAGTGGCATTGATATTTTTAGGGGCATATTTTATCTATCGCACTGTACGCTCTCGTTGAACTGGAAGTTACCAGGGCAGTAAAATGGATAGTGCAGTGAATTGCTTTATATTCGATCAAGGAGATTAAAATTCTTGACGTAGAGTTGATGACGCGAGATCAATATTATGCTGTGTATTTAGTAAGGAGGATGAGATGACCGAGAATAAGGATCCAGTTCAGAAAAAGAGATACAGAGGCAGTCTGGTATTTCCGATCCTTTTGATCGCGGTGGGTGTGGTACTGCTATTAAATACTTTAGGGTTACTTCCGGGAAATTTTTGGGACGGGGTGTGGAGATTGTGGCCGGTGCTGCTGATTGCGATCGGTTTGGATGGGATTCTGCGCAAACGAGGTTTGGTGGGCAGCACGTTTTTAATCGGTCTTGGGATCATATTTTTACTCAATAATTATGATTTACTTGACTTCAATGTATGGGCAGTTCTGCTAACTCTATGGCCGATTTTCTTTATCGCAATTGGTATCGATATCCTGATTTCCAGGAAGCGATCGATATGGGCAAATCTACTCGGCATGGTGCTTGTGCTGGCGATCCTGTTTGGCTCATTATGGCTAACGGGGTATTTGTCGGTGGATGGGACTGCGAGTGCTGGTGATCAAATCTCGCAGCCCTTAAATGGTGCATCCCGGGCTTCTATTGTAATTGACCCTGGTGTCGGAGACCTGCGCCTGGATGAACATAAAGATGAAGGTATTCTAATTAAAGGGACAGCTCCGATCTCTGCAGGCGGATTATCTGTTGTCCAGAGTTATTCAGTTTCCGGAGACGAAGGAAGTTATGAAATAAAAGCAACCGGCGTGACGTTCTTCCCTTCTGCAGAGAGTGAGAAGTGGATATGGGATCTTTCTTTGAATGGAGCTATACCAACAAGCCTGGATGTATCTTTGGGTGTGGGTTCAGCAGACTTAACCTTGAGAGAGCTATCATTGGAGGATTTTATTGTCGCTACGGGTTTGGGAAAAATCGACTTGGAGTTACCGGAAACTGGAAATATCGATGGGTTTATCGATGTTGGGATTGGCCAAGTAATCATCACCATCCCCGATGGAATGGGTGTAAAATTTGTGACTGATACCGGATTGACGTTCGTTCAGGCGCCAGACAGTTTTACGAAAGAGGGGGGAGTATACACATCACCGGATTATTTTACGGGAGACAATCGCATTGATCTTCGGGTGGATCTTGCTATAGGGAATCTTGTCATCCGGCAAGAATAGAAATATCGATTGTGTAGGTTTTCTTGTATAATTTTTGTGTGCGTCGCAGACGCACACAAAAATTATACACATTTCAGTACACAATCAAAATATCCTCGCTGAGCTATGGAACGTTTGAGTTATATGTTCAACCATTTTTGGGCTGATTGTGATAGATCAGCGATAGAACCGATGCTCATCGTGCATGTGGGAAGCGATTCAATAATATAACGACCGTAATTTTTACTCAAAATACGCCGGTCTAAGCTAACCACGATTCCGCGGTCGTACTGGCTGCGGATCAGGCGTCCAAACCCTTGACGGAAACGAAGGATTGCTTCTGGAAGGGAGTACTGGTAGAACGCGTCCTCGAAAGTTTCCGATCGAGCTGCGATGATTGGATCTGATGGTACATCAAAGGGTATTTTTACGATCACCAGTGAAGTGAGAGCATCCCCAGGAATGTCGACTCCTTCCCAAAACGAGCGCGTACCCAGCAATACTGCTCTCTCGGTATTGCGGAAAGTCTCCAGCAGGGTATGGGGAGAAGCCCCATCACCCTGTGAGAATGTTAAAATTTCTTCCTGAGCTAATACCGGGGTTATCGCCTTGGATGTCCGTCGGAGCTGATCATAAGAGGTAAATAGGACCAGAGTTCCTCCTCCCGTGGCCTTGCATAACTCGATCAGGCTCCTGATAACACCACGTTGGTGACCATGACGGTCAGACGGTTCGGGAATGTCGTCGACAAGATAAAGCAATGTGGAAGTTTCATAATCAAATGGGGAACCAAGTCCGAGTTCGTAGGCATCCTCTGCATTCAATCGGCCGCGTATATAATCAAATTCCCCAGCTGTAGTGAGGGTCGCTGAAGTGAGTATGACCGATAATTTCTCGCGCCACAGATAATGTTCCATGAGTGGTCCGATGTGTAATGGGGCTGCGTGTAAAGATAGTCGGCTTCCGCTTGGTTGAGCTTCGGCCCAATATACTCGATCGGGTGCCGGGTCAAATACCAGAGCGTTCAAGTGGTCATTTATTTCAGAAAATCGGCGGAATATGTTGCTTAAAACACCGTATAGTTCTTCATCTTCTTCCGCGAGGGTGTCACTAATTTCAGCTAATCCCTGAATTACCAGCCCGAGATTTTTTAAGAGGGGCTGGAGGGCATGTTGGGATTCATCCCACGAGACTTCTACGTCTGCCCAAGCAGGTTGTACACGGGTTGCGGAAAGAATACGCTCTTGATGGGAGTACATTCCAACCTGGCGACCTTCTCGCTGTTCACCAAGAAAATGGTCTACACCGAGGAAAAATTGGCGAGACAGGTTGTCGAATTGGAAAGCGTGGTCAGTTACACGTTGTACAAGATGGTTCAACGCAGCAAACTCTCCTGGATCCAGGATAGATTGTGTTGCGCTCAATAACCAACCGAGGATACCGCTTGTTGGTCCGCCTATCTCTCGTAAGAGGCGCTCCACGTCCCCCTGTGTAATTTGAAAGCTTAACGCATTTGTCGTGGCATCTTCCAGGTGGTGCGCTTCATCCACGATCAAATATTCATATTCAGGTAATACGTGATAGCCTGAAGCTACGTCGGCCAGGAGCAGCGCATGGTTGACGATGATCACATGAGCGCTTTGTGCAGCTTGCCGGGCACGATAGAATGGGCAGGCACCACCTGTGTGTCTGAGACAGTTTTCGGCTGTACAGCCTTCGTCCTCTGCTGAGAGACGCATCCAGACGTTCCTTTCGGCTTTGCTGTTTAGATTCAATTCCCCGCGATCTCCTGTATGAGTACCTTGCAACCATACTAGAACCTTGGCCAGGATACGCAGTTCTTCAGCATACGATGGCCCTCTGCGGCGAAGGCTTTCTAAGCGACGGGGACACAAGTAGTTAGAGCGACCTTTTAAGACTGTAGCTCGCATGTCCAATCCTAGTGCAGCCCGAATATCGGGAATGTCTTTATTGATCAGCTGGTCTTGCAGGTTGATCGTGTTTGTCGAGATTACGACTCGCCGGTTGTTCTGCATTGCCCACAATGCGGCGGGAATCAAATAGGCAATGCTCTTGCCAATCCCTGTTCCAGCCTCAACCAATAAGTGGCGCCCATCAGAGAGGGCATTGGTGACGGCGCGCAACATTTCAACTTGTTGGGTGCGATATTCAAATTGGGGGAAGTGTCCTGCAAACTCCCCACCTGGTTCCAGGATGGCGGATATATTTTCTTCATCTAGTGGAACTAGCTCTGAGACGGGATTTAATGGGGTGAGGGGATGCTCCGCTTTTTCGGTAAATAGTGGTCCCTGGTAGGCGTAGCGCATGGACTCACCAGAGAGGGTCTCTTTTGAGCGCGACTTTAAAGCCATGCTGAAAGGTAGAGCACCTCCCCAATCCAATGGTTCACCCAAGCGCACGATTTCGGCCAGGATATTGAGCGGCAGTCGTTGTGCCTCCTCATAAAGACGCAGGAAGATTCCCCGTGTTGCCCGGGCATCGTCTAGAGCTCTATGTGTGGCAGGAAAAGGGACAACCAATGCCTGTGCCAATGCGCCGAGATTGTATCGAGACGCTCCCGGGAGCAATACCGCGGCCATATCGTACGTGTCTATCATATCGTTCCTGCGCAAGATTCGATGCCTTCGTAAGAACGCTAGATCGAATTTTACGTTATGGCCTAAGACGGGTGCGTCTCCGACGAAGCTTTCCAGTTCATCGATTACATCATGGATGGGGGGCGCGTTCACCACCATACGGTCGTTGATACCTGTTAGCCCCGTGATGAAGGGCGGTATGCGACGGCCGGGATTTACCAGGCTGGACCACTCTCCTTCGATTCGACGCTCATTAAATCGGACAGCCCCGATTTCGATAATAGCGTCTTCTTTGGAGTTCAATCCGGTGGTTTCAATATCTACTGCAACGATTGAATCCATGATTGGATTATACCTTCCAATGAGTCGTTACAGGGAACAGGCTGATTGAGAAGTCAGTTATAGCGATAATTTGTATAAGTCCCAATTAATTATTCATTCCGAATACTTCGACAATTCGTGCGATGTGCCTGGCATGTTTGAGATACAGGTCAAGGCGTATGTTCTCGTTTGGGGCGTGGGCATTTGTACCAGGATACCCACAACCAGCAGTTACCACCGGCAATTTGAGAGTATGAACGAATGGATGATTTGGACCGGATCCACCGATCATGGGTACGATCTGCATGGGCTGCCCAAACACAGGTTCGGCTGTCTCAACAACCATCTTTACGAATGGATCATCAGGATCTGTCCTGGCAGCGGGTTCGCCACCTAGATAATTAATCTTGACATCCATAAATCCTTCAGCATCCAAATGAGCGCGCAATTGTTTCAGAACTTCCTTGGGGTGTTGGTCCGGAACAAGGCGAAAATCTACTTTGGCTGATGCTTTCGCTGGCAGTACTGTCTTGGAACCGGGACCCTGGTATCCGGATGTAAGACCACAGATGGTGCATGTGGGTTCAAAGACTTCTGCAATGCGTAAGTCTATCCCACCAGATACCCCTTTCAAAAAACTCTTCACCCCGTAACGCTTCTTATACTCATCGGCAACTTCTGGCAAAGCCTGAAAATAGTTAAGGTCTCGCTCGCTCGGGGGTTGTACAGGATCGTAAAAACCAGAGATGCGTATTCGCTCGTCTGGCCTTTTTAAACTGTTAAGAGCCCACGTTAGCCGCCAGGCAGCGTTTGGGAAGATCGAGCCTCCCAGCCCTGAATGTGTGTCTACTTGCGCGGATTCTACCGATAATTCGACGTAGCAAATCCCTCGTAATCCTAGATACTGCAGGGGTACGCCACGATGATCGACACCGCCAAATTCCCAGATGCATGCATCGGCTGCTAGTACATCCTTATTATCTGCGATAAAGTCGTGCAGATGAACGCTGCTTGTTTCCTCTTCACCTTCGATAATAAATTTTATATTACATGGCAGCTCACCATAAGCCTCGAGGAGCGCATCAATTGCGAACAGGCGGCTGGTAATATGTCCTTTGTCATCACTTACACCACGAGCGTATAGTTTCCCATCTCGCAAAGTGGGTTCAAAGGGCGGGCTGTCCCATAGTTCCAAGGGTTCTGGGGGTTGGACATCGTAATGGTTGTAGATCAGCAATGTCTTGTTTTCTTTACCTTTCCGCTCGGCGTAGACCACAGGTGCGCCGTCTGTGGGCATGATCTTAACCGAAAATCCGCGCGCGTTGAGCATCTCCCCAACCAAGCTGGCACACTCTTCAAGACCCCAATTCTGGGCAGCTACACTGGGCTGAGCGCAAAGCCTGGATAGTTCTGCGATACTTTCATCCAGATTTGTCTCCAAATATTTGTCGATCTGGTCCATTCTAGTCATTATTTACTCCTCAAAGTTAAGGTGTCGATCTATGTTAAATAAAATCGATAGAAAATTATCCTGTGCTTATCACTACTCAAAAAACCAGTTCAATGAAGATGCACCGGCGTAGGCAAACAGCATCATCTTGAGGGTTTTTCCGATCCAACAAAAGAAAAGAAATCGAATGACTGGCATTCTCAGCGTCCCGGCGGCGATGCCGGCCAGATCGAAAAGAGGGTTGGGAACGAAAGCGAGTAGAAAGATGGCGAGGTAGCTCAGATTGGGGTGAGTTTGCATCCAGTTTCTAATATTCTCGTATGTGCCAACTCGTTCCACGACAACGGATCCCCCAAAACCCGCCAGGTATCCGGATAATTCCCCGATTGCTGCCCCAGCCCCTGCAGCCAAGGCAACCCCTAACGGATTGAACACGGCTCCCATTGCAAATACGAACAGTATGCCGGGAGCTGGTAGTAAAACGGTGGCGTTTGCCAGTATTGATAAGAGGAAGATGCCCGGGTACCCATATTTGGCAAGTTCCCCTGCCTGGTCACGAATGCTGAAAATATAAACACTGATGACAATGACAGTAATCAGCGCCAGAACTCGGGCGATAGTTAGGCGTTGCTTGGCGGTCATGGAGAGTAGATGATACGCAATTAAGGGCGTCGGTTATGGATTCGAACAGAGTGCGGAAACCATTTTGACACCTTATGCTGCTTAGAGCGATGACTATTGAAGGTTGAAACCAATCCTTTCCATCTCACTCTGACATATAACTGTGCGGACATCATTCTTCCGAAATTTTAACTGAAATCAGTCGTACGCCGGGGTCGTTCGACCGTTGTGGGTCACGTTCAGGGATTGAAAGGAGTACATCCATGCCTTCAGTAACCTGGCCAAAGACGCTGTGTTTGTCATCCAACCATGGTGTAGGCCCGTGTGTTAAAAAGAATTGAGAGCCATTTGTGTTGGGTCCAGCGTTGGCCATGGATAGAACGCCGGGTTGGTCATGCCGGAGCTCAGGGTGGAATTCATCCCCGAAACGGTAGCCGGGTCCACCATGGCCTGTACCGGTTGGATCTCCACCTTGGGTCATAAAATTAGCTATTACACGGTGAAAAATTGTGTTATCGTAAAACCCTTCTCCTGCCAGGAAGAAAAAATTGTTCACCGTATTTGGCGTTTTCTCGGCAAAGAGAGCGACTATGATGTCTCCATTTTCAGTTTCAAAGGTCGCACTGTACGATCGTTGGGGATCAATTACCATGTCTGGAGGTGTTGACCACTGTTTTAATTGTGACATTTAGAAATTTCCTTTCGTTAAGTGAGATTTGATGTGGATTTTTGCGAAAATGCAATTCTATTCGCCGCGCAGAAGCGATTCCAATCGTGCTACAACTAAATCCATCGCGACTTCGTTAAATCCCCCTTCAGGAATGATGATGTCAGCGTAACGTTTGGATGGCTCCACAAATTCTAGATGCATTGGTCGCACTGTGGCTAAGTATTGATGTACGACTGAATCCGTCGTCCGTCCACGTTCTTTTAGGTCTCGTTCCAGGCGGCGAATAAAACGAATATCCGGGTCGGTGTCGACAAAAATTTTGACTTCTAACAGCGCTCGAAGAACAGGTTCAGCGAAGATCAAAATCCCCTCTACCATGATCACGGGCTTCGGTTCCACCCGGTATGTTTCACCCGTCCGTGAATGTGTTTTGAAATCATATATGGGGAGATCTACAGGCTGGTTGATCTTTAATTTGTGGACGTGAGAAACGAGCAGTTCGTTATCCAAAGAATCCGGGTGGTCGAAATTGATGGTGGCTCTTTGATTGACGGGCAGGTCACTCAAATCTTTATAGTAGGCGTCATGGGGTAAGAAAGCGATGCTGTCTTCTCCAACCCGATCCAGGATCAAGCGGGCAAGAGTTGTTTTACCGGATCCGGATCCGCCTGCGATTCCAATAACTAAGGGGGTTGCACGATCAAGCATAATGGAATTATACTGGAAGGCGGGTGAAATCGTAATGTCAATCTGTTAAAATAACAAGAGCAGCATCATAGGGATGCTGCAGCAAAAAGCCACCGAAGGGACTCGAACCCTTGACCCGTCGCTTACGAAGCGACTGCTCTGCCATCTGAGCTACGGTGGCGTTGGGATGCGCCGCAAATTATACAAGGGAAAGTCGAACTAGGCAAGGAAGAATGAAACAGCTAAGATGTTAAATCCAGCGGAAGTAAATTTTGGAGGAGGGTAGATTGCGTATAGCCATGTTGTCTTATCATACCTGTCCACTAGCCACATTGGGTGGAAAGGATACTGGGGGGATGAATGTTTATGTACGTGACCTCACTCGCGAGCTTGGTCGGTTGGGGATCCATGTGGATGTATTCACTCGCTCGCAAGATGAGCATGTCCCCCATGTATTGCACGATCTTGGTTATGGCAATAGGGTCGTCCATGTGCCAGCTGGACCGGAAGTTCCTCTGCCAAGAGAAGAGCTGGTTACTTATATCCCTGAATTTGTGAGAGGTATAAAGGAGTTTGCCCAGGTTAAAGACCTGCAATATGACTTGATTCACAGCCATTATTGGATGTCTGGAATTGCGGCGCGGGATCTAAAGGCTTTCTGGGAAGTACCGGTAGTCCACATGTTCCATACCCTGGGAGTGATGAAGCAGCGTGTGGCACGGACATTAGAGGAACGGGAAGGGGAATATCGTTTGGAAGGAGAATTGGAGGTCCTTGCCCTGTCCGATCGTATCGTTGCTGCGACGCAGGCAGAGATGGCGCAGTTGTTATGGTTGTACCAGGCTGACACGAGTAAGATCGTGATTATCCCTCCGGGTGTGGATATCAGCCATTTCTATCCAATCCCGGAAGACGAGGCCAAAGAATTTATTGGTATTCCACCTTGCGAGCGTATGTTGTTGTTCGTTGGCAGGATTGAGCCATTAAAAGGGATAGACACGTTAATGCAAGCAATTGCTGTGATGAAACCAAATAATTTACGCGTGTGTCTATCGGTGATTGGTGGAGAACCAGAAGTTGGCTCTGAAATGGAAAACGACGAGATGGTACGTTTGCAGGATCTACGCCAAAATATCGGGTTGGACGATCTGGTTGCTTTTCTCGGCAAACGGAGACAGGACACGCTGCCGTATTATTATTCAGCGGCAGACGTGGTTGTTTTGCCCTCCTTCTATGAATCATTTGGCATGGTGGCTCTAGAAGCCATGGCTTGCGGCACACCAGTAGTAGTATCGCAAGTCGGAGGGCTGGCTTTCCTCGTCCAGGATGGAGATACTGGTTTTACCGTACCCGTGGACGATCCCAACGCGCTTGCAGAACGCTTAACTGAGTTGTTGGAGAATCCTGATCTGCACCAACGCATGGGAAAGCGTGCAGTTGAGTTCGCCCAGGATTACGCCTGGGAGGTAATCGCCAAACGCATTGCGCGTCTGTATAATAATGCATTAGCTCTGAACTTAAGTTGAGGTCGATATAGCCCATCCAGTCTTATTGATTGAAGAAATCTATGTTTCGGCAACGGGTTAAATGAGACACAGCCGGATAAGTTAATTCTAATCCTTGACCCACTTTATCCTAGAAACGCAGCAGGTGATGGTTAAAGAACCGCTCGACAGGTATGGCAAGCGATTTATTCGCCATCATCGACCAGATGCAGTTTGACAGGATCCTGTCAAACTGCTAAATAAAAAGGGCTGTCCATACTTTTGGGACAGCCCCTATCAAAAAGAGCGGGTGATGGGATTCGAACCCATGCATAGTAGCTTGGGAAGCTACTGCCTTACCACTTGGCCACACCCGCAAAGCGGAGAGCTCCGGGTAGGGAGGATTATAGTTAACCTATTTACGGATGTCAAGTGAACCCGGTGTGAGCCAGCAATTCTCATTTTGAACTGGAGTGTGGAGGTCATATTTCTTACATCGGGCATAATTTCGGCCAAAGTGGGAAAATGTACCGGTTTTAAGCCACT
>Ga0209013_10004346_pt1 | contig 12438 bp, 10 predicted proteins | sample Cruoilmetagenom2_FD_187291 | JGI IMG/M metagenome (GOLD analysis project Ga0209013, IMG submission 187291) | Oil polluted marine microbial communities from Coal Oil Point, Santa Barbara, California, USA - Sample 2 (SPAdes) (version 2) | ecosystem: Environmental > Aquatic > Marine > Oil seeps ...
AATATTTGCAATACTTACCAAACCCAAAAATTTAACGGTTAGCGTAATTAATAAATATTTAGATTTTAAAGCTAAAGGGTTTATTTAAGTCCATATTTGGCAGCCAAAGCTGCACCAATTATTCCCGCATTATTTTCAGCTTCAGCAGGCACAATAGGAACGGCTAATTTAAATTGTTTTTCTAATCTATCTAGTTTTTTGCTTGCTCCACCGCCAACAATAAATAAGTCTGGAGATAGTAATAAGTTTATATGTTCAAAATATTCATGTAAACGTTTACCCCATTTTTTTTTGCTTAAGTCATCTCTTTTTCGCGCAGCATCGGAGGCATATTTTTCAAAAATATCACCATTTTTATATAATACATGACCAAGTTCTGAATTAGGTAATAATTTTCCATCTAAAAAAATTCCAGAACCAATTCCAGTACCAATGGTAATCATTATAACAACTCCTTTTACATTTTTACCAGCTCCAAAATTCATTTCGGCTAAACCTGCTGCATCGGCATCGTTTATAATAAAAAATTCATTTCCTGTTTCTTTATTAAAAAGAGCATCTACTTGAGTTCCTTTCCAATCTTTATTTAAGTTACCACCAGTTAAACATTTTGCATGTTGTAATGGTGTTGGAAATCCACAGCCTACTTTGCCTTTCCAATTAAAATGAGTTACTAATTCTTTTATTGTTTTTGCTACATTTTCGGGTGTTGCAGGTTGAGGTGTAGGAATGCGGTGTCTTTCAGAAGTTAATTTTCCTGTTTCAACATTTACTAAAGCGCCTTTAATTCCGCTTCCGCCTACATCAATTCCTAATAGTTCCATTTTTATTTATTTTATACATTAAAATTAACCAAAAAGACCATAACAACTGGAACTACAATCCAGTGCTGAATCTTTTTAGTTAATTTATTAAAATTACAATTTTAATTTTTACTGTTTTAAACTCTTTCATCTAACCATTTTTTAAAATCGAAAAAATTTGGAGGTGAAACTCCATGCCCAATAGGATAGGTTTTAAAAATAGATTTTATTCCTAGGTTTTGTAAAAAGTCAGGTGCTTTTTTAGCCCAGTTTATAGGTATTACTTGATCTACTGTTCCGTGGGAAATAAAGAAATCTAAAGAATTATAGTTTTTGTTTTCTAAATTTTCAGTAAGCAATTTTTCATTTATATAACCACTTAGGGCTATTACTTTTTGTACTTTTTCTGGGTAATTTAAAGCTATTGCATAACTTAATATTGTTCCTTGACTAAAACCTAATAAAATCGTTTTTTCTGGTTTAATTTTATAAGTATTTTGTATTTCATCTATAAAATCTGCTATTTTTTTACGAGCGTTTATGGCTTCAGGAATATCTGAAAAATTGTCACCATCGTTATTAAAATTAATAGTGTACCATGCATAACTGTTAAAACCAAGTTCTAATGGAGCTTGTGCACTTACAATTAATAAGTTGTCATTTAATTCTTGGGCAAATGAAAACAAATCTTGCTCATTACTGCCATAACCATGTAAAAGCAATAGAAGAGAGGTGTTTTCTGAAAATACTTTTGGTTCTTTTATAATGTATTTAAGAGATAATTGCTTCATTGAGGTATATAAAATAGAGTATTAATGAATTATTTTTTTAAAGTATTTAAGCAATTCCTTTAAACCAATCTTGAAATAAATCTCCTAAAAAAGGAATTCTTTTCTCTTCACCTTGTAAAACGCCAATAAACCCAATTATCCATAATATAAATAATAGAAAATCGATAGTTCCATAAACCCAATAACCAGAGTATTTAGCAATTATAAAGGTATTTGCTATTGAAAATAAAGATAATCCTAGCATTTGACGAATATGAAAAGCTGCGAAAGCATTTTTTTTATCTTTATTCATAATAAAAGCAATCAATGTTCCAAACCAAGTTATATAACTTATAATTGCCGTTGTTTTTCCTTCTATTACTGTTTGATTTTTCATAATTCCGATTTTTTAAATAAGTTCTGATTTATTATTTGCAATAATGCCATAAACTTTTCCTTTTAGTTTTTTATTTAAAAATACGGAATTTTTTGAAGTGGAAAAAATATGTTTATCATTAAATACATATTCTTCATCAGGATTAAATAAAGTAATATTTGCTTTATTGCCAACAGCAATGGAATAACTAGGAATATTAAATATTTTTAATGGATTTGTGGTTAAACATTTTACAATAATGTCTAAATCTAAAACTTGATTAACCGCTCCAAAAAGACTTTCTAACCCAATAGTTCCAAATTTTGCTTTTTCATATTCTAATTTTTTATGCTCTATATCAATAGGATTGTGGTCGCTAGTAATAATGTCAATTACTCCCTCTTTTAAACCTTTAATCAAAGCTTTGGTATCTTTTAATGTTCGTAAAGGAGGTGAAACTTTAGTATTTGCATCAAAACTCCCCATTTCTTCATCATTTAAAACCAAGTGATGAGCTGCTACACTACAAGTAACGTTTAAACCTTTGTTTTTGGCTTCTTTAATAAGTTTTACAGCCTTTTTAGTTGTAATTGTAGGAATATGTAATTTACCTCCTGTATATTCTAAAATGTATAAATCACGAGCAATTTGCAGTTCTTCAGCTAAAGCAGGTATTCCTTTAAGCCCAAATTTAGTGCTATTTTGTTCTTCATTTACCAATCCATTTAAAGCTATAGAATTATCTTGGGGAAAACTTAAAACAAGCCCGTCAAAATTTTGCGCGTAAAGCAAGCCAATTTTTAATAGGTTAGCGTTAGAAATGGATTTATTATAATCTCCAAAAGCAATTGCTCCAGAATTCTGCATGTCAAATAATTCTGCTAAATCTTTGCCTTCAGCGTTTTTTGTAAAAGACCCTATAGGATATAATTGTGTTGCGGTTTTAAAAGCTTTATTCTTTAAAAATTCAATGGAAGCTTTGCTATCGGTAACCGGATTTGTGTTTGGATTAACTGCAACTGCTGTAAATCCGCTTTTTGCTGCGGTTATTAATCCGTTTTTAATGGTTTCTCGTTCTTCAAAACCTGGTTCTCCAAAGCAAACGCTAGTATCAAACCAACCCTGCGAAATGTGTAAATTATTTAAAGTAATTTCTTTACAATTATTAGGTTTTTGTATTGATGTGGCTATTTGGGTTATATTGCCATTTTCAATTAAAACATCTTTTTTTTGATGATGATGTTTACTGGATTCATCAATAATAGTCGCCAATTTTAAGAGTAATTTCATAGTTTAAAATATTTTAATAAGCCAATTTCTAAAAGCAAAAATAGCACAGCTAAAGCTAAAAACCATTTAAAAAGATAATTGATTTTTTGTTCTGCCGCTATTTTTTCAAAAACTTGCGGAATTGAATTTGCAAGGTTTACATTTTTTTGTTTGTTAAAGATAGTTTCTAAATTTCTATATTTCAACTTGCTTTCATTTCTATTATAATTAAAAGCAAGCGTTGTTATTAATTTATTTTTAGCCAAAACCTGATAAAATCCACTTTTTTCAATTTGATTTTGAAAATTTATATTCAATTTGTTTTGATAGCTTGTTTGAAGCGGAATAAAATGATGTTTTTTGTTTTTTATAGTTAAAACTTCGTCTTTTGGTAATTTGTAATTTATATCTATACTATTATTGGTGTTAATAGTATTAAATATTTTAGAAGTATTAAATTGTTGTGTTGCCATATTGTAAAATATAGGAACAATTAATGGCGACTTTGTAAAATTGGAACTATTGTTTTGTAACGGAGAAGCAAACCAATAAATTATACCATTTTTATGCTTGTTAGAAGTTATAAAAGGATAATTAGAATCTAATTTTAATATAGGAAGAGCATTATTTAAAGTTGTTTTATAAATAATTTTTGTTTTTGGATATTCAAAATTCTTAATTTTCCTTTCAAAAACTTTTTTAAATAATGGATGTTGAAAATTTATGGTAGTTATCAAATGTTCTTTTTCTATTTTTTCTTGAATTTTCCCAAAATTTAATTGTTTAAATAAAGTATTGTAGGAATTAATGTTTGCATTTGTAGGTGGAATTATGATTAAAATACCTCCTTTAGAAACATATTCATTTAAAACGGATAATAAATCGGTAGTAATTATATCCAGTTCATTTAAAATAATTACTTGCTGATTTTGAAGCTGGTTAAAATCTAAATTATGTAAAGGATAATTACGATAATTAAACTCAGAATTTTTATATATTTTTGATAAAAAAGAAGCCTTATTTCCAATGCTTAATACGTTTAATTTTTCGGGTTTATTTATGGCGAAATAAAACGTATTATCAAAATAAATTTCATCGCTATTAATGGTTAACTTACCTAAAAAATTATTTGTATTTGGAATGGAAAATTGTACATTTTCTGTGATTGAATCTTCAAATTTACAAGTAGCTTTACCAGATAATTTTGAATTGTTGAACAAGGATATTGCAATTTTTTCTTTCGATTTTTTATTGCTTTTAATTACTACATTTAGCAATATATCATCAATAGTTTTATTTTTTATGTAAACGGAATCAATAAAAAAGTTCTGATTATTTTTAGGCAGTGTTTTTACTAAAATATAAGCACTGTTTACATTTGTAAAATTAGGTTTATTTTTAAAATTAAAAGTTTGAAAATCAGACAGTAAAATGTTTTTATATAAAGTATTAGATTTATTGTTATTTGAAGCGTTTATTTGAAGTAAAACTGTATTTAATAATTGTTTTTTTGGAGAGTAATCAAGATTTAGCAGGGTGGATTTTAAACTTTTAGCATCTAAATTTAGATAATTTTTAGCGTTGGTAAATAAATGGAATGTTCCTTTTGAAAACTCTGTTGCTTTAATTATTTTTTGAATATTATTTTTTAACAAAGCACCACTTTTACTTAGTGCTTGCATGCTAAAAGAATTATCTATATAAATAGTAGTTTCTATTTTTTTGTTTTTTGTTTTAGTTGGAAAAAATGGTTGTGCAAATGCAAAAATTAAACTGGTAAAAATAAAGGAACGAGTTAGCAATAAAAGCCATCTTTTTAATTGTTCACTTTTACGAGTTTTATTTTGAATATTTTTTAGAAATTGAACGTTTGTAAAAACTTCTTTTTTGTAACGTTGAAAATTGAATAAATGAATAATTATCGGAATGATAAGGAGGAAAAGTGCGAATAAAATTTCCGGATGCTTAAATTGCATTATTCTAAAAGTTTTTCAAAGATATAAAATTTAGAGAGTTTTATGCAAAATAGTTTTTTAAAATGCCTAAAGCATAATAACTTGCTATATTATGTGAAAATTTTGAAAAATCTATATTGGCGTTGTCATTTGCCTTATCTGAAATAATACGAATTATGGAAAATGGAATATTATATTCAAAGCAGACTTGTGCTACTGCAGCGCCTTCCATTTCCACACAAGTTGCTGAAGGTATAAGTTTGTTTAGCTTTTTAATTTTTTTAGTACTTGAAATAAATTGATCGCCACTTGCAATATCTCCAATAATTACTTTTGGTTTCAGAATATTAAAAAGTTTTGCATCTGCCTTGTTTATATACGTATTATAATTTTTTAGAAATGTTTTAGTTGCTTCTAAAAGTTGCTCTGGGTTAGTGGTTTTTAAGAATTTCTTTTTTAGAATTGGAATTTCCAGTTTCTCATAAAAAGGACTCGCATTTAAATCATGCTGAAATAAATTTTTTCCAATTACTACATCTCCAATATTTAGGGTTTTTATAATGCCTCCCGCAACGCCAGTAAAAATTATTTCATTTACATCAAAATCGTTTATAAGTTGTGTGGTTGTTGCTGCTGATGCTACTTTTCCCCATCTAGAAAATACAAGAATTACTTTTCGGTTATACAAAGTTCCTGTAAAGTAAGTTCGCATTCCTTTTGTTGTTGTTGTAACATTTTTTAGTTGATGCAATAAGGCTTGAATTTCCTCTTGCATTGCACTGATAATACCAATCATTGTAAATTTAATTTATGATTTTTCCGTCCTTCATTTCTAGTTTTCTATCGGCCATTTCAGCTAATTCCCTATTATGAGTTACAATTACAAAAGTTTGATTAAATTTTTTACGAAGTTCAAAAAATAGTTCGTGTAATTGTTTTGCGGAAGCAGAATCTAAATTTCCGCTGGGCTCGTCTGCAAAAATAACATCAGGATGGTTAATTAAGGCTCTGGCAACGGCAACTCGTTGTTGCTCACCACCAGATAACTCGTTTGGTTTGTGGTTTATTCTATTAGAAAGACCTAAAAAATTTAATAATTCAGCAGCCTTAATTTCTGCTTCTTTTTTAGATTTATTTGCTATAAAAGCTGGAATACATACGTTTTCTAATGCAGTAAATTCTGGCAATAATTGGTGAAACTGAAAAATAAAGCCAATATGTTTATTTCTAAATTTAGATAGTTGTTTATCTTTTAAATTTAGTACGTTTTTATCATTTATTTTTATTTCAGAATCTTTAGGCTTATTTGGTTTGTCCAATGTTCCTAAAAGTTGTAGTAAGGTTGTTTTTCCTGCTCCTGAAGGTCCTACTATGGCAACAATTTCTCCTTTTTTAATAGATAAATTAATTCCTTTTAAAACTTCTAATTCTCCGTAAAATTTATGTAAGTTTTTGGCTGTAATCATAGTAAATAATAATACGGTGAAATTAAGGAATTAATTTAAAACTACAACCAACGTTTTAAGTTGTTATAATCTAAATAGTAAATAAGTTTTATTGAAAAAACAGAGGTTTTAGGTTGTTTAAATAAATTATCTAAATTTTCTTTAAAATTTAATTGAGATAACTCATCTGAATTAAAAATAGAATTTCGGTATAATGCTACTAATTGGCTACCTGGAGCAAATTCCCAGTTATAACTTAAATCTAAATTCCAAATATTGTAATTAATGTCATGATTATCGTAGTAATTGCTATTATCTAACGTTCCATTTGAATTTAGCTCATAAAAGGAATTGCTATAAGCTACAGGAGACCAATAATACCTAAACGATAAATTAAGCGCGTTTTTAGTGTTAAAACTATAGGTGCTGGTAAGTGAATTAGTAGTAGTTTTTACACTTCTATTACCAAAAATTATACTTCCATCATTTAACTCATTTACCCAACCTTTTTCTTCCGACATATTAGAATAATTAAAATTATAAATGAGTTGAAATTTATTTGAAAAACGATACCTAGGGGAAATTCTAATGGTTCTATATAGGTTGTTATTTTTATGTCTAATGCCATATCCAGCTCTAATATCTATAGCAAATTTTTTGCGGTAATCTGTAGAAATCCATCCTTGGCTAAATAAAATGGCATTTTGTTTAAAAAAACGACCAGCAACTCTAGGTTCATAATAATCGTACTGAACTCCTAAGTTTTTTTCAATATCTACACCAAATGCAAATCGGTTTCTAGTAACAAAAAATGATTCGAAACTAATTTCATTTCCTTCAAAATTATTTGGTTTATTTTGATATTTAAAAGTGCTTCCTAAAGTAATTTTGTATTGATTAAAATGTTTAGTTGGTTTAAATATTTTATAAGAAACTTCTCCATGATAATTGGCATAATTATTATTTCTTTGAAATCCTAAATCTTGAATATTATAGGTGTCATTACTTCTCCAATGAAGGATTTCATATTGAATATTTCCAAAAGTTTTTTCAAATTTTAAATAACCAGCATATCCTGAAGTGGTTTTATTATTTTCACGGACACTGCTATTCTTATACCCGCCAGACAAATTGTATTTACTTTTTTTATCGGATAAATCAAACAAAATTGCAGAAACGTTAGCGTCTCTAAAATTACCATTTCGTATAACGCTGGTGTTTACAAAACTAATGGATGAATTTTTATTGAACTGTTGGTCTAGTACCAAAACATTATAATTTGCTAAAGGTTCAGTTGTTTCTAGCCGAGTTTTATTAGTAAGCGTATTTTTAATTTTGGCACTAGTTTTTTCCGTAATGGCATTAAACACTCCAATTCCTAAACCTTTTTTTGTTCTTCCTGATATTTTAACTGCGTTAAGCATATTTACTTTGGTAGGATTCTCAACAATCTCTTCATTAGATCCCAAATTTTCTTCAACAACATCAAAGTTTGTTGGAAAATTCCCAATACGTCTTGAATAAAATAGTCCTCCTTTACTAAACAATTCTGTTCCTTCTGTAAAAAAGGCACGTTGTTCTCTATACCGTTGTTCAAAAGGTCCTAAATTTAGAACTAAGTCATCAAAAGCAGCTTGACCAAAATCAGGAATTAAAGTGGCATCTAACGTAAAACTTTCGTTAATACCATATTTTAAATCCATTCCAATATTGTTATCAAAACTATGTTCGCCATCAAAAGAAATATAATTAGAAGAAGCATAAGGAGAAAAACTTAGTCGGGTAGGAGGTTTAATGTTTTGAATATTTGTTAAATTACCACTGTATTGTGTGAATGAGCCAACTTTTTTGTCCACGTAATTCCACACGTATTGTTCATCTAAATTATTGATTTTTCTACTAAAATTTATTCCCCAGGTTTTAGATTTTGTATTATTAAAACGCAATTCAGAATATGGAATTTTAATTTCTGCAGTCCAATTATCCTTATTTAGTTTTACAGCACTTTTCCAAACAGCATTCCAACTAAAATCTTCTCTATTTAAAGATAATTTAGCATCTGCCTGATTACCTGTGCTCATTACAATAAACTCAGAGTCGTTTTGTCCATCATTTTCTGGATTAATAGTTACCACAAAGAAATCTATGTTTCCAAAATTATCTCTAGTATTAAATTGCATAGGAATTTCATTGGGCTTATCATCGTACATAGTAGCACCAATGTATATTGCCGTGTTATCATAAGCAATTTTAACTACCGTTTTTTTATTTTTATGTTCAGGTTTTCCATCGCCAGGTTGAAACATCACAAAATCTTTTGCAAGTTGTGCCTTTTGCCAAAAATTTTCATTAAGTATTCCATCAATAGTAGGAGACTTTGTAATTCGCAAAGCTTCCACCGATTTAGGCGAAAGTTGAGCGTTGGCTATACTAAAAACTAAAAAGAAAGAAACTATTAGATAATATTTCATTTATGAAAATAAAATTCAATTTATAACCTTCAAAAATATTTAACTAAAACTCTACAATCTCTTAAATAAATGTTAATAAAAGATAAATTTTGTTATTTTTTAATTACTTAAAAGGGAAAAACTTTTTTAATTATTCAAATAAAAATTTTGATAAAATGATTACATTTGTGGATATTTAATAAAACCGTTATTTCTAATGAATTTACACGAATATCAAGGAAAAGAATTACTAAGTAGTTTTGGAGTAAGAATACAAAGAGGTATTGTTGCAGATAATCATAAAAAAGCGGTGGAAGCTGCTAAGCAATTAAGTACAGAAACAGGAACTCAGTGGTGGGTGGTTAAAGCTCAAGTTCATGCAGGTGGACGAGGAAAAGGAGGAGGAGTTAAACTTGCTAAAAGTTTACAGGAAGTAGAAACCATTTCAGAAACTATGATTGGAATGATGCTGAAAACACCTCAAACCCCTCCACAAGGGAAAAAAGTAAATCAGGTATTAGTTGCTGAAGACGTTTATTATCCAGGAGAATCAGAAACTGAAGAATATTATATGTCAGTTTTATTAAACCGTGGTACAGGTAGAAACATGGTAATGTATTCTACAGAAGGAGGTATGAATATTGAAGAAGTTGCGGATAAAACACCACATTTAATTTTTACGGAAGAAATTGATCCAGAATTAGGTTTATTACCTTTTCAAGCTCGTAAAATTGCTTTTAATTTAGGTTTATCTGGTACTGCATTAAAAGAAATGATAAAATTTGTTACTTCATTATATACCGCATTTATTAAATCAGATGCTTCACTTTTTGAAATTAATCCTGTTTTAAAAACTTCAGATAATAAAATTTTAGCTGTAGATTCTAAAGTGGTTTTAGATAATAGTGCTTTATTTAGACATAAAGATTTAGCTGAATTAAGAGATTTACGTGAAGAAAATGCAATTGAAGTAGAAGCTAATGCTGCTGGATTGAATTATGTAGATTTGGATGGTAATGTTGGCTGTATGGTTAACGGAGCTGGTTTAGCAATGAGTACCATGGATTTAATTAAACAATCTGGAGGCGAGCCTGCTAACTTTTTAGACGTTGGTGGTACAGCAGATGCAAAACGTGTTGAAATTGCCTTTAGAATTATTTTAAAAGATACTAATGTAAAAGCAATTTTAGTTAATATTTTTGGAGGAATTGTACGTTGCGATAGAGTTGCGCAAGGTGTAATAGATGCTTATAAAAATATGGGTGATGCTATTAAAGTGCCAATTATTGTTCGTTTGCAAGGCACAAATGCTGCTGAAGCTAAAGACTTAATTGATGCCAGTGGTTTAGATGTTATTTCTGCGACAGAATTTCAAGAAGCTGCAGATAAAGTGGCCGAAGTACTTTCTTAATAGAAAATTATAAAATAAAAAAGCCGATGATTTAATAATCATCGGCTTTTTTTGTAAGTAAAATTACTTTTTAAATGTCTTCAAAATTCACATCCGTAAAACTTTCGGTGCTTGAGTCAGCGGCTTCTTCATTAATTTCAGAAGGTCTTTTAAAATCTTTTTGGTGACGTTCAGAGATTACTTCTTCTCCTTTAGCTTCAATAATATAATCTGTTGCAGCTTTCAACATCTCATTAAACTCAGAAAAATCTTCTTTGTATAAATAAATTTTGTGTTTTTTGTAATGGAAAGAACCATCATCATGAGTGAATTTTTTACTCTCTGTAACCGTTAAGTAATAATCTTCAGCTTTTGTAGCTCTTACATCAAAAAAATAAGTTCTTCTTCCTGCTCTTAGAACCTGAGAAAATATTTCTTCTTGTTCTAAATGATCTTTTTCGTTCATATTTAACTTTCTAAATTATTAATCTTTTTATTAGATTTATTCACAAATCTATAAAATTATTTTGCTAATTACACAAAATTTAAATTTCTTTTTCTAAAAGTTGTTGCTCAAACAATACTTTATAGTAGCCGTTTTTGTTAACTAATTCATTATGTGAGCCTTGTTGTATTATTTTACCATTATCTAGCACTATAATTTTATCTGCATTTTTAACCGATGAAATTCGGTGACTTATAATTATAGTAGTTTTATGCTTGCTAACATTATATAAATTATTCAAAATAATTTCTTCTGTTTCCGTGTCCACTGCTGACAGACAATCGTCAAAAATTAATATTTCAGGATCTTTAATTATTGCTCTGGCTATAGATATACGTTGCTTTTGTCCACCAGAAAGCGTTACACCTCGCTCCCCAACATAGGTGTTGTAGCCTTGATTAAAAGTAACAATATTTTTATGAATATAGGCATCTTTTGCAGCCTGTTCAATTTCTTTATCTGTAGCATTATCTTTACCAAATTTTATATTGGTTTTTATAGTATCAGAGAATAAAAATGCTTCTTGAGGAACAAATCCAATACTTTGCCGTAAATCGTTGAGATTTTTATCTTCAATATTTACATTATCAATTAAAATTTCACCAGAAGTAACATCATATAATCTAGCAATTAAGTTAATTATCGTTGTTTTTCCAGAACCCGTATTTCCTAAAATAGCAAGGGTTTCTCCAGTTTTAATTTTAAAACTAACATTTTTTAATGCAGTTATTTCTGTATCGTCATAAGTAAACGAAACATTTTTAAATTCAATATCTCCTTGAATACTAGAATTTGATAAAGTTTTATTTTGAATTTCAGGTTTTTGATTTAAAAATTCATTTATACGTTTTTGTGAAGCTTCCGCTTGTTGCACAATGGATGTAACCCAACCTACAACTGCAACTGGCCAAGTTAGCATATTAACATACATAATAAATTCTGCAATAACACCTAACGAAATGGTGCCTTCCATATAACGTAAACCACCAATGTAAATGACCAAAATATTACTTAAACCAATTAACAAAATCATTAATGGAAAAAATAATGCCTGTGCTTTATAAAAATTAATGTTTTTCTCTTTTGCCGTATTTGCCAAATCGTTAAAGTTAAGCATGGCACTTTGTTCTATTCCGTAGGATTTTATAATGCTTATTCCTGAAAAAGTTTCTTGGGCATTAGCAGTTAATTTGGATAAATATTGCTGAATTAAGGTGCTTCGTTTATGAATTACTCTACTTAAAACATAAATAGAAATGGATAAAATAGGTAAAGGTAATAGCGTGTAATTAGTTAAAACAGAATCTATTTGATACATTTTAATAATAGCGACAACAAACAACACCAACATATTTATAGTGTACATAATTGCAGGTCCAAAATACATGCGAACCTTAGAAACATCTTCACTTATTCTGTTCATTAAATCACCCGTTCTATTTTTCTTATAAAAATTAAGAGATAAGTTTTGGTAC
>Ga0209013_10004347_pt1 | contig 12437 bp, 17 predicted proteins | sample Cruoilmetagenom2_FD_187291 | JGI IMG/M metagenome (GOLD analysis project Ga0209013, IMG submission 187291) | Oil polluted marine microbial communities from Coal Oil Point, Santa Barbara, California, USA - Sample 2 (SPAdes) (version 2) | ecosystem: Environmental > Aquatic > Marine > Oil seeps ...
CGTATTATTCTTCCTTTCACTTACATTAGCTGGTTTGACTTCCCTAATTTCTATTTGTGAGACTTATGTAGCTGGTTTCTCTGAGAAATTTGGAATTACACGAAATAAAGCAGTTGGTATTGGTGTAGGTCTTGCAGCAGTTATTTCATTCCTATTTGCAACAAATGGTGGCTTGTACTTCTTAGACGTTGCTGACTACTTTATCAATCAATTTGGTATTGCAGCAATTGGTTTAATCGAAGTGGTTGCAATCGCTTGGTTCTTTAAAAAGTTACCACTATTCGAGAGTCATGCAAATGCAGTTTCTGATATTCGCTTAGGCGCATGGTGGCAGATCTGTTTGAAATATGTTACACCTTTAGTTTTAGGTTATATGATGTTTGGATTACTAAAACTAAACTTATTAAAACAACATACTAAAAATGGTGAAGTTATCGGCAACTATGAAGGGTATACTGATATCTTTATCTTAAACTTCGGTTGGATGGTTGCTGCTGGAGTCATTATTCTAGGATTTATCTTCACAGCTTTAAAATGGAACAAAAATACGGATGTTGATGCATATCAACATACTGATGGCAAATAGGGGGTCTTCAAATGTCAGGTAGTGCAATTTTCATGATGATTCTTGGCATCGTCATCATTTGGGGTGGCCTTGCAGCAAGTATTGTATATGCAGTCGTATCAGCTAGACAAAAACAAGCTTAAATAAAGAAGGGCGTCTCTTTCAAAGAGACGCCCTTTTTTTGAAAGATAATAAAGTAGACAATTTGGCGGTACCATGAACCTAGCGTTCATGGTATTTTAAATTTGGAAATCCATATCCATGAGTGAATGCTAATAGAAAGTCGTTAATCGCTGATTACCAAACATTTACCGCTGATATAAAGAGCAGAATCGCTGATAGAACTTCCAATGGCTGATAGTACACCTTCTATCGCTGATAACACAGGATCTATAGCTGATAAAGAGCATCCAATAGCCGATAGCCTACTTCAAGTCGCTTATTGGCTAAGAAAAGTAGTCGAACTCACATACGAAATCAACAAAAAGAGCAAAAAGATGAATTGTGCTTTTTAGCTATCGCTAAAAAGCCTTTTTTGTGAAATTAAATTGTGCAGAAAACGTGAATACTTGAATTGAGGTGACCAAATGTAGAATTAACTTGGTAAGTTCTCGAATTCCACCAGCGAAGTGTAGAATTCGGTCCATGAGTTCTCGAATTCCGAGTGCGAAGTGTAGAATTGATCTTTTACGAAAAGTAAGGGGGGCGCTTCTAGCTTTCCGCAAGAGTCTATTTCAAATTGTGTAGAAAACGTGAATACTTGAATTAAGGTGACCAGATGTAGAATTAACTTGGTGAGTTCTCGAATTCCACCGAAGTGTAGAATTCGGTCCATGAGTTCTCGAATTCCGTGTGCGAAGTGTAGAATTGAAGCTTAGGGTTGTAGCCTACAAACACAAGGTAAAGAGGTTGTGAGAAAGTTGGGAATATGGTACATTGTCATCAGTAAGTCTATCGTGAAAAGTCGATAAAGAATGGGGTCGATTAGCTTGACGACAAAAGAAACACATCTTCGAAAACCAGCTTGGTTGAAGATAAAATTAAATACAAATGATAATTACCGTGGCTTGAAAAAGTTAATGCGAGAAAATAATTTACATACAGTTTGTGAAGAAGCAAGGTGTCCAAACATTCATGAATGTTGGGGTACAAGACGTACGGCTACCTTCATGATATTAGGCGCAATTTGTACTCGTGCATGTCGCTTTTGCGCTGTGAAAACTGGGCTACCGAATGAACTGGATTTAGCTGAGCCAGAACGTGTGGCAGATTCAGTTGTACTTATGAATTTGAAACATGTTGTAGTAACTGCAGTTGCACGTGATGATTTAAAAGATGGCGGCGGAGCAGTGTTTGCAGAAACAGTTCGTGCAATTCGTAGGAAGAATCCATTTACCACGATTGAAGTGTTGCCTTCAGATATGGGTGGAATTGAAGAGAACTTGAAAATGTTAATGGATGCAAAACCTGATATCTTAAATCATAATATCGAAACTGTTCGCCGTTTAACACCAAGAGTTCGTGCAAGAGCTAAGTATGATCGTTCCCTTGAGTTTTTACGTCGTGCCAAAGAAATGCAACCAGATATTCCAACTAAGTCTTCATTAATGGTTGGCTTAGGTGAGACAAAAGAAGAAATTATCGAAGTTATGGATGACTTACGTGCCAATAATGTTGATATTATGACGATTGGTCAATACCTGCAACCTTCTAAAAAACATTTGACTGTACAGAAGTATTATTCACCTATGGAATTTGGTGAACTTCGTAAAATTGCAATGTCTAAAGGTTTCTCTCATTGTGAAGCAGGTCCACTTGTTAGAAGTAGTTATCATGCAGATGAGCAAGTAAATGCAGCAGCGAAAGAAAAACAACGCATTGGAGATGAGCTACTAGCTCTATCAACAAACTGATGGAGAGTGATAATATGATCACAATCGATCGATGGGATTATGAGGTATTGATTGATTATCGTGAAGCACTTAAAGAAGAAGCTTTACAAGATCGATACAGCGAAATTTTGAGTAAGTATGATTATATTCTTGGGGACTGGGGTTATGGACAACTTCGCCTAAAAGGGTTTTTTGATGATAAAAATCAGAAAGCAACATACGACACAAAGTTTAGCACGGTACAAGACTATTTATATGAATATTGTAATTTTGGTTGTGCTTATTTCATTCTGAAAAAGTTTGGACCTGCCACGCCTTCTGAGCTACCTGTAGAAAATGAAGAAGACGTAAAAGAAGAAACTCTAAATGATCAAGTTATAAATCAAGAAGAATTACTAGAAGAGACCCTCAAAACGGATGTTCAATAATCCGTTTAAGGGTTTTTTATTTATTCGATTTCAAATCAAACAATCTGTCGTCTTATTAATCGACTATTGGGCCATATTGATAGAAAGAGAATAAACGTAAACCTATCCATCTTTAACTAGAACCTTTTAACTTGTGTTCATTATGGTACTATAAAGAACAGGTTAACTAAGATGAAATAAAGTGAGGGATTTAGATGTATTTTGTAGATCGTAATAAGATTAACTCAACTCTAACGTACATGAATTCTTTAATTCGTTTATTAGATGAAAAACAAGATTGGACAACCCATAAAATTGATCAACTTGCATTAGAAAGAATTGCGCTTAATATCATTGAATCCATGATGGACGTTGGAAATTCAATGATTGATGGTTTTATTATGAGAGACCCTGGTAGTTTTGATGATATTATCGACATATTAACCGATGAAAAGGTTATTTCATCCGATATGGATGCTCCTTTGAAAAACGTAATTCAGCTTCGGAAAATGCTTGTTCGTGATTTTATTAACACAGATCATCAAATTTTATCCGATACAATTCTTACTCATTTAAGTTATTTGAAAGAATTTCCAAAAAAAGTGGAACACTATTTAACAAATGAATTAGGGCCAGTTTCTGCATTTTTACCTGAGGATAAAAAATGAAAAAATATAAAGCTTATTGTATCGACTTGGATGGCACAGTTTACAAAGGAAAAGAAGTTATAGAGGAAACTGTTCATTTTGTAAACCGATTACAATCGGAACAAATTGACCCTTTTTTTGTGACGAATAATGCATCTCAAACACCTGACCAGGTAGTAGATAAGTTAAGCAGCTTAGGAATACGAGCTTTACGCACACATATCATGACTTCTTCTATGGCAGCAGCCAAGTATATTGCAAATCATTATTCAAATGCTCGAGTCTCGATGATTGGGGAAAGAGGTTTAAGTGAAGCATTGATTGAAAATGGACTGCAGCTTGTACCTAAAGATGGTGATGTCTTTGTTATGGGCATTGACCGTGGAATAACCTACGATAAGTTAGCTCAGGCGTGTTTAGATATTCGAGCAGGCGCCGTTTTTATTTCCACAAACAGTGATATCGCATTTCCTGCAGAAAAAGGTTTACTTCCAGGCAATGGAGCATTTACTGCGTTAATACAAACCTCAACGGGAATTGAGCCGTTATTTATTGGCAAACCACATGCACATATGCTTGAAATCATTCAGAAGGAGCATGGATTTACAAAAGAAGATATGGTGATGATTGGTGATAACTATGATACAGATATTCTTGCTGGAATTAGGTTTGGAATCGATACTGTTCATGTAAATACCGGAGTTTCCTTATCTGATGAAGTGAAATCGAAGTCGATTCAACCTACGTACTGTCTAGAGAATTTAGCGGAATGGACATAAAAAAACGAGGAGCTAGTAAAGGCTCTCTCGTTAATATTTTAAAATAATGGATTCTCATCAATATATTCATAAATCTTTTTTGTTAGTTCTTCAGGAGTATCAGCTTCTACTACATCTCCATTAACAACAGCAAAGAAAGATTCGGCACATTTGGTACAGTAACTTAAGCAACCGTATTCTAACACATCTAAGTTAGGGTCACGCTCAAGTTCTTCAAATGTTTTTTGAGATCCATTAGCTAAGTTACTCACACAGAATTCAACCATTGGATTCACTCTCGTCACCTCACTCCATGGACATGCTACTCTTTTTTTTTTAATCCGTCAAACTCTGTGTCTTATTGTGAAACTTCTCACAATCATTTATACTAATTGTAGCGAAAGACAGTGAATAAAGGGAGATTTTTATGAAAAATTTAGTCTTATTAGGTGGCGGTTACGGAAATATGCGAGTGTTACTTCGTTTATTGCCGAATAACTTGCCAGATGATGTACAAATTACATTAATTGATCGAACGCCATTTCATAGTTTAAAAACAGAATTTTATGCTTTAGCAGCAGGTACGGTTTCTGACCATGAAGTGAGAGTTGCGTACCCAGAACATGAACGCTTAAAAATGGTTTTTGGTGAAGTAGAAGAGATTAACCGTGAAGAAAAAGTAGTCATTTTAGCTGACGAAACGCGTATTCCGTATGATGATGTTGTAATCGGATTAGGGTGTGAAGACAAATATCATGGTGTTCCAGGAGCAGATGAATTTACACATAGTATTCAAACGATTAGACGTTCTAGAGATACTTTTAATCTTTTATGTGGTCTTCCATCAGGTTCTGTAGTCGGCATTGTAGGTGCAGGACTTAGCGGAATTGAACTTGCGAGTGAACTTCGTGAATCACGACCTGACTTAGCCATTAAATTATTCGATCGGAGCCCACGTATTTTACGTGACTTCCCAGAACGTTTAAGTAATTTCGTTAAAAAATGGTTTGATACACATAATGTTGAGGTAGTTAGTAATTCAAACATTACAAAAGTAGAGCCAAAAGTTTTATACAATCATGAAGAAACGATCTTTGTTGATGCGGTGGTTTGGACAGCGGGTATTCAACCAGTTGAACCTGTAAGGAAATTAGATGTTGAAACTGATTCAATTGGACGTGTGGTATTAACTCAGTATCATTATTTACCTGAAGATGAGCATGTATATGTTGTAGGTGATTGTGCAGCTTTACCTTATGCACCAAGTGCGCAAGTTGCTGAAGAGCAAGCTGAACAGATTGTACAAGTATTACAGGCAAAATGGAGCGGCCAAGAACTTCCTGAAAAAATGCCTAAAATTAAATTAAAGGGCTTCTTAGGTTCGCTTGGTAAGAAGCAAGGTTTTGCTTATTTAGCAGATCGAACGGTAACAGGAAGAATAGCACGACTAATGAAGTCTGGCGTATTATGGATGTATAAATGGCATAATGGATGATGAATCACATAGAATGAATAGAAGAAGACCTAGAAGTGAAAGATAACACTTCTAGGTCTTCTGATTTTATGCTTCTACTGGTACAAACCCGTGTTTCTCAAGTTCGGCAAATACAGGTTTTAATTGAATATATCCTTCACCAACAACGTCTCCGTTAATTAATACAAGTGGATAAAAGAACTCATCGTCTATTACACGATTGGCTAAATCTTGTTGCCGTGCATTATCAATTGGCTTATGAATATCAATATAAGTGATTCTGTATGCTTGGTTCGGGTATTTCCGGTCAATAGCTGCTTGCAACCATTCATATGTATCCTTAGAAGTAGGTGCATTAACACAGCTCGCACATATTACATCAGCCCCGAATATTTCAATTGAAAGTGTTTGTTTTTCCATGCTTTTTAATCTCCTTTGTACGAACTGATGGATTTTTTCTTCACTTCACATTATAATGATTATAAGGAAAGGAGTCGAAAAAAATGACTGATACAACGATGACTGATCAAGTTCAAGAAGTACTAGATAAATTACGCCCTTTTTTACTCCGCGATGGTGGAGATTGTGAACTAGTTGATATTGAAGAAGGAATTGTTAAACTTCGCCTTCTTGGTGCATGTGGTAGCTGCCCAAGTTCAACGATTACTCTTAAAGCAGGAATTGAACGTGCGCTTTTGGAAGAAGTACCAGGCGTCGTTGAAGTGGAACAAGTATTTTAAAACATCACATTATCCAAGCTTAATTAAATAAAAGCCGGTGCTTGGACTGTGACTTAAGGAGCCTATAAGGCTCCTTTTTCATTCTCTTCCCTCATTAACTGCCATTGTTCTTTTGCTAACTCAATAAGTTTTGGTTCAACTGAGGTACTTTGTTTTTCAATGACTCGCGAGAAAAATCTAGTAGCTTGTTCGCGATCTCCAATTCGTCGAGAAAGTTCAGCAACCATATAAATAATGCGAACTTCAGACATTTGAGTCCCTGCATAGTCTTCATTTGAATAGGAGTCACTATAATGGTTTCGTGCGATGGTTAGAAACCGTTTTTCTTGCTCTTCATTTTCAAGTAAACGATACAACCATGCGGTTCTTAGGGCAAGTCCTGCAGTGGCGACGTATTTCTCTTTTTTTACAGACCCACTTAAAAAGGCTAATTTATATGCCGAGATGGCTTCTTCTATTGTCCGTTCATTCCCTAGAGAATGAGGGTTCCAATTTGCAGTAATCTTTGACTGTATCTCCTCTTTAACACCAGGAGCAAAATACTTGGTGAAGTCTTCTGTGAATGAAAAGCCGCAATGTTCGCATACAAACGCATTATATAAAATAGGGTTTATTTCTTTATTTGCATAGATAGGTTGAAAATCACTTTCCTGCTTTTCAACTTTTACGAATTTAGAACGCACTTTTGTTGTATTGAATTTCTTCTTACAATTTATACAATCAATTTGTTTATGGTAGTATGGAGTAATTTCCATGTGAAAACCTCATTTCTTATTCCGCTGCTCTTTCTATTATACCGAAAGATTCAGTAAAGTTGTTTGCTTAATTATAAGCTCTTGTTCTTGAATAAAATAAGTTAAAGTTGTTATTATATAGATAAGAAAGAAGGTGGGACGGATGACTCAATTAGTGGAATTATCTGAATCGGCTGCTTACCAAGTGAAAGAAATGATGCGTCACAATGAAGAAGATGGAGCATTTTTACGTGTATCTGTGAATGGCGGGGGATGCAGTGGGTTATCATACGGTATGGGTTTTGAACATACTAAACATGATGATGATACCCTTCTCGAACAACATGGACTTACGATTCTTGTTTCAGGGGAAGATGCACCCATTTTAACTGGAACAGTGATTGATTATAAACAATCTTTAATGGGTGGCGGATTTACGATAGAAAACCCCAATGCAATCGCATCATGCGGCTGTGGTTCTTCGTTTAAAACTGCAACAAAGACAGGAACACCCGAAAATTGTTAAGACCGGATCATCTTCGGTCTTTTTCTGTATATTCAAACCTTTTATGCTTGACAACATTCTGTTGAAATCAAAACATAAAAGGTCTATCATAGAGGTAGTAAGTTTGTCGAAAAATGAACAATTCGACATAGGTCAAAATGAAGTATGAAGATACTTCTTTTTTATTTGACTTGCGTTGTGTATATAAAACTATTAAAAGGTGGTTTCGATCTTGGTGAAAAGACCGACAATTTTAGTATTAGGCGCCGGTTACGGCGGTTTGTCAACAGTAGTCAATTTACAAAAAACAATTGGTGTTGACGTTGCAGATATTACATTGATTAACCAAAATGCTTATCATTATGAATCAACATGGTTACACGAAGCTTCAGCGGGTACATTGCGTCCAGATCAGGTTCGCTATGACATTGCAGATGTTTTGAAAGCTGATAAAGTGAAGTTTGTAAAAGCTTCTGTTGAAGGCATTGATATTGAAGGTAAACAAGTAACAACTGACAACGGAGTCTTTACTTATGACTACTTAGTTATCGGTCTTGGATTCGAAGGCGAAACTTTCGGTATCCCAGGTTTAGATAAATATGCGTTGTCAATTGCTAACGTAAAAGCTGCTCGTCAAATCAGAGAGCATATTGAATATCAGTTTGCTACATGGTCAATGGAAGAAGTCAAAGATGACAGTCGTCTAACAATCGTTGTAGGCGGTGCTGGATTCACGGGGATAGAATTCTTAGGTGAATTAGGAAACCGAGTGCCAGAACTGTGTAAAGAGTTCGATGTTCCTCAAGAAAAAGTACGCGTTCTATGTGTAGAAGCTGCTCCAATGGTATTACCTGGATTCGATCCGGAATTAGTTGACTATGCAGTGGGTCACTTACAAGCGAAAGGAATCGAGTTTTCAATTGGTACACCGGTTGTAGAAGCGACTCCAGAAGGCGTTAAAATCAAAAAAGGTGAAGACGAGTTTGAATTTGTGAAAGCTGGTACAGTGGTTTGGGCTGCTGGCGTTCGTGGTAATCGTTTAATCGAACAAACTGGTATTGAAAACATGCGTGCTCGTGTGAAAGTTGAAAAAGATATGCGTGCTCCAGGTCGTGACGATGTATTTATCGTAGGAGATTGTGCTTTACTAATCAACGAAGAAGTTAACCGTCCATACCCACCAACTGCTCAAATTGCGATGCAACAAGGAGTAACAGTTGCTAAAAACTTAATCGCTTTAATAAATGGGCAAGATACTGAAACATTCGTACCTGATTTAAAAGGTAGTGTATGTTCACTTGGTGAAGACGATGCGATTGGCGTTGTATTCGGTAAAAAAGTGACGGGTGCTAAGGCTTCATTCATGAAGAAAATGGTAGATAACCGCGCTCTTTATATGTTAGGCGGTCCTTCATTAGTTGTGAAAAAAGGTAAGTTTAACATTTTATAGAATATGAATTATTATTGAAAAACTCCCACTTGATATTTCAGGTGGGAGTATTTTTATGGAACAGAAAAAGGATGTAAAATGGTGAAAAACAGAGGAATAGTAAGAAAAATGAGGATGTATCCGTTTACATTTACTCAGAAGCATTTGCGTATATAAAAATTACATGATATATTATCTGAAAATTAAGAATTAAAGGAGATGATAAGTATGACTACATATAAAACAGAAGTTCAATCCAAACAATGTCCATATTGCAAAGGGAATGGTTATTTTCAATTACGACTTGGCGGATCTGAAACGTGTACATGTTGTTCGGGATCAGGAAAAAAATAAAATTGACTAGTGAAGCGACTTTCTTCTATTATTGAGGGAGTCGCTTTTTCTATGTTTTCAAGAAAGATGTTCACGTTCTCAATGTCTAGTATTGAAAACTTTATACAGGAGTGCGTTAGGATTATTTTGCCATAAAATATCATAGGTAAATGTTACAGAGAGTTGAACTTCTTCCATGTCCATTGAAAGCCTTATTACTATCATGGTAAACTGTTAAAAGGAAGTATGGAGGGTACAATAATGGAAGCTAATTTTTCGTTAGTACAAGTAATGTTATCAGTACTTATTTTTTTAGTTATGTTCTTTGGAATTGGATTTTTATTAAATATGCTATTGCGTATGACATGGTTAATGGCCATTGTTTATCCGATCGTTGTCATTTTAATAATTGATGAAGTAGATTTCTTTGATTATTTCACAACACCGAGCATCGCATTTCAAGCCTTGTCTGATAAGCTTTTGTCTCTTCATGGAGCAGATATTTTAATCTTATCAAGTGGTTTAGCAGGAGCGATTATTGCAGGATTTGTGATTAAAGCATTAAGAAAAAATGGATATCAAATGTTTTAAATAAAAAGCAGTGGAGCTGTACAGCTCCACTGCTTTTTAGACTATTAATACATAAATAAGAATTGAAATAACAATACCTGTTATAGCCCCCATTAAGACCTCAATTGGTTTATGGCCAAGAAGGGTTTTAAGCTCTTCTATCTTTTCTTCGTTTTTTTTCTGAGTCCATTCTTTTGATTGATTCACAAACTTATGGAAGTCAATTCGCATTTGGTTAATGATAATGGCTTGTTGACCTGCTTGGAAACGAACTCCAGTTGCATCAAACATGACAATGATTGCAAAGATTGTGGAAACCGCAAAAAGAGGAGATCCAAGCCCCGTTTCGAAGGCAACTGCAGTTGTTAGTGCTGTTACGGCGGCTGAGTGAGAGCTAGGCATTCCTCCGGTAGAGGTGAAGAGCTTCCAATCAATCTTACCTGTAATTAAATATGTGATAGGAATTTTTACGAACTGAGCAAAAATAATGCCAAATAGTGCCGCGAGGAGTGGTATGTTCGTTAAAATTTCCATTGGATAACCACCCTTTCTTGTTCAATAATTGATCGTTTAAAAGTCTAAAGGAAACCTATCTTACAAAGAGTTTATGTTATATAAATCTCTTATTTCTCTCTTAATTGTACCACAACAGGATTATGAGGAAACGGGTAGATTTCTCATTAAAATAGATAATTCGATAAGCGTAAGAATTTCATATATAATAGATATCGAATATATAATTGGAGGGGTTCCTGTGAAAGTAGAAGTTGCTGGTGTTAATTTTAATGAAATACAATCAGAAGTTTTAATTGTTGGTACATTTAAAAATCCCGAAAATACACAAAATTGGTCAGAGTTAGTTTCTTTTTACGGCTCATCATTAGACAAATGGTTAAAAAGTGGGGATGTAACTACAGATCTTAAAAAAATAACAAAATTGCCGGCTTTACAAGAAGGTAAACTGCAACGAATTTTCTTCGTTGGCCTTGGCGACCGTAAAACGTTATCTCAAGACGTATTGCGCGACATTTTTGGAACTGTTGGAAAAGAACTTGTAGCATCTAAAACAACCAATGTATCAATTTGGTTGGATTCTTTTACTAATGAAAATATTGAAATTGAAGATGCAACATATTTAGCTGCAGAAGGTATCGGCATGGGTCTGTATCAAGTACCTAATTATAAAACATCATCAAATACGCCGGATTATTATCTTGATTTTATCGAATTACTAAGTAACTCAGATGAGCAAGAAATCTCGGCTTACTTTAAAGTAGGACAAGTTTATGCTGAAGCTGTCAAAGAGGCACGTACATTAGTCAATATGCCATCAAATATTTTAACTGCGACTAAAATGGCTGAATATGCAAAAGATTTAGCAGAGAAATATGATTTTGAATATGAAGAATTAGGCAAAGCTCAGATGGAAGAGTTAGGGATGGGTGCGATTCTTGCGGTTAATCAAGGATCTACTGAAGAACCACGACTCATGGTAATGAAGTATCGTGCGACAGAAGAGTGGAATGACGTGGTCGGTCTTGTTGGGAAAGGAATAACTTACGACACTGGTGGCTACTCGATTAAACCGAAAGATGGCTTGGTCGGTATGAAAGGTGATATGGGAGGAGCCGCTGCTGTATTAGGGGCAATGCGTATTATTGGTGAAACACGACCAAATAAGAACGTAATTGCTGTTATAGCCTCGACTGATAATATGATTTCAGGTAATGCGTTTAAACCGGATGACGTGATTACTTCATTAAGTGGTAAAACGATTGAAATATTAAATACAGATGCGGAAGGTCGACTAGTTTTAGCTGATTCTGTAACATATGCAAAACAACATGGAGCGAATTATATTGTTGATGTTGCAACGTTAACAGGTGGGGTTATTGTAGCTCTTGGAATGGACAAAACAGGGGCATTGACTAATGATGAAGACTTCTTTGAAACATTTATGGAAGCATCACTTGAGACAGGTGAATTTGTTTGGCGATTGCCTTTAACAGAAAGTGATAAAAAGCGCATTCGAAAAAGCGATGTTGCTGATTTAAACAATTCTCCAGGTCGTGATGGACATGCGATATTCGGTGGGGGATTCGTGGGTGAATTTGTTGAAAACACTCCTTGGATTCATTTAGACATAGCTGGAACTTCTGGAGCTAGTGCCTCTTATGATTTAGGTCCAAAAGGCGGAACAGGTGCAATGGTTCGTACATTGGCGACGCTTGTTGAACGCATGAGCGAACACGAAACAGAATAGGCGTTAAGCCTGTGTCACAAATCCTCTAATTCATACCATAGAATAGAGAGGAGGAGAGACGTAAATGGTCAATCGATATCGTCCATCTTATGGTCGAGGATTTGGTCGCAATTATGGTCG
>Ga0209013_10004348_pt1 | contig 12435 bp, 10 predicted proteins | sample Cruoilmetagenom2_FD_187291 | JGI IMG/M metagenome (GOLD analysis project Ga0209013, IMG submission 187291) | Oil polluted marine microbial communities from Coal Oil Point, Santa Barbara, California, USA - Sample 2 (SPAdes) (version 2) | ecosystem: Environmental > Aquatic > Marine > Oil seeps ...
AAAACTCCGAACAATAAACTCAACCGCTTGCTGTATTTGCTTATCATCAGTGACGTCGCAAGTCAATCCCGCCCGATCCTGCTGATTGAATATCTCTGTAATCTCAGGATTAATATCAAGACCTACAACAACCGAGCCCTGTTCATGGAGGGCTTCTGCGCAAGCTCTGCCGATCCCGCTGGCAGCACCTGTTATTAGTGCTATCTTGCCCTTTAATTCAAGAAAACTTTCTTTTTTCTTCAATTTGGTCTGCTGCAATGTCCAGTATTCCATGTGGAAAATATCTTTTTCAGGAAGAGGTTTCCATCCCCCCAAAGCCTCGCCAATCTGGATAGCACGCATGGTATGATCTGCTATATCTGTAACTATTTCTGCTTCTTTTACACTTCGTCCAAATGATATTGTACCGTGCTTGGGCCAGACACACCAACGGGGTGCCTTATCAAGGCAGGTCAGGTTGCCATCTGTGTTGCGATCAAAATATTTTTTATATTTTGATGAATAATCAGCTATATTTTTCTCAATATTGTTCTTTAGTATAACAGGAATCGGCTTTGTGCGGATCACATGATCAAGAGTCATGGGACCGCGTGTAGCAATTGAATCCACATTAGGAAGATTTGCAAATCCGCAGGCATCCTGACTTTGATCGAGCCTGGTTATCATCGCATCCCCCTTTATCTTGGAAACCTGAAGACGAATCCGCGCCAGTGTGAACAAATCTTCGCTGGGTTCAGCTTTGACAACAGAGTCAAAAACACCCTGTTTTTTAAGATAATCATCTGCCAGCGAAGCAATATGAATCATTTTCTCATAACTCTTTCGAGCATCGTCTGAAAAAGTAAATACTCCATGATTTAACAGGATTATACCTTCAACTTTGCTCCAGTCTAAATTTCGGGTCAATTCATATACTTTTTTTGCTAAAATAAAACCGGGCGTTACATAGGGCACAATAAGAATCCGGTCTTTGTAAATCTCCCGGATCAGATTTTCTCCTTTTTCATTATTTGTAATTGTTACAACTGAATCCGCATGAGTATGATCAACATATTTAAAGGGTATAATGGCGTGCAAAACTGCTTCTATAGAAGGATTGGGAGAGTCGGCATCAAGCATTGAGATTTTTTGAAGTCTGAGCAGATCGGCATCATCAAGTTTTTCCATCAAGGCCATTTTGTTAAGAACTTCAAGTTTGACAGGAGCAAATCCAGCGAGCTGTATATCTCTTAAATTCACTCCGCTTCCTTTTACATAAAGAATTTCTTCGATATCCCCAAATATATTTTCTTTCTTAACCTTAACCGAGGTGTTGCCTCCGCCATGTAAAACCAGTTCGGGTTGCAGGCCTAACAGTCCGGATGTATAAACCCTTAGCTGTAATGGATCATTTAAAAAAGTTTTTGCCTCATTATCATTCCACAAACTAATCATATTCTATCCTGAAAGAGCTTCTAAGCAAGATTAACCCGAATTTTTCATAACCAATTTGGATAATAACTCTATCTAAAGGTCTGTCATGAAGAAAGTAGCAATTTTTAGCGAAAAAGTAAAAGGTCGGGTGAGAAAAACGGTGTTGGGCCTCGTTTCTGTTTGGTTTGCAAAAAATCGGGGAAATTTTCTCCTTTTTACTTCTCAAAATAAAGATTTAGTAGCATTAAATGGCGCACCGTGATAGTGACAATTGATGCAGGGATGGTCGACCGGGGCAGCCTCGTGGGTCTTGGTGTGGCAGCGGGAACACAGGGTATCCCAATCGGCGTTGGTGTTGCCGTTAACGGCTGTAATACCGCCATTTACCACCTTGCGTATCTTATAAGAATAATTAGAAGAACCATGCGGCTCATGACAGTCAGTACAGGCCAGGACATAATTTCTCTCCGCAGCATTATAAGGTGCTTTCCTTTCAATCGCATCATCTCTGTTCCAGCTATCCTCCCCGCCATGAATACTATTTGCCCAAACAATATCCTTGAGGTTAGTGTCGGGGGGGATGGTCAACCTGGTACTAACAGGTGGGGATGAATAATGATGGCAGTCGGTGCAAAAGGTGACATAGTCGGTCAGATTAGTGCCATCTGTTGTGGTGGAGCCATCCGGTTCGTAATGAGTGGTAGAACCAAAGCGATAAGGGGCCTGATATGTGTAGCCGGTTGCATAATCACTCATTTTCTCTCCGCTACCGTCACCCCATAATATATCAGTAGAAATCAGACTTCCGTGCTTGCTTGGCAGCGTTACAGGCCAGCCCCTTGTGATAATGGATTTTGTGCTGTTCGGCTGGTTAGCAGGATCTCCCTGGGCAGCGTGCGGATTATGGCAAGCTGTACAGGGGTTAGAATTTGCAGAATATCCCCATTTGTCAGTGATAAATAGTTTTATATCATCCAGGTTATGGGATGAGCTGCTTGTAGGCGAAGTAGGGGGACCATACGTAAAGGCCTGAAGAATGTCATCCAGGGTATCACTTGTCCATCCGCCGGCGCGATAGCTGTAACTCCGGTTAACAAGGCCTCCTGTCTGATATCCGCCAGTGGGACCACGATGGCAGTCGAAACAGAAATTGACGGTCTGGCCCGTGTGGTTATCGCTAAACAACAAATAGTCGTCAGGGCTGGCAGGTAAATCCGGCGGCGGCTCATCTCCACCAATACTCGCATGTTGTTCGTGGCAGTGGGCACAATGCCCATCTGTGTAAGAGCTGAGACGGCTTACGCCGGCAATAGAGTCGTTCTGAGTACCATGGGCAGAATCAAGATAAGTCCCTGCATAACTGATACTGCCCACCAAAAGAATAAGGATTGCCAGGCATAAAAATATTGTCTTCATGTTATTCATTATGCCTCTCATATTTTAAGGAACAGTCCATTTGTTCAATTCTTCGACGTATGGCATATAACGCAGCCACTCATGTTGTTCTGATTATCCCACCGCATAAGCTTATAATATTTTGTGGCATGGGCACCATGACATGAAAGACACATGATTATATCGGTCCCGGGATTTATTTCACTTGTGCTTGTTATAGTTGCTAAGTCAGGCCTGGCTAAAGGTGCGAGCATACTGTAGTCGGCGGCCGCCGTACCTCCCGCGCCTCCGTTATAGTATTGATATTCCTTACTAATGATGCTTGGGAGAACAAAGTCCGTTGGATGTCTTAGCCACGGCGATGCAGCTCCGCCTGTCTCAGTTCCCAGGCTACCATGATAGAAACCATGACATTCCGCGCAGAAGCCGCTTATTGTACCGTTAGCAGGGCTCGCGCGACTACTTGTACCCTGGTTTGCAGCCCCCTTATACTCATTATGATCATCTTTGTTAACATTCTGCCATGCAGTGGCAGGATTTTCAAGACCGAGAACACCTTTTAAGAATCGGTAACTTGTTCCTGGAGACAGGCCGTCAATAGTACTGTCATCAGCATGATGGGCTCCCTTCATTGAAGTAGTTTCGTCTGCCACGTCAGGATCTCCATGACATCCGTACTTTCCTGCACAGGTAAGGGCAGTATCACCAGTTTGGGTAATCCCCGTGTCATGCTGGTCACCAGGCGAAGGAAACATAGAAGCATCACCTTCCTGGTCAATAGCAAACACGTTGTGCCCTTTGTTATCGTTAGCATCAGTATCTGTTGAAATGTATTTAAAATTTCCTGCGGCAAGGTCTTCTGCTCCATTGTGCCAGATCTGGGGGATCAGGTTTACCACATTAACAGTTCCGCTTGTATCGTAAGCATGGCAACCAATGCAGTCACCGCGTGTCAGGCATGAATTTTCTCCCGAAGTGCCGCCATAAGTAGCCATATCCGAGTCGCCCTGGCTGTTGTGCATTGTGTGGCAATTTACGCAGTTACCTGTCACTTCAGCATTAACCTGGATGCAAAGCGCAAGAGAAAAAATTATGGGGAGTATATATATCAATAACTTTTTCATTATTCTTTCCTGAATAGCAAGTATCTATAACCCTATGAACGGGGACGAAATAACTTTCCCAATTATGCATCACAGCTTCAGGCCACCTTTGCCCGATCTCAAATCCCAAAAGTATCAAAATAGCCAAGCTATTTTATCAACTTTTGTGATTTGAGATCGAACAAATTTGACCCAAATCTATGCATCTACTTTTGGAAGTTATTTCGTCCCCGTTCCTAATTTGAGCGATTATTATACTTTTATTCTTCCAGCACTTTTCTTATATATAATTTTTTTATAATTCTGTAAAGGATTAAAGTTAAGCTGCTTTTAGTTCTTTTTATAAAATAATTATCGCAAGGGCAAATGAAAATTCGCACCAGGATAAATACTTTTTTCAGCGCTTGTAACAAGAACTGTTGATGTTGTTTCTTCAACATGAAGAACAATTAATGTGCCGAAATCAACCGGAGTTAAGTAAACATCTCCCTTTGTTTTCGGATCAAGCCGCTTTTTTTTCTGATAAAATATAGTGTAAGTTTGTCCAGGCTTTACTCCGTCTTTGTTTCCTTTGTCTGTAAATACAACGCTGTTATCTCCTATGATACTTGCATGATCCTCTGATACAATTATCTTGCCTTTAAGTTCTTTTTTGCCTTCAGTCAGTATAATTTTTGGCGATCTTTTTACATAAGGTATTAAGAGATTATTGACTTCAATAGACCTGAAGGACTGAACAACCCTGGCTACGGCAAATTTTGGCTCAATTTTTGTAATTTCAACAATGCCGGTCAGATAATGCTGTACTCCGATATAAGAATTTGTTCTCATGTTCCTTAATGGTTTCAAGCTTTTATATACTGTAAACTTATTGCCCGGAATAAAAGATGTGTCTTCATTTGGCCGTACATATACCAGGTCATCTTTGCTGATCATTTTTTTATCATCTTTGACTTCGAAGATAGTTCCCCAAGGAGTAACCGGTTCCTTCTTAATGAACCCAATTTTATCTATTGAAGAATAAAAATGATATAGAGGTTCCTTTTCTTCTACAACATTTTTATTCAAGTCTGTGTCAACCCATCTTGCTACATTCTTACGCTGAAACAAACATATGCGATCACCAGGGTAAATACGGTGAGGATTGGCAATCTGGTTGTTTTCACTCCACATATCAGGCCATTGCCATGGTGAATCAAGAAACCGGTGTGAAAGATTCCATAGCGTATCTCCTTTCCGGATGGTGTAGTAAATACCTGCCTCGTGTTCTACAAAATTTTTGCTTTCCTCGGCGCAAAGTATAAATGGGGATGCAATAATTGTAGCAAACATATACAAATATATAACCAAGCGGAATTTTATATGATAATTCATAAAATGCTCCAAAGTTGAATAATAGACCCGCTCTCACCTGTTTGCCGTGCTTAGGCGGGAGGGAGTTGTTATGTTTACAATTTTCAGTGAAACTCCGTATCGTTACGTGGTGAGTTATTACCAATTTTTTTAAATTTTAAAAACCAAACTATCTGCAAATAATAATTAATAACAATTATATCTGTAATTTGTCAAGATATTCAATAGTAAACAAAAAAAGCCCTTATGCCGGAAGGCATAAGGGCTTTTTTATATGATCTATGGAATACGTTGAGTGTGTATTATGAATGCATTACATCATTCCGCCCATTCCGCCCATTCCGCCCATTCCGCCGCCGCCCATTCCGCCAGGCATAGCAGGAGCACCACCACCGCCGGCATTTTCTTCTGGCTTATCAGCAACCATAGCTTCTGTTGTAAGCATTAATGAGGCAACGCTGCCTGCATTCTGCAGGGCATAACGTACTACCTTGGCAGGATCTATAACACCGGCTTCTATCAAATCTTCATATATGCCGGTTTCTGCATTGAAGCCGAACGCGTCTTTGCCTTGCTTTACTTTATCAATCACAACAGAACCCTCAAGTCCTGCATTGTTGACTATCTGGCGAAGCGGGTCTTCAATAGCACGCATAACAACCTTTACACCAAGCTTCTGGTCGGCTTTAATTTTTACTTTATCAAGAACTTCCAGGCAGCGAACGAGCGCAACACCACCTCCTGGCACAACACCTTCTTCAACGGCAGCACGGGTAGCGTTTAATGCATCTTCAACGCGAGCCTTTTTTTCCTTCATTTCGGTTTCAGTTGCAGCGCCAACATTAATGACAGCAACACCTCCAATAAGTTTTGCCAGACGCTCCTGGAGTTTTTCACGATCGTAATCAGATGTGGTCTCGTCGATTTGAGCACGAATCTGTCTTACACGGCCTTCCAGCGCACTACGGGCGCCAGCACCGTCAATGACAGTTGTGTTGTCCTTGTCAATAGTAATGCGCTTGGCCTTACCAAGGTCTGTCAGAGCAATATTTTCCAGTTTGACCCCTATGTCCTCAGAAACAACCTGACCGCCTGTCAGAATTGCTATATCCTCAAGCATGGCTTTTCTTCTATCGCCAAAACCCGGGGCTTTAACGGCAGCCACCTGGAGTGTGCCTCTCAGCTTGTTAACAACAAGAGTTGCAAGAGCTTCACCTTCAATATCTTCAGCAATAATCATAAGTGGTTTGCCCATTTTGGCTATCTGCTCAAGAACCGGAAGCAGATCTTTCATATTGCTGATTTTTTTCTCATTAATGAGTATATAAGGCTCTTCAAGAGAGGCAACCATCTTCTCAGGATCTGTCACAAAATATGGAGAAAGATATCCGCGGTCAAACTGCATACCTTCAACAACTTCAAGAGTGGTCTCCATCGTTTTAGCTTCTTCAACGGTGATTACGCCTTCTTTACCAACCTTGTTCATAGCCTCGGCAATGATATTGCCTATGGTTTCGTCATTGTTCGCAGATATGGTGCCGACCTGAGCTATTTCACGCTGCTCTTTGGTCGGCTTGCTAATTCTATGAAGTTCTTTGACAACGACCTCAACTGCTTTGTCAATACCTCGTTTTATAGCCATAGGGTTGTTTCCGGCTGCAACAAGTTTCTGTCCTTCTTCATAAATTGCCCTGGCAAGAACCGTAGCGGTCGTTGTCCCATCACCAGCCATATCGCTTGTTTTGCTGGCAACCTCTTTTACCATCTGGGCTCCCATGTTTTCAAACTTATCCTCAAGCTCAATCTCTTTGGCCACGGTTACTCCGTCCTTTGTAATTGTGGGAGAACCCCAGGATTTATCAATAACAACATTTCTTCCTTTGGGGCCAAGGGTAACGACAACCGCATCAGAAAGAGTTGTAACACCCTTCAGCATAGCTTCACGGGCTTTCATGTTATATTTTATTATTTTAGGCATGTTATCTATCCTCCATTTATACTTTTTATGCTTTAATTATTCGATTACACCAAGAACATCGTCTTCACGCATGATCAGATATTCATCGCCTTCAATCTTAACTTCGGTTCCGCCATATTTGCTGAATAAAATCTTGTCGCCTTTTTTTATCTCTAAAGCAATCCTTTTGCCGTCTTCGCCTATCTTGCCGATACCAACGGCAACAACCTCTCCCTCAGCAGGTTTTTCCTTAGCTGTATCAGGAATAATGATTCCTCCCTTTGTCGTAGTTTCTTCTTCTACACGCTTTACTAAAATTCGATCTTGTAATGGTCTAAGTTTCATTTTGTAAATTCTCCTTTTATTTATGACTAAATTATTTCTGTAACAATCATGAATAACTAAAAATGTTTTAACAAATTAACAATGCGGCCTCATTTATCTAAAATTTGGGGTAACAATAACTAATTTCCTAAAAAAATCAAAACTCAGTTAAATTATTAATAATATATTTATCAAAATGCCCGAATTTGTCAGACAATATATAAAAAAAGGTAGGTGCTTTGCTATTATGAAGTTTTATCGGTAGTTTTGTTTGAATTATCAGTAGTTGCAACTGATTTTTTCTCCTTGGTTTTTTGAGAAGTGCAAGAATTCTTGGATTTGTTTGCGTAGTCAGTGACATACCAACCTGTCCCTTTAAGATGAAAAGTGCTCTGTGAAACAAGTTTTTGAAGCTTTCCTGAACAATAGCTGCATGTAGTTAGAGATTTGTCAGAAAATTTTTGAATTACTTCTTTAATCTCACCACATTTCATACATTCATATTCATAAATAGGCATCTTAAAAAAACTCCTGTATTAAATTATTTAATTTTGAATATAATTAAAAGCCGTTTATACTAAAATCAAATTCAATTTTATATATTAAGCGCTTTTTGGGGGTTGTCAAGAAGTAACCTCCTGGTTTTTTCTTTACCTTCAGGAATTTTGCAAATCATCAAAAGGCATGCGCCATTTATTATAAAACTTTAACACATATGTAAGACCCGAAAATCTAATTGCCTTAAGAATCTCATGTGTTTTTTTATGAACACGGGCTTCTTCTGCCAGCTTTTCTTCAGGTGAAGCATCAAAGCTTTGGAGAAATTTACTGAATCTTACTATATGAATTAATTCATGAATAATAATATATAATGTAAACGAAAAAAGTTTCATTTGAGATAATTGCTCAATTATTGCAATAATAGAATGATCCTGAAGACATATTTTATAAAAATCATAAGTTAAAGATTCAAGGGAAGTACCTTTTCGCTGCCCCTTATAACGAATAATTTGCGCATAAGGTCCGTGCACTACTTCGTCAGGGTTAAGGTCAACAAGAGTCTTGACATCATACCTCCTGTGAAGCCACTGACTGGCAGACATCTTGTAATGGTTGCTGACAAGTTCTTCGGCTATTTCAACAGACTCGTTTACAATTTTTATCTGATTCGTGTTGAAACTTTGCAGTTTTTTCATTTTATCTAATTGAAAAGTTCTTTAATAAAATTGTGGACAAATAAATACAAAAAATGGTAAAAACCTTATTATCGTAAAAAATTTAGATATTAAATAAAGGATGGAGGTGATTTGTTGGGCAGCGTAGTTAAAAAACGAAGAAAAAAAATGAGAAGACATAAACACAGAAAGCTTTTGGCACGCACACGCCATCAGAGAAGGAAAGGCAAATAATGGTGTATATGGCTCTTATGGAAATTAGAAAAAGCACCGGGCAAGGAGTCGGTGCTTTTTATTTTTCATTATTTGCCAGTTAGCCTGTTACTTATACCCTTTTAGATATTTAAAGAACTCTGAGTCTGTTGAAAGAACAAGAGAGCTGTTTTTATCAAGCGCCTGGCCGTAAACATCAAGCGTTTTGATAAATGAATAGAATTCCGGATCCAACCCATAGGCTTTGGCATATAATATTGTTGCCTCAGCGTCGGCTTTTCCTTTTATTTCCTGGGCAACTCTGTATGCTTCCGAGGTAATCAGCTTTAAATCCCTTTCTTTTTCACCCAGTATCTTACGAGCTTCCCCCTGGCCCTCGGAACGGAATTTTTCTGCAATTTGATTTCGTTCTGCAATCATTCGGGAATAAACGGTTCTTCTTACTTGCTCTACGTAATTAATGCGCTTTATCTTGACATCAACCAGCTCAATGCCAAACTTTTCAAGCTTGGGCTTAGCCTGCTTCAGTATTCCCTCTGTAATCTTCTCTCTGCCTGTTTCGATAGTATATGATTCAGCTCTTTTACTCTCAACAATATCTTCCAGTCCTACTTCAAAAGTATCAAGCTCTCTGTTGGTAGTTCTGACTGTCTCTATAAGTTTATAGGAACTAATAAAATTTCTAACAGCAGGACCAATAATATCATCAAGCCTTCCCTGAGCGCTTATTATATTGCTAACTGTCTGGAAATATTTAATCGGAACAACGATTTTCCACCTGGCAAATGTGTCAACCCATATATATGTTTTATCCAGAGTTGGTATCTGGCCCGGATCCCCATCCCAGTGCAACAGGTTTTTGGGAAAGTAGTTTGCATTCTGAATAAAAGGAATTTTAAAATAAAGACCCGGCGACTGCTTAGGCTCGCCCATGACTTTTCCAAACTGAGTAACAACAACCTGTTCTGTTTCATCCACAACATAAGCAGAAACAAAAACAAGGAAACATGCGATTACAGCAATTATTATAATAAAACCTTTGGATTTCATTTCTCTACACCATTTTTTCCAAGATTAAGTAAAGGTAATAAATTTTTCTGTTCGGCATCTATTATATACTTATGACCTAGTTTTGGGAAAAGATCTGTTACAGTCTCAAGATACAGCCGCCTTCTTGTAATATCCTTTGCCTTGGCATACTCCTGATAAAAGGCAACAAATCTTGAAGCATCACCTTTTGCGCGGTTAATACGATCAAGAGAATAGCCTTCAGCCATCTTAATGGTTCTCTCTGCCTCCCCTCTTGCGGTCGGGATTGCCTTGTTATAATCCTCTTTTGCCTGATAGATCAATTTTTCTTTTTCCTGTACAGCCTGATTTACTTCATTAAATGAGGGCTGTACCGCTTCAGGGACGTTTGTTTTTTTCATCTCTATTGTTACAATACCTATACCGGTTTCTGACTTGTCCATCTCCGCCTGCAAAAGCTGTCGAGCTTCAACGGCCATTTCTTCACGCTTTGTTATGACCTCATTAATGCTTCTATCTCCAACTACAAGTCGCATTGAAGCTTCGGACATATCTATAAGCAACTTGCGGGGATCTCGAACTTTAAATAAATACTTATAGGGATCTTTTACCTTGTACTGAACAATCCATGGCACTAAGCCAACATTAAGATCGCCTGTAAGCATGAGAGACACATTCTTGTTTTCGCTGCCGCCGGACGCAAAAAGTTTTTTGGCTTCACCACTTGGGGAGCGGAAGCCAAACTCTTCTTTGTAAACACGTTTTACCTTGACCTTTGTTACTTTTTCAATTCCTGCCGGCAACTTGAAATTAAGGCCTGACTGGCAAACACGAGCATATTTACCAAATCGTTGAATAACTCCAACCTCATCAACTCCAACCGTAAAAAATGTAGATGAACCGAAAAATAGAGCTGTCAAAATAATAATTATAACCGGTCCGCCCGGGAACTTGAACTGTTTGATGTTTTTAAGGATTTCTTCAACCTGTGGAGGAACCCCACTTCCGCCTCCGCCCGTCTTCTGTTGCTGCTGTTTTAGTTTTTCCCAATCCCAACTCATAGTTTCTTTCCTGTAAATTTAATTCATTAAAATAATACTCTTTATCAACAAATTTTTTGAGCCTTAAATTTTATAATACCTAAGTTGAGCGATTTATTGCAAAGATATGTGCCGAGATCTTGATGCATAAGGATTTACGAAAACCGCAGACATACCCATGGATATGTTGAGGATTTTCGTGAATCTTTGATGCGCAAGAGATCGGTGCAAATCAAGAAAGAAATCGCTCAATTTGGGTAATATATAAATTGCCTGATATTTCAAGTCAAGCAAAAAGCAAAAAGTTATGTGAAAATCAAGACTCTTGGATTATTAAAGAGTTTTTCTTGACACTTAATCCAATTTAAAAATATTTATCAGGATTATGAAATCAAATAAAAATAATCCTCAAGAATTTGAGCACATAAGCAGTATTATAAATAAAATCTTAAAAACCTATCGCCACGAGACCGGTGAGGACCTAAAAAATGTCTGCAGCATATGGAATAGCACGGTAGGAAAGTCCGTTGCGGAAAATGCTCAGCCTTTTGCATTAAAAGGGAAAATTCTTGTTGTGAATGTCACAAGTTCGAGCTGGATACAACAGCTCCGGTTCTTTAAGAGCGATATATTAACAAAAATAAACATTTCAGCAGGGAAAGAACTGGTTGAAGAAATAAAATTTAAAATTGGTACTATATTATAACGGTTTGCAGTTTACGGTTTGCAGTTTTTTCAATGAACTTTTCTTTTCAATGACTGAAGCATTTTAACCGTGAACGGGTATATTTAATGAAAGATTTTTCAACTGATACTTTTTTCAATGGCAAAATAAAGATTAAGCAAAATCGGTCTGGTTACCGTTTTTCCATAGATGCTGTTTTATTGGCCTGTCATGCCGGCAAGTTTCCGGCTGACAGGATTCTTGATCTGGGAACGGGTTGCGGCATTATTCCTCTGATAATTGCATACTGCAATCCGAAACTCACAGTTTATGGAATTGAGATACAGCAAGAACTTGCTGATATTGCAATTATAAATGTTAAATCGAATAGCCTGGAAAATCAGATTACTGTTCTTTGCCGAGATATGAAAGAGCTGAATTATGATATGATTTCAGGGCCGGTTGATATGGTTGTCAGCAATCCTCCATACTGGAAAATTTTATCCGGAAGAATGAACTCTGATCAACAAAGGGCTGTTGCCAGACATGAAATCAAAGCTACGCTTTTTGACGTTATTGAAACCGCTCGCAGGATGCTGCGTACTTCTGGAAAAATTGTAATGGTTTATTCCTCAGACCGCATAACTGATATTATTACACAAATGCGTTCTTCCAATATTGAACCGAAATTCCTTCGCACTATTCATTCCAACAGAAACTCTGAAGCAAAACTGATTCTTGTCGAAGGGATTAAAGGAGGTCGACCGGG
>Ga0209013_10004349_pt1 | contig 12434 bp, 11 predicted proteins | sample Cruoilmetagenom2_FD_187291 | JGI IMG/M metagenome (GOLD analysis project Ga0209013, IMG submission 187291) | Oil polluted marine microbial communities from Coal Oil Point, Santa Barbara, California, USA - Sample 2 (SPAdes) (version 2) | ecosystem: Environmental > Aquatic > Marine > Oil seeps ...
GTCCAGACCACCCTTCAGGGTGAGCAGTCCGAGCATGGACGGTACGGTATACCAGGTACTGATGGCCTGCTGACGGAGCCAGTCCACCAGTCTGGCCGGCGCCAGCTTCAGTGGCTCCGGGATTAAGTAAGTGGTCGCAACGGCCGCCGGTGCGGAAAACAGGTCGAACAGCGACAGGTCGAAGTTAAAGGGTGCCAGGCTGGCGATACGGTCATCGCGGTTCAGTCCAAACGTGGACACGCTCCAGTCGGAAAAGGCGCTAATGGCTCGCTGTGAAATGACGACTCCCTTGGGTCGGCCAGTGGAACCCGAAGTGTACAGGATGGTGGCGCGATCCTCTGCGTTGCCTTTCGATATAAAATCAGCAGCCGCTGGCAATTCCGCTACCGCCGTAACATCGATCACATCGAGTTCTGTATCGCTCATCCATGGCGGCGCCCTGTCGTTCACGAGGACACAGCGACAACCGGCATCCTGCACAATGAGCTGGTTACGATCCCCGGGACAGTGGCTGTTCAACGGCACATAGCAGGCGCCTGCCAGCAGTGTTCCGTACACGGCCACCACGGCATCCAGTCCGCGCGGCAAATACAGAGCCACGTTGCTGCCCGGTCCTATGCCTTGCGCCTGCAGTTGCGCCGCCAGACTGGCCGCACGTGCAAACAGGGTGCGTGCATCCAGCTGCCTGTCTGCTTCCACAAACAGAACCTGCCGGGGGGCAGACTTCTGCAATTGTTGCAAACAGGCTATCGGGGTCATCAACACTTCTCCAGCAACTCGGCGGTCATCGCCTGCGTCAATCGTTCAAGCCAGTCACCCTGAACCTGATTATTGATGCAGTTGTAACTCAACACAAGCCGTCCCTGAAAGATGCTGGCCAGCAGTCCCAGACCGGGTGGCGAGCTCACCTGGCTGACCTGGTACATGCCACGCACCGGGCAGCCGGCAATGGCCTCGGGTTCAGGTTCCATCTCACCGGTGTAGGAAAACCAGAACGAACTGCGTTCCCGTCCATTCGGTGAATTACGCACAATACGACCGTATCTTTCCAGTGACAGCCAGCTCCCGGCCTGCATCAGTGGCAGCATGGCATGATCCAGTCCCTGACGTATGGCGGCCCTGTTCTGCTCACGCAAATGGGCAAACAGCTGTTGCCGTGAACGGACCGTGTCACGCCCGGCCTGGGCAAACAGAAAACTGACCTGATTACCAAACATCGGGGACAGGGCCTTGCGCCTGCGCAGGTTGGCGGCATAGGGCACGCAGTAGGCCTCTCCTGCCTGTGTCGCCCCGGTAGCTTCCATGGCCCGCATCATGCAACCGATCAGGTACAGGGTGGTACCTGTCATGCCGGACTGTTCGCGGGCATGCGCCAGAATCTGCGCCGTCTGTTCCGTGTCATAGCGCACCCGCATCAGCACGAGTCGATCAGCCGGTTCCTGCGCAGCCACCGGCAACACACTGGCATGCCGGTCCAGCCCGCGGATATTGAGTACCGCCTGCCGGCCCAGCCTGAACTTTCGCCACCAGCTCCACTGCTGTTGCAAGCGCTCAACCGGTGATGGCTGCGACAGCTGCGCGGGCAGCGAGTCATTAAAGAGGTGATGCAGGACAAGCTCGGCGCCTTTTGCATCGGTGGCCGGATGGAACCAGCGCAATACCAGCAAGCTGCGGCTTGCGGCTTCGATCAGGTGCAGTTCGAAGGGTGCTGATGCCGATACCGGGGCAGCTTGATTGACGATCTCGAACAGGCGTTGCTCACAGCAGGCCGCGTCATCCGTATCCAGCTTGCTGATCTGAAACGGCAGGCTGTCCTCGCCCGAGGGAACCCATGCATATTGCCGGCCCTGTCGAGACAAGCGTGCAACCGCCAGCGGGAATCGGCTGGCAAAGTGACGACTACGCCGTGTGATTTCAGCGGCGTCGGGAATACCGTCCAGTTCCAGCACCAGCGCACAGTAATTTCCCGCCAGCCCTGACTTGCGGATTTCATGATCCAGCACCAGCGTGAAATGATCTGCCGGATTAAGCCGCTGCACGGTCACGGGCCAGGTCTATTCCTGCTGGTGTCGCTTGATCCAATTCTGTGTAGGTTGGGCTAAGGTACGAAGCCCAACAAAAAGTGTTGGATTTAGTGTCGCTGTTGGGCTTCATTCTTCAGCCCAACCTACGACTGGTGGCGTTTGATCCAGTGTTCCAGTCGGCTGAGTGTCTGCAGGTTTTCCAGAGCCAGTTCATTATCCGGCAATACCACATCGAATTCATTCTCGATAAATATCACCAGACGCATAATGGCCATGCTGTCCAGGCCGGCCACCAGCAGATTATCATGCTCGCCGAATGCCTCAGGATCCTCGGAAAAAACCAGTTCCTGAAAGATGTAGGATTTGAGTTTCTGTAACATAGATGTATCTAAATTTGGTGTAGGTGCGGGCTTGCCCGCGAACAGGTTCACGTGTTGACCACATCAGTTCGCGGGCAAGCCCGCTCCTACGGCTTATTCTGCTATTTGCACCACGTCACCGAGAAATGTCACACCGGACACAAAGGCGCCGGAGCCGCACTCGAATTCAGTCTGGCTGCTGATGGTATTCTTTTTGTAGTAACTGCGAATATTGACTACCGCGTTACCACCCATGCGCTGTGCCCGTTCCTGGTACGAAACCATGGCAGACAGGAAATTCCACTGACAGGCCCGCTCTTCGGTCTTGTTAAAGGCATTGGTCTTTTTGTTGGACATGAACTCACCGAAGTTCTTGGTGATCTTCGGATGGCTCTGGTCGCCGAAATAGAAGCGAATATTCTTGTCGAGTTTCTGCTTCGCATCCTCGGTACCGAGGGCATCGCTGATAGACCACATATTGCGGTCATCGCGTGCTTCCACATTGACCGCACCCAGTACAACAATCGCTGAAATTAATACCGTTATAAAACCTTTCATATGCTTCTCCGTATTATCCATATACACTTGCAGTATGGCATTGGCATGCCCTCGAAATCGCACCGAATTATAACACCATCGATGACTATCAGACAGATCCTGTTGCTGCCCATTCGCGTTCTCCTCACCGCCTATGGCTTCCTGCAGTTTGCCGTCCAGGTGCTGTGGTTGGGAAAATGGCAGATGCCGCGCGTGATAAAGAAGGGAAAAGGTGGCCCGAACGCACGCCGGGATGCACTGTACATTGCCCACCGCCATGTGGTGCGCTATCTCGCCACGCTGGATTTTCTTGGCCTGATAAAGTTCAGATTCGAGGGCACGCCGCACGAGCAGCCCTGCATCATGGTGGCCAATCATCCCAGCCTGCTGGATTTTATTGTATTGCTGCAGGACCTGCCAAATGCGGTGTGCCTGTACAAGTCACAGTCGCTTGATAATCCGGTACTTTCATCCTTTGTTCAGGTCGGCGGTTACATTGAAGGTATGGATGGCACCGCCAGTGCCAGCAAGCGCATTATTTCCTCCTGCTGCGAGCGCCTTGCCGAGGGTCACCACGTCGTTTTTTTCCCGGAAGGCACGCGCTCGGAGTCGGCCACAACGGCGCGCAAATTCCGGACAACGGCCTTTCATGCAGCGATCAAGTGCCCGGCACCGGTCCAGCCAGTGGCGATCTTCTGCCAACCCCTGATTCTGGGCAAGGACCAGCGCTGGACCGATGTCGCCTGGCACAGGAACATCATGACGGTGCGCTACCTGCCGGTGATACATATCGAGGACTTGCCGGCGACAGAGCAAACGGCGACCGGTCTTGGGCGCGCCGTCAGGGAGAAGATCGTGAGCGCACTGACAGAAATGTCGGCTGCCACACCAGGGTAGCATCAATATCCCGAACTACTACCCGCTCCTCCGCTTACCCGACCCGGGGGCAAGCTTCAGTTGTGACATAGATTATTGGACGCTCTCTGGATATCACCGCTCAGATTTTCATCCAGCCTATTGGTCGCGGGTGGATGCGACGGGTACCGTCATCCTTTACGGCATAGTTCAGGCCACTACTGTCCTTGTAGGTGATGGCGAAGGTGTTCGCGGTATAGCTGACATTGACCGTAATGGCATGCTTGCTACCCTTTGCATACCGTAATTCGGTATTCCCCGGGTTCTGGCTGACAACCATCCAGTGGCGCATGGCGCCCCCGTTCTTGATACCTTCCTGCATTTTCTCCGCAGGCAGACTGCAGCTGATTGTGACAGGGTCGGGCTCGACCAGTTCGGTTGACCGCGCAAGGACGGCGGGTGGTAACAGGCATAAGGTCAGTGCAGCCATAATCAGGTGTGAGCGTGCAAACAGGTTGAATTTCATAGCCATCCCTCTGTAGATTGCATAAGTTTCGGAGAGAGTATACCTGTTTCTGCTACCCTTAAGCAGGTGTGCTCCCCCGCCTTCTGACCTGCTTTTGTGGACGGAAGTGACTTAAATTGATGGGGATCAACGACCGGAAAATGACAGGGATGCATATTGTACTCAGGGCAGTAGATAAATGAGGGTCTGTCTGATGTCTGCAACAGGATGGCTGAAAATTGTTCTCCTTCTTGTGCTTGCCTTGGCATTGAAATCAGGGCTGGCAATGGAGCCCTGCGCCCCGTTTGAAGGTGGACGGGTTGATGCGGAATTGATCCAGCTCATGCGGCAGGCGGCAAAGAACGGGCGTCTTTACCGGGTGGATCCTGCTGAATCAAAGGTCGGCTTCTGTGTGCGGCATTTTCCGGGGCAGGAGTTTCGGGGTGAGTTCACCAACATTGTCGGTGGCTTTGTCTTTCCCCCGGTATTGGGACAGCACGGTCAGGCACTGCTACTCATCCATACCGCCAGTCTGTCGTCAGAGAACGACTTCCTGATGCCGCTGGTAACGGGGCAGCAGTTCATGGACACTAACAGCTATCCCGACATCCTGTTCGTTGGACACACCGCACACTGGCAGACTGCCACACAGGGGCATATCCACGGCGACCTTACCCTGCGCGGAATTACCCGGCCGGTGACTTTTGATGTGCATGTTCAGGCACTGGCAGGTGGCGAAGGCGAACGTCCTGACCGTATCCTGCTGGAGGGCAGAGGCCAGGTCGAACGCAGGGAGTTCGACATGAACAGCTATCGTTTCTTCGTCAGTGAAACAGTACGCTTGTGCCTGGCGGTCGAACTGCTGCCCTGGCAATAACAGGAAATGATAATCATGCATACAATAAACAGGTCACCAGGCCTGCTATTCCCGGTTTTGCTTCTATGGATGGCGGCACTGCCTGGCCTGCAAGCGGCCGAGGAGCCCCGGCAGTGGTCAGAAGCTCACATGGATGAACTGCTGTCCTTCTATCGCGACTTTCATTCGCAGCCGGAACTTTCGTTTCAGGAAGTCAATACTGCCGCCCGACTGGCGGGTGCATGGCGGGATTGTGGTATTGAGGTAACCACCGGCGTGGGCGGTCACGGCATCGTGGGTATGATCGAGAATGGCCCCGGACCCGTGGTGATGCTGCGTGCAGATCTGGATGCCCTGCCGGTCATCGAGCAAACCGGGCTGCCTTTTGCTTCCAGGATACACACCGTGAATGAAGATGGTGGAGAAGTCGGCGTGATGCACGCCTGCGGGCATGACGTCCATATGACCAACCTCATCGGCGTGGCCTGTTATCTGGCAGCCAACAAATCGTTATGGAAAGGGACCGTCATGCTAATTGGCCAGCCCGCCGAGGAAAAAGGTGCCGGGGCCAGGGCGATGCTTGAGGATGACTTGTTCGAGCGCTTTCCCAAGCCCGATTTTGCCATTGCCCTGCACGTCTCTCCGACACTGGCAACCGGACAGATCGGCTATCGTCCCGGTTACACCATGGCCAATGTCGACAGTGTCGATATCACGCTGTACGGCAAGGGCGGGCACGGCGCCTATCCGCACACCACGATCGATCCTGTGGTAGAGGCGGCACAACTGGTACTGGCACTGCAAACAATCGTCAGTCGCGAGATCGACCCACTCGCTCCTGCTGTCATTACTGTTGGCTCTATCCATGGCGGCACAAAAAACAACATCATCGGCGATACAGTAAAATTACAACTCACCGTCCGCAGCTTTTCAGAAGAGATCCGCCAGCAATTACTCTCTGCCATCCAGCACAAGGCACAGGCCATTGCCAGTAGCGCAGGTGCGCCGGTACCGCTTATCGAGATTGCCATGGGAACACCGGCACTGTTCAATGACCCCGAGCTCTCCGCCCGGCTGAGACCTGCTTTCCAAAACCAGGTTGGCGGGGAAAACGTTGTATTGTCAAAACAGACCATGGGGGGAGAAGACTTCAGCCGTTTCGGGAAGGCAGGCGTCCCGATCCTGATGTACTGGCTGGGAGCGGTCAGCCAGGAGCGTCTGGACGAATATAAAGCGGCAGGAGAGCAGCCACCCTCACTGCACTCGCATCTGTTCTACCCCGATGTGAATACGGCCCTGGTCACGGGTATTGGTACGATGTCGTCTGCGGTACTCGAGTTACTCAAGCCTTGAGAAAGCGGCACCGCTTCCCGGATTACCCTGTCCTGGTTTTATCGCACGCACGACAACAAATGCACCTTCACCGTATCCTGCCTTCACGGCTTGAACGCCCTCTGTTTCTTGCTTCCCTGGAAACAATGTCTGATTAAATGAAAGATCGCCAAACCCGGTGGTTTCCAGTACATTTATGATTTCAGCGATTGTATGAAAGCTGGCTTCCCTATAATACCGGCTGTCCTTTTTACGTTGCTGATACAGTCTTCCCATAGCACTTTCCTTCTCAATAAATCCAATCACCACACTGCCGTTTGGCTTTAGAATCCGGAATACCTCGCTGAAGGCCTGATGCAGTGAATCCAGAAAACATAAAGTGGTTACAAAAAGTGCATAATCGAATTTTTCTGGCTTGATTGGCAGGTTTTCTGCGACACCATCAATAACATTAATACCTCTTTCCTGTGCAATAGCCCGCATGGCCGGCGACGGTTCAATACCAACATCAATCCCCAACGGCCTCGCAAATCGCCCGGTACCCACACCAATCTCTATGCCTTTCCCCGTTTCCGGTATGAGACTCCTGATGGCTTCTAACTCCGATGCGTAGAGTGACTTGTGACCCTCAAACCAATGATCATAAGCCCTGGCGTTTTCATCAAATGCACGGGTTTTAGTCATTATTCTCTTTAGTTACCGTTTCCTGTCACGATTCTTCAATCGCCATAATAACCAGCCGTAAAATGCAATATTGATCACTAAAACCAAACTCCCCATGGCAATTTGCAGGGTCCTATCGAGTTCAGCTGGATAAAGGACTGGCAGAATATAATGTTCAACAAACCCGCCGCTGTAACCTGCCTCTCCACTGGCCGCCCTGAGACTCAACTCCAGAGGTGTCAAAGGACACAGCCAGCCACAGAATTCCAGCAGCACGGCCCAGACTACTGCCGGCAAATGCAGCAACGCAATCCAGCGCCACCGGAACACCAGCAGCCCGCCTGCCACAACGAACACCACAAAACCAAAGTGAATTAAAACAACGGCATCCGCTGCCAGCTTGCAGAACATATCTCACACACCCGGTCATATGCCATAGTGGATTTTATGACAGCCTGATGGTCACAGGCACACGCTGTCAATATTTGGCCATTGTTACTGATCGCCCTCTTTCACGCCTATGCCATCATTCGCGGGAATAAAGGTCCTTTGCACGCCAGCATTCACCTGACTGGCCAGGAAATCGATCCGGACATAATGCTTCTGTTTAAGTTGCTCACCCAGCTTCGCCTTTTGCTCATCCAGTACCGTCATAATATCTTCACGCATTGCTTCCCGGTTTAGCACTTCATCCAGTTCGACCAGCACCTTGTCGACGGTAAACCAGGCAATCAGCCCCGCGGTCACACCGCACAGGATAGCCACCGGCCCGGTCGGGGCACAGATCGCTGCACCGGCACCCGCTGATAAAAGTGTTGATGATCCTTTCTTTGCAAGTGTCTTGGTAGCCAGGGCTGCACCGGTCTGGAATGATTTTTTTGCAGCAACCTTGCCTACCACGGCCGCGGTGGTTTTACTCGCCAGTACCTTGCTAGCCACAATACCTGCGCCGACACCACTGGATGCTGCCACCGATGCCCTCAGAGTATCGTGATCCAGTTCAGACAGGGATGCCAGCGACAACTGGCCAATGTTGCAGTTGGCACTGGCCAGTTCTTTCCGGAGTTGCGGTACCATTTGTGCAAAGCGGTCGATTGTTATTTGCTCCAGTTCGAGGTCAAGCTTCTCGATCTGCACATCAAAATCACTGTCTGCAAACAGGTGTTTTTCAAGTTGCTCGCGCATCGTCTGCGCCACATCGGCAGTAAAGACAGCAGCCAGCCGCTGGTATTCACCCATCACGGTAAAATACCAGTCCAGGTAACGATCAACGCCCTGTTCGATGTTTGTAAACAGCACATCAAGCTCCTGTGAAACCGTTCCATCAACCGTCTGCATCGCCTGCTGGCGCCCGGCATCAACATCGCTGTCCAGTTTTGCATGTAACTGTTCACGGCTGGCCGCATCCGGTTTACAGGGGTTCACCAGCACCGGGGCATCTTGCTCATCCGTAATAAAATTTTTGAAATCCAGTTCATTAAGCTTTACCGCAGCATAAAAAAACGGCAGGGCCAGAATAATAATGGTGATGAAGAATGCGCGCGATACGGTACTGCCTGGCGTGTGACCGCGGCGCTTTTCCAGCACAATGCTGACACCAAGTAACAGCGCGGTAAACAACCAGGCCACGGTGGCGGCACGCAGCAGAAAAAAAGACCAGGCAATGATCCTTGCACTCATGTCCGGCAAGTTCGGTATCACCAGTTGTGAACCATGCCAGACCAGTGCCTCGACCACAGCCGCAGAACCTGCACTTACGCCCCAGAGCACGCAACCGGCATTACTGTAATGAGTGAGGTAAGTTTGCTCGGCCAGTGTATTCCATGCCAGTTGACGGGTATCAGGTGCTCCGACCACGGCAAAGTCGAGCAGCATGAACGCTGCGGTCAGGACAAGGCCGTTGAAGAGAAACAAGGGCCAGCGACGGGCAACCGCACCCAGGTGCTGTGTGCTGATCGTGCCGGCAAGTCCCCGCGTGACGGGAATATAAATCAGGACCAGAAATACGCTATCCGCTGCCAACACCCACCAGTGCAGCAGAGACAACTGAAAGACCAGAACGAGCAGCAGCCACGCCAGGCACATCGACACCACAACCTGAAACCCCCTGGTGAGATTGCCCTTCCACAACAGTCTCCTGGCGAGGCTCGCTGATTGCGTCACCCCGTCAAGTACCAGACGGCGGCGAAATAACAGGTACTCAATCCGGTACCGCCAGATGGGCCAGCAGACCAGACTTGTCAGCAGAAAGAGTCCCCAGCACGGCGCCGGTCTGACAATATGAGATATGAAAAACAGCACAGCCACGGCCAGCAGTAACCACAGGCTGTGCAAGAGCATTTTCTGAACGCCCTGCCACCGGGTTTGCGTGCCCATTGCATCAGTTTGATCTGGAGAAGGCTGCATGTCGTGGAGAGGTTGTACAGACTACTTGAGCAGCGCCTCTGGTGAATAGGCATCAAACTTCTTTTGCGCCTTGATAATATCAAAGTTGCGCTTGCCACCACGGATCTTCAGCAAACCCTTGAGTTTTCGGTAGCGCGCAAAAATAACACCGTCACGGGTCTCTCCTGTGATGATGCCCTTGGCACCAACATCAATCTTGTCACTGCCGGCAAAGGCATAGGGAAAAATAATCTGATTTTTCTGCATGTCCATGCTGGCCTCTCCCTCGATTTTACCAACAGTAAGCAGCTTCTCTATCCAGCCATTCTTGTTCCGGTGATTGGACAGCATGGCAACAATGGGTGTCGAGTCCTTCATTTCAATATCGGCCTCGGCACTGAGCCGTACCGGTTTCTTCCACACGGTATTCGCCCGGGTAAAATTGATCATGGCATTCCAGTCCGATTTTGCCACCGTGTCCTGATTGCCAATGACCTTGATATTGTCCAGCAACAGCGTTGAACCCGATATATCAAACGCCATGTTTTTCGGTGTCCCGCCGGCAATGTTGATATTCAGCGTCACATCACCGGAGATCTCCTGCTCCTCCAGTCGGCTGCGCAGCTTGTCGGTTTTCAGCTTCACATAACCGTGCGCCGTTTTCGGCTCCAGCTCTATATCGGCGACCAGGTCAGCCTCACCACCCAGCAAGCGTAGCGGAGAATTCTCCGGCAGATACAGGTTGTAGACACTCATATCCCGAACTCTTGCCACAGGCATCTGCAGTCGCAGGTTTATATTTTCAGTCGGGCCGTCATAACTCATGTCCTTTACCAACGCCTGCAACCGTAACTCAACATGGTCTATAAATGTCTTGTCTTCATGCAGACGTTTAAAAACAGCATTATGTAACTGCACGTCTACGTGCGCATCCGGTCGTTGGCCACCCTCTTCCAGATTCAGCACCACGGAACCCTCGCCTTCAGCAATGTAATCCAGGATTTTAACGATCAGATTGATCGGTAGTACTTCAAGCCGTGTCCCGGCAGCTGGCCATCCGTCCTGTAATAGCAGCTTTGCCTGCAGATCACTGGCACCGGCAATCTCTGCCTGGTAGTCATTCTTGATTAGCGTATTCAGCCAGCCAAGGCTGGACACATTACCTGACATGATGAGTTCACCGTCGGCCGTCTCCAGCAAACTATGTGCATCCCGTCCATTAATTGCCTGCAGCAGACCACTTTTCCCTACTTCATCCCGAAGATGGAAGTTCAGCATACCCTTGTCCACCGCAATATAGGCATGCCATGTCTCGGATTTGCCATTCTCTTTGTTTGCCAGCCATGCGTCGGACAATCGAATATAGCTGCCCGCGACATCCAGGCCTTCTGAACCATCACCAGGGGTTTCGGTCAGCAAGGCCACATCGACATCCGCCTTGAAACGATAATCCTTGATGCCGATGTCCGCGTCATCCGCGTCCAGTTTGAGATCGCCATGAAGCGACACGTGATCCAGAACAGCCTTGCCATGCAGCACACCCTCACCACCGTGAAAACGCAGGCCCAGGTTATCCGGTATGTAATGCTGATAAACAGCCAGATCCGGTACCGTGACAGCGGGGATCGTGACGGCCAGGTAACGGGCAACAGGCAATTCACCGTCCTTCGGAAACAAGGCAGCATCACCCTTCACTTCAACAATCAACCCGTCGCCGGTAAACAGGGGACGGTCATCACCCTGCCGATTAGCAATGAGCTCATCAAACTTCACTGCAGCACTCAAGGTATCCGGCGTCTCGGGATCGACTGCAAGCTCGACATGGCCACTGCCATAGGCACGATGATTAAGCAGATTAAGTGACAATTCGGGTGCGGTTACATCCAGACGGGTGCCTGGCAACAAGGTACCCCTGTCAATATTAAACTGCCCCGCCACCCTGCCTGCTCCGTCAACATGCATGCCATCAAAGTGGCGCAGGTACAAGTTCAGGAATGCCAGGCTGCCCACATCACCACTCACTTCGGTATGTGCTGTCAGATAGGGCAATGATTTCACCCCCTTGTTTTCCCGCGGGACGAACTCTGAAAACTCAACGGCCCCGTTGAATTTCACATTCCTGAGCGCCTCCTGATCACCGTTAATAACGACGGCATTCATGGCCACATCCGCCTTGCCGTTGCTCAGCGAGAAGGGTCCGCCACGCGTCCGAACATGGATATCGGCCTGTAAGTCACCGTCAATGGCGCCCCGCACCTGGTAGAACCAGACATTGTGGCTGCCGACAACCCTGGCATTCGTGATATTGATTGTCCAGCCTCGCTTGCCGGTTGGCAGGGGTTCTGCTTCGCTGAGTTCCCGGTTCCTGATCGGCGGAAAGAATGCACGCACATCCGCAAACTTTTTATCCGGCTTCAGGCGCGGACGCTGGTAATACCCAACATCCTCGCCATACAGGTCATACAGATTCACATGTTTGAAAATAAGCGGCAGGAGTGAAATCGAGGCAGACCCCACCGGCAGTTTCAGTTGCCATTGCTGTCGACGGCTCTGGCCGTTCGCCGACACGCCGCGAGCATGCACCCTGAACGGGTACCAGGTCCAGGCCTCCTCCCAGGTAACTTCGAATTTGTCCGGCCTGATCTTATTCAGCAGTGTCTGGGTCACCGGCAGTTGCAGTGCCAGGTTTACCAGGGCCAGATAAACAACTTCAAAAACAACGACGGCAATTGTTATTCGCTTTAACCAGAGAGTCATTACTTATATATTACAAAGAGTCATGGACAAGTGCTGCAATGTAACACGAAGGGAATACAGAGAGGGAGCCGGCCGATAAGCCGGGTTTTGTCGTGGACAGCCATTCATCTGGACACTGCGTCACCGCAGGCCTCAAGCGACCTACCCGGGAACCATGCGGG
>Ga0209013_10004350_pt1 | contig 12433 bp, 16 predicted proteins | sample Cruoilmetagenom2_FD_187291 | JGI IMG/M metagenome (GOLD analysis project Ga0209013, IMG submission 187291) | Oil polluted marine microbial communities from Coal Oil Point, Santa Barbara, California, USA - Sample 2 (SPAdes) (version 2) | ecosystem: Environmental > Aquatic > Marine > Oil seeps ...
GCCGACGTACGTTTGTCGCTTCCATGTGAACAGTGATGTCGATTTTGATAATGAAAGAATTGATGCCTTCCTTTAACGGGTCAATCGGTCGAAGATGAAATTTCGACCTCCCAACGCTTTCTATATTTTCGAATCTCTCCGATAAACTGTCACATTAATATTTCCTTTATCATCCTAACTTAAAGGAAGTCTCAATATGCCAAGGCAAAACCAGCGTAGGCGCTTTCAAGTGGTAGCCGGAGCGAGAAGCTGGACAGTGATCTTCTGCCTTGCTTCTCGCGGGAGGCATCCACAAAGCGCGGTAGCGTTATTCAAAGGAATACTTATTCCAGTAGATAATGGTTGGTAGACCACTTCATGCTCGATGTAGGATAGAAAGTGCTTGGAATAATGGGTTCTGGCCGTCTCAAGTTAAACTATTTTATCTTTTAAAAAAGGACAGCCGCATTGGCTGTCCTATCTTTTTCTATTTTTCCAGCTGATGATCCGTTTGGGATGGAAGTAACTCAAGCCAATTAAAAACCCGACAGCTAATCCGCTTAAATGAGCGGTAATATTGATGTTCGGTGACACGAATGTCATCACGATACTAATGATGATAATCGGTAAAATGATTTGACGTAGTTGAGGCAAGGTTTTTCTGGCGTAATAAACAAGGGCACCAAATGCACCAAGAAGACCGTAGATTGCACCACTAGCACCAACATGTACATAACCGGGTTCTTGTAAAAGGAATGTGACAACAGTTCCAAATAAACCAGCCATAAAGTAAATGGTTAAAAAGCGAACTCTCCCCGCAAGTTTCTCGAGTTCAGGTCCGAACAAATATAAGGAAAACATATTAAACAATAAATGGACTAATCCGGCATGTAAGAACATCGGTGTGATAAAGCGCCACCATTGCCCATCTGCTATTAATGCGTTTGAGCCTGCACCAAAAATGAAAAGTTGATCACCAATCAATGGAATGAGACTAATTAAATGAATGATGATATTGATTGCGATTAAAGTAGATACTACTGGGTATAACCTAATGTATTGTGCAAAACTTTCTGTTCGATTAAACATATATTCACCTCAAATTGGGATGAAACTATTATACCGTGAAACTGCTAATGGTTGAAAGGAGAAGTCTTTCATGATCAAAGGAATTGGCCTAGATGTGACAGAAATGGATAGGGTTGCTACAACCAATCGGAGAACATCGAAATTTGTAGAACGTATCTTAACAACACGAGAGCTCGACCGTTGGAGTACTCTGAATGAACATAGACAAATCGAGTTTTTGGCTGGTCGTTTTGCAGCTAAGGAGGCATTTGCTAAAGCATTAGGAACGGGTATTGGTAAAGAATGTAGTTTTCAAGATATTGAAGTTTTACCCAACCCAAATGGTAAACCAATGCTTTATTTTAAGGGGCAACTCGTGACTGGACATGTAAGTATCACACATACAAAACAATTCGCAGCGGCTCAAGTAATATTGCTAGAATAATCCCTGTCCATCTCTCATAAGATGTTTTAACGCATCGAAAAGAGAAAGGGTGAACGTATTGCGTAGCCGTATATTTGCTGGGGTAGTTTTATTGTTGGTGCTTTTGTTGGCAGCCTGTGGAGAAGAGTCAAAAGAAGATGTACTGAAGAAATTGAGTACCAAGTGGGTTGACACAAAGGGGTATGAGTTAGACGCGAAGATGGAGATTAGTACCGGTTCAGAACCACGTCTGTATGAAGTAAGTGTGTGGCACACGAAACCTGAATTTTATCGTGTGAAAGTTAGTCAAACGGGCGAGGATGTATCACAGACAATTGTAAGAAATAAAGAAGGTGTTTTTGTTATCACGCCGACACTTGGCAAAACGTATAAATTCCAGAGCGATTGGCCTGAAAAAAATAGCCAAGCCTACTTAATAGGTTCACTGGCACAAGACATTAAAGCGGATAAAGATTCTGTTATGACAGAAAATGAAAAATCGTACGTATTTGAAACGAAGACTAGAAACAGCCACCAAAAAATGTTGCCGACTCAAAAGATTCATATCAGCAAGAAGACATTACTTCCAACAAAAGTTTCTATTTTAAATGATCAAAAGGAAGAACAAATCAGTATTACATTTGATAAAATTACATTGGGAACATCAAGAAGTGCTAGTGATTACAAAGCAGAGATGCCTTCTGAAGAATCGAATGGAAACGAAACAGCTAGTACAGACGCTGAAATGCCTGTCTTCCAAACACACTATCCAACTCTACAATGGGAAGGCGTAGACAAACTTGACGAAAAAGTAATTAAAGATGATACGCTTGAACGCGTGATTCTAACATATGGTGGGAATAAAGAATTTACGGTTATTCAAACACCAATTACGAAAAAAGCATCCGATTTAGTTCCGGTATTTGCAGCGGGTGATCCAGCTGATTTAGGATTTGCTATTGGGGCAATCACGGATCAATCTATCTCTTGGGAACAAAACGGAGTACAATTCTACTTAGCATCAGATTCTATGACTCGTGAAGAAATGATCACAGTGGCATCTTCTATGCAAGCATCTGATATGAAATAATTTCTATACTAATCATCGAACTAAAAATGAGGAATGACAATGCAGCCGAAAAATTTTTATCGACCGACTTATGCAACGGTTGATTTGAATGCGATAAAAACGAATATACTTAATTTGAAGAAACATATTAGTCATTCCGTTGAGATCATTGCGGTAGTCAAAGCAAATGCGTATGGACATGGTGATCTTGAAGTAGCAAACGCGGCATTAAACTCTGGGGCTAGCATGCTTGCCGTCGCCACACCAGATGAAGCGATTCGATTGCGAGAAGGTGGCATCGAATCGCCCATTCTTGTGCTTGGTGCATCACCCCCATCTTTTGCTGCTGTGGCAAGTGAAAAAGATATTGCGTTAACTGTTTTTCAAAAGGATTGGTTTCTACACATTCCGACCTTACCCCAAATGCTGAATGTACATATAAAAATCGATACCGGCATGGGCAGGTTAGGCGTTACTACGGAATCAGAATTAGGCTTGCTTCTTGAAACCATCTATCAAAGACGAGATGTCACGATCGATGGGGTCTTCACTCATTACGCGACGGCTGATGAAGAAGACAAAAGTCAGTTCATGCAACAACTGGAGAAATTCAAGGGTTTCCTGCAACATTTCCCTGAAAAACCGCGTTGTATCCATACCGCTAACAGCGCAGCATCAATCGTCCATGAGAATTCATTATTTGATGCGGTACGATTTGGAATTTCGATGTACGGATTATCACCATCACCATATGTATCAAGTGAACTCCCTTTTCCGCTGCAACCGGCCCTTACATTGCAAACGCAAGTAGTACATGTGAAAAGTGTTCCGAAAGGGTCCACGATCAGTTATGGAGCAACTTATACAACGAGTAATGACGAGTGGATCGCCACCCTTCCTATTGGCTATGCGGATGGAATGATTCGAGGGCTGAGTGGACAAGAAGTGTTGATTCAAGGAAAGAGATTCCCGATTATTGGCCGTATCTGTATGGATCAATGCATGGTGCGATTAAATGGACAGGTTACAATAGGCGAACCGGTTGTCTTGATTGGGAGACAAGAATCCGAACAAATAACCATAGAAGAATGGGCGCAAAAACTGCAAACGATATCATACGAAATCCCTTGTATACTCACAAATAGAGTGCCGAGGGTGTACACGCCGTAGCATACGACAAATACCGACGAAATAATAAATATTGTCAGATATTTTCCTTTCTTGTCTTCTCAATGCCTGTTATGAGTGTTAAGATAGAAAAGTATTGAAAAGAGGGACGGGTTTGTCGGAGGTGTTGACTGTGAAAAAGAGAGAAACAAAGGAAGTTATTGTGAAGCTTCCGAGACAATTTGTGGGCGATCTTGATAGACAGAAAGAGCAACAACTGGTTGATCCAGGAGAGTTCGTTTATATTTCGACAAAAAAAGTGATTAAAGAAGTTAAACCCAATCTTATACGAGAAGCAATGATCAAAGGCTACGTGGAAATGTCGAGTATTAACTTGTCCATTGCAAGCGAGTGTCTGCACTTGGAATATGAAGCGGAGCATACGATGGAGCGACTTGTAAGCGGAGGATGAAATATTGAACGTAAAACGCGGTGACGTTTTTTTTGCTGATTTATCGCCAGTCATCGGGTCTGAGCAAGGTGGAACAAGACCCGTTCTGGTGATTCAAAACGATATTGGAAATCGTTTCAGCCCTACAGTCATCATTGTGGCTATCACTTCGCAAATTCAAAAAGCAAAATTACCAACGCACGTAGAAATCGATGCGAAAAAGTATGGGTTTGAACGGGATTCCGTTATTTTGCTTGAACAATTGCGAACGATTGATAAATCACGGCTGACAGATAAAATTACGCAGCTTGATGATGTGCTTATGGAAGAAGTCGATGAGGCGCTTGAAATAAGTCTTGGCCTTGTAAAGTTTTAATCATACATAAAGGAGAAACACCGTGCGGATATTTTTCCATACGGTGTTTCTTCGCATTTAGTTAAAAAAAGTGTGTAGTTTGACGTTTTCAGATACAATAATAAATAAGTAATAAATTGGTCTCAGGAGGCATTGCCAAAATATATGAATAAAATAATAGCAACATTAGTTCAAGATAATCTAGACGAAATTTTAGTGAATTGGCAAGAATTGATGAGAGAAGATTCAGAAGAAAAATTCTTTCAAATCATGTCTCAAAGTGTCGTCGATAGTACAAGTCGTGAATTTGCCGAATTGATGATTTCAAATCTTCTTGAAGGTGAAAATAAGTATGAAAATCGACTGAATGTATTTACTAGTAAAGTCGTGCGGTTTGGCTGGTCGATTAGTTTTGTCATGAAAGCTATCAATCACTTTGCACAGGTTGTATACGATTTGCTCGAGAAAGAAAAAATCATCGTCGATGAAAACATTAAAGAATATCATTCGATCATCACTAACTGGATTACCCCAATGAGAGATGGAATCGTTGATACATATGCCAAAACATGGGAACGCACTGTGCAATTACAAAAAATTGCCTTACAGGAACTTTCAGCCTCTTTAATTCCTGTTTTTGATAAAATTTCAGTTATGCCGCTTGTCGGAACCATCGACACTGAACGTGCGAAATTGATTATGGAAAACTTACTTGAAGGAGTAGTCAAACATCGAGCTGAAGTTGTAATTCTTGATATTACTGGTGTGCCTGTTGTGGATACAATGGTGGCGCATCACATCATACAGGCAGCAGACGCGGTACGTTTAGTCGGTGCGAAGTGTATGTTGGTAGGAATTCGTCCAGAAATCGCTCAAACAATCGTTACATTAGGCATTAACTTAAAAGATTTTACAACAACAAGCACATTACAACGCGGAGTTGAACAAGCCCTTGCTTGGACAAATCGTCAAATCGTGGAGGTGGAAGGAAATTGAATTTACGAATACCTATTTTGAAATTAAATGATTGCCTAATTGTTTCCATCCAGTGGGAACTAGATGATCAAACTGCACTACAATTCCAAGAAGATTTATTGGCTAAATTGCATGAAACAAGTGCCCGAGGAGTAGTAATCGATTTAACGCCAATAGACTTTATTGACTCTTTTATTGCTAAGGTTTTAGGTGATGTTATTAGTATGTCTGGCTTAATGGGTGCCAAGGTGGTTATCACAGGGATTCAGCCTGCCGTAGCTATTACACTAATTGAACTTGGAATTCGTTTAGAAGATGTCATGACTGCTTTAGATTTAGAGAATGGTCTTGAAAAACTCCAACGAGAATTGGAGGCTTAATAATGGGTTATCGGTCTTCTGTAGAGATTTTAACAGAGTGGGACATTGTTGCTGCTAGGCAACTTGGTCGGAATGAAGCAAAAGAAGTTGGCTTCGGAACAGTTGACCAAGCACGGATCACTACAGCAATTAGTGAACTAGCTCGTAATATTTACTTATATGCGGGAAAAGGAAAAATTGAAATTGAACGTATATCAGAAGGCGGAAAGTACGGTATAACAATTATCGCTTCAGATGAAGGTCCGGGAATTCCAGATGTCCGAAAAGTGATGGAGGACGGTTTCTCAACTTCAGGAGGATTAGGTGCTGGTATGCCTGGTGTAAAACGTTTAATGGATACATTTAAGATAGATACGGTTTTAGGTGAAGGAACAGTTATTAATGCGACGAAATGGATTCGCTAGGGGGTTAGACTAAGTGCCTCAAGAGATTGAAAGACAATACAAAGAAATACTTAAGCAATATGTGATGAAACAATCAGAGCAGAATTTATACGAGGGTCAAAATTTTAGTCGTCAATTGATTAAAAAAAATATTGCGCCAGACGAAGTAATTAGCATACATAAGGCAACACTTGAAGAAATGTTCCCTGAGTTGCCAATGAATGTATGGAATTCATTTGACTTGTTAATTGAGATGATGATTCGTTATGGGCTTGCTCACGCAGAGCATCAAAGTCTTCTTCAACAGCAAGAAGAAATGAAAGTTGAAATGGATTTAGCAGCTAAAGTTCAAGGGACTCTTTTAAAAACAACACGTCCTATCATTAATGGTCTTGAAATTGGGCTCGTTTCAGTACCGGCACGCAAGATGAATGGAGATTATATTTATTTTCTAAGCGATAATCTCAATAATGCTGGTGTTGCTGTAGCGGATGTCATCGGTAAAGGCATTCCTGCTGCACTTTGCATGTCCATGATTAAGTATGGAATGGACAGTTTAAAAGATGTTGCGACGGATCCCAAAAAAGTGTTAGATATTATCAATCGTATTGTTGAAAAAAGTGTGAATGATGATATGTTCATATCCATGTTTTACGGTCGTTATAATGTCGAGAATTCTCTTTTTACATACGCAACTGCAGGTCATGAACCAGCTCTTTTTTACAATGCTCAAAATGATGAGTTCTCGGAATTACATGCTAAAGGTTTATTATTAGGTGTTGTTGCGAATGTTAGTTATGAGCAACACGCTGTGAAGATGGAAACCGGAGACTTCGTTGTAATGATGACAGACGGAGTTACAGAATGTAGAACGGATGAAGGTTTCGTTGATCCGAAAATTGTTATTTCCTTAATTCACTCATTGCGTCACGAACCAGCTCAAACCATTGTAGATTCAGTATTCAAGGAACTTGAAAAGATGCAAAACTTTGAACTTCGGGATGACTTTACGCTCGTAATCTTCAAAAAGACCTCTTAAAATGTTTAAAACTTCTTCATTAGTGGTAATCAGTGAGTATTAATAAATTGATTTAATAGATGGACGGGGTGTCAATAGATGAATATTCAAGTTATTTTGAAAGAAGAAGAAAATTTAGTTAAGGCTTTTATTAACGGAGAAATAGATGCTTTCACTGCACCAATGTTGCGGGAACAGCTAGCAACGGTTCAACAAAAAGAAAATTTACAGACTGAATTAGAAATGTCTGGTGTTTCATATATGGATAGTACTGGGCTAGGAGTAATTGTCGCTTTCTTTAAAAACGTTAATGCGAACAATGGTCATGTTAAGTTAACAGGATTATCGCCTCGTCTGAAAAGATTATTTGATATTACGGGTCTGGGAGAAATAATGGATATTGAGACAGACGATAAAGGTGGAAACTACTAATGAGACCATTTGATTATGTTGAAATTCGGGTTCCTGCAAAATCCCAATATGTCGGTGTTGCTCGTTTGACAATTTCGGGACTAGCTAGTCGAATCGGTTTTACATACGATGAAATAGAAGACTTGAAAATTGCGTCGTCTGAAGCGATTACGAATGCAGTTCAACATGCTTATAGCGAAGTAGATGAAGGCGAAGTAGTGGTTGGATGTGCGCTGTATCCAGATAAAATTGAAATTATGGTTGCTGACCATGGGAAAAGCTTCAACTTTGAAGAAACAAAAACCAAAGTAGGTCCATACCATGACCAACAAGAAGTTCAATTTCTGCGTGAAGGTGGACTTGGACTATATTTGATTGAAACGTTAATGGATGAAGTGAAAGTCCACCACCAAGATGGCGTAACAGTCTTTATGACGAAGTATGTCGGAGAAGAGCAGGTGGAAGAAAATGTCGAAATTATCTCCTCCTAACTACGAAACAAAAGAGCAAATCCTAGAATGGATTAAAGCGTATCAGGAAAATGAAGATCAAGATGCACAGACCAATTTAGTGTTGAATTATCAACGATTAGTCGATTCTATTGCACGTAAATATTCGAATGGTAAATCCTATCATGAAGATATCTTTCAAGTAGGGATGTTAGGTCTACTTGGAGCAATTCGTCGCTACGATGCTGAATTTGGTAGAACGTTTGAAGCGTTTGCAGTGCCTACAATTATTGGTGAAATTAAACGTTTTTTACGAGATAAGACATGGGCAGTACATGTTCCACGTCGTATTAAAGAGTTGGGCCCACGTATTAAGTCTGCTGTAGAAACATTAACCACGGAATTACAACGTTCTCCAAAAGTGATTGAAATCGCTGAATTCCTTGAAGTGGATGAAGATGATGTTTTAGAGGCAATGGAAATGGGCAAAAGTTATCAGGCTTTGTCAATGGACCATTCACTTGAGTCGGATTCAGATGGAAGTAGTATTACCTTATTCGATGTTATTGGACAAAAAGATGATGGATTTGAAAAAACTGATCAACGTATGTTAGTAGCAGAAGCAATGAGTGTCCTTTCTGAAAGAGAAAAACAAGTCATTCAATATACATACATTGAACAATTAAGCCAAAAAGAAGCGGGAGAAAAACTCGATATTTCTCAAATGCATGTTTCTCGATTACAACGTAAGGCAATTAAAAAGCTGCAAGATGCAATACTTGCGGCCGGTGGAGTAACCTGATGGAATCAATTAGACATCCATTTCTAGAAGTATTTGTCTACCAAGTGGCCAAACGAGGAAACAACGAATCAGGAGATACTTATTTTACTTACATGAATGAGCAATATTTTATATGTGCAATTGCTGACGGCTTAGGCAATGGACCTATTGCGAGACAATCTTCTGAAATCATTCCTATGATTTTAGCTGAATATCATCACGAAACAATTGATGAGTTGTTACTTAGATGTAATGAACTCATGTTTAAAAAGCGTGGTGCTGCAGTAGCGATTGTTAAAGTGGACTTTACTGCGAAAACGCTTGAGTATAGTTGTGTAGGGAATATTAAATTCTACATGACACGCAAAGACGATGAAAAAATGATTTATCCACTACCGGTAATGGGCTACTTATCTGGCCGTCCACAAAAACTGCGAACCCAATTATATACCTATAAACCTGGTGATTTATTTTTACTTCATTCTGATGGTGTTGTGTTAGGAAGTCCTAAGAGCACGATGAGAAGAAGTGCGGGTGCATTCGGTTTACACCAATCATTGATTAGTACAATTGAACATGGTGATGACGCAACATTTATCACAGGTAGCCTGCTCCAATAAAATGGAGTGGGTTTTTTTGTGCCGATTTACATTTATAAATCTATTGGGATAAGAAATACATCAACCTTCATCATTGTGGGTGCGTGTTATGTTCTCCTAATGTTAAAATAGGGGGGTAGATAGAAAGGATGAGTCTCTTGGATGCAAAACAAATGATGCAACGAATTGCAAAAGAAACAAATGTGAGACCTGCACAAGCACAACAAGTTATAAATTTACTCGAAGAAGGAAATACGGTCCCTTTCATCGCACGTTACCGTAAAGAAGCAACTGGCTCATTAGATGAAGTTCAAATAAAAGCGATTGAAGACCGTTACCGTTATATACAACAATTAGAACAACGCAAAGAAGAAGTAATTCGCTTGATTGACGAACAAGGAAAGTTAACGGAAGAGTTAACTCAAGCAATCCAACAAGCAACAGTTCTTCAGCGTCTAGAAGATTTATATCGACCATATAAACAAAAACGTAGAACGAAAGCGACGATCGCTAAAGAAAAAGGACTTGAACCTTTAGCGAATCTGATCTTCAGTTATTCAAAGATTCAACCCGAAGATTTAGCACAAGACTTTGTTGATGAAGACGTGGCAAATGTTGAAGAGGCTCTCCAGGGAGCACGAGATATTTTAGCGGAACAATTTGCAGATGATGCGAAGATCCGTGAAAAAATTCGTAATCTAACACGTGCTGAAGGCTCTATTACATCAAACGTAAAGAAACAACAAGACGATGAAAAAAGTGTGTTCGAAATGTACTATGACTACACTGAACCCGTTAAAAAAATTGTTCCCCATCGTGTCCTTGCATTAAACCGTGGAGAAAAAGAGGAAATCTTGAAAGTTAGTCTACATTCACCAGTTGATCGCATTTTACAGGTCATGCGGGATGAGTGGATTCCAACACATAGCTCATCACCAAGTATTTCACAAGTGTCTGAAGCAATAGAAGACTCTTATAAACGTTTGATTGCACCTTCTGTTGAACGTGAAATCCGTACAGAACTCACGGAAAAAGGCGAAACTCAAGCAATTCATATCTTCTCCGAAAATTTACGCAACCTATTACTGCAACCACCATTAAAAGGAAAAGTAGTATTAGGATTAGATCCAGCCTATAGAACGGGTTGTAAATTAGCAGTTGTAGATGACACGGGAAAACTTCAAGAAATCTCAGTTATCTATCCACACCCTCCTAAAGCCGATGTTGTAGGATCAAAGAAGGTAATACTGAATATATTGAAACAATACCCAATCTCAATCATCGCAATAGGGAATGGGACAGCCTCTCGGGAATCAGAACAATTTGTTGCTGAGTGCCTGAAAGAAGCAGATCGAGAAGTTGCGTATGTGATTGTCAATGAAGCGGGGGCAAGTGTGTATTCGGCATCGGATACAGCGCGTGCAGAATTCCCGGACTTACAAGTTGAGCAAAGAAGTGCTGTATCAATCGCACGTAGGCTGCAAGATCCACTATCAGAACTAGTTAAAATCGAACCAAAAGCAGTGGGTGTTGGTCAGTATCAACATGATGTCTCTCAAAAGAAATTAAATGAATCATTAACATTTATAGTAGAAACAGCAGTTAACCAAGTGGGTGTTAATATCAACACAGCTTCTGCGTCTTTACTGCAGTATGTATCAGGCTTATCAAAAACAGTGGCTGAAAACGTAATTATTATGCGAAATGAAAACGGAAAGTTCACCTCTCGTGCGCAACTTAAAAAAATCCCGCGATTAGGTGCCAAAACATATGAACAAGCAATCGGGTTCTTACGTATTCCTGAAGCAAAGAATCCATTTGATGCAACTGGGATCCATCCAGAAAGTTATCCAACTGCAGAGGAAGTATTGAAAAAGGCAGGGTTAACGAAAGCTCAAATTGGAACAAAAGATGCTGAACTCTCTCTTAGCGAGTTGAACTTAAAAGAATTAAGCGAACAATTGGATGTCGGAGAAATTACATTACAAGATATCGTGGATACTCTAAAAAAACCAACACGCGATCCACGCGATCAATTCCCGCAACCATTACTTAAAACTGATGTCCTTCAAATGGAAGATTTGGCTAGTGGTATGGAGCTACAAGGGACTGTTCGAAACGTTGTCGATTTTGGCGCATTTGTAGACATTGGCGTAAAACAAGATGGTCTAGTCCACATTTCAAAATTGAAAAAAGGCTTTGTTAAACACCCACTAGACGTCGTTGCACTTGGTGACATTGTTACAGTATGGGTGGAACAAGTCGAGAAAACAAAAGGACGCATTTCATTAACAATGCTTTCACCGGTAAAACAAAACTAATATAGAGCCTGCCTATCATAAGATAGGCAGGTTTAACATTGTAAAAAGGATGGATCCAAATGACAAATGAAGAACTCCAACAACTCGTGATGAACATATCCTTGAATGTTTTTCACAAACCATTTGTGCATGAAGCCTACTTCAACAAGCGCCTCAAAACCACTGGCGGAAGATACATGCTACAAACGCATCATATTCAAATAAACCCTATATCATTAGAACTTCATGGATTGGAAGAACTTGAAGGGATTATTCGTCATGAACTATGTCACTACCATTTACATATAGAAGGAAAAGGATATAAACATCGCGACAAAGACTTTAAAGAACTATTGAAAATGACTAATTCACCAAGATTTTGTGCAAACTTAGTTTCTACCAAACGCACAAGTAAACGTATTTCGCATGTCTATGGCTGTGTCTCTTGTGGTCTTCTTTATAGACGGAAGATTCGTTTAAATACCAACAAATACCGGTGTGGCAAGTGTTCGGGGCTCTTAATGAAAGTGGAATGAGAAGACTTTAAAAGAAATACACAAAAAAGGTTGACGAAAATGCACAACCTCCCTATAATAATAAAAGTCGACAAGTTACACGACATTATTCCGAAGTAGCTCAGTGGTAGAGCAATCGACTGTTAATCGATTGGTCGTAGGTTCGAGT
>Ga0209013_10004352_pt1 | contig 12431 bp, 14 predicted proteins | sample Cruoilmetagenom2_FD_187291 | JGI IMG/M metagenome (GOLD analysis project Ga0209013, IMG submission 187291) | Oil polluted marine microbial communities from Coal Oil Point, Santa Barbara, California, USA - Sample 2 (SPAdes) (version 2) | ecosystem: Environmental > Aquatic > Marine > Oil seeps ...
AGCTGTGCATTGACTAGCGGGATGATTGAACCGGATGGCGGGATCATCTATGAAACGGAATATTTTCACGCACACCAAGACGTCGCCTACCCGATTCATGGCCTGGTCATCCTTGCGTCGAAACGTCATTTCAAGAGTGTGGACGAAATGACCGGGGAAGAGCAGATGAATTACATACAAACATTGACGAAAATCCGAAAGGCACAGCGAGATGAGCTTGGAATTGAATACGTTTATTACTTCTACAATGAAGATACGACGCATCATTTTCATACCTGGATGGTGCCGAGATATGAATGGATGAAAAAATTCGGCCATTCAGTTGAATCGCTGCGTCCCGTGCTCCGCCACGCCAGGAATGAGATGAACGGCGAAAAAGATATAGCGGTTGTTATGGAAGCGATTGAGAAATTAAAAATTGGATTGAATAAGTAAGGGGGAACAACGATGTTTCAATGGAAAGGTGCCGCAGGTGTATGCATCAATGAAGATAATCAATTGTTGATGGTCTTGCAAGCAGGTGAGGATGAAGAAGCGAAATGGTCCGTTCCTTCAGGAGGAATCGAAGGCAATGAAACCTTTGAAGAATGCTGTGTCCGTGAATTTGAAGAAGAGACCGGATTGAAAGTGGAAGTCGTCTCCAAACTTCAAGACAAAAATGGAAAGGTAGAGCAGTACGGCATCACCTATGAGCTGCAGTATTTCTTAGTAACCGTAATGAGCGGGGAGTTGACGGTGCAAGATCCCGATGAGCTAATCCTGGACATCGCCTGGAAATCCGTTGATGAGTTGGATCAATTGGAAATGAGCTATCCGGAAGACATCGAGTTCCTGAAAGCATTGATGGCAGAAGTGTTGAATTAGGAGTGTATTTCTCCAGAGGAATCGTGTCTTTCTCGGAGCGAATGGACATAAACACCACGTGAGTGGACATAAAACCAGTTTGACTGGACATAAAACACCCGCGAGTGGACATAAAACCAAATGAGTGGACAGAAAACGTCTCTGAATGGACATAGAAAATGCCTTCTACTTATTAACTCGTAGAAGGCATTTTCATTAATAAGCTTTTGCCCAGTAAACCATTTTTTCGGCTGGTTTATCACAGCAAACACAAGTATCGCTTAACTTCTCCTGTTCAAAAGGAATGCAGCGAGACGTTGCGGATGTTTCTTCCTTTATGAACTCCTCGCATACGACATCCCCGCACCACATGGCTTTGACGAATCCTGGGTTCTCCACCAATACAGATTTGAATTCATCAAACGTCACCGCAATGGAAGTATGTTCTTCACGATGTGCCAATGCCTTACTGAATAAGTCATTTTGGATGTCCTCCAGTAATGCAGGAAGCTTCGTTTCCAGTTCCTCTGCAGGCACAATGATTTTTTCGCCGGTGTCACGTCGCGCCAACACGACTTGCCCTTGCTCGATATCTTTCGGCCCCACTTCAAGGCGAATTGGGATGCCTTTCATTTCATATTCATTGAATTTCCATCCTGGCTTTTTGTCGCTGCCATCGATGCCGATACGCACCACGTCATTCAATCTTTCCTGCAATTCGTATGCGTAATCCAGTACGCCTTCCTTGTGCTGTGCAATTGGGACAATCATCACTTGGGTTGGCGCGATTTTTGGTGGCATCACCAGTCCGCGGTCGTCCCCGTGAACCATGATCATGGCGCCGATAATGCGGGTCGTGAATCCCCATGACGTTTGGTGGACGTATTGCAGCTTGCCTTCTTTGTCCAGATACTTGATATCGAACGCTCGTGCGAAACCGTCCCCGAAATGATGGGAAGTTCCGGATTGCAGCGCTTTTCCGTCATGCATCAATGTTTCAATCGTATAGGTAGATTTGGCACCGGAAAACTTCTCTTTATCGGTTTTCTGACCTTTTACGACAGGGATTGCGAGCCACTCTTCGCATAGCTGCGCATATTCATCCAACATGCGGAGCGTTTCAACTTGAGCTTCCTCGTCCGTCGCATGTGCGGTATGACCTTCCTGCCATAAGAACTCCAAAGTACGTAGGAAAGGACGAGTCGTTTTTTCCCAGCGGACTACATTGGACCATTGGTTATAAAGCTTTGGTAAGTCGCGGTACGAATGGATAATGTTGCTGAAGTGCTCGCAAAATAATACTTCGGAAGTAGGGCGGACACAGAGACGCTCCGCCAATTTTTCATTACCGCCATGTGTCACCCAGGCGACTTCCGGTGCGAAACCTTCGATATGGTCTTTTTCTTTTTGCAGCAAAGATTCCGGAATGAACAATGGCATATAAACATTTTCATGACCCGTCGCTTTGATGCGGGCATCCAGGGCTTCCTTCACATTGTCCCAAATCGCATAGCCGTAAGGACGAATGATCATCGAGCCACGGACACTTGAATAATCCGCCAGTTCCGCTTTTGTCACAACATCCGTAAACCATTGCGCGAAATCAACATCCATCGCCGTTACACTCTGTACAAACTCTTTTTTCATCTCCAGCACCCCTTAATTAGAATAAAAAAAGCCCTGCTACAAACAAGGGACCAATTCATGGCGGTACCACCCTCATTTGAAGCAAAGCTTCACACTCTTGCATAATAACGACTGCCGCCGCGAATATCTTTCGACATCGAACTCAAAGGCAGGTTCAAGATGGTATTTTTGGGAGTCTTTCACCACGCAACTCCTTCTCTGAAAAAATACGGTATCCCTACTGGTCCTTATCAACGCACTTTCAATATATGACTGTGATTATAGTCGGTATTGTTTTCACTTGTCAATAAAAATTTTCATCCTGATGTGCTATAATTAGCCAAAGTACCATTATGAAAAGAGGCCCATTATGTTAACATTTGAACAAAAACAAGCAATCATTGAAACATATCCGGAACTGACGAAAAAAGATGTTTCGTTAAAACGTGTGAACTACCATTTCGAAGGCAGCCTATATGATAAAAAAACGGTCATCTATCACCTTCATCCAAATGGCAACGGCTTTGTATTCGTCGGGGATTTGAAGAAATACAATGCCGACACTAAAGGGATGGTCAACATCCGTGATGTGGAGGAAGCTGAGTTACGAGAGATGATCACGGACTCCATAGGTATCCTATCAGAAGAGGAACATTATGAAGACGAAGTCCTCAACGTCGAGCAAATTTGGACAAACCGTGAAGGACAAGAGTTGAAACTTGTTCATGAAGATACACTTTGGAATATTTACCATACCCATAACCTTGAAGAAAGCTTTGGTTCATTCGATGAAGCTGAGGAATATTTATTGGGTGAAGGATTCAAGACTTCCACGAAATAATGATGAAGATCCGAAAATTGAACCAAGATGAAGCCCCTCCATGGGAGCTGTTGACATTGGCGGATCCATCCAGGATGAATGTGGAATCGTATGTAAAAAATGCTGACGTCTATGTCGGGGAAGAATCGGGCGAATTGCTAGGCGTGTTTGTGTTGAAAGAAACACAGAAAGTGGTCGTGGAAATCATGAACATCGCGGTCCAGGAAGCTTCCCAAAATATCGGGTTGGGCAAAAAGTTGTTGGCCCATGCCATTGAGGAATCCTCCAAACGAGGGTATGCCCAACTTGAAATCGGTACGGGGAATTCCAGCATTTATCAACTTAAACTATATCAGCAATGTGGTTTCCGTATTGTGGGTGTCGATTTCGATTACTTCATTCGAAATTACGACGAACCCATATATGAAAACGGGTTGCTGTGCCGAGACATGATCAGATTATGCTATACATTTTGAGAGCTGGAACCCATTCCAGCTCTATTTTCTTTTGTAGGGAGTGGCATAACCGATATAATGAATACTAGGCGTTAATCGAACAGTAAGGGGGAACTGAAGGCATGAAAGGAAATAAAGCAGTCGTACTAATTGTGATTATGGCTTTGGTTGCCATAACGGCAGTTGTCGTGTCCATTAGCACATTTTTTAAAAATAACGAAACCCAGAGCGGCCATGCAATGTCCATCGAAGGAACCGTGGCTATAAAGGACGATGCAAGTATTCTGGTGATCAGTGGGAAAGACGAAACAGAATTAAAAGGTCTAACGGAAGAAGAAATGCTTGAAGGTGTCGAAGAGGCAATATGGTTTTCTTTATCGATTGACCAAGCTCAACAAGTGGAGGAGTTCGACAACGTTCTGATCAAATTCAGTCATGTAAATGAATCATTCCCAGGACAGGCGAGCGCCAATAGTGTGAAAGTGCTGGGAAATGAATCATCAGACTGATGTTGCTTGTCTTTTTTTGTAGAATTTATTGTGTGTTTCCTTATTGAAAGAGGTGCTGCGAAATGAAGATGGACAAGCCGAAAATCCCGAAATTACTGGATGAATTGGATGTTTCAAGATTGATTGAAGTCGAGGAGGAACGATTTATTTCCCGGGGAATTGTGTCGGAATGGAACGTTTTAGAATTACCGGACAGCAAAATTAGTTTCGATCAAGTACTTTTCCAGGATGTATCATTTGAAGGGGTTCGTTTCGATAAAGTCGAGTTTATCGATTGCAAGTTTGAACGCTGCGATTTGTCGAATGTGGACTTCGGGGATTCGGTATTTCACCGGGTTGAAATTCTCCAATCCAAACTGGTAGGCGCACAGTGTACCCAAAGCCGTTTCAGTCATGTTCTGGTACAGGGATGTGTAGCCAATTACGCTGCTTTCAGTTTCAGTAAGATAAAACAAGTGAAGTTTGAGAAAACGGCCTTGAATAAGGCGGATTTTTTCGAATGCACATTTGAAAAGGTCGAGCTTTATGAATGTGAACTGGACGGCGTCAACTTTAGCGAAACAAGTCTGGAAAATATTGATTTGAGTACATGTACATATGAAGATATAACGGTCAGTATGGAAAAATTGGCAGGGTGCACTGTATCTGAAGAACAGGCGATGGGATTCGCTAAATCATTGGGGCTCCTTATAAAAGAATAGATTCTTATTAAAATAAAAAGCTGTCATGCTCAGAAACTCGAGCGTGACAGCTTTTCTAGTTAAAAGAATATGTTAAGTACTTGGTAAATAATTGCAGCTAGTGTTGCACAGATTGGTAATGTGATAACCCATGTTAAGACAATTTTCTTTGCAACTCCCCATTTTACCCCTTTTACGCGCTGAGCTGAACCTACACCCATAATCGCAGAAGAAATCACGTGAGTTGTTGAAACGGGTAGGTGAATCAAGGTCGCTCCAAAAATGATCATGGCAGATGATAAATCTGCTGCAGCACCATTGATTGGGCGAATTTTCATGATTTTACCGCCAACTGTTTTAATAATTTTATATCCACCAATGGATGTCCCAAGTCCCATTGCAGTAGCAGCAGCAATTCGAACCCACAATGGAATATCGCTTGTTGTTTGAAGATTAGCAGCAATCAAAGCCATCGTGATAATCCCCATCGCTTTTTGGGCATCGTTTGTACCATGAGTAAATGATTGCAGAGCTGCTGTACCAATTTGGAAAATGCGGAACCCTTTATTGGTCTTATATAAATTATTGTTCTTAAATAGAACTTTAAACAAGGACATCATCAAGAATCCAACAACAATCGCGATAAATGGCGAAATTAATAGGGCCTGAAGAATTTTAAGAAACCCAGTGTAATTAAGAATGCCTAAACCTGCAGCGGAAATGGCAGCACCAGCGATCGATCCAATCAATGCGTGAGATGAACTTGACGGAATGCCGTAATACCAAGTAATTAAGTTCCATGCAATTGCTGACAACAGTGCAGCTAAAATAACAACAGAACCATTTTGAAGTGCAAATGGATCGACAATGTCTTTCGTGATTGTTTTCGCTACACCTGTAAATGTCAGTGCCCCAACAAAGTTCATGACGGCTGCTAATAGAACGGCAGTACGTGGGGGAAGGGCTCTTGTCGAAACCGAAGTAGCGATGGCATTTGCCGTGTCGTGAAAACCGTTAATGAAGTCAAACGCAAGTGCGAAGACGACCACAAGTATCGTTATGATGAGTAATGCATCCATATGTAATCGCTCCTATGCATTACGCATGATGATTGTCTCAATCGTGTTTGCCACGTTTTGAGCATAATCTGCGATGTCTTCAAGCTGTTCGTATATATCCTTGAACTGGATGATACGAATTGGGTCTTTTTCTTTCAGGAACAATTGTTTGATCGAAGTACGCAATACTTCATCGCATTTGCGTTCGTAATCTTTGATCAAAACTGCATGGTCACGCATTTGCAGTAATTTTTTGTTGGCCATCAATTGCATCGCTTTCACGATTTCATCCGTGCTCAATACGATGTAGTGCATGAAAGTACGCATCGACTCATCGATTTCCGTCAATGAATACATCTCCAGATAAGCAGCGAAAGCTTCAACACCATCCAAGATATCATCCATTTTGTTGGCAAGGTAAAGGATATCCTCACGTTCGATAGGAGTCATGAATGATTTGTTTAATTTCGTGATCAAATCATGTATTAATTTATCGCCTTCAGTTTCATAGTTCTTTAATTTGATGCTTAGTTCCTTTAAATCAGCCACGTTTTGAATCTTGAAGTCGTCTGCATAATGAGCAGCTTCTTTCACGATTTCCGCAATGTTAAGTAGAGAAGTGAAAAAAGGATCTTGTTTTTTTTGACTAAACATAGAAAGCCTCCTGGACTTTTAAATAGGATAGGTCATTCGCAAATGACCTCAAACATCATAACAAAATCTTTAGAAAATCAAAACACTTTTTACCGACCCAACTCAAACTTTACAAAGCTGTAACATATATATTTCACATTTAAATCATTATACGGTACCAATATGACTGGATGTAATGATAATTTCAGCATCTATAAAAAGATAATCCTATATATAGTACCCATCTTGGAGGAAATAATAACCTTGAATAAAATATAGACGTTATGTTATATTGTCTATATAAAACAAAACGGTTATAGGATGTGTTTACGATTGAGTATTTTTGATTCTGGATTGCTTGAAATGAAAAACGGTTTTGACGAAACGGAAAACTACTATACGTGCCTGCTTTGTGGAAAGAGCTTTGAAAAAGGCATTATTTATCCGGTAGATGAACGACTTTATGAAGCCCACAAGTACATCAAGTACCATATTGAAGAGAAACATGGATCAGTCTTTTCCTATTTAATGGAGCAGGACAAAGAGGTCACCGGATTGTCCGAACAGCAAAAAGCTGTCATGCAGCAATTGTTTGATGGGAAATCGGATCGCGAAATACAGGAAGAACTCAATATCGGCAGTGCTTCGACAGTCCGTAATCACCGCTTTTCACTGAAGAAGAAAGAACGACAAGCAAAAGTGTTATTAACACTGATGAGCTTGCTAGAAGAAGGACAGGCTACTCGACATAATTCAATAGAAGAGACTGTTTTGTTTGAAGAGCCATTTCATATAACGGAAAAAGAATATGATGCTGTGCTCAAGAAAAACTTTGTAGATGGAAAACTTCGTACATTTAAGCTTCAGGAGAAACATCGCTTCATCGTCCTATGCGAACTCGTGAAGAAATTTGAAGCCGGTCGAATCTATAAAGAAAAAGAAGTGAATGAGTTGATCAAGGAGTCATTCGATGATCATACATTTATCAGACGTTATTTGGTGATGTACCACTTCCTGGCACGGAAAACGGATGGCTCAGCTTATTGGAGAAAGGAAGAATAAAATGGATACTACTCGAAAAAAAGAATTGAAGCAGCAAGCAAAAGAACTATCCCCAACTGCAGGGATCATGATGATTACCAATACGGTGAACGGCAAAATGTTCATTGATTCCACTACGAATATTAAACGTTTGAATGGACTGAAATTTGAATTGAAGATGGGATCCCTTCTTAATAAAACGTTGGTGAACGACTGGAATCAGTTTGGTGAGGTGGCCTTCACGTTTGAAGTGCTCGAATCCATCAAAACAGAAGGCAAATCGGCTTACGAAGTGAAAACGGAAGTAGCTGAAGCGAAAGAAAAATGGCTTAATAAAAAACAACCATACGGAGAACATGGCTATAATTAAATGTCTCATTAAGTTAACTTGCGGATGAAACGTATTTGAGTGATGAATATTATCACAATCCATAAAATCAATTAAAACTGGTCTCATTAACAAAGAAGACTAGTAATCATTTCCCTAACCTGTAGAAAAGCACATGTGAGCACTCTCAAGAGAGTCTCGCATGTGCTTTTTCATTTTTGCCAATGTCTAATGGAAGTTTTTAAAGAATTAATTGGAAAAATGAAACTTTTCTAATTTTGCTTCGTAAATAAAGTATGCACTAAAGAATCGCTGAAATGGGAGTGTTTGACATGGCAGTGGAACAGATTTATTTGACTATCTTGCTGATAATGGGCGCCGCCACCATCTTGTATGTGTTTTTTGGCGATGTCGCAGAAGGGATAGGGGAAGGAATCCCATTTCTGAATCCAGCCATTCTTCTGGCTTTTGCGACATTGACCTCTGCAGCGGGTTACCTGCTTGAAGTCACAACTTCATGGAGTAGTTTCATTATATTGATTGCCGGTATAGTCGTTGGAATTTTCGTGGATATTTTACTTTATTTCTTCGTCTTGCTGCCGATGTCTTCGGCAGAAGTCTCCCTTGCCTACACGGATGAGTCGTTGGCGGGACAGGTAGCCAAAGTGATTACCCCGATTCCATCAGACGGTTTTGGCGAAATCGTCATTCAATCCGTCAGTGGGTTGGTGCATAAACGGGCGACCGGCTACGATAACGAAGAAATCGACTATGGCAAGGAAGTTTTGGTCATCGAGGTGAGTGAAGGCACGTTTCTCGTAAGGGAATATGAAGCCTTTGATTTTTTTAAAAAATAGCAACTAGGGGGAAATATTTATGGATTTAGGAATTTGGATTGTCATCGGGATTGCTGCATTTGTCTTGATTGCAGTTATCGTGGTCTTTATCACGAAATACAGAACAGTGGGACCGGATGAAGCACTTATCGTAACAGGAAGTTATTTAGGATCGAAAACAGTTCATACAGATGATTCGGGAAATCGAATCAAAATCATTCGTGGTGGAGGGACATTTGTTTTGCCGGTGTTCCAACAAGCAGAGCCACTCAGTCTATTATCAAGTAAATTGGAAGTAACAACGCCAGAAGTATATACAGAGCAAGGTGTTCCAGTTATGGCAGACGGGACAGCCATCATCAAGATTGGTGGGTCCATTGGTGAAATCGCAACTGCCGCGGAGCAATTTTTAGGGAAATCCAAAGAAGATCGTGAAAACGAAGCAAAAGAAGTATTGGAAGGTCACCTTCGCTCGATTCTGGGTTCCATGACCGTTGAGGAGATCTACAAAAACCGAGATAAATTCTCTCAGGAAGTGCAACGTGTGGCATCCCAGGATTTAGCGAAGATGGGACTGATCATCGTTTCATTCACGATCAAAGATGTACGCGATAAAAATGGTTACTTGGATTCCCTTGGGAAACCACGTATTGCACAAGTAAAACGTGATGCAGACATTGCTACAGCCGAAGCAGATAAGGAAACGCGTATCAAGCGGGCTGAAGCTGCAAAAGAAGCACAGCAATCAGAAATTGAACGTGCAACTGAGATCGCTCTTGCTGAAAAAGAAAACCTATTGAAAGTAGCGGAATATCGCCGTGAACAAGATATTGCCAAGGCTCGCGCCGACCAAGCCTATGAGCTTCAAACAGCGGTTTCCAAACAAGAAGTAATGGAACAGGAAATGCAGATCCAGATCATCGAGCGTCAAAAGCAAATCGAACTGGAAGAAAAAGAAATTCTGCGTCGTGAAAAACAATACGATTCAGAAGTGAAAAAGAAAGCGGATGCGGATCGCTACGCTGTCGAGCAAAATGCAGCAGCGGCTAAGTCCCGTGAAATGGCTGAAGCCGATGCAGAGAAATACCGTATTGAAGCAAGAGCCAAAGCGGATGCGGAAAAAGTCCGTCTGGATGGTTTGGCGAAAGCAGATTCAGAACGTGCACAAGGTGAAACGGAAGCGGATATCATTCGTCTCAAAGGTTTGGCGGAAGCGGAAGCAAAACGAAAAATCGCAGAAGCGTTCGAACAATACGGTCAAGCTGCTATGTTGGACATGATTGTCCACATGCTTCCTGAATATGCGAAACAAATTGCCAGCCCACTTGCCAATATCGATAAAATTACAGTTGTTGATACTGGTGGCGGTGAAGGTGGTGGCGCCAATAAAGTCACATCTTATGCCACTAACTTAATGTCGACTTTACAGGAAACGCTTAAAGCATCTTCCGGGATCGATGTGAAAGAAATGCTCGAAAACTATTCAGGCAAAGCCGCAATTCGCCCTACTTTGGACCGGATTTCCTATCAATTGGAAGACAAGGCCAAAGAAGAAACTGCTGAAAAGTCTGTAACGATATAATCTCAAAAATCCTCCGAATTTCTGGAGGATTTTTTTGCTGTGACGAATAACGCTGGAATTTAGATAATTGTGACGATTTATAATGACAAAGCTTATGAAAAAAGTTACAGTTAAATTAATCATTTCGCCATCTTTTATCATATCTGGCACGGAGGTACCTATGACGCTTACACTGGAACAAATCAATGATATAAAGCAAAAGACTTCATTACACCGTTTGGATATTGGTCATGCTGTGTCAACCTATATCGGTATCACGGAGGAATTGGCATATGGTCTTTTTTCTGTTCGCCCCAATCGGTCATATTGGGTACTTTATACACCAGTAGAAGGTAAAAAGGTAATTGAACTCTATACAGTTGTGCTTGGAGAACTTGAAGTAGAATATCAAGACCGCACGTTTATTTTGCATGAAGGAGATACATTGGATGCATCCGAGTATCCAGAGTTGCTGTCATTCTTTAGTAAGGATGGCACTGAAATATTGATTGAAATGACGGCAGACATATATGTAAGCAATTTTCGTGATACGGAAGTTGTCCAACGACAGGCAACGACAATCGAAAAAGTCGATGGGTATACGTATCATCATTGCGCGAGGATAAAGGATTATTCAATCGAACTGTGGAAAAAGCTTGAACAACCGATTGAACGTGTCTCCATGCTCAGGTGGGGAGCATATTTCCACGATATCGGAAAACTTGCGGTGCCACTGGAAATATTGAATAAGGTTGAAAAACTGACAGCACAAGAATGGGAAATAATGAAATCCCATACTACGAAAGGTGCCGAAATGTTGCGCAACCATGAAATCGAATGGATTCGAAAGTCTGCATTCATCGTGGAAGAACATCATGAACGCTTTGATGGGAAGGGTTATCCATACGGCTTGAAAGGGGACGAAATTTCCTTGGAAGCGGCCATTGTATCGGTAGTCGATTCATTTGATGCAATGACGACAGACCGCGTCTACCGAAAAGCACTTTCCCTCGATGAAGCGATACAGGAAATTGTTCGTGGAAGAGGCACCCAATTCCATCCGAAAGTGGTGGACGCTTTTCTGAAATTACTTCACGAACAAAAATTCAATTGGCATTAAGAGGCTTGGTGACGCACCAAGCCTTTTTTTTGCAGGTTCTATTTTGAGCGGATATCGAAAAAGTTAGAAAAGTAAGCACGAATGAATCAACCCTTGAAATGGACAATTCCTCTTTCGAATTCTTGAATTACATCAGTGAATCCTCGAATTGCACCTGCGTAATTTAGAATTAGAAAAATCCAGTAATCGACACTTCACCTATATTTATGAAGGTAATGAAAGGACTTGATCGCAATGAATTACATACAAACGATGCGAGAGCTTATCGGGAGTGAACCGCTTTTGACCGTAGGCTGTGGCGTGATTATTGAAAATGGAGATGAAATTCTGCTTCAGCACAGAACGGATGCGGATGTCTGGTGTATTCCGGGAGGTGTTCTGGAGCTTGGAGAACAAGTGGAAGATGCAGCAAGAAGAGAAGCTGAAGAAGAGACCGGTCTAAACATTGGGAAACTGGACTTTTTTGGCATCTATTCCGGCAAGGAAGGTTTTGCACAATATGCAAACGGTGATCAAGTGTACAGCATCCAAATCATTTTCAAAACATCGGCAGTCAGTGGGGCTTTGATCCAATATAGTGAGGAAACAAGAGCTCATGCCTATTTTAATAAACATAATTTGCCGCCTAATTTGAATTCTCACCAACGCCGGTTTATTGAGGACTGGGTAAATCAAATGCAAACACCAATCATCAAATAGGTAATATTATGTTTTTTCACAGCAATTACACTCTAAAAACGTAAACTAGGTTAACACAAAAAACCCCGAATAGGGGTTCGTGTCTGCTATGCGGGATTGGTTGATAAAAAGCTTATTCTTTTCCTTCTTTTTCTTTATGCGATTTATGTTCAGCTTTTGCTTTCTTCTCTTCAGCTTTAGCTAGGGCTTTCGCTTTCTTCTCTTCAGCTCTTGCCAGTGCAG
>Ga0209013_10004353_pt1 | contig 12431 bp, 9 predicted proteins | sample Cruoilmetagenom2_FD_187291 | JGI IMG/M metagenome (GOLD analysis project Ga0209013, IMG submission 187291) | Oil polluted marine microbial communities from Coal Oil Point, Santa Barbara, California, USA - Sample 2 (SPAdes) (version 2) | ecosystem: Environmental > Aquatic > Marine > Oil seeps ...
CATCGTTGGTAACTACAGTGGGAACATGAAACTGGTTCTCCATGAGTTTCACGAATTCAATTTTTCCTTTCCAGGCCAGGTTTGGTGAATTCTCGATGGAACCGGAGTAGTAATTTCCATTGGGAGCTCCCACACCTATTCCTGCTATTTGGAAGGGAGTTTCCAATTGCTCCATGCTGTCCATCAGGTGTTGATGAAACGATTCGATAAACTGCTCTATGGTGCCATGTTCACGAGAACTAATCTCATCCTCAAAATAGATCTTTCCCGATCGGTCAACAAGCCCGAATTTTGTAAAAGTTCCCCCTATATCAATTCCCAGAACGACTTCCTTTGCCATCAATTCTCCATGGATTTATTAATTGAAACAAATGTAATAAATATCAGCCGATTTGGTTAAATTAGCTGATATAACCAAAAACATTGTCATGACCAATTTTGTTGTACCTATCGATTTTTCTGTGGATTCCATGAAAGGACTGGAATGGGCTCTGCTGTTCTCACAGAAACAGACTATCAATATTCAGATGGTTTATGTGTTGTCCAATAGCTCCAGTTTTCAACCCAGTGTTGTAGAGCAGGAACATAAATATGCTCAGGAAGAATTTGCTAAACTGATCCGGGAATATAGGCCTGGCCTTGGAAACAAATCAAAATTGAAACACATCATAAAAAAAGGAAAAGTGTACAGGGAGGTGGTGAACCAGGTGAACTCTTATAAAGATGCGGTTGTATCTGCTTCTACCCATGGTGCCTCGGGCTTTGAGGAGTTGTTTGTAGGAAGCAATGCGCTTAAGATCATGGCTGCCACGGATCAACCTGTTTTCACGCTGAGGCATTCGCCTGTACCCAAAGAGATCCATAAGATTGTACTTCCCATCAAGCGGCATAGGGACACCAGACAAAAAGTGCCCATTGCGGCCGATATGGCTGAACTGTTTGGAGCTGAACTGCATGTGATCACCATATCCACCAATAAGAATAAAAGGGACCTGGAGCGGTTGGAGTCCTATTCAAAACAGGCGGAAGGCTTCTTAAAAGCCAGAAAATTGAAAACCGTAACAAAAACACTGGTGGGTGAGAGTCTGCCTACCATCACCTGCAACTATGCCGAGGCCGTGAATGCTGATCTGATTGTGATCATGTCCAGCGCCATTGACAAATGGAATGTTTTGCAGGGAAGTTATGCCCAGCAAATGGTGAACAAGGCCAATATACCCCTGCTAAGCATTACGCCTAAATAGAAACTCATTTATTCGGGAATCAACACTTTTGGAGGAAAAATAATAGCAGAAGAGAAAGACCATATCACGGAGACCCTGGAGTCCCAGTTAAGGGCATTGATGGAAGCGTTGCCTTTTGCTTCCTGGTTTAAGGATTCAGACGGAAACTTCAATCAGGCCAATGGAGCATTGCTTCAAATCCTTAAAAAAGAACGGCCCGAAGTGATTGGTAAAAAAAGCCATGAAGTTTTCGATGAAAAGGATGCCAGGCAGAGTGAAGAAGGAGAGCGTGAAGCGAATATGACAGGCAAGGTTGAAGAGGCCACATACTCCAGGGAGAAACACATTTTCAAAACAGTAAATTTCCCGGTTTTTGACAAGGGTGGTAAGATCACGGGTACAGGTGGCTACCAGGAGGATATCACCAACCTGACAGGTTCCCTGCAGGAGCTTCACCGCGAAAGAGAAACCCTTGAAGCCCTTCTGGAGAATATGCCCTTCTACATCTTTTTCACTGACAGGCATCACAGATACCTCAGGGTCAACAGCATGATGGCTCGTTTGCTTCGTGTTGCTCATCCGGATGAAGCTATAGGGAAAGATAACAGCGAGTTCTTTTCAAAACGCGTGGCGAGAAAAATGCTGGAAGAGGACCGGTCGATTATCAATACCGGAATGCCGATCATTAACAAGATCGTCTACTTTGAGGATGAAGGAGTGGATGGATTCTGGATGGAAAAGAACAAGATAGCTATCAATGATGAACGGGGTATTACTACCATGATTGCCGGTATTTTCAAGGATGTTTCAGGAATGATGATAATTGAGAACGAATTGAAAAGAGCCAGGGACCAGGCCCAGGAGTCGGATCGTTTAAAGACCTCTTTCCTGGCCAACATGTCTCACGAGATCAGAACACCCATGAATGGGATTCTGGGGTTTACCAATTTGTTGAGGGACCCCAACCTGAGTGATGAGCAGAAGGATATCTATCTAAAGCATATTGACCACTCCTCCAACCAGCTTTTAAATATTGTAGACGACATCATCGATATTTCGAAAATCGAATCAAGGCAATTAAAAATTTCGAATAAACCCGTACGCATCAATGCTATCCTGGATAAGATCTACTCCTCCTTTTTTCATCGGATCAGGGGAGATGCTCCGGGACAAAAAAAGGTGGATTTTAACCTGAAGAAGGGGAATGAGTCTCTTGATTTTACAATTGTTACAGATGATTTCAGGCTCAGCCAGATATTTAACAACCTTATTGGCAATGCCCTAAAATTCACCAGTGAGGGACATATCACCTTTGGATATTCCATTAAAAACAACCGATACATTGAGTTCTTTGTAAGCGATAGTGGCATTGGGATCCCAACTGATAAAAGGGACCTTATCTTTGACCGGTTTGGCCAGGTGGGTCCTTCAGAAGTACATCAACAATCGGGGACTGGATTGGGATTACCCATTTCCAAAAGCCTGGTGAAACTGATGGGAGGAGAAATGTGGGTAGAATCTAAGGAAGGGGAAGGGACTACTCTCTTTTTCACACTACCACTGGTGTTGGAGGAGGCTGTGGAAGAATCACAGGTTCTGCTCTCCAATAAAACATACAACTGGAAAAACAGACGGATCCTGGTGGCTGAGGATGAAGAGTTAAATTGGCTTTTTATCAGAGAGATGCTCAGAAAGACTGGTGCAGAAATCTTTAGGGCCAAAGATGGAAAAGAAGCAATTACCATGGTCAAAAAATCCTACCCGGATGTGATCCTGATGGACATCAAGATGCCAGAGATGAACGGCATTGAGGCCACCCGGCTAATCAGGTTATTCAACAGGGAGGTTCCCATCATTGCCCAGACTGCTTTTGTGATGGCCGAGGAAAAAGAGGAAAGCATTCAGGCCGGCTGTAATCATTTTGTGACCAAACCACTGGACAGGACTATTGTTATGGAGTTAATAGACGGTTATTTTAAAGGTGTATGAAGCGTGGAGTAGTCATTGTGGCCGGAGGTACTGGCCGACGGATGGAGTGCGAGATACCGAAACAGTACATGGAGCTGAACGGGAAACCTGTGATCTTACATACCCTTGAAAAATTCTTTCAATTTGATCCTGACATAAAAGTGGTACTGGTGATGGCCAACGATCATTATAAGTTCTGGAATGAGATACCCCTTTCCCATGAATATGGTTCCCGGGTGGAAATTGCCCCCGGGGGGAAATCCCGGTTTGATTCCGTAAAAAGCGGACTGAGCTTCATCAACGATGGGCTTGTTGTAGGCATTCATGATGCGGTGAGGCCATTGGTGAGTATGGAGACCCTGGAGCGGTGTTATGAGGCAGCAGCGGAAAGAGGTAGCGGCATTCCGGTGATCGACATGGAGGAGTCGGTACGAATGGTTAAAGAACAAGGGCATTCGGTGCGTCTGGACCGTTCGAAGTTGAGACGTGTACAGACCCCGCAGGTATTCAAATCGGAATTAATAAAAGAAGCCTACAGGCAACCTTGTGACCAGGAATTTACTGATGATGCTGCGGTGTATGAATCGCTATTCGAAACGGTCCGTCTGGTAAAAGGAAACAGGGAGAACATCAAAATAACCACTCCTGCTGACCTCCAGCTTGCTTCAATACTTATTCGGACTGTTGGATAATTTAGTACCTTGCAATCCTGAGCATGTAACGTATGGCAAGGGTGTTAAAAATCATGATGGTTGGATTCCTGCTGGGCCATACGCTGATAACCCATGCACAGGAACCCCTGGTTATCACCCAGGACAGACTGGTGATCGAGGATATACTTATCCAGGGAAACAAGATAACCAAAGATCCCATTATCTTAAGAGAGCTGGTTTTTGGTATTGGCGATACCATTTTAAAGATGGAATTGTTACCGGCATTCCAGAGAAGCAAAGAAAACCTGTTGAATCTGACACTGTTCAATTTTGTCTATTTTGATGCCACCCATCTCCCTGGAAACCGCATTAATGTGCATATTACGGTTACAGAAAGGTGGTACATATGGCCGATCCCAATCCTGGAATATGCCGAAAGGAATTTAAGCGAGTTCCTTAAAAACAGGGATTGGGATAAGATCAATTATGGTGCCTTTCTAAAATGGAAAAATTTCAGGGGTCGAAATGAGTTGCTTACAGGAAAGGTCAAGCTTGGTTATGTCAAGGAGTATGCTTTGGAGTACTCGGTCCCCAACATTGGAAAACAACAGCGACACGGAGCCTCTACAGGTTTTAATATGCACCACCAAAATGAGGTAATTATTGCCACGGTAAATAACACACCGGTGGAGTATGAACCACAGAATCATCCTGCCCTAACCCGACTCAATGCTTTTGTCAAATACGACTACCGCAGGAAATTCTACACAACCCATACTTTGCGGATGGAATATTACAATTACATTGTTTCAGATTCAGTGGCCATTGTCAATCCCAATTTTCTGGGACAAGGATTGAACACCCTTGACTTCTTTTTGCTGTCATACGAATTCAAACATGATGTACGTGATTCAAAAGTATACCCGCTTGAGGGTTTTTTAGTAAAGCTCAGGGCTGAACAATTGGGACTGGGGATTATTCCCGACTATCCATACCCCACATTCCGCATTACGGGGAATCTTATGTTTCATCAGAAACTGGCCAGCCGCATCTATTTTTATAACATCACAAAAGGCAGGTACTCCTCAGAAAAGTTCATGCCATATGTCCTGAACAGGGCATTGGGGTATAATGAGTTCCTGAGTGGCTATGAGTACTATATAATGGATGGATCAGATTATGTCATCTCCAAATATAACCTGAAGATACAAGTAATAAAACCCACCACCCAAACCCTTCCCCTCATCGGTATGGAACAGTTCAAAAAAGTGCATTATGCCATCTATTTCAACGCATTTGCCGATGCGGGATATGTGAACAATGTATTTCCTGATCCAACCAATACCATGGTCAATAATTGGCAGTTTTCCGCCGGCGTTGGCATCGATTTGGTAACTTATTACGATCAGGTATTAAGGATTGACTATGCCATTAACCGGTACGGTGAGCATGGTCTGTTTTTTCATTTAGAGACACCTTTTTACAGGTGGTAAAAGATGGCACGGAAACCAGTTAAAATAGAAGAAGTTGAAAACGGCTAAAACATATGCTCTATTTATTACACTACTGGTAGTCGGATTCGTAGTAACCGCCCTCCTGGTGAACGAACTGGCTGGATTTAACCGTACATTCATGGGTTATGTGATTCTTGGGGTGGCAGTGGCCGGAGGCACATTCCTGACCGTAAGGCTCTTCTTTATTCGATACGTGGCAGGAGAGATTGATCCTCTTTCAAAGAAGATCCACAGTTACACCACGTCTCAGAAGAGACTGAGGAATAAAATTGATAAGGGGGATGTGGTCACGGATCTGAACCAGGAAGTTACACTCTGGGCCGACAATCAGTCAGAAGAGATCAAGAAACTTCGACAACTTGAGAAGTACAGAAAGGATTTTCTGGGGAATGTTTCACACGAATTGAAAACCCCCATTTTTAATATTCAGGGCTATATTCTCACTTTGCTTGATGGGGGTATGAAGGATGTTAATATCAATAAACTATATCTAAAAAGGGCAGAAAAAAGCACCAACAGGCTAATCAATATTGTGGAGGACCTTGATTCCATCGCCAGGCTGGAATCGGGAGAGTTTAAGCTTCGAATGGAACATTTTAATCTGGTGAAGGTGGTTGAGGAGGTAATTGAATACCTGGAAATGCAGGCCAAAGAGAAGAACATCAAAATCGTATTTGATGGTAAAACCAACAAAGCAATTAAGGTGGTGGCTGACAAAAAACGGATCATGGAAGTGATTGGTAATCTGGTCAACAATTCAATTAAATATGGCAAGGAGGGGGGAAAAACCACCATCGGTTTTATGGATAACGGAGAAAATATTCTTGTTGACATTACTGACAATGGTATTGGTATTGAGGAGAATAACCTGCCCAGGATTTTCGAACGTTTCTACAGGGTGGATAAGAGTCGTTCAAGAGAGTCGGGGGGAACCGGACTGGGATTGTCCATTGTAAAGCACATCATACAGGCGCACAACCAGACCATCACAGTGAGAAGCAAAGCGGGGCAGGGGACCACCTTTATCTTCTCTTTGGACAAAGCATAATTTTGTATCAATCACAACATCAAGGATCGACCCAATCACCCTCTTGTTTCATAAGATCAATGAGTGCTTTCAATGCCTCTTTCTCCGGGATGTTTTTCAAAACAGGGTCTTTACCCCTGTAGAGGGTCACCCGTCCAGGGCCCGCCCCTACGTAGCCGTAATGAGCATCAGCCATCTCGCCGGGCCCATTGACAATGCAGCCCATTATTCCGATTTTCAGGGAGATAAGGTGAGAGGTGGCTTCCCGGATCTCTTTGAGCCTGGTGAGGATATCAAAATGGGTGCGCCCACAAGAGGGACAAGCTATATATTCTGGTTTACTGATCCTGGCTCCGGCTGCCTGTAAGATCGAGAGCAGGATATCGTTGATTATTGTCTCCTCAGTATTAGCATTAGTTACCCAGACGGCATCAATGGCTCCATCTACCAGGAGCGAACCCAGTTCACCGGCAAGTTGCAACTGGAACAATTCGGGATCCTCTGTGTGATGACTGGTTTTAAAAATGATCGGAGCAGTCTGGTTATGGGTACAGAACCGATTCAATTGCAATTTTACTTCCTGGATGGAGAGCGAACCCTGTTCCAGCAACATGAGCCGGTTGCCCTTCTCCAGTGGTCCGGGATTTTGCTGCCACTGTTCGTAGGATACTGTTTGTTCTACGGTCGTTTCGAAAGACAAATCAACGTTTGGTTCTGGAGGTGTGTTGCTGATGATCTTCACCTTTGTGCCATTTCCAATACCGTTTATTGATTGGGATCTACGTCGATTGAAACTAAAGGGATCCCATGCAAGTTCGTGAAATGGATTGTAGGGCAGTTGGATAGGTTTTGGGAAAAGCAGAACGATCTTTGAGGCAACAGGCATCTCCTCCTCCGGGGGTTCGGTGAGGGAGACCCTGAGGGTATCTCCCATACCCTCCAACAACAGAGGGGCCATACCCACGGCTGATTTAATCCTTCCCTGGAGGCCATCTCCCGCCTCGGTAACCCCCAGGTGAAGTGGATACCACATCTCCTCCAGGGCCATTTTATGTGTGAGGAGTCGTACCGATTGAACCATTACACGGGGATTGCTGGACTTCATAGAAACCACCACATTGTCAAATGCCAGGTCCCTGCACACCCGGAGAAACTGCATGGCCGATTCAACCATACCTGCAGGGGTATCACCATATTCATTCAATATGGATTCATCCAAAGAGCCATGATTGACCCCAATCCGGATGGCGGTTCCGAATTCCCTACAGGTTTCAAGTAATTCAGGCAACAACGAGGCCACCGATTTCCCTTTCAGATAGTTTCCCGGATTGATGCGAATTTTATCAGCCACCCTGGCAGCTTCCAGAGCCAGCGCTGGTTTAAAATGAATATCGGCCACCACAGGTATTTGGTAACCCATTAAATGCAACGCTTTTCGAATCTTCCATAGATTTGAAACTTCCCGTTCTCCCTGTGTGGTGAGCCGGACCATTTGAGCCCCGCCCTCGATTATTCGCCGGCACTGCTTTACCGATGCCTCAATATCATTGGTATCGGTGTTGGTCATGGACTGGATGCAAACAGGCTCATCACCTCCCAGGTGGAGATTACCAATGGAAAAAGAGCGTGAACGATATGTCTTTGTCATGTTAATGGATTTCCCAGTCAGCGCCGTCTTTCCGGTCCTTCACAGTGATTCCAAGAGTTGTAAGTCCCTTCCGAATCCGGTCTGCTGTATCAAAATCCTGCTTCGACTTTGCATCGCTCCTCAGTTGAAGGATCATCTCTACCAGATCATTTGTGATCCCTTTTCCAGAAATGGGAACCTCTGGTTTTGAAAGGCCGAGAACCCTGTAGACATATTCGTGGTAAAGGGACTTTAGTTTATCCAGATCCTCTGAAGTGATGGTGTGACGGCCCTCGGATAATCCATTGATCCATTTTACCCCATTGAACAGGTGCGCAATAAGTACCGGAGTATTCATGTCATCTTTCATGGCTTCATCACAACCGGAAACCAAATCAACCACATTGATGGAGGAGGAGGACGCAGATTTGATGGTATCCATATCCTCAATGGCTTTCAGCAACCGCAACAATCCTTTTTCCGATCCCCGAAGCGCTTCATTTGAAAAATCAAGTGGACTGCGGTAATGGGCCTGAAGGATAAAAAACCTTATGGTCATTGGGGTATATACCTGCTCGAGCATTTGATGGTCACCAGAAAAGAACTGATCCAGGGTGATAAAATTACCCAGGGAACGCCCCATCTTCTTCCCATTGACGGTGATCATGTTGTTGTGCATCCAGTACTTGACCGATGGTTTTCCGTATCCGGCCACATTCTGAGCAACTTCGCATTCATGGTGGGGGAACAGAAGGTCCATGCCCCCTCCGTGAATATCAAACTGTATCCCCAGGTATTTGGTACTCATAGCTGAACACTCCACGTGCCATCCCGGATATCCGTCGCTCCATTCTGAGGACCAGCGCATGATGTGGGAAGGATCGGCTTTTTTCCACAATGCGAAATCAAGGGCATTTCTTTTTTCCGATTGTCTGTCCAATGCCCTTGTATTTGAAATCAGCTCTTCGATCTTTCTGCCAGATAGCTGACCATATGGATTGAATTTATTGTAGTGGCTTACATCGAAATAGACCGATCCGTTTACCTCATATGCAAAACCAGCATCCATGATCTTCCGGATCAACTCCTGTTGTTCGATAATGTGTCCGCTGGCCCTTGGTTCAATACTGGGTGGAAGGACATTAAGATCATGCATGTTCTCATGGTACCGGTTCATGAAATGCTGAACAACCTCCATGGGTTCCAGGGACTCAAGCCTTGCTCTCTTCAGGATTTTGTCCTCTCCTTCATCAGCATCGTTTTCCAGGTGTCCCACATCCGTAATGTTTCTTACATACCTGACCCTGTAATCCAGGTAAAGCAAGTATCTGAAAAGTACATCAAAGGTGATGGCCTGACGGGCATGACCCAGGTGGGCATCGCCGTAAACAGTCGGTCCGCAGGCATAAAGACCGACAAAAGGAGGATTGATGGGTTCAAATTTTTCCTTTTTGCGGGTCAGGGTATTGTAAATAAAAAGATGGTTGGCCATAACTGTACAAAATTAGTTAATTTTAACTATTACCAGAAACCAGACAATTATGGGTAAAGGCAAAAGAAAAAGCAAAGATAAACTGACCCGTGTGCAGGCTACGGCGCTCATCATGGGTGTATTTGGAAGAAATCCCAAACAGGTATATAATTTCAAGCAGATCTCCAAGTTGTTATTTTTCGATGATAAGCAGAGAAGAGCAATTGTTAACAGGACACTGGACGAACTGGCGGCTGGTAAACAGCTGGAACAAGTGGAGCCTGGAAGGTATCGCCTGCTCAGCAGAGCCGGCTATAAAACCGGCACACTCGATATGACGCATCATGGTTACGCTTTCCTTGTCTCAGAGGATTCTGAAGATGACGTGTTTATTGCAAGGAATAACCTGAAAACAGGACTGAATGGTGACCTTGTGAAGGTGTTTGTCTATCCTAAACGAAAGCAGAGTACCCGCAGCGAAGGAGAGGTTGTAGAGATCCTGGAGAGAGCCAGGGACACCTTTGTGGGCACCGTGGAAATTTCACGCAATTTCGCTTTTCTGTTGCCCGATAGCAGGAAAATGCCCTTTGATATCTTCATTCCTCAGGATAAATTGAATGGGGTAGAGCATGGACAGAAAGCCATTGCCCGGATCATAGACTGGCCGGTGAAGGTGAAAAATCCGTTTGGGGAAATTGTGGATATCCTGGGATATCCCGGGGATAATGATACTGAGATGCACTCAATCCTGGCAGAATTTGAACTACCCATCAAGTTCTCCCCGGAAGTTGAAGCGGCTGCCGAAAAAATTCCGGATCAGATAACCCCCGAAGAGATCAAGAGTAGAAGAGATTTTAGGAAAACACCCACATTTACCATTGACCCGGCTGATGCCAAAGATTTTGATGATGCGTTGTCGCTTCAATCCATGGAGGATGGTATATGGGAAGTGGGGGTGCATATTGCTGATGTATCCCACTATGTGAAAACAAAAACCATCCTCGACCAGGAAGCGTATGACAGGGGAACTTCTGTTTACCTGGTAGACCGGGTGGTCCCCATGTTGCCGGAGAAGCTTTCCAATGGTGTTTGTTCATTGCGTCCTGACGAAGATAAGCTCACGTTTTCGGCTGTTTTACAGATGAATGAAAAGGGGGAAGTGCTGGATGAGTGGTTTGGAAGAACCATCATCCATTCCAACCGCAGGTTCAATTATGAAGAGGCCCAGCAGATCATTGAAACGGGTCATGGCGACATGAAAGAGGAGGTATTGAAGCTTTTCGAAATTTCGAAGATTTTGAAGGAGAAACGGTTTTCAGGGGGCTCCATCAATTTTGAAAGGGATGAGGTGAAATTTCACCTGGCCGAAGATGGTACACCTACCGGGGTCTATTTCAAAATCCAGAAGGAGGCCAACTGGCTCATTGAGGAGTTCATGCTACTGGCCAATAAAAGAGTGGCCGCCTATGCCAGCCGGGGAGGAAAGTATGAGAAGGAGGTAAATTCTCAGGAATCAAAAGGACAACCGAAGAACGTGAAGAACAAGCAGGTGGGTAAAACTTTTGTATACCGCATACACGATGTTCCTGATCCTGAGAAGATGAATTCATTCACCCGCTTTATCACCAAGTTTGGACATTCATTGAATCCTCAGCAATCGGCCCGCCGGTTGTCCTCCGCACTCAACACACTCCTTGACCAGGTGCAGGGGAAGAAGGAGCAAAATGTGGTGGAGATGATGGCATTACGCTCCATGGCTAAGGCACGGTACTCAACCAACAACATTGGACACTATGGTCTGGCATTCAAAGATTACGCTCATTTCACATCACCCATCAGAAGGTATCCCGATTTGATGGTACACAGATTACTTTCACATTACCTGGAACAGGGAGAATCGAAAAATGCTGAAACCTATGAGAAGAGATGTCAGCATACTTCTGAAATGGAAAGAAGGGCCGTCGAAGCTGAAAGAGCCTCCATCAAGTACAAGCAGGTAGAATTTATGCAGGATAAGGTGGGGAAGGAGTTCGACGGAGTAGTTTCGGGGCTCACCGAGTGGGGCATCTATGTGGAAATAGTTGAAAACAAATGTGAAGGAATGGTATCCATCAAAGGTATTGTGGATGACTTTTACGAATTCGATGAGGAGGAGTATATGATCATTGGACGCCAGACCGGCCGAAAATTTGAGATTGGAGATGAGATGAAAATTGAAGTGATGAATGCCAACTTGTCGAGAAGGCAGCTGGATTACAAGCTTGTAGATATGGAACAGGAAGTGTAATTTTATGGCAGTGCAGTAAAAGTGTTTTGCTATGGTTGTGGTCAAAAAGGAAGTTAGGACACATATAGTAAGGGTGGCCCGAAAGATCTTCACAAGGTATGGTTTTCGAAAGTCTACCATGGAGCAGATCGCTGCAGCCACCCAAAAAGGAAAGAGCTCCATCTATTACTACTTTCAGAGCAAGGAGGAGATTTTCAGGGCTGTTGTGGAAATGGAGGCGGAAGAACTAAAAGTTCAACTTGACAACACCATTCAGAAAGACGACTCTCCCATTAACAAACTGAAAACTTACATATTATTCAGGCTGCATCACCTTCGTACAGTTAAGAATTTCTATGCAGCCCTGAACGAAGAATACCTTTCACACATGGATTTCATCCTTGAAATCCGGCGACAATTTGATATGGAAGAGAAGCTGGTGGTCAAAGAGATCCTGGAAGAGGGAATGAAGCATGGAACATTCCAGGTGGTCAGCTCCGAAATAGGAGCCATAGCCATAGCTACCATGATGAAAGGATTGGAGCTTCCCTTGCTTCTTAGCGATGAACACAAAGCGGACCGGGAAGAGTTGCTCGATGACCTGATCCGGGTCCTGTTTTACGGGATTATCAAAAGGTAAACCCCCCCCTTTTCAAGGTAACCCCCCCTTTTCAAGGTAACC
>Ga0209013_10004354_pt1 | contig 12427 bp, 11 predicted proteins | sample Cruoilmetagenom2_FD_187291 | JGI IMG/M metagenome (GOLD analysis project Ga0209013, IMG submission 187291) | Oil polluted marine microbial communities from Coal Oil Point, Santa Barbara, California, USA - Sample 2 (SPAdes) (version 2) | ecosystem: Environmental > Aquatic > Marine > Oil seeps ...
GGAAGTTCCCCACAAATGTCTGCGCCGGCAGCAGCAGATAGACCCGATCCAGCATCCAGTCATAATAGGTGTTGGATGTTAACTGGGAGCGCTCGTAGGGATCGCGGCGCAGGTTGAAGATCAGCGGTACGCGCAGCGGCGTAAACGGGTTGGCCCATGTCTCAAAGGTCGTCTCTATACGCTGCTCCATGAAGATCGCTTTCCAATCCTTGTAGCGCAGCGCTGTAAGATCGCCATCGTCGGAGAAATAGAAGATCTGATTGCTGAATTAACAAGCATAGACGATAAAATAGCCAAAAACAAATGAAAATATTGCATCATATTGATACGTTATACGTATTACAGAGGATGCTGTTTTTCCCGTGAAAAAAAACGGACGACTGAAAACCAGTCATCCGTCTCATAGGCCTGCAATCGAGGAACGCGAACCCTCAATCAGGGTGCATTCACCACCACGTAGGAGGTGCTGCCACCCGAGTAGCGCGGCTGATACCAGGTGCTGCCGCACTGTCGGTAGGAGATGTTGTTGGTCACCACCGTTGTGCAGTTGGATGGCAGCGAATAGATGATGGAGCCAACGACCACAGCAGTCGCAACCACCGCAGCGGTTCTCGCAACGGGCCTATAGCGGCGGTCGTAATAGCCGCCGTGACGACGGTCGACATTGACATTGACGTTTTTATTAATATTGACGTTCTTATTGACGCTCTTTTTGCTCACATTTTTGTTGACGCTTTTGCGACTGCCGCCACGGTTAACGTTGGTGCGCGTCCCGCCCTTGACGCCTCTGTGGCCGCCACCGCCGCCACCGCCGCCTCGATGGCCCCCACCACCGCCTCTTCTTGCTTCTGCAAGGTCAGGCAGGGACCAGGCAACTGCCATAACGGCAACCGTGGCTAAAACCAGTGCGTTCGATTTGTTAAATAATCTGATCATTTCTCGTCTCCTTTAGGCGCTGCAGTGGATTTCTTCGCGACCGGGTTGAAAGAGATTTTAGTGTCACCCTCCTGAGGGGTATAGGCAAAAGCCTTGTCATCCAGAGCTGCAGCCGTATCCCACTTCATGACCGAGACATACTGCGGTTGCTCCGCTTCAAGTTTCGAAGTAATGACCAGTTTCAGCGGCAATGGCGTCTCACCCTGCTGAATGCAGATCTGCCAGTCGATCTCCTTCTGGCGAAAGGCGTAATGCTCGCATTTCACGCCATTGACACTGCCGTAGCCAACGATAATCGCGCTTTCGATAGCACTCCCTGCGTTTTCATCCGCTCCCCACAGGAACAGGTCGACCAGCGGCATGGTTGCGCCTGTCTTGCTCTGCAGGGTCTCGATGAGTTCACCATTTGTGCCGGATGCCGGGATGGTGGCGTAAAATTTATTCTCCGGAGTATGCAGCGTGAAGGCTTTGCCATCGAAATAGAAGCTGCGCTCTCCATAGGGTGAAGTCACATCCACCCTCAAGCCGGCCGGCTTCTTCGCCTGCAGCTCGACGCTCCTGTCGAACTGGATCTTCTGGCCGTTCATCAGCACTTCGTCTCTGCTGGTTACAGCCTGAACCTTGAATGCATCGAGTGAGCGCAGGTAGCTTCCCATTTTGTTCAGCGCTTCAAGGGCGATCATCTGCTCTTCGGAATCGTTCATGGCTGCTGCTGGCGCCTGCTCTTCGGCGACAGCGATGCCGCTGCCTCCAAGAAATGCGGCGATGGCCAATACATGCCGTGTTGCTTGATGTCTCATAGAATGACTCTCCTGTGGTGTTGAATGCAATGTCACTCTACATTATGTTGATAGCGATGTATACCACTCAGTCCGGCCTCAAATCCACGGCATGGTCGGCAAAACCCAGACCGGCCTCGGCGTAGATATTGAAGACAGCCGTTGCACCGGCCTCTTTCAAAACAGACTCCTCGTCAGGAAACTGCGCCAGGGCCGCAATCTCTCCGGAGAATCCGAATCTTTCGAGATGCCTGAGGATTTCAAGGTTGGCCTCCAGATTCGGCAGGGTGAGCATGATCATCTCAACACTATGCTCCTTCTTCACCCTGTCCCAAAAATCGGCATCGCTCGGATCCCCCAACACCACCTTGCGCTCCTGTACGTGGTGATTCGCCACAGTATCGGGATTTGAATCGATGCCGAAAACCGTATCGCCGCAGAGTTCGTGCAGCCGGTCATAGGCGCCGGTTCCAACCCGCCCCATGCCCATGATGACGATGGTTGCGCCGTGGTGTTCGATCTCCTGGTCATCGCGGGATCTTGTATCACCCTGGTACCCTCTCCAGAACTCCCGGTATTTGAGATAGATGCCGTCACCATGGGTGTTCAGCGGCGCGGAGACGACAAATGAGAGCGACAGTGCGACTGCGATAACAATCAGCCACTCGCTGCCGACCCAGCCATTGGCTACGCCGACAGCCGCGACAATCAGGCCGAATTCACTGTAGTTGGTGAGATTCAGGGTCGCCATCAGCGAGGTTCGCGCGCGCAGTTTGAAACGCGTAAACAGCGCAAAAAAGAGCGCCGACTTGAGGAAGACAAGGGGAACCAGCAGCGTGCCGATGAGCAGGCTTTGCAGCGTGAGAGCGCCTGACAGACCAATGCTGAGGAAGAAGCCGACCAGGAACATCTCCTTGAAGCCCAGCAGCGTCTTCGCCAGCTCAGACGCCTTGGGATGGGTCGAAATCAGCACCCCCATGGCAAGCGCGCCAAAGTCTCCTTTCACGCCCACAAGTTCAAACAGCTCGGCCCCGCCAAGCGCCAGGAAAAAACCGTACAGAATCAGCAGTTCGCCATGACCGGTCCGTTGCAGCAGATTCTGCAGCAGCGGACGCAGCGGAATCAGCAGCAGCAACAGCAGCGCCCACGCTGAGGGGACCTTGCCCAAAGAGAGGGCGAGAAAAATGACCGCGGCCAAGTCCTGCATGATCAGGATGCCGATGGCGATGCCGCCGTGCAGGGATTTCATCTCCCCCCGCTCTTCCAGCACCTTGACCACGAATACCGTACTGGAGAAACTCAGGGCAAAGGCGATCAGCAAGGCGTTCGGCAGATCAAGTGCAGCGATCAGGGGAGCGCCAGCCAGGGCCAGTGCATAGATGCCAACGCCGAACACGACCACCGTGATGAGAATATGCATACTGGTGACAGCCCACACGCGCGGGCGCATCAGATCTTTCAGATTCAGCTTCAGACCGATGCTGAACAACAGCAGGGTGATGCCCATGTCGGCGATCTTGTCGATCGTCTCACCTCCTTCCACACCCAGTATATTGAGCACGAAACCCGCGGCGAGGAAACCAACCAGCGGCGGCAGCCCGGTCTGTTTTACGATGAAGCCGAGAACAAACGCCAGGGACACCAGGGTGACGTCAGAGAGGGCGATCGAGACCCATTCGAAATCCATTGACTATCCTGTTGAAAAAATACGCTTCAAGACAACTATCCATCCTGCTCGCTGAATTCCAAGGCAGAATATCAGAAATGCAGGTTGGGTCAATCTGCTTTAGGGAAGCGCTGTATGAATCGATGGGAAGGGGTTCGGTGGAAGGGAGTACCAATGGCTAGCTATAACCTATTGATAGTTAGCCCTTCCCCCGTGGAAAAACTTGAAAGGTAGTTCTGTTCGAAGCGCATAGCGATTCGATCAGAGCTTCCCTAGATGAATAGATTTACCGTTGATGTTTGTGCGTTGGCAAGATAGGTCGCTGCACCGGCCCACTCGGTAATTCCATCAATGAAATCCTCCTTATCCATACCAAACAGATCCACCGTCATCTGACAGGCAATCATGTTGACCTCGGAGTCCACACAGATATCCCGAAGATCGGGGATCGATGCAACGCCATGATTATTAATGGTCTGTTTCATCAGGCCAGTAGCGACACTTTCGAAACCCGGGATTCCAACCATCACCAGATTGGGTATATTCCAATCGATGTTTTTGAACCATTCAGGCCCAAAAGGCATTTTCATCGGCATCGCCGGGTTACCCAACGGGGAGATCTTTGGATCGAGCTCTTTCTGCAGTAGATTGAGGCCATAGAATGTGAAGAACAGCGTGACTTTCCAGCCCAGGGCCGCCGCCGTTGAGGCAATGATGAAAGTCGGGTACGCCCAGTCCAGCGTACCCTTGGTCACCATAATAGAGAGTTCGGGAGTCTTGTTCTTTTCATGCTCCGCCAGCTTCTGCGAGAAACGCTGATCAAACCACGCATTCAGAGCTTCGCTGCTCCCGGCCAGAAGCTCACTCTGTTGCAGAGGATTGTGTTCAGTCGTCATGATGATGACTCCTGTAATCTGTGAAGTTACAAACCAACCAACTCCGCGTGGGCGCCCTGGTCTGTGACACGATCCAGGATCTTGCGAGACGTGATGACGTCTGGATCATATTCAACCAGTGTGAGATGCGGAGTCTTGTCGGGATTGTGAATACTGACAACGCCATCCAGTGCGCGCAGACTCTCCTCAATTGTACCGCGCTGTTCACTGCTCAGGTTTTTGTCAATATGAAGGGTCACATCAACGAGTTTGATATTCATACTTACCTCCTGCAATTAAAAGATTAAATTCAGACAGCATCAATTGATAAACAGATATCCGAATCCCATGAAAATTAATTTCATCTTCACTTTTATTTATACTATAGCCTTAATTGCCAAGGGAGTCATTATCTTGTCAAATTACGAATTAGCTAAGGAACCTCTGAATAAGTCTGTGGGATGGGGGTTCGGGGGAAGGGTGATTCGGATGCCCATTGTAAACCATTGATAGATAGCCCTTCCCCCGTAGAAAAACTTGCAGGAATGCTCTGGTCGAGGCGCAGAGCGACTTGATCAGAGCTTCCCTAATCAGTCACTGCTGCCGGGTGTATCTGAAGGGAACGTCAGGGCATGGACGTTCCTTTGCATCCATGCAACAGGAGCCGCCAATCATCCCGCTGGCAGTTGCATAGCCGGCTCCTGCATGCGGCCAAGTTGCTCACGCAGGCCCAGCACCAGCTCTTCCCAGTAACGACTCTCCCCAAACCACGGGAAGGCGACCGGAAAGGCAGGATCCTGCCAGCGCTTCGCCAGCCAGGCGGCGTGGTGCAGCATGCGCAGGGTGCGCAGGGCTTCAATCAGGTGCAACTCCTGCAGGTTGAAAGTATGAAACTGCGTATAGCCTTCCAGCACCTCTTTCATCTGCACCGCCATCTCATCGGGTTCGCCCGACAGCAGCATCCACAGATCCTGGACGGCGGGGCCGCTGCGACAGTCATCGAGATCGACGAAGAACGGGCCGTCGCGCCACAGGATATTACCAGGGTGGCAGTCGCCGTGCAGGCGGATTGTGCTGAGTTCACCCGCACGCTCGAATGTAGCTTCGATAGAGACCATCAAATCTGCAGCCAGGCTGGAAAACGCTATTTCCAGATGGGGCGGCAGCCACTGACCTTCAGCAAGGGTTTTGACAGCCTCGCGCCCAAAATTTTCAATCGTCAGCTCAGGGCGTGTACGGAACGGCTTTGCAGCGCCAATCGCATGCATCCGTCCCAGCAAACGGCCCAGCCAGAGACGTGTGGTTTTGCGATCTAATTCAGGCGCATGGCCGCCGCGGCGCTCGAACAGCGCAAATCGAAATCCATCATGCTCATGCAGCGTTTTCCCATTGACACTCATCGGCGGAACCAGCGGTATTTCCGCCTCCGCGATTTCCAGCGCGAACGCATGCTCTTCAAGGATTTGTTCATCCGTCCAGCGTCCCGGTCGGTAGAACTTGCTGATCAGCGGCTCTGCATCCTCGATGCCGATCTGGTAAACCCTGTTCTCGTAACTGTTCAGAGCCAGAAAGCGCCCGTCACACAACAATCCTGTTGACTCAATGGTGCGGATAATCGTCTCCGGATCGAGACGATAGTATGGTGTGGCGTTGTCGCTGGCGGATTGCATAGGGGTATTTAGCGAGCCGATTCTGCAGCTTTCAGTTTCTCCTCAATCCCGGCAAGAATTTTTGCGGGCCCCTCTGCCCCTTTGCTCACTTCGACCAGTCTGGTTGCGTAAGGCAGCGCCTGCTTCCATTGCTGCTGCTGTGTATGAACCGTCACCATCGCATAGATCATATCAGCATCATCCGGTGACAATGCCAGCACCTTTTTCATGGCCGCTTCAGCCTGCTGGTACCGTTTCAGCTGCATCAGCACCAAGGCATGGTTATAGCCAATTCTTGCTCGACCCGGCAGCAGTTCGGCGGCCTTTTCAAGCAGGGATGCCGACTCCGTATAGCGCTTCTCCTCGCCCAGCAGCAGGCCGAATGAGTAGTAGAGCTCTCCCATCTCGGGAGCCAGCTCCAATGCAGCGCGAAACTGCTCTTCGGCATCGTGATTGCGCCCCATGCGATTATAGAGATTGGCCAGGTTGACCTTCGCGGGGATAAATTCAGGAGCGAGACGAATCGCCTGCAGGTACTCCTGCTCAGCCTTGTCCAGCTGCTTCTGGTCTGTGTACATTACAGCAAGATTGAGATGTGCCTCCGGTGTATCGGCAAGCGACATCTGCAGCGCCGTGTACTCTTGCAGCGCCTTTTCAAAAGAGGCCTGCTGCTCACCAAAGACAAGAGCAGGCATGCCAGCCAGCACTCTTGCCGCCTCGATGCGCACTGCGCGCACCGGATCATCGAGAAAAGGTGTAGCAACCGAGAGACGATACTTCAGCGGGATCTGCTCGAGGCTGCCGACCGCGGTTGCGCGAATCAGCGGGTCACTGCTTTTCAGGGCAGCGATTGTCGGCTCCAGGGCATCATGCGCCGGAAACCAGGAGCGCAGATGCTCCAGTGCTGTAGCTGCCAGAATAGGGGGCGTCTGAGGATTCCCTGCCAGCCTGGCAAGCGCTCCTCCAGCCTGCGGATCCCCGGCACGGGCTGCAGCGATGATGACCGCCGGCGCAATCCCTTTATCGGCTTTGGCTCCATACCACTTCTCGACGGCGGCCGATGCCCAGCTTGCAGGCTGATCCTGGTGACAGCCGGTGCAGGCGTTGGGCGTACCGATCGCCTCGGTCAGCTTTGGCGACGGAATCCGGAAGCTGTGATCACGGCGCGGATCGACCTCCATGTAGGTGGTCGCCGGCATGTGACAGCTGACGCAGAGCGTCGCTTCGCCCGGCTGCTTATGGAAGTGATGATCTGGAGAATCGTAGTTCTTTGCCTGCAGCGTCGGGAAATCAGCGCGCGGCGAGGCTGAATGACACTGCACGCAGAGCGCGTTGTCCTGCAGTTTGAGCTTGTTGCTGTGCGGATCATGGCAATCGCTGCAGCGCACTCCCTGTGTGTACATCTTGCTCTGCAGAAACGAGCCATAGACATAGACTTCATCGAGGATCTGGCCATCCGCATGGTAGAGATCGGGGAGCAGGGTGGATGGCATGAAGTCGTCCAGAAAGGGGCGGCCGTGGCTGTCACTGGCGCTCACTGCATGACGCCGCGAGTGGCAGCGGGCGCAGCTCTCCACCTGGTAGTGGGCATCATTGCCGCGGTAGTCCACCAGCAGTCCCATATCCGATCCGGCATGCTGCTCTCCCGGCTGCACCTGCCGCGCCCATTTGACATGCTTTTCACCGGGACCGTGACACGCCTGGCAGCTGACGTTGATCTCGCTCCAGGTGGTGCTGTAGCTCTCCGTTTTGGGATCGTAGTTTTTCTGCAGATCCGTGGAGTGGCACTCGGCGCAGCGGTTGTTCCAGTTGTAGGCCCTGCCTGTCCAGTGAAGCGGATCTCCGGGCTTCACCTTCTCATCCGGAAGCAGCTGAAACCAGCGCTGCCCACCATCGGCGGCAGGGCGACTGTCCCAGGCAACCGTCAGCGTCTGAATCTTCCCTTTCGGAAGTTCCACCATGTATTGCTGCAACGGAACAACGCCAAAGGTGTACTTGACTTCAAAATCTGCTCGTTTTCCCTGAGGCCCCTGCGTATTGACGTAATATTTTCCCGATTTGCGGAAAAATTTGGTCACATCGCCATCATGGGTGAACTCGGTATTGTTGAAATCTCCGAGCACACTCTGTTCATCAGCGACTTGCATCGCCAGGTCATGGTGTGATCCTTGCCATGCCTCTGCCTCGGCAGCGTGGCACTCCGCGCACACGGCGCTATCGACAAAACCCTTGCCGGGGAGCTTGTGGGATTGATCAGCAGCCTCGCTGCTGTTAATCACCGCCAGCAGCAACACCAGAGCAGATATTTTTCTCATAGATATACGCATACGAAGAGTTGAATCAGAAGATCCTGTATTTAATGACTGGAGTATTGTACATTCTCTATTGATGAAACTTTGAGCATATTGACGAATATTTGTATCATCATAATTTCTCAATAACCCCCGTACATTGTTTGAAATGGATCGTAGGGGGAATAAGCGACAGCGCATCCACCAATGCGCCAGAAACATGGTGGATGCGGCAAAAAGACGCCTTATCCCCCCTACGTATCCCCAAATCTCCTGCACGGAGTTATTAAATACTTACAAATAATAGCGAGTCCCAACTGAGGAGAACCACATGACAGACGAAAAACCCCAACTTTATATCTCCATTTACTATGTCAACGGCGAGACCCAGACATTTGGATTTGAGCGACAGCTGCCTGATCACGCCGTTTCCGGGCGTATCGACGATATAATGAAAACAGGCTATCTGATGTTTGAGTCAGAGAAAGTCCTTACCGTCATCCCATTAAGCAATGTTTTGCGCCTCGACATTGCTCCTGTACCTGATGCTCTATCTGAAACAGTGATCAGAAACGTCACCTTTCACTCATGAAGCGCTGTTCGAATCGCTCCGCGCTCCGACCAGTGCTTTCCTGCAAGTTTCTTTACGGGGGAAGGGTTAATATTAATAAATTGTAGTTGGCATTTAGTTTGCCCTTCCCCCGCCGCCGCCATCCCATCGATTCCCAGGGTTTCCCCTATGAACAATCATCAAATCAGTTTTACCTACCTCTCCCAGGAAGATCTGCTGGAAGCCGGTTGCTTCGATATTCGCCTGGCGATTGAAGTCGCTGAGAAAACCATGCTCGCCTTTGTGCAGGATCGCATTCTTTTTCCTGAAAAAATCGTTCAGATCTTCAGTCACTCCTCTCAGGAGCGCATCAACTGCCTGCCTGCCACACTGCATGATGAGCAGGTTTGCGGCGTGAAATGGGTCTCTGTGTTTCCCCAAAACCCCTCCCGTCATCAGATGCAGAACCTATCCGCCATCTTTGTGCTGTCAGAGATTGAGAAGGGCTTTCCAATTGCTGTCATGGAGGGCACACTGGCATCCAATATGCGTGTTGCTGCGATGGGGGCCATTGCCGCCAAGCACCTGTCGCGCAAGCAGAGTGAGGTGATAGGCTTTATCGGCGCCGGCGAACAGGCAAAGATGCATCTGCTGTCAATGAAAGTGGTGCGTCCCTCTCTGAAAGAGTGTCGCGTCGCAGCCAAAACTGTTGCAGAGGAGCAGCAGTTTATCGATGAACTCTCACCCCTGTTCCCTGATATGCGATTTGTTGGCGCTGAAACCCATGGCCGTGCGGCAATGGACGGGGCTGACATCCTTGTCACCGCCACCAGTGTTCAGGCGCCCCTACTGAAGGCAGAGTGGGTGAAGGAGGGCGCCTTCTACAGCCATATCGGCGGCTGGGAGGATGAGTACGCTGTTGCTCAGCTGTGCGACAAGATTGTCTGTGATGACTGGGAGACAGTCACGCACCGCACTCAGACGCTGAGCCGCATGTACTCCGAGGGAGTGCTTTCAGGCGCTGATATCCATGCGGATTTGCATGAACTGGTTTCCGGCTCTAAACCGGGACGGGAAAATGAGCACGAGCGCATCTACTTCAATGCCGTGGGACTCGCCTATATCGATGTGGCAATCGCCCAGGCGATGTATCAACGTGCAACTTCTGCTCATATCGGCACTGAACTTGATCTACAACAGTGCATGATATTCGAACATGCTGATATACTAAGCCGCGTACGGTTGTAGCCGCACTTACTGATAGCGTGCCGTCCCATAACAAACTGGAGATAGGATGTGCCGAGCTTGCGAAGCGCATCAACCCCGCACCTGATTGATGCGCATCGCTACCGCTCAAAACATCCCATGCAAATGGCTGACCTCACGACAGACTGGATAGAAGTTGTTTGATCAGAACCTATATTATTGATCCCCTATGTTCAAACGACTCGATGAATCCCCCCTGCAGAGTGTCACCGTTGTCATCAACGGCCGTAGCGTTGCTGTGCCACAGGGAGAGACCGTGGCCGCTGCGGTGCTGGCGGAAAACATCGGCTATACCCGCACCACTCCGGTCAAACAACTGCCACGCGCTCCTTTCTGCATGATGGGAGTCTGCTTCGACTGCCTGATGGTAATCGACGGAGTTCCCAATCAACAGGCCTGCATGGTGCAGGTGCGTGACGGCATGCGCATTGAGCGCCAGCAGGGGAGTGGAGTGTGAAAGAGACTTTAATCGAATCGCTGCGCTCATCGATCAAAGTTCTCCCTCAAGTTTTTCTACGGGGGAAGGGTTGAAATTCAATGAGTAATAGCAAGCGTGCGATTTGCCCTTCCCCCGAACCCCCATCCCGCCGAATCAACAGGAGCTACATGAAGGATCAGTATCAACTTGTGATTATTGGCGCAGGACCCGCCGGTCTTGCCGCTGCAACAGTTGCCGCTGGTCATGGCGTCGAGGTGGCGCTGCTTGACGAGCAGCCTGCTCCCGGCGGGCAGATTTTTCGCGCCATCGAAGCTGCGCCTGCAGAACGTGCAGAGAAGCTGGGGCCAGAGTATCGCCGTGGCGAAAAGCTGGTCACCGCCTTGCGTAACAGCTCCGCCTGCTATTTTCCCGATACGCAGGTGTGGTCGCTCTCAGCGCAGAGAGAGATCGGCGTGATTCATCAGCAGCAGCAGGCTCGCATGATCACTGCTGATCAGGTGCTGATCGCCAACGGCGCACTCGAGCGTCCCGTCCCTTTTCCCGGGTGGACGCTGCCGGGGGTGATGAACGCAGGGGCAGGGCAGATACTCTTCAAGGGCAGCGGAATCGTGCCCTCTGATGGCGTCGTGCTCGCCGGTTCAGGTCCACTGCTGCTGCTGCTGGCATGGCAGTATCTGCGCGCCGGCGTCAAGGTCAGGGCCGTCCTGGACACCATCTCCAGGGTCAACTACGTCAAGGCCTTGCCCAAACTGCCCAGCGCGCTGCTGGCGCATCATCATATTACCCAGGGGCTGCGCTATCAGCAGACATTGAAACTGGCCGGCGTCGAGCTGCACAACGGCATCCGCGACCTGCAGGCGCATGGCGCTGAGTCACTTGAATCCATCAGCTACCGCCACAAGGGAAGTAAACACTCACTAAAAACAGACTCCCTGATGATCCACTTCGGCGTCATTCCCAACATACATCTCAGCCAAGCTGCCGGCTGCGATCATTTTTGGCACAAGCGCCAGCAGTGCTGGAGACCCGAACTGGATAAGTGGGGAAGCAGCAGCATCGAGGGCATCCTGATTGCAGGTGATGGCGGTGGCATCGGCGGAGCACGCACCGCAGAACATGCAGGGCGCATCGCCGCCTTCAAGATTTTGCATAACCTTGGAATCCTGAATCAGCGTGAGAGTAAGCTTGAGGCCGCCCAGGACAGAAAATGGATGAAAGCGGATCTACGCATTCGGCCATTTCTTGAAAAGCTGTTCCGCATCCCTGACAGTATGCTCAGAATCCCGCACGACAATGCCATCGTATGCCGCTGTGAAGAGGTGACGGCAGGAGAGATACGCTCTGCAATAGCTGCCGGGCACAGCGACAGCAACCAGGTGAAGTTTTTCACCCGCTGCGGCATGGGACCCTGCCAGGGGCGCCAGTGTGCGCAGGCTGTGGCCCATATCGTTGCCGATAAAACATCCATCCCTTTACAGCAAAGCATGCAATTCCGGGTTCGTCCTCCGCTCAAGCCAGTGACGCTGGAACAGCTGGCAAGCCTCTATCCGGACGAGACAGAATGAAGAGCGATGTCGTCATCATCGGCGGTGGCCTGATGGGCTCCTCGACAGCGCTGCAGCTTGCCATGCGCGGCATTCACTGCACCGTTCTGGAAAAAGAGAGCCCTGGTCGTCATGCCTCGGGCGTCAATGCCGGCGGCCTGCGCCAGCTGAATCGCAATCCGGCGGAGATCCCGCTGACAGTCGAAGCGGCAAAGATGTGGCGCAATATTGAAACCCTGGTGGATTCGGATTGTGATGCCCACTTTCCAGGCCAGCTGCGGGTCGCAGAAAACAGTGATGACCTCGAGCTGCTGGAGCAACGCGCCGAGATGGTGCGCTCGCTCGGCTATGCACATGAAGAGATGATCGGCCGCGAAGAGCTCTATCGACTGGTTCCGGCGCTGGCCCCGCACTGTGTCGGCGCCCCGATCT
>Ga0209013_10004355_pt1 | contig 12425 bp, 15 predicted proteins | sample Cruoilmetagenom2_FD_187291 | JGI IMG/M metagenome (GOLD analysis project Ga0209013, IMG submission 187291) | Oil polluted marine microbial communities from Coal Oil Point, Santa Barbara, California, USA - Sample 2 (SPAdes) (version 2) | ecosystem: Environmental > Aquatic > Marine > Oil seeps ...
GCTACGTCGGCCAGTTCTACACCTCCAACGGCATCTCCAATGAAGTGGCTTATGTCTATCTCGCTACGGGTGTCGAACTGGGGGAGAGTCAGCGAGAACCCACTGAACTCATGGAGATACGACTGGTTCCTGTCGAAGAAGCGCTGCGCATGGCCCGCGACGGCGAGATCACCGACGGCCCCAGTGCCCTGGCGCTGCTCTGGTGCGAGCCGCTGTTGACGTAGAAACGGCAGTGCTTCATCGGACCGCAGTCCCGCGACGTTCAGTATCCGTCTCGGCAAGTTGTCGGGGCTGTGTCTGTGTTCTGATGCATGAGTATTTTCCCGAAGGGCATTTGCTCTCCGCAAGAGCTTGTGGTAGAATCGCGGCTGTGCGCGCTTCTCGAAATCAGAAAAAGAACATTTCTCATGACGAATCAAACCCTTGAAAGGAGCAAAAAAAGGATGAAAGAAGTCGGACGCGAAGTTCTACCCATTCCCGAACCGAAACCCGTAGGGGTGACAACTTACGACGCCAAAGACCCGGATACCTGCTTTCCCCCCATTGAGCCGCGACGCCCACCGAAAGACGCGCCCAATGTGTTGGTGGTGCTTTTGGATGATGTGGGCTTTGGCGCCTCCAGCGCCTTTGGCGGCCCGGTGAACATGCCCACGGCCGAGCGGCTGGCCAACAGCGGCCTCAAGTACAATCGTTTCCACACCACGGCGCTGTGCGCGCCCACTCGCCAGGCCCTCCTGACCGGTCGTAACCACCACTCGGTGGGTATGGGCAGCATCACTGAGATGGCGACCTCGGCCCCCGGTCAGAGCTCAGTCCGTCCGCTGGATGCTGCCCCTCTGGCCGAAACGCTCAAGCTGAACGGCTACAGCACGGCCCAGTTCGGCAAGTGTCACGAAGTACCAACGTGGCAGACCAGCCCCATGGGTCCGTTTCACCAGTGGCCCACCGGCAGCGGCTTCGAGTATTTCTACGGTTTTGTCTGCGCCGAGACCAACCAGTACTATCCCACCCTGACCGAGGGCACGACGCCCATTGAGACGCCCGGGACCCCGGAAGAAGGCTACCACTTTACCAAAGACATTGCTGAAAAAGCCACCAAGTGGATCCGTCAGCAGAAGGCACTCATGCCCGACAAGCCGTTCTTCATCTATTGGGCACCCGGCGCCACCCACGCGCCTCACCACGTGCCTGCGGAATGGTCCGATAACTACAAGGGCAGGTTCAGCCAGGGCTGGGATAAGCTGCGCGAAGAAACCCTGGCCCGCCAGAAGGAGTTGAGCGTCGTGCCACAGGACGCCGAACTGACCACCCGCAGCAAGGGTATCCCGGCCTGGGATGAGATGCCGGAAGAACTTAAGCCGATCCTGGAGCGGCAGATGGAGGTCTACGCCGGCTTCTTGGAGCATACCGATGTCCAGTTGGGCAGGGTAATCGACGCGCTGCAAGACCTGGAAATCCTCGATGACACGTTGATCTACTACATCATCGGCGATAACGGGGCGTCCGCCGAAGGTTCGCTGCAGGGCACCTTCAACGAGTATGTGGTCATTAATGGTCTCAACCAGTTGGAAACTTCTGAATTCCTGATGGAAAACATCGACAAGTTCGGCGGGCCGGAGGCCTACAACCACTATGCTGTCGGCTGGGCCCACGCCATGGATACTCCCTACCAGTGGACCAAGCAGATCGCGTCCCACTGGGGCGGCACGCGCAACGCCACCATTGTCCACTGGCCCAAAGGCATTGAGAGCAAGGGCGAAACTCGTTCCCAGTTCTTCCACGTGATTGACGTGGCGCCGACGATTTTGGAGGCGGCTGGACTGCCGGAACCCAAGTTTGTCAATGGCATCCAGCAGAAATCGTATGAGGGTTTCAATATGATGGAGACCTTTGACAGCGCGGACGCGCCGGAAACCCATACCACGCAATACTTTGAGATGGTGGGCAATCGCGGCATCTACCACAAGGGCTGGACGGCCTGCACCAAGCACCGCACGCCGTGGGAAACCGGCGTCATGGAACTGCCCCCCTTCGATGACGACGTTTGGGAGCTCTACAGCCCGGACGACTGGAGCCAGGCCCATAACCTGGCCGCTGAGATGCCGGACAAGCTACGGGAACTCCAGCGCCTGTGGTTGATCGAGGCCGTCAAATACAACGTGTTGCCCCTTGACGATAGAATGTTGGAACGGGCCAATCCGGATATCGCTGGACGTCCGCAGCTTATCCAGGGACAACGGCAGATCCTTTTTGGAGGGATGGGCCGCCTGTCCGAATACTCGGTGCTCAGCCTCAAGAATAAATCCTACGCCGTCACGGCCGAAGTGACGGTACCGGAAGCCGGCGCAGAAGGCGTAATCGTAGCCCAGGGCGGAGTTACCGGAGGCTGGAGCATCTATGCTAACAACGGCAAGCCCAAGTACTGCTACAACTTGCTCGGCCTAGCCTACTATATGGTAGAAGGCGAGCAACCCCTCCAGGCCGGCACGCATCAAGTCCGCATGGAGTTTGCCTATGACGGCGGCGGAATCGGCAAAGGCGGTACCGTGACCCTGTACGTGGATGGCAGCAAGGTGGGCGAAGGCCGCGTGGATCAGACCGAACCCTTTGTCTTCTCTGCCGATGAAACCCTCGACCTCGGCAGCGACGATGCATCCTCTGTGTCCAAGGACTATACTCCAAGAACCAGCCGCTTCACAGGGGAGGTCAATTGGGTTGAGATTGACATTGACGAAGCCGCAGAGGACTTTGATCACCTGATCACCCCGGATGAACTCTTGAGAGTTGCTATGGGGCGGCAGTAGACTGTAAGGGCTGGCGGTCGGGGCAGTACGCTGCCCCTGCAACGGGACGCCGTCCCGTGACCGCCAGCCCTGATTTGAGCGGGTGTCGGCCTCGGGCAAGTCACCTTCCGCTTATCCCACACTTGTTGTCGTACCAGTCAGCTTGCCCCTCTCCCTCCTTCTGAGCATGATACGCCCGGTCAGGGAAAAGCCACTTGGTTGATTGCATACACTAGTCCGTGGATGAGTGGTGCTATGGGGTCCCGGCCGGGGGCCTGCCGCCAGGACTGGAACAGTCTCAGAGGCTGTTCCAGTCTGAAGAAATGGCTCGCCGTGAGCTGCTGGAAGAAATCGGCGGAAGAGCTGCTGAGCTTTACTACCTCGGCCAGTTGTGCACCTCCAGTGGCATTTCCAACGAGATTGATTATGTCTACTTCGCCACCGACGTGGAGTTGGGCGCAACTTTTCGCGAGCCCACCGAGCTGAAGGAGATGCGCTTGGTCCTGTAGAAGAGGCGCTGCGTATGGCCCGGGAAGGCGAGATCACCGATGGCCCCAGCGCGCTGGCGCTGCTGTGGTGTGGATCGTTGCTAACCTAGGACTGACGGTTCTGCCCTCAGTTCGTCTGCGAAAAACGGTCTGGACTTAGTGGCTACCCTTTCCGGAAGTCTTGACCAACTCGCGCGCTGCTCCGCAGTTGCGCAACCGTCCAGGATATGTTACACTGGGACCGATGAGCGCACAGACATTGCAAGACAAACTGCCAACCATAGTGTCCTGCCTGGATGGCGTACGCCTGGTCTATCTCTTTGGCTCACGAGCTGAGGGCTCCGTCGGTCCGATGAGCGACTATGACTTGGCCGTGCTCGTCGATCCTGTCGTCGATGTGCAGCGGATTCAGGCCCGCTTCGCCCATGAATTGGCACATGTTCTCCAGACAGACCGGGTGGAGGTTGTGCTTCTGAATCGCGCTCCCATTGAACTGGCTTTCGCCGTTGTCGCCCAGGGCAAATTGCTCTACAAGCAGGATGTAGCGACACAAGTCGAGTATGAGGCCCGGGTTTTGAGCCGCTATGGCGATTATCTCCCTATCCTGCGTGCACAGCGCGCTGATATCTTGCGAGGAGACGCGTATGCCCACCGAGTTCACCGGTATCGAGCGGCGCTTGGACGCACTGAGCGAACGCTTGGCCAGATTGCAGCCTCTCGGGGACAAGTTCCGGACTGAATTCGACCAGGATCCCTATCTGCGGGACATCGTAGAACGCAACCTCGAAATCGCGGCCCAGTGTTGCATTGACATCAGCCATCGCATCATCTTGCTAGAAGGCGCCCGCAAACCTGTGGACTATTACGACGCCATCTTGAGCATGGGCGAGTTGGGCGTCCTACCCCCCGATTTCCCCCGCAACCTGGCTCCCCTCGCCGGTTTTCGGAACATCCTGGTTCATCAGTACCTGAGTGTGGATTGGGATGAAGTGTACCGCAATCTGCACCGCATGGAAGATCTGGAGCGTTTTGCAGAATTGGTCCAGCGCTGGCTGCGACAGAGACAGACACCTGCCGAGCTAGATGGGTAACCTTCCGCTCCAGGGGAACAGATCCTCTCTATACTTCCAACAGCATCTCCAACGAAGTCACTCATCTCTGTCTAACCATCGGTGTCGAACTCGGTGAAACCTTCCGCGAACCGACGGAGTTGATGGAGATGCACCTCATGCCGGTTGAGGAGACACTGCGTATGGCCCGTGCGGGTGAGATCACCGACGTGCCCAGCGCCCCGGCACCCCTGTGGTGTGAGTCGCTGCTGTGCCTCGCGCCCCACGCATCGGCGGTTCTTTTACTGTGCGTCACTTGCTCACCCCCGAGTTTTCGAGTAGAATCCAGGCCGGCCCGCTTTGGCCATCTCCAGATATGCCAGGCGCAACCGATTAGATCGAGTCTCCGGCTGCGGCGAGACGGGGAGGAATGTTCAGTGGAAGACGAGGATGGCACACAATGAAGCATAAGCAGTTGCTGTTTGCACTGGTGATATGGGGGCTCGTTAGCCTGGGCTGCGGCTTTCCTAGTTTTGTCGCGCAGGCCCCCGGGGAGGCCACGCCTGTCCCGGTGAAAACACTCAGGCCGACGTTTACACCCATGCCGGCGGCAACCGAGACCTTGCCGCCGACGCCAACACCCGCTCCAACCAGCACCGCCCTGCCCACGGCCACGCCGGTGCCACCCACCGATACGCCTGTACCGCCAACCCCCACGCAGTTTCCACCGACGCAGGCGCCACCAACCGATACCCCGCAGCCGCCAACGCCGACACCGGCGCCTCCTACGGCGACCAGGGTCCCGGCACAGCCTACCAAAGTACCGCCCACGCCGGTTCCCAAACCCAAAGCCAAGCACGTTGTTGGCTCGCACGGTGTCTCGGGGTTGGTAGTTACCCGTGACAAGACGACATTCGCCGTAGGTGAGAAGGCGTTCTTCACCTACGAGGCGCTGAACAAGACCCAAGATCCGGTTGCTTTTGAAATACTGGGCATTAAGGCCAGCAACGGACAATTCAACACGAGCTGGATCAATCCTGATGTCATTCAGCCAGGCGTGCCATTCAAGCACGACGATGGTCTGACTTTTAATAGCCCCGGTACGTACAAGGTTTTTCTGGCCATTTGCTTTGCCCGGTGCAGTCAGGATGATGCGGACTGGGAAGAGTTTCCCCTCGGCGCGGCGACGATCATCGTGAAATAGCCGCGGGCGGCGAACCAACCCATAGCACAGGAAGTGGGCTCTGGTCACTGCCCTTGTCCGTGATCTCGCCTACCCGATGCAGAGGGGGCGTGTCATTGGAACACTCCGCTTGCGCGGAGATCTCGGCAGCGTGGCAAGCCCTGTTGTGACCTACGCCCTGTTGTCATGGCCCGGGCTTTCAAGCGTGTGCATGTTGTGTTCTGGGTCGTTCGGGTTGGGAACACTGCCGACGCCAGAGATTAACGCCCGGGAGATCGAGTTCAAAGCCCAGATGGATTAGGAATGCTCGATTGCTTGCAGCCCTGGCAGACGGAACGGAAGACGACCCTGGCAAAAAGTTGCCAGGGTCGCGTTTTTCCGGAAGATGCGTCCACGTGGTGTGCTTGGGGCAGGATCACCGGCCTGCGTCTGGCCGCCCCCTCTGCCCGTAGCATATGAGTGTATCTAGTCTCTGTAAAGAGTAGCCTTGAGCACCGGGTCGCGGCCACAGAACCAGGGTAGATCAGCCTTCGCCTCCGCAGTAATGACCTCACCGCCAGCCGAGATGTTGCTCTCGAAATCAACGACCAACTCAAACCCACCCAGATCGAAGACTGGGCTGACTTTCAGACGATCTGGGTTCCAGCGCGTCGTCTGACCCTCCACATATTGTGCTGCACCAGGGATGTTGACCCCACCACAGAAGCCTGCATCAACGTACAGGCCTTGGCCCATTGACACCTTCCCTTCCACTTGCCCGTCACGATGGGTCAGGTCAAGCACAAGCGGCGCTCGGGTACCCTGGTCGCCGTAGACGACGCCCTGAAATGTCCCTTCGTAGGGCCCTACACTCGTTGCCGCCTCAGCCACCCCCGGGGCAGCGGTAGCGCCAATGGCCAAGATCGATAGGATTACTGCGACATCCAATACGCCAAACATCAATCTCTTCATCTGCTCTCTCCCTTTTCTCCAATCTCTTTTGCCAGGTCAGACTACGCTCGCTAGTCCCACCTGTATTTTAGCATATCAGAGCATGCCAGACCTTAAGAACAGATCATGCTTGTCTTAAGAAGACCTTAACTCGGAGCGCCCGTGCCGGAAAAGCGAGAGATTCTCCGTTCATTGAGGCAAGAACCGATTCTGCTCAGCAGTCGGGCTGAGTAGTCCATCCAGCCGGGGGAGACCATCTCCCCAGACCCAAAAGGAGGTCAAAGCATGAGCCAGAACCTTGATAGTCTCCATCTGCCCATCCCACAAGGGAAAGGGAAAAGCGTGTTCAGCGGAAAGGCCGCTGCCTTGGCAGGCGGCCTTGCGGCAATTGTGCTTCTCTTCGTGGCGGTGACCCTCATCGTGCCGGGAACCAGTTCCCTCGTGGAGACGACGGATGTCGCTTCTCTGCCAGCCACCAACCCGGAGTTGATGGTGGCTGAACGCTACTTCAGGGAAACCGCCAAAAGGTCAGAAGCTGCATTCCTGTCGGCCAACCCGGAGTTGATGGTCGCTCGGTACCATGCCGAGGCAGCAGCCAGGAAGGCAGAAGACACGTTCTTGGCCGCCAACCCCGAGTTGATGGCAGTTCAGCGTCACGACGCCCCCGAGGCACCCACTCTGGGCAGTGGCTTGAATGCGGTTCCGGCGCCTCAGCCCCTCGCTCTCAAGGCAGTGTATTCGGACAGCGACGAATCCGCCACCTTGGCCGCAAATCCAGAGCTCATGATTTTCCACCGCTTCGTCTCCACCAATGCTGTAGAATGAGCAGACGCTGCGCCGCGCTCGCTACCGAAGGTACGCCATCGGTAGCGAGCGCGGCCAGGGTTGCAGTTGTTCCCAGCACTCCACAATGCACGCCTCACTCCGGCTGTTCGTAGCGCGCCATATCCCCACGCCTCCTAACCCATGTGGGAGGGAAACGCCAGGGTGGCCGGGCCTTTCCCTCCATGATGCCTGAGGCTGTCGCTGGCTCAGGCCCTGGCCAGCGCCTGAGTGATGCCTCGCCCCCCTCGTGGTTCCCCGCAGCAATAGAGCGCTTGACGTACGGCTGCAACCTTGGTATAATCCGACCCGTCTCAGAATCTGGCGCAAGGTTTGTAGCCAGAATAGAGTTGGTCAGGAGGTAGTAATGGTGAGCAGTCTACTGCCCGTTGGCGCTCCGGCGCCCCAGTTCCAAGCACTCACTGCTGGAGAGTCCCCTCTAGCAGTGAGCGATTTCCTGGGCCAGTGGCTGGTGCTCTACTTTTATCCCAAGGCCCATACGTCAGGTTGCACCCGGGAGGGACAGGCTTTCAATGCCCTCCTGGACGAATTCCAGGCGTTGAACGCAGTTGTAGTTGGGGTGAGCACCGACAAGCCAGGCACCCTGGCGAAATTCCGGGACAAGCACGACTTTCAATTCACGCTCCTCTCGGACTCGGAGAAAGAGATTGCCACCGACTATGGAACGCTCAAGGACCATGGCAAGTCGGCGAACCGGGTCACCTATCTCATCGACCCCAAGGGCGTCGTAAGGGCGGTGTGGCCCAGGGTGAAGGTTGATGGTCACGCCGAGAAGGTGCTGGCCCGGCTTGGAGAGCTAGCAGGTGCCCGAGACTAGCAACTTCTGGGACGATATCTTGCCCTGGGTCGACCCTGCGCGATGCCAGCGTTGTGCCGATTGCCCGTCCATCGCGGCCTGTCTGGCCCAGGGACTGCGCAGGGATGATCAGGACAGCGTCCCTGCCGCCGATCCGGACTTTTGCTTTGGCTGCTACTCCTGCGTGGCAGCATGTCCCTATCACGCCATTGACCTTCCGAACAAGAGAGCGAAGCTATGAACGTAATCGTCTATACCACCCCCACCTGACCGTACTGCTATCAAGCGAAAGAGTTTCTTTCGCGGCAGGGGGTGCGTTACGTCGAAAAGAACGTCGCCGCTGATCAGCAGGCGGCGATGGAGATGGTCCGGGCCTCGGGACAGCAAGGGGTGCCGGTCATCACTGTGGACGGCCAGGCGGTGGTCGGCTTTAACCAGCCCCAACTGATGCAGCTCCTGAACCAGGCTCGCGGCGCCAGGACCAAGTCAGGGCCGCGCCTGGGGGCATCCATTGCTGACGCCGCCGCTCAGGCACGCAAACGGCCCGGCATTCCGGCCTCCGGCGCATACGTGGGGCGGGTACGTTCAGGCTCGCCGGCCAAGCAGGCTGGCCTGCGCTCAGGTGACGTGATTATTGCCCTGGGAGGCCAGCAGGTGGGCCGCGCAGATGACCTGCACCGGCTGGTGCGCGAGATGCCCAAAGGGCGCGACCTGTCCCTGACCTACGTACGCAACGGCCAGGAACAGGATTCCCTGGTGAGGTTATAGACTGCGATGCCTGCGGCTTTTTGCATTTTCTGCGACATCGTCCAGGGCAAGGCGCCAGCCAGCTTTGTGTACGCCGACGACCGGGTAGCTGCCTTCATGGACATCCAGCCCGTCAACGCCGGGCACCTTCTGGTCGTGCCCAGGGCGCATGCCAGCCACCTGGCCGACCTGGACCCACACACCGGCGGCCACATGTTCCGGGTGGGCAGAGAACTGGCCGGTGCGCTTGGAGCATCCGGGGTCCGCTGCGAGGGTGTGAACCTCTTCCTGGCTGACGGAGAAGCCGCCGGTCAGGAGGTAGCCCACGTTCACCTGCACGTCATTCCCCGCTTTCGGGGCGACGGCTTTGGCTTCCGATTTGGCCCGGACTATGGCTTCGTGCCCAAGCGAGACAACCTAGATCAGACAGCCGCTGCCATTCGTAAGGCACTGGAGAATTGAGGACAGATGAGTGTTGATGATTGTGGCATCCGGCGGATGATCCTGGCCTCAGGTTCGCCGCGGAGAAGGCAACTCCTGCCGCTATTGGGCCTACCCTTTGTCGTCAAGACGGTTGATGTCGATGAACGAGCCCTGGACAGAGAGCCTCCGACTGAAATGGTACTGCGCCTGAGCCAGGCCAAGGCTCTGGCCGTCAGAGATGTGCGGCACGACGACCTCGTCGTGGCCGCCGATACGGTTGTGGTTCTGAACGGCAAAGTGATGGGAAAACCAACGGATCCTGATGATGCAGCCCGGATGCTCCAGCTCCTGCGCGGACGGTCGCACGTGGTCTATAGCGGGGTCAGCTTGTGGCACGCTCCCAGGCGGCGCATGGTCTGCCAGTTGGCCGAAAGCTTGGTCTGGATGCGCGACTATACCGACGCCGAGATCGCCAAGTATGTAGGGAGCGGCGATCCTCTGGACAAAGCCGGGGCTTACGCCATCCAGCACCCAGAGTTCGATCCCGTGTCCTGGGTGGATGGTTGCTGGCTGAGCGTGGTGGGCCTGCCCCTTTGCCACCTCGGACGAGCCCTGGCGAAATTCGGCGTTGTCGTGCCAGCCAACGTACCTGGCGCCTGCCAGGCTTTTGGCCAGCACGAATGCGAAATATCCTCGGAAATCCTTGGCGCCAAGATCTAGGGCCTTGCGCCGGGCTCCTCTGACTGCCTTGATGAACCTCCGGAGAACAACTGGCGAACAAGGGGGGCGGAAGAATGCCCGAACTCCCTGAGGTCGAGACCGTGGCCCGGGGATTGACCGGGGAACTGGTGGGTCAAACCTTCACCGGCGTAACGGTACGCTGGCCAAAGACTGTCGCCTTCCCCACCGTGGCCCAGTTCGAGAAGCAGATCGTAGGGCAACGGGTTGCGTCTGTCGGCCGGCGAGGCAAGTACGTGGTCGTCAACCTGGACGAAGGGGCCCTGCTCGTCCACCTCAAGATGAGCGGCCGTCTGCAAGTTATGCCCTCCGGCAAGCCACAGGACAAACACACGCATACAGTGTTTGACCTGGACAATGGGCGACAGCTCTGCTTTCACGATGTGCGCAAGTTCGGACGCATTTATCTGGTGGACGATCCAGCACAAGTCACAGGAAGGCTGGGGCCCGAGCCCCTTGCCGTCGATTTCTCGGTGGACGATTTCCACGGGCTGCTGGCGCGGCGCTCAGGGCGGCTCAAGTCGCTGTTGTTGAACCAGGAGTTCCTTGCTGGGCTGGGCAATATCTATGCCGATGAATCACTCTTTGCCGCCAGGCTCCATCCTCTACGAAAGGCCGATTCTCTAACCCCGGAGGAGCAAGTCGAGCTGTACCAGGCGATACGCACAGTGCTGGGACGCGCCGTAGAGGGCCGGGGTACGACCCTGGAGGACAGGGGCTACCTGGACACCAGGGGCCGGGCTGGCACCTACCAGGATCAGGTCACCGTCTACAGCCGGATGGGCGAACCCTGCCTTGTGTGTGACTCAGCCATCGAGCGGATCGTCGTCGGGGGGCGATCTACACACTATTGTCCTCATTGCCAGCAATAACGCAAATTCACATCAGCGCAAGCGGTTGCTGGTCCGCTAAAGATCGAACCAGGCCCTCGGCGTGAGATCGGCCGAGGGATCATGATGATTTCGAGCTAATTGCCGTATTGCCAAGTGGCTGCTGGGAGGATTAAGCTTGTTGCTATACTGGGAACTGGCGTCTAGGAAGAGCCCAAGGCATCTACCGGCTCCAACCGGAAGCGATCCGGCCGTTCCGTGGCGTGCAGGTAGCCTGCCACGATCTCGGGATGGTGTTCAAAGATGAGTAGCACGTGGTCCTCCACGGCCCAACGCGCCAGGCTTCGTTTGGTCTCAATGCTAACCATCGGTTCCACGTCATAGGCCGGTACCCAGGCCAGTCGCTCCATGTGGATGGGCCAGGAGGCCACGTCCCCCATGAACATCGCCGTTTGACCCCCGCTCTCGACGATGACACACTGGTGAGCCCGCGTGTGGCCCGGCGCGACCACCACGCGAACCTCGTCGGTGAGGCGGGTGTCGCCCCAGAGAACGCGCAGCTGCCCCGCCCGTTCCAGAGGCCCAAAGTTCTCCCGGCGGTAGGTGGCCCGGGTCCGCTCGTTCGGATGCATGGCATCGGCCAACTCTAACCTCTGCACACAGTAGGCGGCCCGTGGGAAAGTTGGGACGAGCCTGTCGTCCCCGGCGCGGGCCGTATTGCCCCCGCAGTGGTCACCGTGGAGGTGGGTGTTGACCACCAGATCGATCTCCTTTGCCCCAATGCCCAGAGCATCCAGGCTGCTCAGCAGGCGGCGTTCGCCGCTGAGGCTCTTGTGTCCCCGTTCCTTATCCGAGATCTTGTCCCCGTAGCCTGTGTCCACCAAGATACGCTGGGAACTGGTCTCGATGAGCAAGCACCACATCTGGAAGGGCAGGCGGTTCCGCCCGTCAGGCGCCTCAACCTTATCCCACAAGACCTTGGGAACTAACCCGAACAGGCCGCCCCCATCCTCCCAATAGGTCCCGTCAGAGACCACGCTCAATCTCACGTCGCCAAATTGCATGACTATTCTCCCAAACTTGTCGACCTGTCTGAGTGACCTCTGGACCCCATCGACCCACACTAGCCCGCCCCGGCTCCACCTGTCGCATCGACACGCCAGTCCTGGGCATAGGCCAGGCCCCGATCCAGCGCCCGTTTGTTCGGCTGGATGATATGCTTGCGCCGCTTTGGGATGTGCTCGTCAAGGGTCCGCTTGACGCTCTCGACGGCCAGGATCTCCCGCATGCCGAGCATCGCACCCAGCAGCACGACATTGGCCATCTTGACATTGCCAAGATCCGCAGCCAGCTCGTTGGCCGGTACATAGATGACCGTTATGTCCTCTCGCGCTGACCTGCTGCGGACCAAGGTCGAGTTTACCACCAGCAAGCCGCCTGCTTTTACCAGAGGAACGTATTTTTCCATCGACGGCGGGTTCATCACAATGCAGACAGTCGGCTCGCGGATGATGGGTGAACCGATGTCGTCATCGGACAGAATCACGGTACAATGCGCGGTTCCCCCTCGATACCCCCCATTTCGGCAGCCCGCTCGACCACATCCGGAAGGTTG
>Ga0209013_10004356_pt1 | contig 12425 bp, 12 predicted proteins | sample Cruoilmetagenom2_FD_187291 | JGI IMG/M metagenome (GOLD analysis project Ga0209013, IMG submission 187291) | Oil polluted marine microbial communities from Coal Oil Point, Santa Barbara, California, USA - Sample 2 (SPAdes) (version 2) | ecosystem: Environmental > Aquatic > Marine > Oil seeps ...
GCGCTCTGCTTGTCCCACTGCTGCGGGGCAGGATAAAGTCCGCCTATATGTTGCTTCTGCCAATTATCAGTTTTTTCTTTTTGATCAACGTCCAGGTTGGCACTACCTGGGAAATTAACTTTGTAGGCTTTGACCTGGTACCCTTTAAGGTTGACAGGCTGTCTCTTGTTTTTGCTTACATTTTTCACCTCATCTCCCTTATCGGCATTATTTACACCTTGAGCATTAAAAGTGACCTGGAATACATGGCTGGCCTGGTCTATGCAGGCAGTGCCCTTGGCGTAGTTTTTGCCGGAGACCTGTTCACCTTCTTTGTGTTCTGGGAAATGCTGACGGTCAGCGCCCTATGGCTGATATGGGCCAGGCGCACCAAGGCTTCCCAGGCTGCAGGCTTTCGCTACCTCATGGTGCATGTTTTTGGCGGCCTCGTCCTGCTGGCCGGCATCATCATGTATATCAGCGAACAAAAATCGATCAGCCTGGGCTTTATTGGCCTGCACAGCCCGGCAACCTATTTCATCTTCATCGGTATGGGGATCAACGCTGCCTGGCCCCTGCTGCATACCTGGTTGCCCGACGCCTATCCGGAATCTACAGTGGGCGGCGCCGTATTTTTAAGTGCCTTTACAACAAAAACAGCTGTATATGCCCTGGCCAGGACCTTTCCCGGCACTGAGGAGCTTATCTGGATCGGCGCTGTCATGACCGCCTTTCCAATCTTTTTCGCGGTCATTGAAAATAATATGCGGAGGGTTCTTTCCTACAGCCTCATCAACCAGGTCGGCTTCATGATGGTAGGAATCGGCATCGGCACCCAACTTTCAATAAACGGTACGGCAGCACATGCCTTTGCACATATTCTTTACAAGTCTCTACTCTTCATGTCCATGGGAGCAGTGATGTTCCGTACAGGTAAAATTAATGCCACGGATCTCGGCGGTCTTTACAAGTCCATGCCCTGGACTGCTCTTTTCTGCATAATCGGCGCTGCTTCCATTTCAGCATTCCCTCTGACCAGCGGCTTTGTAAGCAAGTCCATGGTGCTTGATGCTGCAGCACATGGTCATATGAGCATCATCTGGCTGACCCTGCTTTTTGCCTCTGCCGGTGTCTTTCACCACTCAGGGATCAAAATCCCGTTTTTTGCCTTTTTTTCCCACGATGCGGGCCACCGCGTGAAAGAGGCACCTCCAAGTATGTTGATCGCCATGGGTATTGCTGCTTTTTTCTGTATCTTTCTTGGTGTCTATCCCAAATTTCTCTACTCCATACTGCCATATCCCGTTGACTTCCTACCCTATACAGCTTCGCATGTCCTGTTTCAGTTGCAACTGCTGATGTTCTCAGCCCTGGCCTTTACCCTGCTGCTGCTCTCCGGCATCTATCCTTCTGAAATAAGGGCTATCAACCTTGATACTGACCTGATCTACCGCAAAGGGGGTAGACTGTTTTATCTGGCCATGGACAAAGGTTTGAATGCCATCAACAGGACTGTTGAACAGGTATTTGTCGGGGAGTTTCTCGTTGGGCTCACCGCGTTTGTGAAACAGCTGCCTGCCAAACTGCTCGCAAAGATATGCTGGCCTTTCTGGAAAACTGCATTCGAAGCTCCAGACAAAAAAACTATCCATGAGAATCTTCTCAAAAGAGCTCGATCCGGTTTCTACCCGATCAGCATTATAGGACTTTTTGCAGCCATCTATTTTGCCCTGCTCTTCCTGCTATAAAGGCAACCCCTGAATTATAGACTATACAATGAGTCCTTCACTTATTTGAAAGGGCTCATTGCTTTCAAGCCACCTGATACTTTTTTTAAAACCAATCCTGCCGTTTCAATTTTCCATCAACCTTTCAGCAACCCATAGTGTTAAATTGTTAAACTGTGCTTAACGTCATTTAACATATTTAACATGGAAACTCTGCGGCCAGTTTCATCTTTTTCCCTAAACAACTGATTTGAAATGTTTTTTTGATAGAGCCCTCAGGTGGCACAGGTTTTGCTGTATTATAGGACGCATGGTGATTGGCGTCACTTTTTTGCGTAAATCTTAATAGCTCTATATTTTTTCATAAATTCTGAATGAGGATGGAATAAAAATGACAAACAAAGAAATGCTTTCACACACTATCCCTGTTATTCATGAAGCAGTTGCCGAACAACCTGCGGTTAAGTCCCCGATAAGATTGCCAAGTCCACTGAAAAAATTTATGGCCTGGCTCAAGGGCGAAGAAAATAAAACCTTTACTCCAGATCCGGCGGTAAAAATTATTGCCCAGATTGAAAATGAAGAGGTGGCAATCATTGTCAGGGACCTTCATTACAAAACCCCCAAAAGCTTGCAGGCTATGCGCAAGATCTGCGAGGAATGTTTCATACTGCCGGATGACTGCCCACACTATGACTACAGCACCTTTGATGTAAAAAAGGCGACCAAGAGACTTGTAGCCCAACCCAAGCACACCCACAACAAGGTTGTAGAAGAACTGCAGAAGATAAACCATGAACTGGCTTATCACTTAAACGAATACCTGGAGGAAACTCAGGGCTTTTAGTATCTCAAAGCTACACAGTTATATTATTATCCTTGATTCTTTTCCATAATGTCACCCTGCTTATACCAAGATGCTTTGCCGCCAGGGTCCGGTTGCCCTTGAACATGGTGAGAGCTGAGTGAATTTTTTCTTTCTCCGCCAACGGTTTATTACTCTCGGCATTATCTTCCTCAAATAGATAGTCCGGCAGGTCTGACACTTCTATTTCATTTGTCTTGGTGGTAATTGCCGCATGCTCAAGGGTATTGACAAGCTGCCTTACATTCCCGGGCCATTTAAAATTTTCAAGGACTTCCAAAGCTGGAGAGCTTATTCTCTTGATATTCTTATCATTGGATATCGAGATCTTTTTCAAATAATGGTTAATAAGAAGAGGGATGTCATCGATGCGCTCCCTCAGGGGTGGTGCATAAATATGGATAGCGTTAATCCGATACATGAGGTCATGCCTGAACCTCTCAGCTGTGACCAGGTCATCCAAATTTCGATGTGTCGCTGAAATCAGCCTTATATTTACTTCTACTGGTTTATGTTCCCCAACCCGCTCGATAACCTTTTCTTCCAGTACCCGCAAGAGTTTAACCTGCATAGCATGAGGCATATCGCCAATTTCATCAAGAAAAATTGAGCCTTTGTCAGCTGCCTCAAACCTTCCTTTCCGGTCACTGATAGCACCGGTAAAGGACCCTTTCTTGTGTCCGAAAAGTTCACTCTCCAGCAGATACTCATTTAGTGATGCACAGTTCATCTTCACAAACGGCCCATTTTTTCTGGGACTGAGCTTATGGATGGCGTTAGCTATCAACTCTTTGCCTGTTCCACTTTCACCACAAATGAGAACAGGCGCATCACTGGTTGCGGCATTTCTGATCTTGTCAAAAAGCATATGCATGGGAGGGGTGTTGCCTAACAACCCCATAAACCAGTGATAATTGCGGAACTCCTGTTTTAGCTCTTCCAGTTCCAGCTCCTTCATATACAGGGAGGTGATATCTGTAATATTCTCTACAGCCCCTATAACCTCTTTCTCATCATTTTTAAGAACAACAGCGTTTTTCAATAGATAGACAGTCTTGCCCGACTTTGTCCTAATTCTGCACCTTTTTTCGTGCACAACTCCATCTGTAAACAGGTTGCAGCATTTCTGCCTGCCTGACTCAGTCATCAAAACGCAGGTATCGGTATCAAGTATGGAGCAGGGCCTGCCATATACTTCCTCCCGTTTGTATTCGGTTATCTTTTCAGCCGCCTCATTAAAATAAAGAATATTGCCTTCAGGGTCCATGATCATAAGACCATCTCTCATATTCTCGAAGACATTCAGCAGAAACTTGGGGTCAAGTGGGAGATTGTTCATGGGGCAGCCTCAATGTTAAATTCTTGTTAATTGTTTTTAACACTGCTTAACACATTTAACGGCAAAGAACCAGCAAAACCTGCGCACAACAACTAAACACTTGAAATATTTATGGAAAAATAATTTTTATTTATTTGGCACAGGAATTGCTGATGTTAAAGTGACTGGCGTCACCTTTGAAGGCACTCTTTTAATTAAAGAGAATTAACAATTTGTTCACTTTGAAAGAACTCTTTTATTTAAAGAGAACAAACAATTTATTCACATGGAGGAAAGAAAATGAAAAAGGTATTGATCGCAACAGATGAAACCAAGGGCTCCCTTGCCGTATTAGATGTATTCAGAAACCAGGTACGGCCACCGGAGGAAGTAATTCTGGTACATGTACAAAGACCGCTGGGTAGATCTTTTATTGGAGACATGGTCAATGAAGCTGAAATGGACACCCTTAAAGAAATGCTCCAGGACACTGAACACCAGGAGGGACTGGATAAACTATCTGAAAAAATCCTTACTTATTACAAAGAACAACTGAAAAATGACGGCCTGTTCAGGATCAAAACAGTTGTAAGAACAGGAAATGTTCATGAGGAAATCCTAAAAGTTGCCGAGGAAGAGCAGGCCGACATGCTGATTCTCGGATCCAGCGGAAAAAGCGGCATGGACAGACTGTTCAGCGGACGCGTTACAAAAGATGTAGAAAGAAAAGCCAGCATCCCGGTAGTAGTGGCAAAAGCCGGTGGCTTCAAAGCGAAGGAAGAGCCTGCAGGAGAATTACAGGAGGCTTATAGCAATGCAAGGTAGCGCTATCAGTATTATATCGGCCGTTCTCCTTGGGCTGTCCCTTGGGTATATCTTACAGAGGGGGCGTTTTTGCCTGAATTCAGCTTTTCGGGACATTATTTTCCTGGATAACCTTACAACATTCAGGGCTTACCTCATTAGTGTGGTGGTGGCAATTGTCGGGTCCAACCTGATCCAGGATCTGGGCTTTATGATCACACCTGACCCACAGACAGGTGAAATTATTCATACAGCGCTCCTGCGCCAGAATTTTGTGCCGTTGGCAAATATTCTGGGCGGGTTTCTCTTCGGCGTGGGGATTGTGCTTGCCGGTGGTTGTGCAAGCGGCATCGTTTTCAGGCTCGGCGAAGGTCAAGCCGCTGCCATCATAGCAATAATCGGTTTCTTTTTCGGGGTGGTCATGACCACAGATGGCATATTCAGCCAATTTCACCATTACCTGAAAGAATTCGGCTTCGAGATTGGAGGGATGAAAAATCCTGCATTCTGGCACATCTTCGGCCAGGGCCCCATGGTTAAATGGATTTCAATCGCAGTTCTTACTATTGCTCTCCTGGCTTTCATTTTCAAGGGAAAACCCAAGTTTGGCTTGACTAAAAGCAGGACCTTTTCCTGGGGATTGACCGGGCTGATGATAGGTATCTTAACCATTTTGGGCTGGTGGATGTCCTCTTATTTTGGCGGTTTCCCAAGGGGGCTGGCAATTACCACACCCATGCGGGAACTCTTCAACTCTTTGCTGTATAACAGCTCACATTCGCCTTTCCAGGAATACACCTTTTTAGGGATATTCAGGGGAACCTGGGGAGTGTTTTTTATTTTTTCAGTGCCGCTTGGCGCCTTTTTCAGCGCCAAAATCCGCAAGGAGTTCAAGTGGAAAATTCCACCGGTAGGACAATTTCTTACTGTTTTTGGTGGAAGCATCATGATGGGAGTAGGTGCGGTCATTGCCGGCGGGTGCAATCTCGGCCATGGAATTACCGGGGTTTCCACCGGAGCCATATCAAGCATTATTGCTATTACTGCCATAGTCATGGGTAATTGGACAATGTCTTATTTCAAGTTCATCAAACCCATGAACGACTTTTAACTGCTTGCGATGTTTATCATAACGCAACACCATTTTAACAAGTAAATCGGAGTAAGATATGAAAATCAGTATAATAGTAACCTTGATTATAACTATTGCCGTTTTCAGTTTTGTCAGTGGTTACAGCATAAGTGCCCATAATAAACAGAATCCCAGTCATAATATGGCCAGCACAGCTAATATCAGCAACGCCGGCACAGCTAATGCTGCTGAGTATACTTCTGCAGCTTCAGGCGGGTATGGTTCCTCCAGTCCGGAGAAAACCGGTGGCGCTACATCGTCACCGGGATACGGTGCACCCTCCCCAGGGTATGGTCAATAATAGATGGCTTTATAAAGACTTATCCCAGCCGTATTAATCGCCAATCTTCGACTACAGGGCAACAGGGAGCACTTCATGTTTTGGAGTGTTCCCTGTTTATAAATAATGGATAATTCCGACTGCTCGTGCTGTAAAATTATGGATTGTAAAACTGCGGATGACTGTCCGGTAAAAAATCATTCCCTTGGAAAAAGCTGCTGGGAAGTCTCCTTTCTGCATAATAACTGGGAGAAGGTTTTTGAAAAATGCAGGTTTTGCAAAGTGTTTAAACTTCAATCAAATAAATTGCGGGGAAAAAGCTAAAGAGGTTCCGGTTTGTGTTAACCCTCTAAATGTTTAATGTACCATGCAGCATTGATAAGATTGCAAAATGCTGCATTATTGGGGTCTGATTGTCTCAGCCCGTAGTTTTTGAAATATTTTCTCTACTGCTTCGACTTTTGCTTCAACTATTTCATTTTTATAGAAAAGCTCAACACTTCTAATTACATTTATATTGCCCACTTTGTATTGCCGATCACTGAATGAGAAGGTGCACTCAAACCATTTAGAGTTAAAATAATCCTTTATTTGGGGGTCTACTGAAATATCCACTTTGAATTTTTCACAGAGATCAACCGCCCAACTGTATGCCTCTTCTTTTGTTTCTGCATTTTGGGACCATCCTATACTCTGAACCTCCCAATTCAGCTTAGCCTTTTCCAATTGTGCAATATCTGTGATTGTTGAAGGCATAACAGGCAACAGGTACAATCTGTAAGATGTCCCGAATTTTTGTTCTTCCGGTTTTTTACATTTTTCTAAAAATTCAATACAATTGTGCTCATCTTTCGGGTGGAAAAAGTAGTGAATACCATTACCCTGGACTTGTTTGATACCTGCGAATTTCTTTACTGGAATGCTTCCGAGATGTTTACCATCAAAGTCACCGAGGTCATATATACCACCCAACTCAATGCCGAACAGCTTTTCAGGAACGTCACGAAATTCTTCAGCCGAAGATACAGACGGCAGCAACATGAGCAGAACAATAAAAATTTTCTTGTAATTCATGTTAATTTTCAGCATAAGGGGCTTTAAGTATAGCTAATCATCTAAAGACATGTAATTTAATCACGATAATCACTCTTTTGTGTATTTTCACATAAAAAATATCAGTCCAGCCTTCCAGCCATAATAGTGAAAAAAATCTGCTGATCAGCAGGTCACCAGGACAGCAAAATAAAGACAATCTCTACGATAGCTCAATCTTTTTTCAGTACCTTGGCTGTGGCTAACTGTTCCAACCACAAGACCTTCTCATATTTATTAGCTCGATTTTTTCTGCAGAGCTTCTGAAAAAGCTGCTTTGATCAAGTCCTTTGAGGGCATCGACGATGCCCCGTAGCGCCTTCATGTAATCCCGAATTCATTTATCCCTCGTGCCCCTGGATCTATATCAAGGCCATTGATCTGGACCGTCGGGCTGCCTAAATGCCGATGAGCAATTGCATCTTCACGGGTTTTCATAATTACATGCTCAAAGTCAATTTCCACAGCCATTTCCCTGGCTATTTCATTAACCAGCGAAATTGTAAGATCAGTTGCACTGCATTTTTCCAGGGAAGCAACCTTAACTTTCATAATGCCATTGCCTTTATTATGTAAAAAATCATTTGAATTGCAGCCCGGCATTGTGCTTACAAAAAACAAAAAGCACAACAACAGTCTATTACTTATTATCTTCAATGTACTTATCTTCCCGCCACTCACCTTCATATTTTTTGCCGGTTGCAGTTATCAGCACCCCAATCCCATGTTTCTTGTCATCCTTCCAGCCGCCCTCGTACACCTCTCCATCGGATAAGGTAATTTTGCCTTTGCCGTCTCTTTTGCCATTCTTGAATTCTCCGACATATTCGCCATTGGAAAAAGTTATTCTTCCGTGTCCGTGATACTTAAAATCTTTCCACTCTCCTTCATATATTGCTCCATCGGGGAAGGTGTACTTGCCTTTGCCGTTCCCCATGCCGTCAGTAAACTCGCCAACATATTTTTCCCCATTGGCAAGGATTAAGATGCCCATGCCCTTCGCCCTGCCCTTTCTGAATTCCCCCACATATTTTCTGCCATCAGGAAAAGTCTGGGTCCCCTTTCCGTGGTACAGACTGTCCATAAACGCTCCTTCATATTTTTCACCGGTAGGATAGGTATGCACACCAAGGCCGTTCGGCTCCCCTTTATTAAACTCACCAGTATATATCTCGCCATTGGGAAATGTAAATGTCCCCTGGCCCTGCATTATACTTTCTTGAAACTCTCCGGAATATTGTTTGCCATTGGGGTACTCCATCACCCCTTTCCCGTTAAGGCAATCTCCTTTTATGCACTTGCCTTCAGCGCCGTAACCGCCAGATGAGGCTGCCTCGTCGCTACTTGTTGGTGCAGCCTGCTGAGAAACATCATGCCTCTCATCAGCAACATCCGTCGGAGCCATACTAAATTTAATAATAAGACCCAGAATTCCGACTAAAATTATTATTATTACAAAATTCATTTTCATGGATTTCCCCTCTCAATAGATGTTGTACCAATAATTATAATCTCATTAATTAAATTCCGTATCGGGATGAATTGTAATGATTCCAGCCTCTTTTAAATTATCAGTATTTAAAGGGAGTCGCCAGATAAAAATCTTCCTTGTATTCAACACTGGCCAGAGTTAAAAAAAAGATTATATTACTTATATGGGAAGAAGAGTTTATTATTAATAACCAGACAACCATATGGAGGAGTGTGTATGACGTAAAAGCCCGAGGACATACTTGTTAAATAGTCGGCAATGGTAAAGAAAAACAGATAATCAGGCTAGAAGGAGTACTGCTATGGCAAGACAACTTTCTTTTTCCAAGTACGAGCAGGAGCTGCGTCCGGAATTGCGGCAGAATCTGAACATTGCAGAGTCAACAGAGGATGTAAAAAAATTCTTTGTTTACACGATTCGAAAACTTTTTGGCAAAGTACTGGATGGGAAAGAGGCTTTTCGCTATGAAGACATACAACTTGCGCCCCTGGAGCAAAGCGGTTTCATTATAAGCGACAAACTTCTGGGGGATTCTGAATTTGCAGATGCTTGGCAAAATTCCGATCTTTCAAATATTGTAAAAAGAATTGCGGATGCTGCCGGCAATCGCCACAAGCATCTGCAGAAAAATCCGGCAAAGACAGAGTCAAAGATTTGCCAGGCCCCATAACAACAATTAACTGCATATACTTAAAAAGGATGCGTCATCAATGGCGCATCCTTTTTTTATGGAACCTTGCGGCTTTTCTCTTTATTAGCCCGGTTTTCTCACAAAGACAAAATAAATGTGGTAAATATTTTTTTATTATGGAAACTATCTCCTACTTTAAAAACTCCACCAGGTAAACTAATGACTCCAAACCAACGCCGGTCCATACTCTGCCCAAATTGCCGGAGACTCATCAGCGGGGATGAAACGTCCTGCCCTTATTGCGGCCTCAAAAAACCAGCCTCCCTCTGGCAGCGTTTACTGGGCAGGGGCCTGCACGATGGTGACCAACTGCTGAAAATTCTTATCGGCGTCAATGTGGTTATGTATGTCCTGTCTCTACTTCTCAGTGCCCGCTCGACAGGATTTTCTCTTAACCCGCTGTTCTTCCTTTCGCCGGACAGTCGCAGCCTCCTTTTACTTGGCGCTTCAGGGCACATTCCCATTGACCGTTTGCATCGCTGGTGGTCACTGGTTTCGGCAAACTATCTGCATGGGTCCATCATGCATATTTTTTTCAATATGATCGCCCTCAAACAACTGGGGCCCTTGGTGCTCCAGGAATATGGCAATTCCCGCATGTTTATTATTTATACCCTCAGCGGAATATGCGGATTTTTCGTGTCTTACCTGGCGGGCGTCACATTTACCATTGGCGCGTCTGCTGCAGTCTGCGGCCTTATCGGGTCAGTTTTGTATTTTGGTAAGAGTAGGGGAGGCACCTACGGACAGACCATTTTTCGCCAGATAGGAGGATGGGCTATCGCTATCTTCATGTTCGGGTTCTTTGTTCCCGCTATCAACAACTGGGCTCACGGCGGCGGCATGCTTGCCGGGGTGGCATTGGCTTTTTTACTGGGCTACCGGGAACGAAGTCGGGAAAGGCAATTCCACAAAATTGCAGCGCTCTGCTGTGTATTCATTACGGGGCTGGTACTGCTCTGGGCAATACTGAGCAGTCTCTACCTGTTAATTACGTAAGTTATATATAAAAACCACAGGCTACATGTCTTCCGGGACAAACGTTACAACATTGTCGATTGTTTCTGCGTTGAACAAAACCATGGCTAACCGGTCCAAGCCAAGGGCTATTCCCGCGGCTTCAGGCATATCAGGAAGTGCTTGCAGGAATTTTTCCGGCATTCTTCCAACAGGACGTCCCTGGTTTTTGATACCTTTAAGCTCCTGCTCAAATCTCTGCCTCTGCTCATGGGCATCTGTTAATTCGGAAAAACCGTTGGCAAGTTCCAAACCTGCAATATAAATCTCAAATCGCTCGGCCACGGCAGGATTCTCTTTCTTTTTCCGGGCCAAAGCGCCTAATTCAGCTGGATAATCATAGAGAAAAACTGGCTTTATTGTACCGAGTTCTGGTTCAACATATCGGCAAAGCACTTCATCAAATATGTTTTGCTCGAGGGCCTTCCCTACCGAGACCGGCGCATATTGGCTAAAAGCATCAGCAACACTGAGCCGCTCCCAGGGCTTTTCCAGACTGATCTTTGCACCTTTCAAAGTAATAGGGCCGCTGTGTCCCAATGCCTGGGCCACTTCAATAATAAGGTCCTCGCACTCATCCATAAGAGAATGATAATCGCTCCGGGTGCGATACCACTCGAGCATGGTAAACTCAGAAAGGTGCCGGTCCCCCCTTTCGTTTTTGCGATAACATTTACAGATCTGGAATATTTTCTGACATCCTGCTTCGGCCAGCAGCCTTTTCATGCAGCTCTCCGGAGACGTCTGCAGAAAATGATTACCTGACTCCACTGGTTCGTTGCAGGCTTCCGGTATGAGGACCGGCAGCCTGACAGGGGTGTCTACTTCAAGATAGTCCCTGTTGATAAAAAACTCGCGCAAGGACTGAATAAGTGCGGCCCGTTTCAGCAGACCGGATTGATTGAGCATTTTGGTGAATTACCTACTGAGAATTTTTCAGGTGAAAGTAATCAGGTCATAAAAAACCATGTAATGGCTAAGTAAAAATTGTGAGATGCAAGGAGCTTTGCTGTTTTTATGAGTGAGGCTATACGGATAGTATGCCGAACGAGAAAAAATGCGTAGCGACACAGCAGATCAAATTTTTACGACGCCATTACTCTTTGACTCTTGTCATGTACGCCCCAGTACGGGTATCTATCTGGACCCTGTCCCCCTCTTCAACAAAAGGAGGAACCTGCAGTTCATAGCCGGTTTCCACTGTAACCGGCTTAGAATCACTACCAGAGGTGTCCCCTTTGGCATATGGATCCGCCCTTGTTACTGTCAGGTTCACAGAGTTGGGCAGGGTGACCCCGATGGGGTTATCATTAAAAAGCAGAATCTGAACCTCCATATTATCGATAAGGAAGTTAACATCATTACCCATCTGCTCTTTTAAGATAACAACCTGCTCATAGTTTTTTGTATCCATGAAATGAAATTCGTCACTCTGGGAGTAAAGAAACTGCATGGTTCTTTCTTCAAGCGGGGCCTTTTCAAACTTGTCGTTCGACCTGTATGTCCGGTCAAACTGGTTGCCGTTTACCATGTTTTTAAGCTTGGTCCGGTATAGGGCCTGACCTTTGCCCGGCTTGGAGAACTGAAAGTCAACTACAACATAGGGCTCACCATCTATTTGTATTTTCAGCCCTTTACGTAAATCTGATGCAGTGTACATTTAAATTGGCTCCTGAAAAAAATTTATATCGAAGTTCAAAAAATTAAATTTACTTGTAAATAGGCGGCCTACTATACGTTTTTACGTACTTTTATGCAACGATAAGATTGTGCTTCTGTAACCGGAAAAACTGAAGATTTTACAGTAAGTCAAATGACCTTTTGATTTTTTTGTGCAACTGGAATAAATCATCTGTGTAGCCTAGGAGCCTGTCGGAGAATTATAATCGTAACGAAAAAATGAGGAATCGAGAAGAAAATTTACAAAACAATTCAACTCAACAACCTGGCAGCTAACCTGAATAACTGGAGGGAATATGTGTAACAGATACTTTACAGGCTTGGCCCTACTGGCACTCCTATTGTTTG